>Ga0307515_10022482_pt1 | contig 11110 bp, 18 predicted proteins | sample 17_EM_MG_FD_194513 | JGI IMG/M metagenome (GOLD analysis project Ga0307515, IMG submission 194513) | Populus trichocarpa ectomycorrhiza microbial communities from riparian zone in the Pacific Northwest, United States - 17_EM | ecosystem: Host-associated > Plants > Roots > Unclassified | place... | reverse complement strand
TCCACTTCGCTCCACCTACACTATGCGATGCCACCCACCTCACCGCTTTCCACTCCACTGCCTTCTGCAGTCCAGTAGCCGCATGTCTGTAAATTACACGTTGTATTTAAGCTCAGACTCGATGGGGAATGTCCCTCACTCGACGTCTCGATTATAGACGTTTGTTATTGCGCCCCGCCTCGCTCGCTGTAAATCCCGACCTGCTCGCTCGCCCGCTCGCCCCTTCGGACTTCGGACCTCAAGACCGGTGGTTCATTCCCCCGCCCTCGCGTGCTAATTCCCACCCACAGCACTGCTGGGCTAGCCAGCCGGACCGAACCCCCGCTTCAGTCAGCCCCTTCGGTGTCGCACCTAGTCAGAGCGTTTATGCCGAGACAGATTGGGCGCCTGTTGTGCTTTTGGGCAGTCGCTTGGGAATTAGGTCCGACAAGCCCATAAGTCGTCGTACCCATTCCCTCCCCTTCCCTCCGGAGATTATATTCCCGCCGGCGTGCGCGGACGAGAGGAGATCCTATTTCCATCGGTGAACGGACTAGCCTCAAGACTTTTCCTATTCCTTTTGGCTTCCGTTCGAATAATCTCTGTCGGAGATTATCGGAATTACCGATTCCATCGCAGAGGCGGCTCTGCCACCAACACTACAAGATGCTCAACAGAGGGATATGGTCTCCCAGCCCTCCTGAGAGTCATCTCAGTAGAGTGGCACCCCATCATCTGGCACCGCCTGTTCTCTAGAACTCTCCCTACTGTCACCTGCAGGAATCTGGTTTAAGACCCCGTTACCTGTTGGAGGTACCAATACAGCCCCACCCACATCCGGACAAGAGGGGGAAGTGGTCTCCCGGCACCCCTGGTGTACAAGATTGGGACTCCAAGGCTTCAGAGGCCAGGAGTGTGGGGGTCGCCGATGATCAGAGGACCATGGAATACCCACTAAACCTGTGGGGGGCCTCCAGTCCAATATTGGCAAGGTAGCCCCTGCCCACAGGTGGGCAGGTGTGCTGTACTGGACCGCCCTCAAGGTGTTTAACATCCCTCCCTGGGCCCCTGCCATACACCCCATTACGGACTCAGTTGGGGGCTGCTATCTCCACTGTACAGCGGGAGTAGAACCCACTCCCAGAGGGTGTGAGAAGGGTCTTTGAGACGATGTGGGATGTGGTAATGCTGTGGTGCGTACCCATGGCACTATTCATATGCACCATCAGTGAGTTTGGCCTTGGGCGCCAGGGTGTGGCCTGGGTCGCGCTTCGGCCCAGCCTCCCCTGTGCTTGGGCTAGGCATCTTTAGTGCTTCTCTAAGGGGGGTAGTACACAGGAAGGGCATGAATTTGAAGTTATTGTCATGTATCTCCTTCATGCGCCACTTCCAGAGCATCCAGTAGTAGTTACCTATAATCCACTCTTGCTCACACCTCGAGCTCCTCAGTTCCTTGAGTACCTTCTTCCTCCCTTTGAATATCGGGAGTGCAGTTTCTTCCAGTGTTCTCAATGCCAGCAGAGGATACCAGGGGGATGAGCCCCACTTGTCTGGGTGCAGGGTTCTGAAGGTGGACCTTGGGGATACCACCTGGAGGCTCTCCAGGAGTACAGTGATCAGTGGCTGCAGGTTATATGTCCTGCAGCCTAGTAGGATGTGTCCTAGCAACATTTCCAGACCACATGTGCACACCCTTCCCATGTCCGACTTCGCGCTTCTTCTACCATGGTACCTGTGCCCTATAACTTGGGCCCCATTCATCTCCTTCCAGAGGACTTCTTTTAGCCCTTCCGGTATGGTGAGGGACCAAACCCTACTGACATGGCTTCTGGGGTCCAGCACCTTATCAAAGAGCATTCCAATTGTCACTGTCCACCTATCCAAGAACCTTCCAAACTTAAGGGTACTGGTCGGTGCGGGGATATTGGCCCACACCACCAACCTCGTCAGGTAGTCCAGAGGCTGGTGGCATAGGACTGGAGCCATGTCCACCCATCCCGCAGGCTCGACGAGAGTGCTGAGGTCCAGCACTCTGCCAGACACTTGGCCCTCATTCGCCAGTTTGTCTGCTATGTTATTGTTAATATCATCCCTGTGGGCCTTGGCTTTAACGAAGCTGATCTGGCCCATCCTGTCTCTGAGCAAATACAACAGGTACTGGAGTAGGCAAGTGGGGGGGGGCCTGGCTCATGTGCCTCAGGGCCTCGCCCCACCCGTCTCTCTCCATCGCTAGCAGCCTGCCTTTCAGCAGCCCTAACACAAATGTGGAGTCTGTGTGTATTACGATGTGAGCATCCCTCCAAGCCATGAGGCAGAGAGCTACAGTGGCCGTCTCTGCTACATTGTTGGACAGTACCACACCAGTGAGCCTGATTTTATCGTCGAACAGCAGGTCTGATGTCCAGGCAGATCCTGCGGTGCATGTGTCTGTGCCGTTGTCAAGTGCCGACCCATCTGTCCACACATGTATGTCCCAGTCATATATTACCTTGCCCACGGGCCGGGGGGCAGGCATCTGGCAGGGCATGTAATCCTCAGCGTATACGCAGACTCTCACCTTCTTATATGCATCTTTCACTATCCTACCGGCTATAAGTGACTTGGGGAGGGTGAAGACTCAGATACAACCCAGCGGGCCATCCATCTTTGGCCACACATTCACATCAGGGCCTGTGGGCCAGCCATATTCAGGCCTGAATATGGACCAGCTGGAGGCCCCTATCGCTGCCTGCAACCTGGATACTGCCTTCTTCAGCCCTGTGCCTCGAAGGGGAACAGGGGGAGGGAGGTAGATGTGTGCTACTGTACTCATGCCCATGTCCTGTAGAGTGAGTATCTTTCAGAATGCATGTGAGCTTGGTCTGGGTAGGGCCGGGTGATTCAGCACTGGGGCCCCACATCAAGTGGCTAGGGATGGTGCGCTGCAAGTCATATCCAACCCAAAGCACCTAGCTGTCATAAACGCTTGTGATACCCTATCCTGCAGGAGAGTAGGCATCATATACACTTGTTGCAGGATCCACTTCATTCCATTTTTATTTTATTTTATTTTATTTGGTGGGTCAGGGAGGCGGCTCTGCTGCCGAGTCCATGAGAAGTCAATCAAGGGGGATGTGGTCTCCCAGCCCCAAGAAAGATCCCTCTGTGGAAACAGCGCCCCATCATCCAGCACCACCTGCTCTCTAGAGCTCTCCCTACTGTCACCCACAGGAATCTGGTTTAAGACCCCATTGTCTGTTGGAGACACCAATACACTAGGCTGCAGACAGGACTTACACCAAATCCACCTTCTGCACACCACCTAGTTCAGTGGCCAGGAGTGTGGGGGTCAACACAGAGCAGAGTGCCCATGCAATACCCACTAAACCTGTGGGGGGCCTCCAGTCCGACATTGGCAAGGTAGCCCCTGCCCACAGGCGGACAGGGGCGCTGTACTGGACTGCCCATAAGTGGTTAAACATCCCACTCTAGATGCCCATGATATACCCTTACAGGCTCACATGAGCACCACTATCCCACGCCTTACAGTGGGAGTAGAACCCACTCCCAGAGGGCACAAGAAGAGTAACAGGACAACGTTTATGGTAATACTCCCCACACCAATCAAGGGTGGGGGAGTCACGTGCTTGCAGGGTCCAGCGTCACTGACCACTGGATTTAGCATCACTGGGTGAAACACCCCAGGGCTCCCAGAGGGACCCAGGGGTTTACTCATCATCATCGGATGTCTCGGGTTAACAATCACTGGGCGAAATGCACAAAGGCTCCCAGGGAGAGTGGGGGTTCTCTCATCATTACTGGGTCATCCAGCTACCCTCAGGGCTCACAGATGCCGGCGCAGATTTAGCCATCATTGACATACTCCTCCCACTAAGGTACCTTCAGGGCATTACTCAATGGTGGACCGCCACTACCTGTCTACTAGGAAGTGCCCATCGCTTTCTCACAGCAAACTCAGGCCTGCAGCCACGGAGGGACACCTATGGAATTGGGGGGGAATCCTGCAGGGTTATTCACCCGAGTCGGTAGATAGACACACCTGCCTGCCGGGAGGTAGACATCACAGGCCTGCTCCCATGGAGGAACAATGCATAGCGGCATGCCAGGGACTTACGGCGACCCTAGAGACTGACACTGTCATAGACACTGCTCAATGGGAACACTCCATGCTATACATCCCTGGTGGTCACACCACCAAGCACATACCCCTAGTCTCCCGTTGCAGGGCTTTTGGCCTAGGCTGGCCCATTACAGGCACCCTACCATTTAAAGATCCATTAATGGATTTATCCACACCTGTGGCACACACGCCCACAAGACGCTCCCTACTCTCACCAGCAACCCAGCCAGAGAAAGCTATTACAGCCAGTTCCCAGCTATTAAAAACCCCTTGCGCACAGAGTGCAACATACCCTCATACCTGAGACACCTGACTAGAGTGGGCCATCAGGCCAATCCTGAGTATTATATAACCTCCTGCACACCTGGGGCGACCACATCCTCATACCCAATAGGTAGGTGCAACCAGCCCGGCCCACAAGCCCATGCTCTACATGTCACTCAACCATAGTTGAGGAGAGGTTGGAATGGGTGGTAGTCCAAGGACATCCAAGGACATCCAAGGACTCCACCTGGGCATAATGCTGTCAAGGGCACATTATGGTGCACCCTCTCTTCATCTGGACATCCACGGACCTCCAAGGAGGCCGCATGGGGTAGGCGCGGAATTTCTGAGGGAGCCTCATGGGCCCCCAAGAAATTCCGGAAAATTCAGCAGGCATCACTGGTAACCCCTGGTGACTCCAGAGCGGCTGTAGTGGCTAAGGAGTCCTGCCTGCAGGCAGCCAGGGGAGTCACAGTGAAAATCCCACTGCTGTGTTCTGATTCCCTAGGGGGTGGGGCAATGCCTTTTCAGGATCGCCCAGCCTAGGTACCACTAATCCTACAGAGCAAAGAGAGTCTTGGATACAGGGGGGCACAACCCCTGCACCAGTTTCCTACCTTTGCTCACTGGTGTAGTGTCGCAATGATGTGGTGACTGGGGGGCAATAACTGTGTACATGAAAATTCCGCAAAAAGCAGAAGTGTAACTAAGTACCTATATGAGAAGGTAAATGTGGTTAGCCAGGCCCAGGCCTGCGGCCTGAGCCAGTAACCCACTCTTCACCTTCCACAATGACAACTGTGACTGGGGGCCAGAGCCCAGGGTCATCTGTAACCCCCAGTCACTTACCCTGACCACCTTCAGCCGCCCTGTTGAGGACGTTGCCCAGTTGGAACTACTCGGAAGTAGTGGTCAGGTCCAACCTCCACTTCATTCCACTTTTTTTTTTTTTTTTTGTCAGAAGGGAAGCCGCACTGCTACCAGTCCAAGGATTTTAGACTCAAAGGAGGGAAATGGTCTCCCAGCCCTCAATGAGTTTCCTGTGTAAAGGTGCCCCTAAACGGGATGGCCCGTTTCTAGGGAGTGAAACCCCGGACGTGGACGCCCCTCAACTGGAACGGCCTGTTCGCTAGAACTCTCCCCACTCTAACCCGCAGAAATTGGTTTACCAACCCCATTGCCTGTTGGAGGCACCAATACAGCCACCACCACTCCTCAAGGGTGAAATGGTCTCCCGGCACCCAAGAGGAAAAATGGTTACACCTTTGGCTTCAGTGGTTGGGAGTGTGGGGGTCTACGCCCAGGCGGAGTGCCTTACGACGTCATACCCACTAAAACTGCGGAGGGCCTCTAAGTCCGACATTGGTAATGGTGGTCCCCTGCCTGCAGCTGACAGGGCATACCGTACCAGACTGCCCCTAAATTGTTTAACGTCCCTCCCTGGGTGTGGGCGCAGAGCCATAAAAGCCCATGTAACCCGACACCACTATCTCCACCTTACAGCCAATCCATTAGGGCACCGTTGCCGACTATTCCTAATGCGTGAACATCTCCAGGATAAATCCCGGATTGAGCCGCAACCCTACTCAACTCATCATTGATTGGATATAACTTAACCTGACAATCGCCTGTTATTGGCAAGGTTGAGCGACTGGCAATAATGTATTCTCTCGAGTCAGTGACAGGCAACTCTCCCACCACCACTACGGCCCACGCCTAGGTTTTAGGCCTAATAGTGCTTCCCATTGCCCCGCACCCGGTTTGTAATAGCCATACGGCTCCAGATTCCCTGGGTGTCAAGACTACCAGCCTTGCACAGCGTGACCCACATACAAAGAAGGGGAGTAAAGCCGCCGTACTAACATCCACAAGGCAATCAACCCACTTCAGCAGCAACGTTGCCACTGGATTTAACACCTGAAGGCATGGATGTGTAGACCCCATGGAAGGGGTTACCCTGCTGCGGGGGCGACATGGTTCAATCCCGCTGCCAGCACTGTATTGCGCTATACACCACATCGGGCTGTTTTTACCCATATTCCCCCTTTTATTGTCCCCTATCCCAGTTAATTCCAGGCCCCTTTTGGGACAACCCGAGCATCCTTTGCCGCGGCAGGGAAAACTCCAAGGGTCGCAGGCATGTTAGCGCTTGGGGTCACTTCAGTCACTCAGCCCATGTGGCTCCACCATCCCCCTGAAGGGATCTCTCGGCGGCCAAGAAGACCTCACAGGCACCAATGGTGTGACCACGGTTATGGCTCAGGGGTGGCACTTGTTACACGTATCACCATTACAGCGCCTCTTCTTACTTCCTCTTTCCACGAGAGGTACGCCTTCACTCCGCCTTTCGCATAGTCCGGATTCGGGACATGTCTTGCCAGAGGTGGGCCAGGGTGTTAGGACGCACTCCAAGTGCAGAGTCTGGGATCATTGGAACCGTTAGGCCCATACCCAAATTGGGATCATCATGCCCCAGTGTAGCAGCCCTGAGATAATAGCTGTTTTTCTCTTTCCCTCCGTGGAGGCAGCATATTCACACTTGTTACTACTACACACAAGACACTACCCACAATCTCAGCGATCATTTCACTCACCCTGGCTGAACGTAAATTGGCCAGCACACTGAAGGGGGCTTACACCTCGACCTTCCTCAACACCCAGTTTACACTACCCTTTGCTGCGCCACATGACTTCCAGTGCCCGATCAACAAGGAGTGAGACCCTGCCTAGAGCAATGGCCTTGCCAACCTCCCCAGGTGTGTCAGGGGGGAAATGGTCTCCTGGCCCCCAAGACAAGACACCACAGCAGAGAAGACAAGATCCCCCGGTTCTGCTTCCATTCCTCTGGATATCCCCAAGGGGGTCCTACCAAATGGTGGTGCATTGGAGCTTGACAGCATAAGGGCTGGCACCCCATTCGCCAATGCAAATCCACTCCTGCTGCACCTGAGCGCTTCCAAACACGAGGACCACGTCATGGCCTCACTCCTCAGATCACAGAACCATGGACAGCCCCTGTGAGGGTAAGCGCCAGATCAGCCATGAAACACGAGGAGGCAGGCCCCCAACGCGCATCGCAGTGAGAGTGCAGGCAAAAATGTAGGAATAATGGTAAACGCAGCAGGTAACTGCAGAGTGAGGAATCTGGACGACACCCATTTCCAGGGAGTAAAACCCCGGACATGGCTGATGATAAATGCGTACGTCCCATCGACTATGAAGTGAGGCTTGCAGTGCCCTGCTCTCACTCCAGATGTACACGAGTGAGCTTATGTGAAGGGGGGTGGGGGAGGGGGCTACACGGACTCTAACTGTATGGACTCGCTAAGCCACAGCCGACTCCCCAGCCCAACACACACAAGATGGCGGACAGAAGATGGAATGGAAATGGATAGAAAAATGATATGATTGCCAGTATACGCACCTAGGCCACTCTTAGCTATCCCGAAGGACATTGCCCACCTGGAACCGACTTGGAGGTGGTGGCCGGGTCCAAGCTCCACTTCATTCCACTTTTTTTTTTTTTTTTTTGGTGGGTCAGGGAGGTGGCTCTGCCGCCAACACCAGGAAAAGTCAGAGAGGGGAGATGGTCTCCTGGCCCCATCAACTGACAGCCCTGTGGAGTGGCGCCCCATCACCCGGCACCACCTGTTCGCTAGAACTCTCCCTACCATCACCCGCAGGAATCTGGTTTAAGACCCCATTGCCTGTTGGAGGCACCAATACAGCCAAACTGCCTCCCTGGGGTGAACTGGTCTCCCGGCACCCGAGGGGCAAGCTTCTGTTGACTCCAGAGGCCCAATCCATTAGGGCACTGTTGCCGACTATTCCTAATGCGTGAACATCTCCAGGATAAATCCTGGATTGAGCTGCGACCCTACTCAACTCGTCGTTGATTGGATATAACTTAACCTGACAATCGCCTGTTATTGGCAAGGTCAAGCGACTGGCAATAATGTATTCTCTTGAGTCAGTGACAGGCAACTCTCCCGCCACTGCTACGGCCCACACCTAGGTCCCTAGTCATGAGGATCTAAGGTCCCAATAACGCTTCCCGTTGTCCTGCACCCGGTTTGTAATAGCCATATGGCTCCAGATTCCCTGGGTGATAGGACTACCAGCCTTGCACAGCGTGACCCACATACAAAGAAGGGGAGTAAAGCCGCTGTACTAACATCCACAAGGCAATCAACCCACTTCAGCAGCAACGTTGCCACTGGATTTAACACCCGAAGGCATGGATGTGTAGACCCCATGGAAGGGGTTACCCTGCTGCAGGGGCGACATGGTTCAATCCTGCTGCCAGCACTGTATTGCACTATACACCACATCGGGCCGTTTTTACCCGAATTCCCCCTTTTATTGTCCCCTATCCCAGTTAATTCCAGGTCCCTTTCGGGGCAACCCAAGCAACCTTTGCCGTAGCAGGGAATACTCCAAGGGTCGCAGGCATTTTTGCGCTTGGGGTCACTTTGGTCACTCGGCCTGCATGGCTCCACCATCCTTCCGAAGGTATCTCCCAGCAGCCACGAAGACCTCACAGGCACCAATGGCGTGACCACAGTTATGGCTCAGGGGCAGCACTTGTTACGCGCATCACCATTACAGCACCTCTTCTTACTACCTCTTTCCACAAGAGGTGCGCCTTCACTCTGCCTTTCGCATAGTCCGGAAGCGGGACATGTTCCACCAGAGGTGGGCCAGGGTGCTAGGACGTGCTCCGAATGTAGAGTCTGGGATCATAGGAACTGTTAGGCCCATACCCAAATTGGGATCATCGTGTCCCGGTGTAGTAGCCCTGAGATCATAGCCATTTTTCTCTTTCCCTCTGTGGAGGCAGCATATTCAATGTGAAATCGTAGCCGTTTTCATCTTTCCCTCCATGGAGGCAGCATATTCACACTTGTTACTACTACACGCAAGACACTACCCACAATCTTAGCAATCATTTCACTCACCCCGGCTGAACATAAATTGGCCAGCACACTGAAGGGGGCTTATGCCTCGACCTTCCTCGACACCCAGTTTATGCTACCCTTTGCTGCTCCACATGACTTCCAGTGCCTGGTCAACAGGGAGTGAGACCCTGCCTAGAGCAATGGCCACGTCAACCTCCCCAGGTGCGTCAGGGGGGAAGTGGTCTCCTGGCCCCCAAGACAAGACACCACGGCAGAGAAGACGTGATCCCCCGGTTCTGCTTCCATTCCTCTGGATATCCCCAAGGGGGTCCTACCAAATGGTGTTGCATTGGAGCTTGACAGCATAAGGGCTGGTGCCCCATTCGCCAATGCAAATCCGCTCCTGCTGCGCCTGAGTGCTTCTGAACACGAGGACCACGTCACGGCCTCACTCCTCAGATCACAGAACCACGGACAGCCCCCATGAGGGCAAGCGCCAGATCAGCCATGAAACACGAGGAGGCAGGCCCCCAACACACATCGCAGCGAGAGTGCAGGCAAAAATGTAGGAATATTGGTAAACACAGCAGGTAACTGCAGAGTGAGGAATCTGGACGACGCCTGTTTCCAGGGAGTAAAACCCCAGACGTGGCTGATGATAAACACGTATGCCCCATCGACTATGAAGTGAGGCATGCAGTGCCCTGCTCTCACTCCAGACGTACGTGAGTGAGCTTATGCGAAGGGGGGTGGGGGAGGGGGCTACACAGACTCTAACCGTATGGACTCGCTAAGCCACAGCCAACTCCCCAGCCCAATGCATGCAAGATGGTGGACGGAAAGGAAGTGGAAAATGGATAGAAAAATGATATGATTGCCAGTGTACACACCTAGGCCACTCTTAGCTATCCCAAAGGACATTGCCCACCTGGAACCAACTTGGAGGTGGTGGCCGGGTCCAAGCTCCACTTCAAATTTTTTTTTTTTTTTTTTTTTTTGGTGGGTCAGGGAGGCAGCTCTGCCGCCGAAACCATGAAAAGCCGGAGAGGGGAAGTGGTCTCCCGGCCCCTGCACACGACAGTTCTATGGAGTGGCACCCCATCATCCGGCACCACCTGTTCTCTAGAACTCTCCCTACTGTCACCCGCAGGAATCTGGTTTAAGACCCCGTTGCCTGTTGGAGGCACCAATACAGTCAACGATCTTGTGGCCCATAGACCCAAGCCACAGAGACTTCAGAGGCCGGGAGTGTGGGGGTCGCCAATGACCAGAGCAGCCATGGAATACCCACTAAACCTGCAGGGGGCCTCCTGTCCAACATTGGCGATGATGACCCCTGTCTGCAACTGACAGGGCGCGCCGTACCGGACCACCCAGAAGTAGTTTAACGTCCCTCCCTGTGTCTCCACCATCTGCCCATTGAGAGCTCGAGCAGAGACCACTATCCCGCGCCTTACAACAGGAGTAGAACCCGCTCCCAGAGGGCGCAGGAAGGGTAATGGGGACGATGTGAACGGTAAACTCCCCACACCAGCCATGCGGCTATGCCGGCACTCTCAAGGGCGGGGGAGTCATGTGCTCGCGGTGTCTGGTGTCACCGACCACCTGGTTTAGCATCACTGGGCGAAACACCCTGGGGCTCCTGGAGGGACCGGGGGTTTTCCGCATCATCGCCGGGGATCTCGGGTTAACAATCACTGGGCGGAATGCAAAAGGGCTCCAGCTCATCATTGCCATGGCACCATACTTGCAGACCCAGCTAGAGCAGGCGACCAGGGGGGGGGTGGGGGTTAACTCATCATCACTGCGGCACCATACTTGCAGACCCAGCTAGAGAAGGCCACTACAG
>Ga0307515_10022481_pt1 | contig 11110 bp, 13 predicted proteins | sample 17_EM_MG_FD_194513 | JGI IMG/M metagenome (GOLD analysis project Ga0307515, IMG submission 194513) | Populus trichocarpa ectomycorrhiza microbial communities from riparian zone in the Pacific Northwest, United States - 17_EM | ecosystem: Host-associated > Plants > Roots > Unclassified | place... | reverse complement strand
AAGAAATTGCTTTAGGTATTATAAGTAATAATATTAACTAAATTAATTAGATGGATATTATACCTCTAGTAAATAACTTAGAGATACTAGGAATCTTTAAAGACGAAGATAAAAAGGAGGGAGATAGTGTTATAGACGCTTTAAGTATAATATTATAACTACTTAGAGAAGAGTTAGAAGAAGCTAGTTAGTTAATAAAAGTATAGTCTAGAATAGATCCGGTAAAGCTATATAATAAGGAATAGTAACTAAGGTTATATAATATAATCTATATAATTTATAGGATCTGTATAATCCGTAATAGAGTAGATAGAGTGTATATATATTATATATAAGAAGGATTTTATAGGAGTATAGTTATATATTTAAGGACCCTTAGTCCCTACCTAGATAGTTCCTTCCTTATAGTAATTCTTAGAATATAATTAAAGTTAATCTATTAGGCAACCACTCTACTAGTTGTTATTTACGTTGTTAACTACTGTTTTTGCATTTCCTATACACCTAGCCTATTGACAAAACCCACCGTAGTACTTGCTACAAGGTTCCGTTATATTTAATCTTTCTTCTAAGTATCTCTTAATTAATAGTAACTTAACCTTTACTATACCTATTCCGTTAATCCTATTTTCTAATATTATATTATTTTCTGTTAACTAGTTAACTATCTTTTATAGCTATTTAACCGTTATAGGTTGCTATTATTACGGCTCCGTAACAGATCTAGTTAGGGGGCTCGCTTAAGCCTTGGCATATATATATAGACGTGTCCTTTTCCACCTTCTACTCCTTATTTTAATATCCGGGTCTATAGACATTCCAATTATATAGGCTTGCATACGTTCTAAACGGCGCTCGTGCCTCGATTAACTAAGTCGCTGTAATAGCTATAAGTTAGTGTCTACTATACTAGTGTCGTTACCTAACCTTAAAGTAGTTGCCGCCGTCAATAGCGTTATAGTGGCTACTTTTAGTGGCATATTATTTGACTTTCTATGCTTAATACTATAACTAGGTAGTAATTATATAACGGAACCTTGTAGTAAGAACTATAATGGGCTTGTTATTAGGCTAGGTATATAGGTAATATAAATTAAAGTTAACAATATAATAATAACTAGTGGAGTGGTTACCTAATAGATTAACTCTAATTATATTCTAAAAATCACTATAAGGAAGGAACTATCTAGGTAGGGATTAAGGGTCCTTAAATACACAACCGTACTCCTATAAAATCCTTCTTGTATATAATATACGTATGCTCTATCTACTTTATTATAGATCCTATAGATTATATAGATTATATAGATCACATTATATAACCTCAGTTACCATTCCTCGTCACATAGTTCTATCGGCTCTATCTTAGACCGTGCTTAAATCAACTAACTAGCTTCTTCCGTCTCTTCTCCAAGTAGTCGTAATATTGTACTTACAGCGTCCGTAACAGTAGTGGGGTTTTAACGGTGACGTAGGTGGTTTTTTAATTTATTTTAATATTTTTATAACCAGGCCCAATGCCAGGCTAATATTGCCTATATTTTGGTAAGCTTTAATAAAGAAGACGCTTAGTATTATGCTTATCTAGGCCTATCTGCTAACTGCCCATAATAACAAGGTTCTATACCAATTATATATAGAAACGGCGGTGGGTTTAGAAGGACTTCTTAGATATCTAGAAGATCTTCTTACTAATAATATAGGCGTTAATTATAGCCGTATTAAGCGCCTAAAAGAATAAAGGTAGCTAAATACGGATAGTAGTAATCTAGGTAGTATAGTAGCTTTAAAGTTAATTATAAATATTAACGCCACCTATTTAGTTATTGTAGTTAATAGAGAGCCTAGGAAGCGTTAATTTCTTAATTAGATTATTACCCTATACGTTAGCTACTAGCTTTTTAAGTAAGGAATTATATGCCCGCGGCTGACGCTAATTAACTTCATTAATATCCTTATTACTGCATAAGTGAACTATCGTTAAAAACCGTACTAAATTCTTATCCTGCTATATAATTGAAAGCACTAAATTAACTCCCCTAATAACTACTTCTGTAATGAAGTTAAACGGTAGCCTTTTCTTTTTTTTATTAGCCCTTTTATACACCTCCAGATAGTCCTTTAAGTTTAATTAAGCTATGCTAGCTACAGCAATTCTAAGTTATTAAAGTACCTAGAGCAACGGAATATTTATAAAGTAGTTATCTAAAAATAAGTAAAATTGATAAGCCTAAAGAGGGAGCTATTAGGTAAGATAAAGGACGCATTTAGAGGTCTTTAAAAGGACAATATCTTAATAATCCGTTTAAAAAGGAAGCCTAAAAAAGTAGCTAGGTAAGGTAAATATAAAGCTATAGCAATACCCATATTAAAAAAGGCTTAATATCTTAAAGCCCTTAGGTACTGGTTTACTAGGCAACTTAATTATAGCTATAGATCGTCTAGTAAACCTCACTATTATCTTATTAAAGCTAACTATAGATTTAGGTATAACGTACTTTCTAAACGCCTCGCCTAAAGGAGTTGTTAACGGCTCAATTTTCTTAAAGACTTGACGTTTAACGCCCTTTGGTGGAGGTAGTAAGATATAAAAAAAGCGCTTAAGTTACTCCTATCTTTTTTAACCTATAAATAAGCTAATTAAGTATCTAGGATATTTAGGATCTATAGCCTAAAGATCTCGCACTTAAGGGCTTTTAAAGACGCCTATATAAATAATAAGCCCTACCTAAATTATTAATTCGCTAGTGGAGGTCTCCTTCTATACTTATAATTGTTTACCCATATATTATCCTAATTAGTAATATCCGCTAGCATTTTAAGAGGCTGTATATAGGTTTATATTAATCACGAGCTTCTTAAATATACTAATGCTAAAGAATAGTAGAAATACTTAAATTGGTAAGTCCTATCTAGATCTATACCCACCAGACGCTATACTAATTTAATCTGCTAGTATATAGTAAATAGAGCGCTTACTATCCTCATCTTAATTAGGAAAGTTATTAGATTTAATATCCGCGTTAACCTTACTAATAGGTTTACTAGCACGCTAAGCGGCAAATATTAGCTTATTTAGAAGGTTAATAACTTTAAAATCTAATTTAGGAATAGCGGCTATAGGCTTCTATAAAGAAGGTATAGCAGGAAGGCCTATTCTTATAACTTCTTTAGCTAATAGCTCTGGTAGTTTAGTCTTATCTACCTTATTTGCCTCATCCTTAGCAGTCTTACCGTAGGCCTTAAAAACGGCTCCTGATTTGTCCTTAATATCCTCTATCTGGCTACTTAGCCAAACCTCCTTAATATCCTTAATTAGCACTACTACCTACTGCGTAGCTACTGCCGATAAGCTATTATGTGTATACTGTATTACTTAAAAGGATTATAAATAGGACTCCTAGGCTTAGGGTGCTTTTAGAGGCTTTAGAGGCTTCGGAGCTAAAGACGTATAATATTTTTTAGGCGGCATAAGAATAATATTTTCCTGACAATTTAATGATTAAATAGACGGCGACATAATATTAGAGCTTTTTAATTAACTATACCAAATATTATAGGCTTCCTGGCCATGTTGCTGCTATTCACCGCAATATCCAAGCGTCAATGAGGCGCCAGCACCCTTGCTGCGTACTGACTTAAGGCTCCAACACCAAGCTCTAACGTAATCCACCCACAAGCTGGCCATACCCCCAAGCTGGCCACCCCACCCCACTTCCAAGGCTAAATAACACGAATTACACAATAACGAATAATTGTATTGTATATAGCTATCTACTAGCTAGTTGCCTGCCGTTTGGGACATGTACGTGCATTATATTCTATTAATTTGCATATGCTGCACCTTGGTTTTACACGTTGCCGTGGCCCGACCACTACCTCTGCTGCCCCCTCTACTGCCCCTTCCTGGACAGCAGATACACGAGAGGCCCCTTCTACGCCTGATAGCACCCCTCCCCTAGCTATATAGGTGCGCTTCTATGCCCTCTTCCTTTTCTAGCGCCGGTTTTCCATCCGTAGCTTCTTATTTTCGCTTACTAGTAGCATAGCGCTCGATATTTCCATTTCGCACCCTTTTATAAGCTGGCCAAAGGCTTATTCTATTAGACTTGGTAGGCTATATATATGGCGCTTAAGATAGCGCTTTAGCAAAGCTGTTTACTGCTGTAATTTAGCAATATTATATAGTGTTTCGGCTGCCTAAGATGCATTTAATAGTGAATGGGGCGGTAGTATCTAATATTCGGCATGCAGCTGTACTAGCACGCGATTAGGGCTATATAGAACAAGGCCAGTGGCTGCAAATCCTGCCTATATATTATTTTAGTGTAGTGCTGTTTACCTAGCCTACCTATATAGCGGCAGGAATTCGTGTTTATTAATATAATTAACGCCGCAGGCCATTATCTGTTTAACGCCGCGTCCATAGGCCTACTTTAGCGCCAAGAAACAGCCTATATTTAGCGGCTATAGTAGATATAACGAATGCGCTAGTATACAGAGGACAACTATCTAATAATCTATACAGAATTAATCAAATTTGGGGTTAACGTGGCTGCCGTGGCCGTCCAGTATAAGTAGCTGATGCGTGCTAACCGTGCGATCCTTTATATACTTATGGAACATAGCAAGCCAGATAAGGCCTATCTTATTTATTATCTATTTATTCTCGCTAATACTAATTAACCAGTTATATGGAATAAGGTTATACTAAGTAGCTTAGTATATTACGGCCTTAAAGATAATAAGTAATAGAATTATACCCCCTAACGCGTTAATGCACTTAATAATTATAACCTACTCTTAATTACCTAGCTGTATTATTTAAGGCTAGCTAGCCCTATCGGTTCCTATAGCAACTCTTACAGTTATAATAACGCCCATCTAGAAGCCAGTTTTATTAAAATTCTAGGTATCTTTATTAAGAATGCCGTATTAGATCTTTATATTTTAAACGCGCTTAAACCAGGCGCGAATAAGCATAGGATCTTTGCACTTAGCACGCTAGTAGTTATACTTGCGATTAAACTGCGATTTTAGGCTATTATGGCGGTTGATATATTTCCGTGCCTAATTCTTGCCGACGGGTTATAGAGTAGCTAGCGACGCGTTCTGGGCAGCTAGAATAGTACCTATTTACCCTATAGTCGCAATCTAGGGCAGTATACCGCGTTAATCTATTAATAGAATCTACTGCTTAAGAGCCTCTTCTTATACGGGTGTAAGGAATTAATTTGTGGGTATAGAATCGCGTTTTAATTTGATGCCTTTAATACGTAGTTAGGCGGTGCTTCGGGGCACGTCGTAGGTAATAGTAGCTGCTCGGAAACTTGGAATTTGGCCTAGCTTATGCGCCTGGATAGCTAGATTAATCCTGCCCTCTCGAAAAAGGGCTTCTTGTTGTTGTGGTGTAGCCATTGAGGCAGTAGCTAAGTAACGCGTCGCGTTTTGGGTGGGGTGGCCAGCTTAGGGGTATGGCCAGCTTGTGGGTGGATTACGTTATACGGTATGGAGCCTCTAGATTGGCTTATAAGGCGTGCATATACGAAAAGTCCTTGAATTCTTGCCACACCAAGGGATATAACAACCATATAATTAATTCCAAAGGGCTCCATGAAAATCGGCCTCTGCCTCCACGCGGTGGAGCCCGGGAACCTGGCAGACAGCTATCGGCTCCATTAGGATCGTGTCAATAGACTGCCAGAGCAAACGCAGAGACGTGTGTACGGCGGCGCAGCGCGGGCGCGGCGACATGGTGTAACATCCACAGTCGCTGAGCGCACGGGCCCCCGCCCGCGTAATCGTGACTCAGCCGCTAATTCAGCCATACAAATGTAACTGTGGATATACTATTGCTAGAGTAGTAAAATCTCGATTCCAGCTATTTACTTGTATACCATTGGCAAGCCTCTGACCTCTTTCACTTAGCCAGCAGGATCAAGGTTCACGGCCTGAGCCTGAAGCGATGGCGGAGAAGCAAAGAGATGCACTTCAGTTTCCTGAATTCGAACGAGATTTTCTAGAACCTCACCTGCCCCCTAAATACCGCGCCGATGACGAAACACGAAGGACATTTACGACCCTCACCTTCGCCACATCCCTCGACTCTTCACTAGCCCTTTCGCCAGGTACTCAGACCCTCCTCTCTGGCCCTCAATCGAAAGCTATGACACATTATCTGCGCTCTCGACATCAAGCTATCCTGGTTGGAGTTGGGACGGCAATAGCGGACAATCCGAGCTTGAATTGCCGGATCGAAGGCGTAGGTGGGTATGGAGGTGGTGGTCTGGAAGGCCAGCCACGTCCAGTAGTTCTGGATCCAAATCTGCGCTGGGACTTTTCCAGTGATTCCAAAGTTCTTGCATTAGCAGCTGACGGAAAGGGACGAGCGCCCTACATTATCTGCGCAAAGCATCCGCCTGACCTAAAGAGAGTACTGCTAGAGCATCTCGGTGGCAAGTTCATTACACTCAGTATCTCAGATACTGGCCCTTCTAAAGGCAGATTAGATTGGGCAGATATCTTACAAGCTTTGAGAGACCATGGGATCCAAAGTGTTATGATTGAGGGCGGTGGGACAGTCATAAATGATTTACTTCAGCCGCATTATGCTGCACTAATTGGTTCAGTCATTGTTACTATTGCTCCTACTTGGCTTGGACAAAGTGGAGTGATTGTCTCTCCGCCACGGAGATGGTCTGCTGATGGGACCCCTATTCCTGCCGCAAGACTAAACGATGTGAAGTGGCATCCTTTTGGAGAAGATGTTGTGCTCTGTGGGAAACTGCAGTAGAGATAGATTTAGTTTGGTCTAAAATATAGCACAGTAGCCCTGCCTATAGTGATTGGCGGTGACTAGAAGCTTCAATGAATGATACAAGAACAATCCACATTGGCAGGCGTAACGGTATCACTAGATAAAGGAATAGCGGGATACTATCAAAGTATTATTCCAACGCAGCCCTCTCTTCAGTAGATGGCTCTCCAGGCAGCTTTGAAAACTTGAGGAAGCCTGATGTGGCGGGGCATCCTCGGCACTCGGGACCAACGAGCCTGGGCGATTCATCGTTCAACAACGCAGTCATTAATGCAGCTATCTTTTCTCTTCTGCCTCATTCTCTTTCCTTCTGCACGACGTTGTTCCTTTAAATCTTCCTACGCCCTGTCATTCCTTCAGCTGCACAAACTAGTAGTCTATTTAGACTGCCCCAGTCATCCACTTGCCGCTTTATCTTCCCGGCAAGACCAAGCGTTTCAGATCTACCGCGGCTAGCCCTGCTTGACCGTGAATTACTAGCAATATGTTGAAAATATGGTCTATGGTATGCATTCCGCTATCATGCGTCATTCCTGAACCTGGGCCGCTTCTGAGGCCTGAAGCCTCTCCAACCAACTTGTGCGCTGACTGTCTTACAGAAGCAGAAGCAGCAGCAGGATGAGTCTGCTGCGACTGGACCCAAGAAGAAGAAAGTTACCGCCGCACAGCTACGAGTCCAAAAGGGTATGGCTATCCTCACCCCTCAGAACCTGTGAAAGATCATAGAAACTAGCCGGGGCGTGGCTGACTGGTTGCTCTCTAGATTTGTCGGAACTGTCGCTTGGTTCAACCATGAAAACCTACTTCCCGAATCCCGATGACATCCTAAACTTCACCTTAACAATCGATCCAGACGAGGGAATGTATAAGGGCGGACGGTTCAACTTCAGCTTCGCCATCAACCAGAATTTCCCGCACGACCCTCCAAAGGTCAAGTGCACCCAGAAGATTTACCATCCTAATATCGATTTGGAGGGCAATGTCTGTTTGAACATCTTGAGAGAAGATTGGAAGCCAGTATTGAATTTGAATGCCGTGATTGTCGGCCTGCAGGTTGGTTACTCCGGACGCAAGCAAATGGACAAGAACAGAACCGCTAACAGAACATAGTTCCTGTTCCTCGAACCTAACGCATCCGATCCTCTAAACAAGGAGGCTGCTGAAGATCTCAAGTCCAACAGGGAAGGATTTAAGCGCAATGTGCGGTCAGCCATGGGTGGAGGGTCGGTCAAAGGCCAATCCTATGAGCGCGTTTTGAAATAAGGGCTTGCCAAATGATGGTAAAACAAACGCAATGGTTTTCAGGGCACGCAAGCGAGCATTTGAGAATTGGCGTCATGGGGAGCGGGCGTACATATACGGGATGCTTCTTCGAGGGTTATTAAATGCGTCATAGTAGCTTTTTGCGTTGGATGACCAAGCAGCTGCTAGATGAATGATGTGGCGCTTTCTCGTATAGATATTCAATTTTACATTATTTCCGAGGCAGGCTATAGGATTTTTCCAAGTTTTCTAGGTTTGCGGCTTGCAGATTATTTATATTAGGCGCGAATTCTGAAGATGATTGACGGCCGATGTCGCATTATACCGGTCCACGACCGCTCAATACCCAGGCGACTTTCGGAGGCTTTGTGCTCACACCGCAAAAAATCCCAGCCCACACTCGCACTTGCGCCCTTGTTCATAATTTCTTACAGCCCCAACATCTCCACTCCACACATTTCTTCCTCTCAAATTACTTTCAAAATGGCTGCCCGTGGTGCAAGCAGGGCTCTGCGCAACTCCGTCAAGCAATTGACGGCTGCCCCAGTCGTCCAGCGACGAACATTCGTCGCGGCAGTAGGCGCTGCCAGAGCTGGTATTGCTGCCGCACCAAAGGCTGCTGTCAGCACTCCCTTCCAGCAGACTCGTGGTGTGAAAACCATTGACTTCGCTGGCACGAAGGAGACTGTCTTCGGTATGCCCTATGAAAAGAAGCTTTCTCGACCCCACTAACAAACTGCATAGAGCGTGAGGACTGGCCGAGGGAAAGGCTTTTGGTGAGTTACCGCCTACACCATCAATTGATCAAATATCGTGGGAGCAGTGTGCTGACAGTTGATCGTAGGAGTACTTTAAGGACGACACTCTCGCACTCATCGGCTACGGTTCCCAAGGTCACGGCCAAGGTCTCAACCTCCGCGATAACGGTCTCAATGTCATCGTTGGCGTCCGGAAGAACGGTGCATCATGGAAAGAGGCGGAGCAAGATGGCTGGATCCCAGGAAAGAACTTGTTCGACATTGACGAGGCTATCTCCAAGGGCACCATTGTCATGAACTTGCTCTCCGACGCTGCTCAGAGCGAGACATGGCCCGCTATCAAGCCTCAATTAACCAAGGGCAAGGTATACTGTTTTATGAAAAATAACTGACAATTAAAGCTAATCAAAGGCTAGACTCTCTACTTCTCCCACGGTTTCTCTCCCGTCTTCAAGGACCTCACCAAGGTCGACGTCCCCAAGGACATCGACGTCATCCTCGTTGCCCCCAAGGGCTCTGGCCGTACCGTCCGCACCCTATTCCGTGAGGGCCGTGGTATTAACTCTTCCATCGCAGTCTACCAGGATGTGACTGGCAAAGCTGAGGAGAAAGCTGTCGCTCTCGGCGTCGCTGTCGGCAGTGGATACCTCTACAAGACGACCTTCGAGAAGGAGGTCTACTCCGATCTGTATGGCGAGCGTGGCTGCTTGATGGGTGGCATTAACGGCATGTTCCTCGCTCAGTACGAGGTTCTCCGCGAGAGGGGCCACACCCCCAGCGAGGCCTTCAACGAGACTGTTGAGGAGGCTACCCAGAGCTTGTACCCTCTGATCGGCCAGAATGGTATGGACTACATGTACGCGGCTTGCTCGACCACCGCCAGGCGCGGTGCCATCGACTGGAGCAAGCGCTTCAAGGACACCCTGAAGCCCGTCTTCAACGACCTATACGACTCCGTTCGGGATGGTACTGAGACCAAGAGGTCTCTTGAATACAACAGCCGTCCAGATTACCGTGAGGCGTACCAGCAGGAGATGGACGAGATTGCTGGATTGGAGATCTGGAGGGCCGGCAAGGCTGTGCGGTGGGTGATATCATTTCTCCAACTTCTGAAAAGTAGTGACTGATGAAAACTCTACAGATCTCTGCGTCCTGAGAATCAGAAGTAAATCGCTGACGAGATATGACTGGAGATCGGGTGAAGGCTGAGGGGAAAGATCTGAGCGGAGAAGCGATCCCAAAAGTGGATCCGTGAAACTGTAGATTATCTCATTCTTTCGGCAAACCGGCGTTCACCTCTACCGTCCTTGGGCGCAGCTATTTTTTTTGGCCGTGTTCTGTAACCAACAGGATTGGGCATGCGTCTTGAAAAGTCGATTTATTCATGGTTCCGAACACAGCTGATTGATACCTATTTTTCTCAAATTTGGCCTCTCTCCTTGCTTAACGTGGCTGCTGCATCTTATCAACTCACGATCTCTTCTTCCCGCCTCCTGGCTTTCTCCTCTCCCATTCATCCCAAAGCAGATGCGGCATCCTCTCCCTCCTAACAGCTCTAACCCCACAGCACTTACCCAGCAAACCCGCCACGCCCAAAACCGACCCTGTCACGAGCGCCCCCACCGCATACGCCAGCCTCAGCACCGGCGCTGACCCCTCAAGCCTCCCCGCCCCCAAATCCCAGAAAACAGACAGGTTATCCAGCTCGCGGAAAATAACAGACTCAGCACCGCCCACCAGTCCGTCACAACCCCGCGCCACCAGCTTGTCGACTGTGCGTTTCGAGCAGCGAGAACAACGCCGTTCAGGTACCAGAAAAACAGACGCTCTTCGTCCTGTCCGCTGGCCGGTGCGGTGCAGTGCGGTGCGGTGCTGTACGCTCGACCACTACGACGGCTTCGCCGCCGCCCTCTTCGCCTCCATCTTCACCCCCCTCCGTGGCCCTCTCTGCGGCGGCCGTCCCAGCAGCTCCCCGTCTTAGCGTCCGCGCCCCCCATCTCCCCCCAAAACTCATGCCTCGCGCCCCTGGGGACCTCGATATCGATCCCAGCGCCGTTCGCCGGGGCGCGCTGGACGGCGGGTGCGGTTGCCCTGGTGCGGTGCGATGCGGCTGCGGATGAGTGGCAGGTATTCGGTGTGCGTCGCGTGCTGGTGCAGGCCGCTGGACCAGGTGGAGCAGGGTGGGAGCGTGGTGGTTGTGTGGGAGGGGTGAGTGAGGTCGTAGGATATGGCTGCGGGAGGGGGCGGGAGATTAAGGGGGAGGAGAAGGGGG
>Ga0307515_10022480_pt1 | contig 11110 bp, 9 predicted proteins | sample 17_EM_MG_FD_194513 | JGI IMG/M metagenome (GOLD analysis project Ga0307515, IMG submission 194513) | Populus trichocarpa ectomycorrhiza microbial communities from riparian zone in the Pacific Northwest, United States - 17_EM | ecosystem: Host-associated > Plants > Roots > Unclassified | place... | reverse complement strand
ACTAGAGGAAGTCCTTTTAAGATGCTACTAAGCTTGCTCTGATAACTTCTATCCTGTCTATTTCCCTTGTGTCTCATTCAATACTTTTTTTGGGAATATAGAATGGATGAAAACATAAGAACTTCTACTTCAATTGTTCTATCAGTCTTTTCTGTGTTTATTATTGTTATTGTATTTTCTCTGTACTCAGTTGTGCCTCGCTTGGCTGTTGAGAATCTTATGCCTGTAATCGAAATCATTGTTTTGTAATTGGGTAATTTAATTCATTTGGTAGCTTATAGGTTTGTATTGTATAGAATAAAAGGGGAAAGGAGGGACTTTTATATTTAACACACTGTTGGTTGGCAAGTTATTGCAGCAAATGAGAAACTGAATTCTGATTGAAGAAGGTAGTAGCATCAACTGACCATGGAAACCTGATATTGAATCACCTTATTTTGTGTCTTCAATAACGCCCCTGTTTATTTTGTGCTTTCATGACAAGTCAGTATTTGACACATGCATCTGAATTTTCTCCTGGCTTACAGGTATGCTGCACTTGTTTAAAAACCAGCTGCAAACCTATGCTCAAAAGAGAAATTTCAGTCTACCTGTGTATTCTTGTGAGCGTATGGGTCCTCCTCATGCTATTCGCTTTAAGTGCAAGTTCACAATAAATGGACAAACCTATGAGAGTCGGTAATATTTTCCCACATTGAGCAAAGCTGAAAAGGTTGTGGTTTTCTTTTTAGGATAAGTCTGGTTATAAGAATCTTTTACAAGATATGGCTCAGAGAGAAGGTTGTGGTTTACCAACTTATTTTACAGAGAAATCTGGTGAAGCTCATGCGCCTACTTTCATTTCAACAGTGGAGATAGATGGAGTTATTTTTACCGGAAAAGAAGCAAGAACAAAGAAGCAAGCAGAGATGAGTGCAGCAAAGACTGCATACACAGCTCGAAGACGTTGACTGGTGCTCAATGGGGATGCGGGTTTGTGTTATGTATTTGTGCATATCCATGGCAGATGTGTGCATGCATATGACACCATAGAACAGTGTACAGATATTCAAACGTTTTTGACTATCTTAGAGTACAAGTCGGTAAGTCAGGATAGAGAGTAACTCAAACTTGCGTCTTCATGCTATTTTAGATGATTTGATATGAATAACACCTGCCTCCAAGTAGAAGCTTTAACTGTGATATAAGATGAACTCACAAAAATCTTCACTGAGGGAGGAGGTAACCGCAAGGTTACTCTATAGTTTTGTTGAAGAATAGAAAACCACTCCTAGTTTCAGAACCTTCTTTTGATGTCATTTCCTACCTGTTCCTATATTCTAATGGGCCAATATATTTACCAAATGCCTTCTTGTCTGCTTTCCAATTCCAGAGAAAAAGGTTTGCTGGCTTCAACTGATGAGCACTATTTTTGCATTTTCTTTCCAAGAGAATAAAAATATTGGAATTGCTGGCAGCAAATTCTGTAGTTAGCAATCATAATCCCTCCATTGCATCTCCAGGGCAAGATAGTTGTTCAGCTATGGCAAGCATCACACCTTCGCCTGCGGCAGCCATCTCTTCTTCGCCAAAACATGACCTGACTTCATCTTCTTTGCCTTCTTATTCCCCCACTAATTTAGCCACAAGCTCAAGCATCGAGAATCGAACACAGCCTACGACCTTAAAGATGAACAATTCAAGTAAAATGGATGAGCTTCCTCTCTCATCATCCAATATTCAAAATTCAATGTTATAACTGTCGTCAGAAAGTAAAAAAAAAGATCCCATTAATCATGGATTCCAAATGCTTTTTAGGAGTCGAAGCACCAAGAAAGTGAAATTGACAGACAAAGATTTGGAGGTTGGAACTGATGACGGTCTTGTTATGATTGCTTCTTTGCAAGTGGACACCATAGATTACAAGAAGGTGGTGATAGAGGGGAATGAATCTGAAGCAGTAGCAGTACCAGCCTTCCACGGGCAATCTCATTGACAATATTGATGTGGAGGATGGAGATGTTGTGGTTTTGGACGAAGCCTTTTCGAGTGATTGACCTAGAGAATGATTATTTCTTCAATTTTTGCTTTAGTTTTCTAAGAATTTTAGGATGGCCGGTCACCTGATATTAAGACCGTTTCTTAGAAAAGCGTGGGGTTTTCTAAGAATTTTTGAGATGGGCCGGTCGCTTGATATTGAGATCGTTTCTTAGAAAAGCGTGGAGTTTTCTAAGAATCTTAAGATGGGCAGGTCACCCGATATTGAGACCATTTCTTAGAAAAACGTGGAGTTTTCTAAGAATTTTAAGAGGGGCCGGTCACCTGATATTGAGACCATTTCTTAGAAAAGCGTGGAGTTTTCTAAGAAGTTTAGGTTGGGCCGGTCACCTGATATTGAAACCGTTTCTTAGAAAAGCGTGAAGTTTTTTAAGAATTTTAAAGTGGACAGGTCACCCGATAATTGGACCATTTCTTTGAAAAGCGTGAAGTTTTTCTAGAAATCTTAAGATAGGTAGGTCACCTGATAGGGAGACCATTGTTTAAGAAAAAGCATTGAGTTTTTAGCATGATCAGACAATTTATCTTTACAACACTTACTACGCGAAGCAGTTGACAAGTTTTGCTTCGTAAGCATTGTAAAGAGAGGGCATATGTTGTTACTCAATTTTGGACCCCACGTGCTGGAGACAGTGCATGCCCGTTTTGAACCGAGTGTAGGAGTGTAGCTCATATTTGCTGGAAAATTGACAAAAGCGGAGGAGAAAGAAATATTTTTTTTTCGAAACCTGTTTGAGCTATTTTCTACTTTTTTTTATCCTCCCCCTTTGCTGCCAAAATCATCAGGTTTCTTAGACTGACTAGGGGTCTTCATAATGCTAAATTCGTTCATTCGTTATCTTGTTTTTAAGGTTGGATAAATCCCTTAGAATTTGCACTAAAAAAAACTGATTCTGTTGCTGTCGCAATTTTTTGTTCGAACTTAGGCTCTGATTCTGACTTGGTTTCGTACGATATCTGACCATCCTAGCTATATTTTGTCACTTATGACATGTTGAAGAATTGACCTACACCTTTATCGGGTCCTAGAGGTCACTGTTCTTAGAGCAGATTCTCAGTCAGATTTGGATGCTCGGCATTGTCAGATTAAGAAAACCTTTTTGACCAACCAGATCCCTGCCAGATTCTGTTATCTAAAACGATTTTATCTCACTTTGAATCTTTCATCAAAGTTGTAGTCCGGGGCACATAGATGAATTTGGGCTTTTGAATTGATTGATTTCGATATCAGAAACTCAAGATATTCCTATTTGAAATCTAGTGTGAAAGCAGGGATTCCTGCCGCGAGAAGGATTTTTGCCCGAGTTTGCAAGGACACAATTGCAAGATGCTTAAAGATTGAAGACCAATTGCAGGCCAATTTGAATCCTTTTTTGACCAAGGACCAAATGGAAAAAGTGCTAAAATAAGGAGGATGATTGAAGATAAAAAAATATAAAGGAATTTTGCCGAAGGAAGACATTGAAGAAAACACGTTTACCTGCACAGCTAGCCGTTTTCTTTCTTTCCTTTTTATCTGAAATTTCTTGTTTGGTTTCCATGTTTCTCTCGCTTGAATGGAGAGCTGCAGACCATGTTTTTATTGCCTCATTTCAAAGGGAGTAGCTGGCCCTATGGAAGGAAAGAAAAGAGCCACACCATCCTCTAAAACTGGAAAGAAATCAGACGTGAGCACAAAATCAAAATCAGAATATTGCAGTTTCCTTTTTGTGTTTTTTTTACTGCAAATCAGTAGGGATTTGCATCCTAGAATTAATGCATTAAATCTTTCCTAAATAGAGATATGTTAGACTATATATAAGCCCCTCTAATGACCTAGAAATGGGAGGAGAAAAAAAAAGGGCAGGAAAAACGAGCAAAAAGATAGACGAGAAAAAAAAGTACGAAAGAGAGGCAGACAGTAGGTGAGAAAAACACAGAGAATAGAGAAAGTTTCTTTCATTCGCCAGTGTTACTGTGAGGTTGGGAAGATTGACAGTAGAAGAGAAAGAAGAGAAAAAAAGAAGAAAAGAGAAGAGAAACCATAAACCAGCAGGGACTACCTGTTGGTCTTGGCTTCATTTTTTTTGCATATAAGATCTGCAGCAGGGACGAAGGAAGTGCAGGAACCCGTTGGAGAGGGACTGACGAAGACGCAGAGGAAAGAAAACCAGAAAAACAGACGCAAATACAGAGCAGGAGGAAAAGATTTGAAACAGCCGAACACGGATCAACCATCACGCTTTCAACGTCGCTGCAACTTCTTCGCTTCCGTTCCCAGGTCTGTTTTCTCTTCACCTCGCAGCATGCATTTTTCTGTTTTGTGTGTTGCAGTGTTCAAGTGAATTAATTCACTTGAACAGTATTCGCCAGCCTTCTTTGAACTATAACTGCGCCCCCTTTTTTTTTTTGTGTCCAGCCGGGTCACTTGCCCACCCAGCCGGACTTACTTTTTTTTTTTTGAAAAAAATAAAAGAAAGAGAATGAGATTTATTTTCTGGAATATTTATTTTAAAGTCTGAATTTTTTTATGTTGTAAAAAAAATATATACCAATCTCGTATTTAGAATACTTGGTTTTCGACGCAACTATGGCAAATATATATATATATATATATATATCAAAATTTGTTTTCTTGTGTGTTGCATACAGCTAATACCCTAACATGTTTTGAACGCTCTTTTTTTATATACAAAAACTATTGGAAGTTTTGAAAATGTGTTTTCGCATGGATTTCTTAAACACAACAAATATTATTTTCTTGCATTTCTGGATTTTACAACATGTTTGTAAAACTCCAAAGGGTATTGGCCAATATTCCAAAAATATAAAAATCTTATTTTGGGAAAATTCATCTATTATTCACCGCTAATGTTTGGAATAATTTGTTATAATTCACTGTTAATATTTGGATAAAGAAAATCTAAGTGGTAAATATCCAAAATGATTTTCTAGGAATAATAACTCATTACACATCATTGAAAGAAGCCTCGATTATAATTGAGGACATTTCAATTTTTTACTTCACGGTTTACGAGCCGTGAGAGTATAAAATACTAAGGCAAAAATAGGCTTTTAAAGCGCTCTAGATTTCTAAATTTTTGTCCCTCCTCCTTGCGATTTACGAGTCACAAACTCTTGAAATACTAAGGGAAAAATGAGCTTTTAAAGCACATGGAATCTCCTTGGATTTCTATCTTAATAAATTTAGTTAGAATCAAACCGAGAAAAAATTGATGGGGTTAGAAAATACCAACACCATAGCAATTATAAGACAAACCAAACACCAAACAGCTTATCTTAGGTAGGGCGTACTAGGGGTGCTAACACCTTCCCTTTACGCAACCAGTCCCTTGCCTTAAAATCTCTGAAAGACCAGTTAGGTTTTCTAGTGACCATAATACTAGGTGGCGACTCTTTTTTACACAAACAATAAAGACCCCGAAACCAATCGAGGGTCACCGCGACACCACGCTCCGCCGTGAGGGTGTGACAGAACTATTGATAAATAAAAAGTAAGACTTATTGTTAAAGGATTCAAATAACATGAAGGTGTGGATTATTTGGACACTTATTTACCGATATCAAGAATAACTTTCATTCCAATGTTAATAGCCATCACAACTAACAACAAACTTGAAATACATCAAATAGATGTAAGAATATCTTTCTTAAATGGTGACCTTGACTAAAAGATAGAACAACTCGAGGGGTTTATTGTAAGTGAACAAGAAAAGAAAGTCTATAAGTTTGTGAAGTTATTATATGGTTTAAAATAATTACCTAAATAATGACATAAAAAAATTGACAAGGTTTTATTGTCAAATAAGTTTTAAATTAATAAAATTGATAAATATGTTTATATATATAAAAGTAGATACAAATTATGTCATTATATGTCTCTATATTGAAAACATGCTAATGTTAGGTAGCAATGATCACATGATTAGTCTACTGAAAAAATATTAATTAATAAGTTTGACATGAAAGATTTGGGTGTTGGAGATGTCATACTAGGAATAAAAAATTCTAGTGCATCTAATGAATTGGTATTGTTCGAATCTCATTATATTGAGAAAATTGTCGACAAATTTTAAAAAGCGATAATAGAACTGTCAAAATATAAATTGACATAAGTTTACATCTATTTAATATAGATATAAGAGAATAAACTAATTAGAATATTTCAAAAAAATTAAAAAGCCTAATGTACGTCATGAATTGTACAAGACCTGATGTTGCTTACTCGATTAGTAAATTGAGTAAATTTACCAATGATCAGAGTATGGATCATTGAAAAGCAATAAAAGGGATACTCAAGTAGTTGAGATATACTTTGGACTATAGACTACACTATATTATTTACTTAGCGGTACTAGAAGGGTATCGTGATGCCAAAAAATATTTAATATTAAGGATTTGAAATCCACTAGTTAAGATATCTTCACATTTGATGGCACAATTATGTCATGAAAATCCTCTAATAAAACTCTATCACAAGATGAATGATGAAATTGGAGTTTATTGTGCTTGGTAAATCTAGAGAGGAAGCTAAGTGACTTCAGAATTTCTTAGAGGATATTCCATATTGACCAAAACCAATGTTATCAATTTGTTTCAATTGCAACAGTCAGTCTGTAATTAGAAAGACACAAAGTAGTGTGTATAACACACACACACACACACACATTGTTAAACACTTGCTTTCAAATTGAATTATTTTCATTAACTATGTAAATTCAAAGAAAATATATATTAGATTTGCTAACCAAATATTTATCGAGAGAACTTTTGTATAATTCATCGAGGGGAATGAGATTTAAACCTTTAAAGATAAAAAAAAAATATAATAATGGTAACCATACCTAATTTATCAAAGATTCTAAGATCTATATTAAAATGAAAAACTAAGTCATATAACTTTTTTGGTAGAACTCAGAAAATATTATTTCCTGTTTATTCATATAATGAAACATGCACTAGTTATAGAGTGATAAATGGTGAGCTATGTTTTTGATAATTTTTATATCTTGGTCTGCCATATCAAGTATAAAGAAATACTTTTAATGAAAGATTACCTATATGAGTGATCAATATGGTAACTTCTTTGAAAATTTTGATAAAATGATGAATTATCTAAAGTACTCATGAATCCAAGAATTGTTCAATGCTAAAATAAATACAGCAGTGAAAAATAAAAGAAAATATCTAAATGAAAAACCATGTGAAAGATATTATACTGGTTTACACAAAAGACTGAATAGTTCAATACATTAAATTCATTATTTAACTGAGTAAATCTAATAGTATTTTATTAAGAAAAGTTCAAAGCTAAAAACTACTCATCCTTTTGTAATGATTCCCCAAATCATTATATCTCTATATATATATTTGAGTTTTTTATACCAGTAAGATAATTTCATTCATGTGGGGGAATATTGAGATTTTGTTTTAATAAAATATAATTAATGGACATATTTGAGTTTAGATTTAAAGTGAGTTTCACTCACTTTCAAAGTTAAAACTTTGTTGAAAATTATTTTTCTACAAAAGTTCTTTAATAAAGAACATTAACATGATTAAAACAAATTATGGATGAATAAAAAATTGATCTAAAAACCCTTGGCTGACATGTTTATTAAAACCCAAAAACTTATATCACACATAGAAAATATACGTGGTTGTCTTGAAGTCTATTTAAGGGGAAGTTGTAGGGACATAAATAAACCTAAGCAATTTGGTATGGGTTTAGCCCACATGCAAGTGCTTGGCTTGACTCGAGATAGGGTCTTTAGGTTTTTTTGTGACCTTTAAAGATCTATTTTTGCCAATCTATTATTTCATTCAGTTCAGCCCATGAATTTGATCAGTTTTCTTTAAAAAGAGTCTTTTTAAACCTCTCAAGGTTTTTTGCTAAAAAAATCAAATCTAAAGCTAAAATATTGAGGTTTAATTATGATTTTATGAAGGGTAATCAAAGCCGCTAATAGTGAGAATTAATTCTTGTATAAGTTTTGGTTTAAAAATCCACTATAAAAAGAGGGTGGAGTGAAGGAAGAGTTTTCAATACTGTTTTTCAAAAATTTATAAACTTTTTCAAATATCATATTTTTCGGTTTTTTTTTTTTTTACCTTTTTAAATTTATTTTAAATCTAGATTTCTTTTTTAAATCTAGAGCTTATATTAACTTTGATTAGTATACCTTATTTCTTATTTAATTCCTTTTTATTTATGTAGTGGCTAACTCTTAATCCATACTCATGTGTATTACTCTAATTTCAATGACATTATCCAATCAATTATTAATATAGATGCTGATGTGATCACCATTAAAAACTTTCCCTCCGATGAAATATGGTGCCCGAGTATTTGAGTTTTTATCTTCTACTTTCAATTTTAATATTCAAGTGTGTAATCGTTCAATTTTTGTAATCAAGTGATTTTGATTGATTCTACTAATGCATATGCTAATGTAGTTGTTAAATTAACACGTGGCAGGCTTATATGTATTCCAAGTGTATAAAAACAATTAATTTTATTTCAAATCGAGTTTATGTATTTTATTTTATTTTAATTTGAATATTTTATTTTATTTTTTTTATTTGCATCTGATACTATCCTTCATTCCAACTGCTGGTGTTGTTTCCTTTCATTCCATCATGTACATCTTTGATTATAACACGTGTAGAATTTGCAGATTGTAACAATACCCTTTTTATTTATTTATTTCTTTTTTATCATTTTAAATCAAATTATTTGCTTCAAGTTCAAGATAGACTATGATACCAGTCGTATTGGCTTAACAATGATTCTTTTCCCTTTTTTTTTTTTTTTCATATCTCATTTCATATTATATTTTATTTTTGCATTAATTTTTTTTGAAAGGCATCAAATTGCGTTAGTGTACCTTATGATGAAAATCAATGCCATTACTAGTTTGTGCACTCAAGTGAACTTTTGGATGTTAATGTATTTAGATTAATACTTTTACTGATTCCTTAACGTCTATTTAGAAGTGTGGTTACGGTTGTTTTTTAAAGTGTTTTTCATCCAGAAAAATATCAAAATAATACTTTTTATTTTCAAAAAATTATTTTTGATATCAACGCATCAAAATCATCTAAAAACACCAAGCAAATATTAATTTGAAGCAAAGAAAAAAATAAAACATTTTTAAATTTTTTCAAAAACGCTTTTGAAACGCAAAAACAAACAGGCCAAATTTACTACAAAGATCATTGATGAATATAATAAATTATGAATTAAATCCATTTAATGATTTTGATCAACAAATTTCATTTAGTGTGGTTGCGGTTGCTTTTCAAAGTGCTTTTCATGCCGAAATGCATTAAAATGATGTTTTTTTTTAAATTATTTTTGTGATCAGCGCATTAAAACAATTCAAAACACATAAAAAAAATTAATTTTTAATAAAAAAAATTAAAATTTTAAAAATACAGTTTGCATCACATTCTCAAACGTTGTCTTAATAGCTAGATTAATCTTGAATGATAAAAACCAATCCCCACCTAATCTAGAAGAAAATTTTAGAAGAAAATTATTTAGTAGTAAATGATGTCCCTTCAATTTCACATCCTTTGTCTCCTCCTCGCCTTTGAAGCACCTTACCTTTGAAGTTGATTTGCTTGTTTCCACCCCAAGTTTTTGTGATGTATAATATAATTATTAGTAAAAATAATTAAATAAGGGTGTATTAGTAAACTTAAAATAAAAAAATAGAACAATCAAGTAAAAACAAATACATGTAGCATCTCATGTTTTTTTAAGAAGGTGATTGAAAGTATTGTAATTTTTTTTTAAAAGTATTTTTTGTTTATAAATATATTAAAATAATATATTTTTTAATTTTTATTTTTGACATTAATACATTAAAAAATTAAAAAACATAAAAAAATTAATTTTAAACTAAAAAAATGAATTTTGACCGACATTAGTTTGTGAGCAAATGCAAGCAAGAATGATTCTTGACATTTTCTCTAGAAAATCACGAGAAAAAAGAAGAATAAGAATAAATAAAAATAAAAATAAAAAAGTAAAGAAAAAGAAACCTTCCCTTGCAAGGGAATTAATTAACTGACAAGAAGTCGCACAACACGTACACGTGTGTTGATGCATTCTATTTAATCATCACTCACAGGCAAAGGCAAAGGCAAAGGCCAATGCCACTAAAAAGAAGCAGAGAGCAAGAGACGCCAACAATGTACAAATCAAAGCTTCAAGCAGTGTGCCAGCAGAGAGGATGGGAGTTGCCTACCTATCAAGTCACTAAACAAGGAAAAGATCACAACCCTCTCTTTTCAGCCACTGTCACCGTCAACGCCACCTCCTTTTCCTCTCCGTCTCCCTCTTCTTCCTCTAAGACAGCTCAAAGCGACGCCGCTAAACTCGCCTTTAACCACTTCTCCCTCATCTCCTCCCCATCCCCCTCCCTTTCTGGTAATTGAATTCGTAATTTTGTCTCTTTTAATGTAATGAAATTACTTCGTAAATTAATGTCTGATTAAGAATCAATGCTTGCATAATAGCATTTGATTATTATAATTTATTTATATTTAGATTAATTAATTATCATTTTCATGTTGTTTTTGTTAATAGAATGTATTGAATGATTGATTGATGCCTGTAATCATGAAGCTTTTTATGATAAATCATTCTATTGTTGCTTATGCTTATTTACACTGCATCAAGAAATTAATAAACTGATGTTATGCTGAAGTTTCTGCAGACTTTTCGGGTGGAAGCGCTGGGGAGAATACTCGTCTATCTCAAGAAAATCCAACTCCCCTGTCAAATACAAATCCAACTCCCCTGTCAAATGAAGCCGGGGCAGTTGCCAAGACTGATGAGAGTTTTGGAGGTGAGAGCAAATTTAGTATTGATTTTTTTTCCTTACAAAATCATTACCGTTTCTTAGTGCTGGAGTGGAGTCAGTTGGATGTGCTTGATACTCATGGTTGCATTCCAAAACGGCAACCATTTGTTATGGAAACAATAGGTTTTCCTCTCTAAATTGACAGGCATGAAAACAGGTTATATACACAGCATCTAGAATTTTTTTTGCTAAATCAGTTG
>Ga0307515_10022479_pt1 | contig 11110 bp, 12 predicted proteins | sample 17_EM_MG_FD_194513 | JGI IMG/M metagenome (GOLD analysis project Ga0307515, IMG submission 194513) | Populus trichocarpa ectomycorrhiza microbial communities from riparian zone in the Pacific Northwest, United States - 17_EM | ecosystem: Host-associated > Plants > Roots > Unclassified | place... | reverse complement strand
AAACATCAAAGTAAGACCGACCAATCACATCACGCATGGGCACCAATGCTTGCTTGCTGCACGTCTCCCTTCCTCTCCAAACTCCAAACTCCAAACTCCAAACTCCTTTTATATATATATATATACTGATTAATCTAATTAATTGCTAATTAAGCTCTTGATCAAATTTTAATTTCTTTGATTTCTGATTTGATTACCATCGATCTTCATTCTAATAATCAGCCTTGCATGCTCTCCTATTTTGTCTCTGTGTCTCCCATTTCCTAAGCCGCCGGCCCTTCTTTTCTTTCTTTATAAATTCTTGTGTTCATGGCCCTCCTTCAGTCGTATTTCTACTCTTACAAACATTATAATTGATCTATCTTCTTTGGATTTAGCAAAGATAGTGTAGTGTCCTTTATGCCATCTTTCATTCCCTTTTTTTTTTCCCCCTCCATGTTATAACTATAGAATAAGAATAGTATCTCAGTCAGCAACTTAAGTTAGTAAATTAAATAATTAATTTTTTAATATGATATCAGAGTTTTGATGATGTTTAAATCTCGACATTTTTATTTTATTTAATAAATTAATTCAAGTTTCGTACATGAGAAGCTTTCATTGAAAGGATGCCTTACAAAACAATATAAATTATTTTCCAGGTGAAACGATGTTTCCGTGTCGTAATGAAAATGAGCTCTATGTATGGTTTCCTACAGGTATATACTCAATCTTCCATGCACCTAGAGAGGCTTGAAATGAAGGAACACGATGCACAAGCATATTCTACCATTACTGTCCAACAAGCCCCGACACCAGAAGAGCTAATTCGATGGATCAATCCTCATGAGCAGTGAGTTAGTGGATGAGTATTCTTGCCTCTTTACAACTTTCGGCTGGAAAGATAAAGCATCTGTACGTGGGGGTCCATGCAAATTGATTTACTTGCTCGTATATGTACTGTTTTTTTCATAATTATCACCACATATTTCTCGTAAATCTAGTGCTCCTCCTGCCCTAGCTTTATTCCTCAACTTGCTTTGATCACCTCAGCATGTTCTTGGCACATTTTGATAATTTCTTTTTTGTGCACCTGAAGTATAATACAAAGCATGAAATGTTTTTCTGGATAGATCATATATACACTTATGAACTTGAATCTTATTGTTTTTATTCTCTTTTTTTAATTAAAATTAATTAATAATATAAAATAGTAAAAACACACGCAAGCCTAATATATATAATACAAATCTACCTGAACCCAGCAGCTTGAACGTTTAAATTATTATGGTTCTTGGACAGACAAAAGAGAAGTAACAACAACATTAGTTAATGTTAGACGACACAATAATGCAACGGACCACAACATTAAAATGAAAAAGCTAAAGCAAACAGCAGAAAAAGGAAAAAGCAAGCAAGTGTTGTTAATTAGTTGTAAGCAGGACAAACAAGAACAGGAAAAACAAGGAATTAAAGAAATATCATCAAAGCAATTGGCTTTTCAAGGCATTTCTACCTCTTCTGAAAAAAGAAATGTCTAGATTTGATGTTCTTTCCTATAAACAATAGGACGAGGCAGCCTTTAGCACAACAATTTGGCACTAAAGAACATTTATTAATTATTTGGTTATTATGTGCAAAACTCATAAAGCATATATTGTGACATCGATCTCTCTCGTAAATGTGTATTGAAACCCCCACCTTCCACCACCATTTTGTACCACCAAAATAAATCTCCATTTAATTAGTATCATAACAAATTAACTATCAGATTATTCATATATAATTAAAGAGCCTACATTAGAGTTTCTAGAAAACCTATTAAACCTAACATTGTCCATGACAAAGCAATCCTGTCTATAAAGATTGTCTACGAAATAGATGGGTTAACTCGTATTAACCACAACCACCACTATTTTGTACAGTCAAAATAAATCTCCATTTAATTAGTATCATAACAAATTAACTATCATATTATTTATGAATAATTAAAGAGCCTACATTAGGGTTTCTAGAAAAGCTATTAAACCTAACACTGTCCATGACGACCCAACTCTATCTATAACCTAACTCAAAGCTAATGTGTCTATGATATAGATAAGTTAACTCGTGTTAACTTAAATCAATTTATTTTAAAAGTTTAAATAATATTATTTTAAAAATATTAAATTAGATTTGATTTAACATTGCTTTTTAAACTTAACCCAACCTATATTTAAAATCGATCAAGTTTTAGAATGACCTATTAAATCAAACCAGGTTTAATAACAACGGTACAATAATATAAAAAAACAAATTTAAGATTGTCAGGTCTTAGAATATCTATCAAATCAAACCAAACTAAATTAACCGGACCGGGTTTAATTGTAACTACAAAAAAATATATATATATAAAAAACAAACTCACATGCTTACCACCCAAGCAATAGCTCCAAAGATATATATAAAATGCATGTTGTGTGTAAAACTTTGGCTGCACATAATAAGAAAGGCAACGGTTGATTAAATTAAGGGATAACCATATCGCATGTATATAAAGAGAAGGCTTCGCCATAAATGAAGACAAGAGAATGAGGTTGCCTTTCTTAAATCACAGCGAACCACCATTTACACAATTTCTTGTTATTATTCTTCTTCTTTTTGTTGCTGCTGTTGGTGGTGGCTGTGGTTGTTTTGTTGCCGCCTTTCCCCTTCAATTGGCTGCTTTGTAACAGCCTCCACTACCGCCACCACAACGTTTTCCTTCAAAACTATCTTTTCCCTCCTCCCTTGCCACCACCACCCGGCCCCACTTCCCATCCTTTGTTATTTTTGTTTGGTTTGTGCCTCAAAATTTGATCATTTGTGTCTTTTTGAAATTTGAATATAATAAAAAGTTATTGAGAAAGAGAAAGAAATGAGAAAGGAAAGGAGATCAAGAAGGATTAATAGAATAGGAAGTTATGCAATATCATCATCAATGTCGATGAGAGATCATCGGAAACAACCTTGTATTACTTGCACAACGTTTAACATTCTTGCACCTATCTACAAACGCTTGAACGTTAACAATGATAAGAACCAGGATTCTCGTGAAAGTGATTACAGAGCCTATTGGCTTGTTAGAAACCAGAAGATTTTGGATTCTTTGTTGCGTGAAAGATCTTCCATTATTTGTCTTCAGGTTCCTCCCTCTCCCTCTCGGTCTCTTCATGGTTTTTAATGATTATTTTGTTGTTGTTTTGATTTGGTTGTTGATTGTTTCAAATGGGGTTTGATTGGTGTAGGAATTCTGGGTAGGAAATGAAGAGCTGGTCAACATGTATGAGAAGAGATTAGGTGATGCTGGCTATCTTAATTTCAAGCTTGCACGTACTAACAACAGGGGTGATGGTAGGTACCTTTCTTCTTCATCTCTCATATTATACTTTTCTCTAGAATCCCTTTTGTTTATACATTTAAATCTTGATTTTGATTTTGTTTTTTTAATCAATTCTGATATTTCATATCTTACCATATTCTTCGAAGATTGAAACCTTTATACAAGTTTTGGATGCCGTTGGACTTTTTGTAATCAAACATTATAGGCCATGTTCTAGAGATGGAGTTGTCCGATTTGATCTGCATTTGATGTTTCTGGTTTCATCATTTGTACAGTCACCATTGCCTAAGGTTTAATGTCTCCAATTTGGAAAAAATAGGGAAGAAAGCTTGCAAACTTGACTCATTCCTCTGCTTCCTGTTTTCTTTTACAATATTTAGAAGAATTCTCCCATGTTTTAAAAAATAGAAATAAAAGGTTTTAAGTTTTGTTGAAGAAACAAACCGGGCCTAGATACGAATGGATTGCAGATGAAACAATGAGCACAGTTTTCCTATGTCTACTCCAGTTTTTGTCGAATCCCTTTGAACATACCATGCCATTGTCTGATATCTCAGGGCTACTGATTGCCGTGCGCAAGGAGCATTTCAGAGTTATTGACCATAGGGAATTGCTGTTCAATGATTGTGGAGATCGAGTTGCCCAGTTGTTACATGTTGAATTAGCTGCCCCTTATTCACCGTCCCGGAACAATGACACTCGACAAGAAATTCTCATTGTCAACACCCACTTGTTATTTCCTCATGATTCAAGTTTGTCTCTTGTAAGATTGAATCAGGCAAGTACATTTTCCTCCCTTTTTTTTTAAAAAAAACTTATCTTCTTCACAGGTTACTTCTAGCAATCCTTGGTCTTGACCTGTGTTATATGATTGCAATATCAGGTCTACAAAATCCTGCAATATGTGGAATCTTATCAGAAAGAAAACAAGCTTAGCCCGACGCCTATTATGCTTTGCGGGTAAGTACGGGCTTATACTTTTAATCCTTTCTACAAGTCACACCTGTTAGATTCTTTGCCCTTCACAGAATTACACTCATTTTATTCTACCCTTTACTCTATACTTTCTGCAGTGACTGGAATGGGAGCAAACGTGGGCATGTTTACAAGTTCCTCAGATCACTAGGCTTTGTATCATCATATGATAATGCTCATCAGTACACTGATGCAGATGCTCACAAGGTCCTTATTTTCATGTTTAAGCTAGTAATAATTTATTCTGTTCTGTTAGAAATCACGTATGTGGTTCATTTATTGTATAAATTTCTCATTCCCTTCATCTTTTGAATGCAGTGGGTTAGCCACCTTAACCATCGCGGAAATATTTGTGGTGTGGATTTTATATGGCTTCTTAATCCCAATAGATACCGAAAGCTACTAAAAACAAGTTGGAGTGAAGCAGTATTTGGCATGTTCAAGGTCAGTTTTTTATTTCTTCTGGAGCGAGCTCGTATACTTGTTGTGTTCTGCGTTGGTTTCCTAATGTCAGGGGCATGAAATAAATGGAATTTCTTCAGTTATGGCACTTGGAAGATTGAGAAAACAATCCTTGAGTTTCTATCTCTGACAGTGAAATTTTCCATTTCAGTATCTAGTACGGAGAGCTTCCCTGACTGAAGAAGATGCCTTTGCCTTACTAAAGGCTGATAATGACAGTGATTGCATTACCTACTCAGGCTTCTGTGAATCTCTTCGGCAGGTATGATAAGCGGAATCTATATAAACTCCTATCATTTTTGTTGTTGAGTAAAATGATTACACTCATTTCTTTGACAACTCAAACTGTTTCTTGATTCTGCAGCTTAACCTAACCGGGCATTGTTATGGACTCAACGACGAGGAAACAAAGGATTTGTGGGTGCAGGCCGACATTGATGGCAATGGTGCTCTTGATTATAAAGAATTTCAGGTAACCAACTAAAAAGTGAATGTTTGCATTATCTGTCATACTCTGATTTTCCGAACCTTTTTTTTTTTGGCAATGCAAATGTCTTTTTAGCAAACTGTTATAGTGCCAGGATCGGCAATCCAGGTTGCTTGAGCTCGAATTATAAGATTGTGTTTGCAACCCACAAATTAGTTGCATTTGTTTATGTTATTATCCTGAACCTGATGAGTGGATTCCATGTATTTGGCAATCTTAAAGAAATAGGTGTGTAGCTGCGACATGGCTTGCCATATCTTTCACCACAAATCTGTTTCAGAAAAGAAACCAATTCAGCATTAATACTTCTAGAATAATTTTGTTAACTATGAAGTTCACTTTGTGGAATGTTGGAACTGCAGCAGCGAATCTGGAATCCTACAAGGTCAGATCAGAAAGATGATGGAATCCTAGATGATGATCACAAGGGTGGAGAGGAGCAAACCATTGGTTTCAGTGTGGAGAATGCGGTGCTATTCCCTCCTGAGGTAGAAAAAGGAATGTGGCCTGAGAACTACTCTCTTTCCGATCATGCCCGACTCACGGTGGTGTTCTCACCAATAAGAATGCCATGCTCACAATTGATATCATGACAGTCCGCAAATGAAAAACAGGCACAGGATTTTATAACATAATGAATGAGCAGAGCATGAGGGGCCACAAACAGGTTGTCAGAGGGGTGCTAAAACAGGCGCAAGAATTATCTAGTGAGAGGCTTCAAATTCTCTTTTAGACGGAGCAATGGCCGATTGATTCTTGCTCCAAATTTAACAGCCTTAGTGTTGAGAGTGTATCATCTTGCTGCAGATTCTCCAACGAACTTTCTCCATTTGAATGTTCAAGGACTCCTGTTGGACACTAATAGACTGAACTAGCTATGCCAATCTCCTCGTTGGACCCAGTTTCTGCTTCGTTTGCTTGCTCATTGACAATGAAATAGGAAGAGGGGGGAATAAATGAAAGAGAGCAGAGGCGGAAATTTACTCTTGTGGATACAAGTAGGCAGCCATCACTTTCTGTAGATTTTGGTGAGTGCAACAGTACAATAGTGCTTCTAGCACTTGGACCACATTTAGATTGTAGACATGCAAGAATCGTCTTGTAATAGAGTTTTTTCCCTGCCTCTGTAGATCGTTAATACAAATAGTGGTTAGTTGATCAAACCGTACAGAGATAAATCTCAGAATCTAATAAATCAACCAATCTATCTTTTTTACTTTGTAATCCATGTCCCAAGCAGCTATAGCTGAAACAAAGCTGGCTTCTTCAAACATTTTTAAACAAGTACGTGAAGACTCGATTTGGATTCATGGGCTAGCTTTGACTTGTCCTGAGGGCAGCCTGTGGAATGTTGGAAGTATGATGATCTTGCTCGTGCCCCATCTGTCTAAGGGGTCTATGTCTGGCTTGAAAAAGTAGAAAAATGATGCCTTTTGCTTCATCTTTTAAAATGATGATGATCTTGTTAGTGCCCCATTTGCTTACGTCGCGACTGCACCATGAGAGTAGCCATGAACAAAAAGAAAACTCAAAGGGATCAGGGGAGCCCAGAGTTTCAAAAACAGAACCCATTTACCACACATGACCATCAAGAGCCCGCCTGAGCCCTCACAATTCTTTTTAAATCCTGTGACCGCTCCATGAATCCATAATTCAATTACCCTTTGGAAAGGTTTATATAAAAAACAAAAGATAGAGTAGACGAGGCCTGATGCAGGCATGCCATTCCTTTTCTTCTTGTCTTTTCATTACCAGAAATTAAAAAAGAAAAAGTAGGGGCATGCAAAAGCTAACTTTTGAAATTCCACTAACAAAGCAACTTCCTTTCAAGGAACAGAGAAGGATATGCAGAACCCTAATCCAAAAGGTGATGGATTTTAACTACGAGATGATTCCACTAAACAAATGGGGGTGCCAATAGCAAAAAGAATTGCGTTTCATTCTTGTCTTGGATGAAAATTATCTTCTTTGTTTTTGGTTGCGTGGGAATCTTAACTTATATTAATTTTTTGGATTAGTTTAATTACAATATTAGTTGTTGATTCAAGGGTTTTAGAAAGAAAAGCAACGGCAGGATCCCCATCTATATCTGCCCCAAATGCTGTGTCTTTTTTGAAAGCAGGCGATCGTCTTTCAGGTCCAGAAACCAACGATAGCTCACTGGGAAAAAGGTTTGTTAAAGACAACAAAGTCTCGAGCTATCACACACAGCTCCACAGATTTCTTGGGGTTCAAGCTTGATGCTTAATACAGTGCTTGGATGTACGTGATGGGGATGAGAAAACAAGCATGCTGAATCTAAGGCCAGAAAGTATTTTTTATTTGAGAATTTTTTATTTTTAAAAAGTTATTTTTAACAAGTTTAGGTTAATTTTTTTAGCCGAGTGTTATTGACCTGGAAGGATGATGTTTCTTGGCACCTTCTTCTTCTTCTTCCTTCTTCCTTTAAAAAAGATCTCCTCTCTTTTCTATAATCACACACGTCAGACGCTTAGACCCCACTGTATATGCCAACGCCATCCATATCACGTGGCAACATCTCATTCGCTATCCAGCCCTCTTAATCTTAATTACGGCCCTCAGGCGCCTATCTTCTTACCTAATCTGGCCCTATCAGATCCTACACTTTTTGTGTGGTATTTATGGTAATTAAGAGAGAAGACCAAGGGTAAAACATTAGGAAAATCTTATACGCGGTATATACGACTATACGAGGGTGTCGTGTTTTTTATTTATATTTTTTTTCTCAATAAACTTGTTGCTGGGTCCTCTACTTTCTTTTTCACTTTGATTACTACCAAACTGAATCTTCATCTCTCTCATTCACTTCTCTTTGTTAATTGGGCCCTTTGTTTCTCTGAAAACCATGGCTGTTTTGTCTATGAACTTCAATTCACTCCCTTTAGGCTTTAGATTCAGACCATCAGATAAAGAACTAGTAGATTACTACTTAAGACTCAAAATCAATGGTGATGATGATGGAGTTAAAGTTATTCGTGAAATTGATGTCTGCAAATGGGAACCTTGGGACTTACCAGGTACTTTCATACTCTAAAATACAGAAAAATCTCCCCCCCCTCTTTTTTAATCTTTTCATGTTTTTTGAATTCAATATTGAATTTTGAGCTGGGGGGTTTTGCTTGTTTTTTTGTTGTTGGTGTAGATTTGTCGATCATAAAGAACAAGGATCCAGAGTGGTTTTTTTTCTGTCCATTAGACAGGAAGTATCCAAATGGGTCGAGGCAGAATAGAGCAACAAATGCTGGGTATTGGAAGGCGACTGGTAACGATAGGAAGATAAAGTCTGGAAATAATTTGATTGGAATGAAGAAGACTCTTGTTTTTTATACTGGACGCGCTCCTAAGGGGAAGAGGACTAATTGGGTCATGCATGAGTATCGTGCTACTGAGGAGGAGCTTGATGGAACTAAACCTGGCCAGGTAAAATAAGTTTTTGGTCATTGGTTTTATGCTTTTGCTGTGAAGTTTAGAGTTTTGATGCATTGATTGATTTGTCTCGTTTGCTGCTCAAATGTTTGTAGGCGTGACAGTCTGTTCTTGACCAATTTGGAAATAATGGTAGTTTTGGATATTTTTTTTTTATTATGATTACTCAATTTTTTAATTAGGTATTACTAGGGTTATGTTGGTAAAGTTGTTTAGTTCACTTAGTTTTAGGTTATTTCATGCAATGTAGGTTGCAGTTGGGTGCTTTGTTGTTTGTTTGATTGATTGGTCGCCTTTGCCACTTCAAGAGATGCTGCCATGATTGATTGACTTTGTTTGGTGCTTGGCAGTGGCGCTTTATGTTTGCTCAGTTTACAAATGATGTCCATGATAAAAGATGTTTTAAAATCTTTTGTGCTTCCAGAGTTCCTTTGTCCTTTCTCGTTTGTTTAAGAAACAAGACGAGAGCATTGAAAGTCTGAACTGTGATGAAGCTGAAGCTACTGTTTCATCTCCGACCATGGTTCAATCGTCTCCGGAAGTTACACAATCTGATCAACCACTGATTGAAGCATCTCCAGCAAATACAACTTCTGAGGTTGGAGCACCAGTGGAATTTCAAAGCAACAACTTTGGTGTCTGTGATGGAGGAGGTCAATCTGTTGGTCTGGGAGCTTCTGAGGTGAGTTGGAGGTCAATTTTAATACACATGACCTTTTCTGTGTAAGAAAAATGCAATCGACTAATTAATTATTTTTGTTTGTTTATGCATTTTGTAGGGGGATATACCAGTGGAAGAAGCCCTAAATTGGTTTATTGACTCCCCGCCAGAGCCTCTAGATTACAAAATCTTTTCACCACTGCACGTGCAGGTCCAATCAGCAATGGGATCTTCCTCCATGTTTTATCCCGGCAACAATGAATTGAGCGCCAGTAATACAGGGCTGCAATTTAATAATGGTGCAAATGAAACGGATGCTGATACTTCTGATTTCGTTGATTCCATACTTCAGCAGCCAGTTGAGTTCTCACATGGGGAGTCTAGCATTCAGAACATTTCAACAATCCCACACGAGAGCCTTAAGAGTGTGGTCTTTGTTAAGGACTCTGGATCTTACAGCGGCTCAGATGTTGATCTGGCAACAATTAGAGTGAGTGGAAACTACCACACTGCTTCTGCATGTTGCATGGTCTTACTTCTTTTTGGTCCCATTTAAATTTCATTATGGTGTGTTATAAATAAATTTATTCCCTTTATAAATTTAACCATACACATTCCTTCTTATTACAGATTCAGCAAGAGTTTCAGGGTGCTGACCTTCTTGAAGGGAATGTTGACCAGAAGCCTTCTTCAAGTCTGTTTTCTGTTAGTAATGCGCATCAGCAGCAGATCAATCTGGGTCTGTTACAAAATGAACCTTATGAACAGAAAAGTTTAGCGTCAATTTCTGCCACAGACCAGTTCAATAACCTTAACAAAGGAAGCAGCAATACAAATCAAGTTGGTGGTAGTGACATTGATTGGGATGGAATCAGGATCAGGCCTCGCAATCCACGACGAAATCAACAATTTGACAGGAACCTCAATATGCAAGGTGATGCATCGAGAAGATTTCTTCTGCAGAGTAAGCTCCAAGCTCATTTCAGCACAAAGTCTGGAGATTTGAGCTCTGAAGAAGTTGAATCTGAGTGTATTGTGACAAAGGTGAGAAGCCTGTTAAATGATGCTGCCTTATCTTTGCCTAAATGTGTATTTTGAGTATTATTGAATTACCATGTGCAGGAGGCCAAAGTTACAGAAATGGAAACTCCTGTTTGTGGTGGTGATAATGGCATTGATGAACAGCACAAATCTTCCCTTGTTGAAGTTAGTGAAAGCCTTATAGACACGAAGAATAATTGTTCTATACTGAGCAAGGTTTCATCTATGTTCTCGAAGGCTTCTTGTGCTCGCAATTCCTTCTGGCCAAATACAATGTTCAGGGTAGCTGTCTTCGCGGTTTTGTTCGCAGTCGTAGTGAGCAGATGGAGACACTTTATTCTCAATACTGCATAGGGACCTCATCTCCGTGCAGTTTTCCCACTTTAGTTTTTTGTTTTTTTGGGGTGGGATCGCAAATTAAGGTTATTGGATAGATTTTGTAGGTCACGCTATTCATGTATATTATCTCAACTAGTTAGCTGACTTAAAATATATATTCAGGCTGAATCCTACCTGTGTATAAATGACATTTTACTGGTTCGAGCCTTTTTGTATATCTTATTTGTAGAGGGGCTTTATTTAATGACTATATGGACATCTTTTGGTGTTCGAATATTTATGGAATAACTGTCTAGATTGTCCGGTTCTCTTAATCTAATCCGACCATTTTCCAAACTCCAGAACTTGATGTTTTGCA
>Ga0307515_10022478_pt1 | contig 11111 bp, 2 predicted proteins | sample 17_EM_MG_FD_194513 | JGI IMG/M metagenome (GOLD analysis project Ga0307515, IMG submission 194513) | Populus trichocarpa ectomycorrhiza microbial communities from riparian zone in the Pacific Northwest, United States - 17_EM | ecosystem: Host-associated > Plants > Roots > Unclassified | place... | reverse complement strand
GTCCATTTTAAATATATTAATTATGGGGGGTGTAGGCTTATAGGGCGGGATCTAGGCAATATTGTAGCGTTTATAAGGCTTTTTAGGCCTAAACTTCGGAGATCTGGCCTAAATTCTACCCGGTGCCTACTAGCGAAGCGCCTACCACTTATAAAGAATTAAGTTAAAACGGGGGTAATTTCCGTAGTCTGAAAAGTATAAAGTCTTAATTCTACCTTAGGCTTAGTAGTATAGTAGAACGGCAGATGGCAATATACGGCATATTGCGGCAATATCGCGGTAATATGCTAATGTTAGTATGCTTTAATATGGTGCAATAGACGTAGTATACGTGTAGTGTCGCATTCTGCTATATTCTGCCATATTTTGCTATATTCTGCTAGTTGCATTCTGCTATATTCTGCCATCTTCTGCTTATTGCCTTCTGCTATATTCTGTAGATATGGCAGGACGTGCTAGGTGACGCGCCTCTAGTACCGTTATATAGCCAGTATAGGCACACTCTGCTAGAAATTTAAGTTTAATTAAAGTTGTTTGGTTTCTAAGGTGTTATAGTAAAGTTTAACCGTATCTAATGTCCATTAACCTAACTGCGCCGTTTATAACTCTGCGAAGCCATAATTGTATATATACTGTGCTGCACCCCTATAAAAGGAGTAGTTGGAGTAGCCGTTGGGTAGGATGCTGCTAGCGGCTAGGCGGGTTAATAGAATCTTATGCACTACTAGCGCCGAAAAAGCTCTATTATTAATGCTAAATAATAGATCTAATAGAGGCCAGAGGTTACGGTTAAATAACTATATTATTGCGGCTATAGGGTATAGACGATCTCCTAGTATAGCGGCGATCTGAATATTAACGCCACTATAGGTTTTATCTATCTTGCTTTGTTTTAAGTGGAAAACCATTAAATAGCTGTTAGGGGCGATCCTAACGTCGCTGCGGAGGGCCTTTGTAGTGCTAAAGTCCTTAGCTTTCCTATTTGGGTATGTAATTTCTCCTATATATAGGAAACCTGTAAACGCTATTATAAATGCCGCATCTATATTTATATCCGCCTTGTAGGGCCTAAGTATAATAATCTTGTCTAGGATATCCTTTATAATCGGTAATTTAGTCTTCTTAGTAGATGGGAATAGTAATATAGCCCCTGCTAGGGCCCTCTTAATAGTATAGTCTTTAAAGGTAGTAATTAAGTAACCTAGATCTATATAACAAGATCGGATTATAGAGATATAATTAGAGAGGGTTTCTAGCTTAACCCTACTTATTAGAAGGGCGGCTATACCGAATGCTTGTTAAGCAATCTATTCCCCTAAGTCCATCTTCTTAGCTAGATACGGTAATAAACCGTTTAGGGCTAAGAAGGCCTCCTAGCTCTTAATAGCGGAGGAGTAGCTCTTCCTTATGTTGGCTGCTAAGCTATGCTATATAAGTAGCGAAAAGTAGTAAGACCTACTAATCTTGCTCTAGAAGGTTGGGGGAGGTTAATTAAATAACTCTGGGTTAACTGTAAGAGTTAGTAGCTACCTAAAGAGGTATTATTTTTCTAGCAAGAAGCCGTTATTTATTTGCCACTTAGGGCATATTAATAATAATTTCTTATAGTTAAATCGCGAGAGAATATTAGCAAGCCTATTTGGCGCTAGAGACCTATATAGTTATTATTTATCCGGCAAAAAGCCGTTATTCATTTACTACTTAGGGCACATTAATAATAATTTCTCGCGGTTAAATCGCGAGAGAGTATTAGTAAGCCTATTATTGGCGCTAGAGACCTATGTAGTTGTTATAGTAATATTATTTATTATTAAGGATATAAGTATCTCTTGGAGTAATTGGTTTCTAGAACCTTTTATAATATTATTCTAAATGCCGCTGTAAGCAACTATATTATCTGTATAAATATAGAGAGACCCATGCCGCTATACTAATAACTACCTTTTAAATGCCTCTGCGATAGTATGTATTTTTTTTAGGTTAATATAGTTATCTACCTGGTCTAGCAGGGGGTAATAGCTAAAAGCCTAGGCCTAGGGTAGAGAAGCCACGTGATTAGGCCAATAGCCGTTCTCTTTACTGAAGTAGAAGCCTCTATAGCCTTTAAGCGATAAGGCGTCGGTAAATAAGTAAAACTATGGCCTCTCCTTATTATTAAAGAATAGTATACCGTTACTTAATATAAGAACTTTAAGCTAGAGGTTAAGGTCTTCCTTAAGCTCTAGGGGGAGGCGTTAGTGTGTATATCTTAATAGCCTAATAGGCTATTTTGTTATGAAGTCCTATAAGGAGTAAGAGTATAAGCGCCCAAGGCGGATAACTTTTACACATTATGCTAGGCGGCCCGCCAGTTGTTAGGCTTATTATAATAATAGCCAGCCTATCTAAAGAGCTTTGGTTACCTAATTAATAGCTTTCTATTGCTTAACTGGTAAGAGTTTTATTTCTATTACCGCGGTGTTAATTGTGTAACCTAGTACTTTAGCCTTTATACCTTTAATATTTTTAGTATTATTTTAGGGTACCCCTAGCTGGTTAGTAACCGAGAGGTATACCTCCCTTAGTAATAGCAGTATAGTTAGATACTTAACCACAAATATAAAATTATTAAGGTAGTGTTTAATAGCAGAGTTAATCTGTTGTGCTAGGATCTAGTAAAGACCTTTAGTGAATAAGTTAAAGAGAAATGGGGCTGTTTGTAAGCTAAATAGTAGATAGTATTTAACGTATATAACTCCCTTCTAGATAAAGCCGAGTAGGTGACGCGACCGCACTAAGACGGGCACGATCCGGAAGGCATCTCTAATATCTCGTTTGACTAGGTAGCAGCCCCTACTAGCTGTAATTATGTGTGCTAGTATAGTCTCTACCTGGGTATAGTGTAGTATTGCCTAGGCTAAGTTAATAGAGTTATTAACTAAGGATCCCTTGGGTGAGGAGAGGTCGTAAATACGGCGGAAGCCGCTATCTGCCTTAGGCACTAGGCCTAGGGGTGAGGTAACTATAGAGTCGGTGGCCTGTATACGGCCTAGGGCTAGGTTAATAACGATTTTTTTAGAGATAAGGTCTTTGTTATCGCATAAGGAGAGGTAGTTTTTGCAGACACTAGATAGCATAGGTGATGAGGTACCTATCTCTGCCCCGTAGGTAAGGATACCTTGTAAAATTGCTAGGAGATTTCTAGGGTACTTATGAAGAAGCGTGCTCTAAGCGAGAGGCCTTAGGGGTGATGGTAAGTTGGCTAGAAAAGTCGTTTATAAGTAAGTTTTAAAAAAAGGTACTAAATTAGGCCTGCCTTAAAGCCTTAGCGCCTATAGCAGGTCTATTTAGATGGTTAAACCTAGGAATATATCTTTATCTACTATTAAATCCTAGGTCTAACTACTTACGGCGGTGAGCTACCTAAGGCATAACTTTAATGGGTAATCTTTGTTGTATTTAGAGCATATATGGCGGTAACGATATAAATTATCTTTATAAGCCTACTGGTTGTTCTAGCTGTAATAGGGCTTATTAGAGGTAGGGGGAGGGGAGGTATTCTTTCGCGATCTCTTTAATGCTATACTATGGACTTTAAGCCCCTGGCTCCATGCCTTTATATTAGCCGCCCGGTAGTATAGGGCCTTAAACTGGGTAGGTATGTCCTAGTTACTAGGCTTAAGCTAATTGCGATCCATAATATACCTATAGTAGTTAAGTGTGAGGTCTAGGATGGAGGTCTAGTTATAGGTTATGGAGTAGTCGCGGATCTTGTTTATCTAGAGCAATATCCTTATATGGAGGTTGGTTGGGCATATATAGAGAGTGCTTATAATTACTATATAGTTTATAAACCCAGTAAACCAGACCTCCTTATTCTTGTAGACTTTGCGGCTAGTAGTAGGTCTCTTTAAAACAAGTTTTCCGTTTTTAATAATAGCTATATTAGAGAGATCTAGGCGGCTAGAGTGTACCTATAGACGTGCTAGATTCTCTAGGCGGAAGGATCCTTTCTATATATTGTAGAGGTCTCTTCTAGCTAGGCTAGGGAGGTTAAGCTTAAGCGTGCCTAAGCCTTCCGGCAGGTTATAGGACTTACCTAGTTTGTCCGCCTTGGCGGTAGAGGGGTGCTCTAGTGGAGTAGGCTACTTTAGAGCGGCTAGCCTTACCTAGTAAAACTCCTCTTCCTATTCTGTTTTTTGGATCTGTACCTATTCCTTTTATTCCGTCTTTTAAATCTATACCTGTTCCTCCTACTCTCTCTTTTAAATCTCTAGGTTATAAAGTTATTAGGCCCTCTTGTTTTGTTTTCTAGCTCTTTCTTCTTCTAAAGATAAAACTATGGTGTGTTTGGTAGATGGGATAGTAGATAAGGAGGTAGATAATAGGGCGGTTGAGCGAGGAGTTTTTAAGCGGGTGCTATTGGCTGGAAAGTTGGTTATGGGCCTTAATAAATTATGTAGGCTACTTAGAACACTAATCGCAAGTAATCTATGATAAAAAGAACGACCTATTGAGTGCAGTTGTAAGTGATGATGCTGTTGACCGTGTTAAACATCTGGTTGAATACCTAAGTTATAGGGTTTTCGGCCAAGTAATGTATAGATACGTGATAGCTAAAAGCAATAAAGTAGTACTTAATTAATAACCTGGATAAAGGGTTTATTAAGCTAAGTTAAGCCCCTTTTACTTCCCCTATTTTATTTATAAAAAAGCTTAATAAAGGCCTTTATTTTTATATTAACTATTAAAAGCTAAACGCTATTACTTAAAAGGACCGGTATTCTATTCCTTTAATTAATAAGACCCTTATATATCTAAGCTAGGTAAAGATCTTTACTAAACTTAATATCCGCCAAGCTTTTTACTAAATTAGAATAGACCCTATATCTAAAGATTTAACAATATTCTATACCTGTTATAGTTCCTATAAATATAAAGTTCTTCCTTTTAGACTAATAAATGGACTAGCTACGTACTAAAGGTATATAAATAATGTTCTTTTTAATTACCTTAACAAATTCTGTATAGTATACCTAGACAATATCCTTATATACTTAGACGACAAACTTAAGCATTAAGTTTATATTAAAAAGGTCTTAAAGAGACTACGGAACGTGGGCTTATAAGTTAATATTAAGAAATACGAGTTTAGGGTAAAACGTATAAAATACCTTAGGTTTATTATAACTATAAAAGGAATTAAGGTTAACCCTAAGAAGGTAAAGGTAATCTATAACTAGAAGCCCCCTTATATAATAAAAGGAATCTAATCCTTTCTTAGCTTTTATAACTTCTACTAACGGTTTATTTATAACTACGGAATTATAGTAAAACCTCTTATACGACTAACTAGGAAGGATATACCTTTTATCTTTAATAATAGCTATATAAAAGCCTTTAAAGAGATAAAAGATCGGCTTATCTCTTCCTTAATCCTTTATTACTATAACCTAGACCTTAAATTAATGCTAAAAACGGACGCCTCTAATAGGGCTATAGTGGGAATCCTATTACAGTTACATCTAAATAGCAAATAGTACCCTATAGCTTTCTTCTTAAAGATAATAGACCCAGCTAAGTATAACTATAAAGTATACAATAAAGAAATGCTAGCTATTATTTAATTACTCTCCTAATAGCGCGCAGAGCTTAAAGGTATAAATTTCTAAATTAAGATATATATAGATTACAAAGCCCTAAAGTACTTTATAACTATAAAGCAGCTTACTAAATAATAAGCCTATTAGGCTAAAATACTCTCCTAATTCTTCTTTATAATTATATATTATTTTAGTAAATAAAACTTTAAGGCTAATACTTTAACCTAAAGAGAATAAGATATAGGACCCTAGGATAAGCTAAAGACCTAATATTAGACGCGCGCCCTTTTTTATCTAGAATAGCTTAACCCACGGATCCTTAAGGAGCTAGACTTCTAGTAAAACGAGCTAGTACTAATAAAGGAGTCCTTAAATAAGCTAATAGGGCTAATTAACCGCCTTCTAACTATAAACCGTATAGCTAATACCTTAAGGGCCCTCCGCGAATAAGCTATAAAAGGAAACCCCGATTTTAAAATAGAGGAAGGATTACTCCTATACTAGAAGCGGCTTATAATCCCTAATATTAATAATCTATAAACTAAACTAATCCGTAAAGCTTATTACTAAGTCTCTATAGCATACCCTAGTAAAAACAAAACCTATAAAATTATTAACTGCCGCTACTACTGGCTAAAAATAGTTATAGATATTAATTGATATATATAGAACTATAAAGACTGCTAAAGAGCTATAATCCCACAGAATAAGACCCTAGGACTACTTAAGCCACTTTTAATACTAGAGCGCCCTTAGCAGTATATTTTTATAGACTTTTATAAACTACTTAGGGACCGTAACGGATATAATATAGTTATAGTTATAGTTAACCGCTTTAGTAAACGCCCGTTCTTAATTCCCTATTACAAAAATATTAATGCTAAAAAGGTAGCCTAGCTATATATCTATTATATCTACTAAATCTATAGATTACTAAATACTATTATATCTAATTATAGGCTATAGTTTATATTAGCCTTCTAGAATAAGTTTACCTAAATTCTAAGCATTAAGCTAAAGCTTTTTATAGCTTATTACCTTTAGACAGACAGTTAAATAGAGATTATAAATTAGTACCTAGACCAGAGGCTTAGGCCCTTTATTAACTATTTTTAGGATAACTAGTCTAAACTACTACCCTTAATAGACTACGCGCAAGCAACCCTACCCTACAACTTTACAAGGTTTGCCCCAATTTAGCTAGAAATAGGATACTTACCCTATATAAGCTTTAACTAGAAAAGGCTAGAAGAACCCTAAACTATATAAGAGAAGCTATCTTATATAGAGGCCTAATAGTACGCCAAATAATTAGAGAAAGCCTAGATGGTAGCCCACAAGAACCTAAAAAAAGCTTAGAGGTTAATAAAATAGTAAGCGAATAAACACCGTTAAGAGCCCGATTTTGCCTCTAGTAATATAGTATAGGTTATAATAAGGAATTAGAAGACTAAACAACTTAGCTATAAGCTAAACTATTAAATAGTAGGACTATATAAGGTTCTTAAGAAGATAGGCAACTTATATAAGATAAAGCTCCTAGATTTAATTAGGGTTTACCCTATTTTCTTGCTAAATAAGTTATAGAAAGCTGCGAATAACTTATTACCTAGATAAAAGAACGAGCCTTCCCTACTAATTTAAGTAAACGGTAATAATAAATAGGAGGTTAATAAAATATTAGCCTATAAGATAGTACGGGAAACACTAAAATATTATATCTAATAAAAGGGCTATAATCCTAACCTAACCTAGTACCCTATATGGAACTTTATAGGCTACCCCTAGAAGCTTAAAGAATTTTATAACTAATACCCTAATACGCCTAGACCCCTAAAGTACCTAGACAAATAGATAGAATACTAGTATAATAAAGATAATAAGTTACCGGAAGAATATAGGGATAAAAACGCCTTAAAGCCCTAATACAGCTATCTACCAAATTCTACCATATTCTGCCGTTTTCTGCTAGTACCGTAAAATTTTAGATATTAAGGAACTTTAACCACCAGTTAAAGTTATCTAATTAGTTAGATCTATGCTAAGACTTTTAGCGGCTACTCTTTCTAGCCTAGTGCTTCTACTTAGCCTATAATTGCCTTTATACTTAGTCTAGACGTACTCGTATCCCCTTTATCTCCTTATCTTATATTTTATAATCCTACGTTTATAAACTTAGTATTACCCTATTTCTAATTAAGCCTAAGGGTAGGCTTTTCTTTTAAAGAGGGGGATAATGTAACGGCGCTATCGTATGTTACCTACTAAATTCTGCCATATTCTGCTAACCTATGATTAGCCCGCCCAAAGCTAGCGCCTTAACGGCTTACCCTATATATTTGTTTATATCGGTCCTAGCGACCCCTTTTCCTTCTCTTTAGCTTAGTATCTTTGTAATACAGCATTCTATAAGCTTTAGTTTAGAGGCATTTATATAAGCCGTAATAAGCACTATATATCGCGCGCACGCGCATATAGGGTCGTGTCGCATTAGGGGGGAGGTATCCTATTAGGGGGGGTATTATAGTAGGGAGGGTATTGTATTAGGGGGGTGTCTTAAGGGGTATACATAGGAGGTATTGCTTTGGGGGGGGGGAGTTAGGAGGGGTATTACTTAGGGGTATCCTATTAGGAACCTAATAGGATAATTAGGAAAATTAAGATCCTACTAAAAGCCTATTAAGAATGATTAAGAAATACTAGTTTCTTATTAGGACCCTAATAGGACCGTAAAAGGATAATTAGAAAATTAAAGATCCTACTAGGAGCCTATTAGGACGACTAGGATAATTAGGAAAATTAAAATCCTACTAAGAGCCTACTAGGAGCCTATTAGGACGATTAGAACCTCTAAGAAAGTTAAAATCCTATTAGGAGGCCTCTAGGATCTTAGTATCCTAATAAAATACTAATATATACAGACTCCTAAGTACCTATTACTAGAATGCAGACTATACTAGAAAGAGAGAAAAGAAATATAAAGATAACTAAGCTCTTCTCTCTCCCTAGAGAAGCTCTTTTATACAGAAAAAGGAAGAAAGGCGCTTTTCCTATTCCTAAGTAAGATAAAAATAGCTACTAGAAAGTGGCTAATAGAAGTAAAAGCTTTAGAAGGAGGTAACTCCTATTAGACTTTTAGTAAATAAATAATAGTAAGTAAAAGGATAGAAATAAACTATAAAATATACAGGGGCAGGCGTTAGGATTTTTTTACCGTTTCTTTTACTATTTTTTTACTGTTTTAATATTATCTAATAGTTGTTATAACCTAGCATTTTATTAGGGAGTGGTAAACCTTTAGTCTAAAGGTTTATAAATTACTAGGATATAGCTACTAGTATATATTAAGCTGCCTAGAAAGGATTTATATATATAGAACTATAGCGCTATAGCCTAGAGGCTATACGCGTAGTATTGTACGTAATACAATATAATAGATATTTAAAAAAAAGGCTATCAAATTATCTAAATCCTTAAATTTTATAATTCTAGTGTTAACTATTTATTTATTATAGGTGCTTCTAACCCTAAGCTTACTTCTTTTTTAAGTTATACTCCCGCCTTAGTCTATTTAAATATCTATAGTACCCTAAAAACCTTTATCCTACACTTATTCATTTATCTTTAAACTAAGCCTATACTTTACTCTATTAATTTACGTCTATTATAGGTCCTTAAGCTTATCTTATCCCGTTTTAGGAATCTTAAGCGTCTTTTATCTCTTCTTAAGAATCTTAAGCCTATAGCCTTTTGTCTTTATTAAGTGCTAAAGTGGCTTACTATTTTACTTTTCTTATATTTTATAAAATGATAGCTATTATATCTAATAGAGTCTTAATCCCTATTGCCAACCCTTCCTTTATAGTAGATTTAATCTCTACTTTTATTATTACGTCCTTAAAGTTTACATACTCTTAATAAGCTACCTTTATTGCTTTATCGTCGCTACTTATAGTCTAATTGTCTTAATTCTTAGATTCTATAGCTTAGTAAAACTAATATGCAAAAAACTTCTCCACTAACTACTAGCTAGCTATACTGTCTTAGTCCTAATCTAGTTTATAAAGTTAATCTAGTTCTTTATCTAACTTTCTTATACTATAGAGTTCTTCTTAACTTGGGCTCTTATAGCTAATAGCTTACGCTATACTTGGCGTCCTTTTTAACTTAGTATATGTTATTATAATAAAACGCAAAACTGTTAATTAAATACTCTCTTATCCCTTATAGCATATTATTGTCCCTCTATACGTATATATTGTCTACTAGTCTTATTCCCTTTACTGCGTAGTTACTCTAACTACCTCTATAGTCTCTAGCGAAATAATCTTATTTTCTACAATTTATATAAGCTCCTTATTTATACTACCTTTTTGCTATAGAGTCTGCCTAAATGTCTTTTATTACTAAGATCCCTAGTTTAGCCTCTACTCCTTAAACCTTTAATTACTTAATTCTTATCCTTTAGGTTTCTATAGTCTCTTTATCTATTTCTTATTTTCTTTAGTACTACTTAGGTCTATTAGCTCTACACTATATTATAGTTTTTAACTCTATTATTACGTGCCTTACGCCTTATATAACTATAAAACTCTATCCTACCCTTTTTTAGTTTGCTCTCTTTAATAAATTCTATTATTAATCTTAATCGCTTAATTAATTAGTTTTCTTAAGGTATCCGCATCTTCTATTAGGATAATTATATCTTAGACCTTTGCTTTAAGTCCTTATTTATACTATACTATAAGCGCCCTATTATTTCACTTAAATTGTATTACTAGTGTTTAAAATTATATTATATACTTAATTGCTAAGGTTTGTTATATTAGGTTCTAAAACTCCCTCTTTACCGTAGTAATTACTTCTAGATCCCTAAATATTTAAGTTAAGTATTCCGCGAATCTATTTTTGCTTATAAATATATATTGTACCTCCTAACTAGTAGTTGCTATTCCGTTCTCTTATACCTCTATAAGGTAAGGTTTAAACTACTTAAGTACTCTTCTCGTTAGGAATAGTCCTGCGTACACTACCTAGTCTATAAATATCGCTAGCTTCGCCCCTTTTTATATAACCTTAAAGTGTATTTACGTAAGGAGTTCCTTAAGCTTTAGCTTCTTCCCTAAGAATCGCTTAATTAATAGTAGTTTAACCTTAGCTACTTTAATCCCATTAATCCTTTCTTTAAATATCCTATTATTATCTATTAATTAATTAACTATTTCCTATAACTATCCAACCGTAACTAGCTATAAGTTAGTATCTACTATACTAGTATTATTACCCAATCCTAAAGTAGTTGCTACTATTAACGGCGTTATAACTAGTGCTTTTAATAGCATATTATTTAACTTCCTCTACTATACTTTTAGTAGTAAATGTGTAATAAAGCCTTATAGGAGATACTACGGTAGACTTATTAATGGGCTAAGTATATAGGTTAACAAATAGTTAATAACGTAAATATAATTAGTAGAGTAGGTTACCTAATAGATTAACTCTAATTATATTCTAAGATTTACTATAAAA
>Ga0307515_10022477_pt1 | contig 11111 bp, 6 predicted proteins | sample 17_EM_MG_FD_194513 | JGI IMG/M metagenome (GOLD analysis project Ga0307515, IMG submission 194513) | Populus trichocarpa ectomycorrhiza microbial communities from riparian zone in the Pacific Northwest, United States - 17_EM | ecosystem: Host-associated > Plants > Roots > Unclassified | place... | reverse complement strand
TTGAAGGATATGTTTTAGAGTATAATGTATTGTAAGTTAAAACGTTTTGAAAGTTTTTGATTAATCATTTTATAATATAGTTTTATATGAATTTTACTAAATTTTTTTCCCTTGAAATCTTGTTAAAAAAATTATAATTTATAATTTTTTAAAATTTATATTTTCAAACTATAAACATAAAATTTACCACAATATCAAAGCATTTTTTGCTATTCTCTTTACAACCATATTGCTATGGTTGTAGCAGGAAGGGTAAAAGTACCCGTATATCATAATTCATCAAATAAAAAATAAAAAATTTAGTTTATGGGTTTTAGATGAATTTTGATTTAATCATGAATTATTAAAATGATAGTTTATATGATGATGATATTAGAAATGATGATGATATTAGAAATGATGATGTAATTTATATTATTAGATTAAAATTTTATTAACTTGTTTTATTATTTCATTCAATTTAATGATTTAACATTAACATTAATATTTTATTTTAGACACATTCTAAAATTGATGTATAATTTTGATACGATGATACAAGTCATATTATAAATTCTGACTTTTTTAAAAGGTAATTTTAAAAGCATTGTTAAACATGATTTCAGATATTATTTGGAAGTGTGATAATTTTTTTTGGATGTTTTTTAAAAGTATGTTTATCTTAGAAAAAAGTATAAATTTGATTTTTTTTTGTATTTTTAATTGATTTTGATGTGTTGATGTTAAAAATAAAATATTTTTTTTAAAAATACTATATATATATATATATATATAAAATAAAAAAATGGATTGAAGGAAAACGGGTTGAATAGTAAATTCAACAATAAAAGGAATTTAATTTAATCGCATAAAAATCAAAGATCAAAATAACACCATAAAACCTAATGTAGTCATTTCACCTTCGCAAGTCTTCTTCTCCAAGCCCAAGTACAACAGAAACTCCCCCAGCTCAACCACTGTTTTCTGTTAACCGTTACCCATCATAGAATCTTTCCTTAAACTCCACCAAAAAAACCCATTCCTCTCAAAATCTTCTCACATTCCTTTCCACCAATTTTCCACTCTCAAATCCATGAGAACCAACAAGAAAACCACTTGCAATTGCAACCCTTTTGATTTTCTCACTGAAGAGATCATTTTTACAATCCTTGACTATCTTAACGATGACCCTTTTGCTAAAAAGTCGTTTTCTTTAACCTGCAAAGCCTTTTACTCCATTGAATCTCACCATAGAAAGACCCTTAAGCCACTTAGAGCTGAGCTTTTATTAAGAACCCTTCATAGGTACCCTCATATTGAACATCTTGATCTAACTGTTTGCCCTCGCATTGAAGACAGGATGTTGAATGTTGTTTCATTGGCATGTAAGGATGCTTTGTGTTCCATAAACCTGTCAAGATCAAGGTTTTTTACTAATATTGGGTTGTCAAGTTTGGTTTCAAGTTGTTTCAATTTGGTTGAGATTGATTTGTCAAATGGGGTAGAGTTGAATGACTTGGCTGCTGCTGCAATTGCTGAGGCTAAGAATTTGGAGAAGTTGTGGCTGGCCAGGTGTAAGTTGATTACTGATCTGGGGATTGGGTGTGTTGCTGTTGGCTGTAGAAAGTTGAGGTTGATTTGCTTGAAATGGTGTTTGAAGATTAGTGATCTTGGTGTGCAGTTGCTTGCTTTGAAATGTAAGGAGATTAGGAGTTTGGATCTCTCTTACCTACAGGTAATTCATGTTTTTTATTTGTCTATTTTAGTTTCTGTTCTCTGTTTGTTTTCTAAGAAACATTAAGGAAAGAGAAATTTATCGATAGCTTCTTGGTGAATTGTTGTTTGTTTCTAATTTCTTGAATAATTTAGCTTTATTGAAGTTATTATTAGGACATGACATGCTTTGATGTTGTTCTGTTGTGTAATTGTGGTTGTTTTATTTCTAATATGATGTCACCATGTTTAATTTTTCTTGGATTTAGGTGTTGAATTAGAATTCAACTTTAGCTATGTGCTTTATTGCTACTTGAGATTGAAATTTGAAGTTTGGCTTTTTTATTTTTTTGTACCCTGCTGCTGCATCTAGATGCGTTGTTTCTGTTTAGAGCACTAATCAACTCCATTATTGGGCAAATTCCAATGTCAGTGCGATTAGGATTTCACTTTATTGTCCTAGATTCTTTGTTAAGAACTACGTTGAACAGGCCGTGTTCCTGAAAAGTTGACTCAAGTGATTCATGGATTTTAAGATTGGTTAAGGTTTGATTTATGTACTTTTTTCAGGATTAGTTTATGCCCCATGATAGTTTGTCTGAAGTCTTCCATTTGTTTCTTCAGCTATGCTATGTGGTGGATAATTACTTGTAGAGAGGCTTAATGGTTGATGGCCAAAACTTAGTTAATAAAGTTGCATGAGATATAAAATCCAAGAAAATGTAGCAAGAAAGTGAGTATTTCTTGGTAAAATTTGCCCCTCCACTGTACAGTTGATTGTACAGTGTTATATGTTGGATTAATGCCTTATTAATTCCTATGTTCTAATTAATTAGCTTACAATGGTTTTCTTTCTGATAGTAAATAAAATGTAATGCAGGAAATTCTAAGAACTCTAAGAAATTTTGACTTTTGTTGCAGATTACAGAGAAATGTCTTCCATCTATCTTGCAGTTGCAGCATCTTGAAGATCTAGTTCTTGAGGGATGCCTTGGTATTAATGATGATGGCCTCTCTACTCTCCAACAGAGTTGCAAGTCACTCAAGGTACCCTTACATAATAAATTATTGCTACACTGTTGGCAGAGTTGCAAACTTTGATGTTGTTTGTTGGCTTCTTTACATAGATTTTGTTTTGAATTCATATGAGAGCATAACGTGTGAATTCCAGATTGAATGAATAATTGGAATTCTTTTGTTTACGCAACTGATGCACAAAATTCTTACTATACTGCATTTTGCTGCACATAACGTGTATGGTGTTTCATATTCAATTGACAATTTCTCTAATTTTGCAGACATTTAATATGTCCAACTGTCATAATCACAGTCATGTGGGTTTGTTGTCTCTGATAAATGGTGCTGAAAATCTACGAGAACTTACTTTAGCTTATGGCCCTTCTGTAAGTCTGATATCTTTAAGCACAAAAAATTCCTGGAAACTCTGATACATATAGATTGATCATTAATACTTGATGATGGTTCAGGTAACTGCAGATCTGGCAAAATGTTTGCATAACTTTTCAGGGTTGCATTCGGTTAAGTTTGATGGCTGTTTGGTTAAATGTTCCGGTATTAGAGCCATTGGAAATTGGCCTAACTCACTCAAGGAATTGAGCTTCAGTAAGTGCTCAGGGGTCGCAGACGACAGTCTATCCTTCTTAGTGCAAGGACACAAAGAATTGAGGAAGTTAGATATCACATGCTGTCGCATGATAATGTACGACTCTGTAGACAGCATAACAAGCTCATGCTGTTCTCTCACTTCCCTCAGAATGGAGTCCTGTAGCCTGGTTCCCAAAGAAGCATTTGTCTTGTTTGGACAGCGTTGTCAACTTATGGAGGAATTAGATGTCACAGATACCAAAATCGATGACGAAGGTTTCAGCTTTGTTCTCCTTATGCCCTTTGAACAAATTTTATATTGGAGTAATTGATTATGCTACTATTGTGCAGGTTTGAAGTCCATCTCAAGATGTTCCAAACTTTCAAGTTTAAAGTTAGGCATTTGCATGAACATAACCGACAATGGACTAAAACATATTGGAAGCAGATGTTCAAAGCTCAAAGAGCTTGATTTGTATAGGTTCGTGACTTTCAATGTCTGCATTATTCTACCATGTTTAAACCATAAGAATGTCTTGAGAACCTTGTCGATACTCAGAACAGAATCCATGACGATCAAATTCCACCATATCTTTAACCTGAGTTCATTGTATTTTAGATTTCAGCTTACCTTATACCTTTGACTCTCTTCAGTTTTATTGATTGTGTTTTGATTTTTTTTTCCCGTAGGTCATTGGGAATAACTGATGAGGGCATTGCAGCAGTTACTTTTGGATGTCCTGATCTGGAGGTCATTAACATAGCTTACAATGATAAAGTTACAGATGCTTCATTAATATCATTATCAAGATGTTCAAGGTTAAGAGTGCTTGAGATCAGAGGATGTCCTCATGTCTCATCAAAAGGTCTATCAGCTATTGCTGTCGGATGTAGGCAACTTATGGTGCTGGACATTAAGAAGTGCTTCAATATCAATGATACTGCAATGCTCTCACTTGCTCAGTTTTCCCAAAACCTCAAACAGGTAATACACTTGTCCGGTCTCCAAAAACTTTAAAATCAATCTTAGTCTAATGATAGCTGTTCATTCCATATGTTGCAGATAAACTTGTCGTATTGTTCGGTAACAGATGTTGGCCTTTTGGCACTAGCCAGCGTGAATCGCCTTCAGAACATAACTGTGTTACACTTGGGAGGATTAACTCCAAATGGCTTGGCAGCTGCTCTATTAGCTTGTAGAGGAATAACTAAAGTGAAGCTACATGCTTCCTTCAAACCATTAATTCCTAAATCCCTTCTCGGTTACATCGAAGCCCATGGCTGTGTATTTCATTGGAGAGATAAAGCATTCCAGGTCTGAGTACCCTCCTTTCTTGCTAGTCATCATTGCATACACAATATGAAATTCAAGAAATAATTTATACCTTTCCAAATGATTTATATAACTCCACTAACATGCTTGCTAAGACTTGGTCCTACTTGGTCCTGGAATCTCATTGCCATTAATCTTATGTTGATTGCTGACTTCCTGCTAGCTTCTAGAGAAAATGACCCCCACATCGATAATGATCAGTTGGCCTATGAATTTTTTACCCTGGGCAATCCTTTTACAACAAAGCTGACAAAATGTCAACCCCAATATGCTGAATCATAGTGCTCATGACTCCTTTTTTTTTTCTTTTTTAATCCCATTTTTTAATATGGTTGACACCTGGCAGGTGGAGATGGATACAAAGGGATGGAAGTTACATTTTGGGAAAAGTGCTGAAGCTCCATAGACTGTGGACGAGAATATACTGTTCTTTTTGTGAATGGAAAAGGTATATTCATCAACTTGTGTCTCTTTGCTTTTATAGAAGAATGGAGTCTTTATCAGAAAGGGTTCACATGTTTTTCCTTTTCTGATGGGGACACCGAACCCAATATGTTCACACTTGTGTCTAGAGTAACCCAATATGTTCACATTTGTGTCTATTTTTTTTTATTTTGTGAAATATCGTTCAACCATGCCGGGTTTAATAAATATGCTAGAAATTATTCAATTTTGCTTCCTAAGTATCTCAATGTATTTATGACTTCTTCATTTAGGCTAATTTCGTGACATTTTTGGCCAGGCAATGCTCTCCTCCCTAGCCACCTTGACAAGAAGATACAATCAAGCTTGGCTCCTTTTGGTTTGTGAAGGAAGTCATTGCTGGCTTCAAGCTTAGTCAAATGATATCATTTCAAACACCCAGCAGTCTTTTCAAGGAGTTGTAAATTTTGGATAAGAATTTTATTGCATAGTTCAAGCTATATAAGTCATGTCATATGACACTCCACAACTCCCTACACCCATTTAATGCTAGGGAAGTAACGAATATAGAGAATTATCTCGAGAATTTTATTGCATTGTTTGCAAATGATATTCCTGTTTTGGCGTCAGCATAAACCTCCACTGTATAGTCATTAAGCTTACATATGCCCAATGATTGGCCTTTTAGAGGTCCCTCAATTTCTTACTTTGACCAAAATACATCCAATACAGAGGGCATGACACAAAGATAACTCTCATTTTTATAAAATTTGACTATGACCAAAATACATCCAATTCATAGTAGTGCTTTTAATTTCGGTTCAGATGGGGCCGAGTCTCCAATTAAACTATATGGAAGTTAATATAGTTTAACGTGATCGATCCATTTAAAATCTTGTTTTTTAAAAAATTTAAAATAATATTATTTCAATTTTATTTTGAAAATATTTTAAAATAATATCATTTTAAATTAATTCATATCAACATAGTTATACCAAGTAAAAGTGGAAAGTTAATCCATTTAATCTGTAATTCAACCCGAGTTATTTACCGAACCAAATTTAAAAACTTTGATTTAGAAGGCATGGCACAAAATAACTCTCATTTTCATTAAATTTGATTATTTAGTAAATTATTGTACGTATAATAACAATACAAATGTTTGGTGTCCTACTTGAATAGAATGAGAATGGTGCGTTGCATCCAATGCTTGTGAAATAATAAATTTTAGTTGCCCTAGAAGACCAACCAGGTTGACAAAATAATAATTGTGTGAATGGGATTTTAAATCAAATCAAATCATAGGTAGAATGGGATTTAATAACTTTGATTTGAACAATTTCTTCCCCTTCGTACCTTTTATTCCTTTGGTGAATCTCTATATTTTAGTGAAGGTGACTAAAAATATTTTGAGAATTCAAAGTCCACTGTTCTTGTTGGTTTCAGAGCTGAAATCATTAACATACCAGATTATTATATTATTAAAAAAAAATTAGCTCATTCTTTTAATGTGATTGTAGATATAAAAAACTATATATTGAAACAGTGTAAATATAATTTTGTTATTGCCAAAAAAAACTAATTAAACATGTAATTGGGGGTAGAATTTTTTTTTCTATGGAATACATTTGTCATTATAAAATTAATTGGGGACAAAATAGTCCAGACATGTTTTTTTTTACAGTGTAATGACTATTTTGCTCTAAAAAAAATCTTTGGGTAAGGGATTCTTTTGTCTTTTTTAATGAACAATAAAGTTACCGTCATGCCCTTGGAAGAGGAAAAAAAATATACATGAATAGAGGTGTTTCTCCGTCTTTTCCTTTTAAAAAAAAGTAAAATGGTGGAATTAACCTTGTGATTCGAAAAAACAAAGGTAATGACTATTTTGCAAAATTAATTGGGAACAAAATGGTCCAAACATTTTATGATGTAATGACTATTTTTCCCTCAAAAGCATAAAAAAATAAACAATAAAGTTACGGTCATGCCTTTGAAAGAGAAGAAAAATATACATGCATAAAGGGGTTTCTTTGTCTTTTCCTTTTTTAAAATAGCAAAATGACGGAATTAACTCAAGTTAACTCGAATTTTTTTTCCCTGATTTTTTATGATTTTTTTTTTCAATTTATCATTTTGCATAAAATTATTTTCTCTTGTGCTTTGTCAATTTTCACTTTTTTTACTGTTTGGTTATTCCGAGAGCAAGTTGGTAAAGTTAATCCAGATTTGCTTGAAAGTTTTTTTGACATTTTTTTTATTGAACTCTGGTTTTCTTTTTTACTAGGTCATCATTTTTAATTTTTTTTTATCCCAATTTAATATCACCGATTGTTGGTTCGTCAAGTTACCCCAAACTAACTCAAGTTTTCTGCTTCGATGTTGTATTTTCTGAAGTTTTTTTGTTCATCTTTGATATTAGATTATTAGACCTTAAACTTTACAATTTCCTTTCGTTTTTCTTTTTGCGGGTTTTTTTGATCTCATATCAAAGGTCGCATTTTAGTTAATTTAACCTGGGTTATATCGGATTATCGTCACTTGAATATCCTGTTTTAGCATTGGAAAATGTTTGGCTCGACCCGCGACGTAGTGCAAGCCACTTATCTAGTAATATACTAAAACCCCTTAGCATTTCACTATATCAATGAATAGTGAAATGCCAAGGCATTGTATACTTTTGTCCTTAAAAATAAAAAAAATTAAGAGCTGTTTTTTTTTTAGTGCTCAACTTTTTTTATTCAATTTCATCCTCCAACGATAGGTTTACTGGGTATTAAACTTCATAATTTGTTTCTATTTGCTTTCTATGGAGTTATCCCGGTCTCCTCACCCGGATTTGATAGGTTGACTTGGGTAATTGTTTTTGTTATTTTTTATTTGATTTTATTTTTAATTTAATTTTTCAAAATTAGGTTGATTGATAATGCAGCTTCATAATTTTTTTTTTCTTTTAATGGAGTTATCATAATCTTATAACTCGAGTCACGGATTAAGTCGGTTGATTTGCTTCTTCTTTTTTCTCTTTTTAGTTGATTTTTTTTCCAATCTCATCCTTCAACATTCACTACCACAATCTTTAGATTTACCGCGGAATTTTCTATCGGTATTTGTACTATCATTCTGTTGATAATTAATTTACCAACGAAATCATCAACCGAAATGCTTCATCGGTGAATCTTTCATCGATGATTTTGTTTCCGTCGGTAAGTCCGTTGGTAATAAAAAAAAATATTATTACCGATGGATTTACTGACGGAAAAGGCGCACAAAAAAATTATCCACTTCATTCCATCGGTATTTCCCTCGGAAAAATACCATATGTAATTCCGTCGGTAATTATTTAAAAATATTTTTTAAAAAAGCCATTTTACAAAAAAAATAAAATAATTAAATTAATATAAATCAACACTCTATAATACTCAAAATGCTTGGAAAAAAGAAGAAGAAAATCATATGAAAAACAAATTCTACAACAATATTCATACAATTATTAAGAACAAAAACAATTAAAAATAAAATAAGAAAACAAATATAGTGAAAAAAACATGAAAAAAGAAAAATATTACCTTAATATGGTTGCAAGTGAAGCTAAGAAGAGAAAAAAAATTCGTAAAGTATATTAATTAAAAAAACATTAAGAAGAAAAAAGAAGAAATGAGAAGAATACATACCTAAGCATGAAGAAGAAGAGAAGGAGTTGAGGAGAGATGAGAAGAGAAAAAAATGGATATTAATGTTTTTTACATATGGGGAAGAAAAAGAAGAAGAAGAAGAAGAAGAAAAGAGTCTCGTCTGTTGTGAAATTATGGATTCTAGGTTTTTTATTGGGGAGTTTTACCAATAGTTTTACCGACAGATAATTAAATATTAATATTTTTAATCATTTTGTTGGTGATTCTGTCTGTAATATTTAATTTAATAATTTTTTAAAAAAAACCGCCTAATATCACCGACGACTTTTCAATCCGTCGGTGATTCCATTTATAATATTTAATTTAAAATTTTAATTTAATCAAAATTTTTTAGAAAACCACCAAATAACACCGACGACTTTTCAATCCGTCAGTGATTTTGTCTATAAAAAACAGTAATTAACAATGCAATTGAGAAGTGAACAGTTTCAGAGTTCTCTGGAAAATACCGACGGAATTTTTCGTTGGTGATTTTCTTTGTAATTGACGTGATAAACAATGTTCACAGTTTACCAATGAATTTACCGACGGATTATACCGACAGAATTTATTCCGTCGGTAATTCCGTTGGTAAAAATGACACATCATCGTTTTTTTTGCTTTGTTTTAATTATTATTTTTTCCCACTGTAATTCCCTCAGTAAATACCAACAAAAATATTCCCTCGGTATTTCCGTTTGTATTTATCGATTTTCTGGTAGTGATTAGATTAATTAAAAATTAGGTTTTATAATATATTTCAGTGTGCGTTTTATGAGATTTTCTTGGTCTTATCACTCGGGTCATGAGTTTGTTTTGTTGACTTGGGTTGTTTTTTGTGTCTTTTTTTGTAATCCATCCTTTAACATTAGAATGATTGTGAATTGAGTTTTATAATTTGTATCAATTTGTTTTTTATGGGGTTATCCTAGTATCATGACACATGTTTGAAAGGTTAATTTAGGTCAACTCAACTTATTTTTTAATTTAATTTAGTTTCTAATTTTATTTTTTAATATTGGGTTGATTGAGAATTGAGTTTAATAATTTTATTTTATTTTCTTTTTATAAGGTTATCAAAATCTCATGATTTAGATAGCAAATTTGACAGGTTATTCCAAGTTGATCTAATATGCTGTTATTTTAATACTTAAAAAAGATGTAGTCGTGGTTTTTTTTTTTTAGTTAAACTATATTTTTCTCGGTCATTCAGATTATCTTTGAATTTACCAAGTCAACTAGGTCACATCAAATCAATCCATGTATATTTTTAATTTTTTTCTATTAAAACACACATTAACAATACCTCAATATTTTTTATACCAGGAAAAAATTTAATCTAACTCACAAGGTAATGAAGATAATTATGTTATCTAGTGAGGACTAAACTTTGATGATTTCCTTGCCATGCCCCAGCAAAATGCTACCAAGTACAATCACTATAAAGGATTATCATACTGTTTTACCGTTCCATATTTTAGATAGATTATTCATATTTAAATTAAACATTCCCGATAATTTTTTTTTATTTCTCTGATGTTAAAGAGGATGGTTTTAAAAATATATAAAAATAATTAAGTACCAAAGATATATAATTGGTAAAGATATTTTTATCAGATCTTTCAAACTTTTGCATGGTTTATAGTACAAGGCATGGGTATTAGCACAACAAAACTATGTAAACAATATTTTTTTTGCGCTGGTTTCATTAACACAACAAAATTTCTCCTAATTTTGCATATTTATTATAACACCCAAGAAAGATTATTGTAATTTACTATTTTTTCGTAAATTGAATCCAAGATAATCGATTTGGATTTTTTGTACCAATTATAATTATAATGTATGTTTGATATTGTAATGTATGATGATTTTCAAAAGTAATTTTTACTTACAAATACATTAAAATATATATATTTTTTTATTTTGATATTAGCATATAAAAAATATAAATTTAATATTTTTAAATGATAAATATATTTTTAAAATACATTTAAACGCAGATATAGAAATGCTCTCCCAATCCAAACCAAGAGAACCAAGAGTAGTAGAGGAAGAATGGGTGATACGAGGCATGCTGAAAAATGCATTCAAAATTCCAAGTCTTGCATATTCCCTTGGCTCATTGGGAGACCTCGAAAGGACCCCACCACAAGGGTTCACTTTTCTCCTATAAATTGGAGGATAAATACAAAATACATGAAATATATGGAGAGGCCTGTAATCTGCCTGTAGAGAAGAACGAAGCTGTAGCTGCCGCAAAGAACACGTTATGTAGAGAAGAGTAAAACACACATCTTCTAGAAATGCCCTTAATTGACTCCACCAAAACACAACAAACAGGAGTTAATAATGGCTTGCATTAGATCGTGATAGATCCCTTC
>Ga0307515_10022475_pt1 | contig 11112 bp, 2 predicted proteins | sample 17_EM_MG_FD_194513 | JGI IMG/M metagenome (GOLD analysis project Ga0307515, IMG submission 194513) | Populus trichocarpa ectomycorrhiza microbial communities from riparian zone in the Pacific Northwest, United States - 17_EM | ecosystem: Host-associated > Plants > Roots > Unclassified | place... | reverse complement strand
ATTGGATAAAGGATATTTTATGCTCGCTTATTCGCATTATCCAAAACCACCCTGGCTAGAGCAGTGGCTGGGGCAGTAGCTACGGTAGTAGCTATGAACAGACACGGGAATAGATACGGATAGGCAGCGGCGGTAGCAGCAGCAGCAGTAGCAGTAGTAGTAGTAGGGCAGTACTTAGTTTTATAAGGATAAAAGCCCGCCGCGGGCGCGAGAAATATGCTAAATTTATCTATGGAAATTTTCCTTAGAAAATTTGCCTTATTTCTTGTAAATTATACTAATATAAGTTAACACCCCACACCCCTCTATAAAATAGAGAGAAATAATATTAACTAAGAAGTACTAGAGCCTGGCGAGTAACGTGATCGAAACCTCGTCGCCACAATAGTCGAGAAGCAATGCTATCACCTTTTTGCCACTGTGCTACACTACTTGAGGAGTGCCATGACCTCTTTGCCACTGCACGAGTTCCAGCTGCTGCCTCGTCTACCTCTTCCGTGATTGTGACCTCATCGCCGCGTTAGGCGAGGAGGAGTGCTATGATAAAGCGGCGGATGATAACGGACGGACGGAGAATGGGACGGATAATGGGACAGACAATAAAGGAGTAGTCGAACCCAACAGCATGACAAAGCCGCGCAATTACTACGGCCATCAGCACAAGGTCACAGAATATGCAAGCACAAGTGCAAGCCCAACCAAGGTCTTAGTGAAGCAGTGCCTCCTCAGTCACTCGTTCAGAGAGCCCCTTTTCGTAACAATCAAGCAATTAACAAAGCAATCAATTCAATTCAATTTAATACGACGACAAAAAATCCAAACAACTTGCTTGCTTACTGGCTCAGGATGCCCATATTTGCTTGGTTAAAAGCGTTGCTTATTTACTGACCAAACAAGTTACTTACTAGGCACGCTAAACTAGGATATGCATGTTGAATTAGAACATCTTTTGCTATATGTATCTCGAACGAAAGTCCTGCCCATAAGCCCACAATCTCCATAATTATAGCAATGTTTGGTGATGTTTGTCTATATACCTTATTAATTTCTCAGAATAGTATTGATAATTATATGGTTGACGTACCTTTAATCCGAGGATTCCTTGAATACTGACCCGATGGAAACGAGCTCATCCGAATTATAGGATCCTTTGAAGCCAAAAAGAACGCCAATCCCTATCTGTTGAGAGTATTGTGTCCCACCGGTACCCCCTTGCGTAAACGTGCGGTTCTCTGATGTGGTGAAAGAAATTTTGTCGACACGATCTCCCGTCCACAAATCCATCGATGTCACTGTTTCACCGTCATGAAACGTGAAAGAATGCTGCGTAGCATCCGTTTTGCTCCCTTGTACTGTTATGTCGGTGTTTTCTGTCCAGACAATCTCGATGGCCTTTACTAGGTCCCTATCGCTCCAACCATTACTTCCCTTGGCAATCCATACGTTAAGTGTTTTGACAGCAAAATTGCCGTTGGTGAGCGTGAAGTCCGTACCACTAGAGCCTCCGTGGTTAGGGTTGGAGACAATATGGACAAGGCCTTGATGTGCTGCCATGAAAGTTGTTGGGATGGTGAGCTGGTGAAGAAAGGTTTACCCAATTAAGAGTAAGGGCAGAGTACAGAAAAGGTTTAGAGAATATATTGGTTCGGTTTCCTCTCTTGCGTGCAGAGAACCTTGGATAGAAAGCCTGCTTATAAGCGATTTCCCATCAGCTTATCAAGGTTGCTTAATACTGCCCAACTGCCCAAACTTCTAGCACAACCCACTCTTTGTGTAACTAAGAATTCTAACTGGCTCTCACCCTTCTTTAGTTGCCTAATACTGCCCAACACCAGAGATGAAGGCTGCTGAAACATGTGATACAACCCCTCCATTAGAGATGGAAATAAAATTACCGAATGATATCGTTGCCACCTCTGGACTTTCAGCTGCTGGCTTGTCCATATATTTGCTAATGACGTGGTCATTGAGTCTTCCGGTGAGACAAAAACAGCGACATACAGCTCACGTTCAAGTGCTCAGGTAGACTCATCGACATGATTCGGGCAAGACTTGTCAAAGCTGCATTCTTCATACGCTGCTGCCCAATATACTCCACTAGAAGATCACTTACAGTTTACATTACGTCTCTCTTATCGTGGGGCAGGGGGTGACGCTCCGAAACCGGCCTTAGACCTGCGGCTTTGTAGGGCTAGAAGCAAGAAGCGAAACAAACAAAATATATATGTATCCAAAAAGTCGTGTATTGCTGCATAATAGAGTCTAAGACATTCTAAAACGCTTAACAGGGAGTTTACAGGGTCAATTACTGGCTGCCTACCTATCTAACCTTACACGAAGCCCTTAGCTGCTTATAAAGTTGATCAGGAGACCTGCCCGTCTTCTGGTGGAGATAATGCAGCCCCCACATTGCGGCTTCCTTAGACACACACTTCTGCCAGGCAATTCGTCTAATCTCCTTGATCACTTCAAGCCGGAGCGAGTACTATTGTAGCTCTTTCTGCCTCCCTAACCTCTATTTTGTTTCCCATTTCATAGTAATCAGCTGAATTATCAGCCCACTATTTAGACCAATTGTCTATTCTTACCAGAGGTGTTCTACGGTCTTAATACTAGAATTAGATTTTAAGTTTCTATAGCGGAGTGACAGCTTAAGTGTGCTTGAGATGGCTTTTCTAGACTATATATGGATAAGTTCACTTAGCTAATATGAGGGAATAATTTAGTGCTTACAGTTTATATGTATGCTGCCACTACAAGCAGAGAGGGCTGCTGAGCCGCACCGGCCACACTCTTGTAAGCTGTTAATGTGAGTATATAAGACAAGAGAACTGCATGTGCTATACTACTATGGATTTCAAGTTGCAAGGCTAAGAGCTGAGTTTGAGGACTGAGCCTGGGCAGCTGAGTTCAGGCAGCTGACGAGGCTGAGGATTAGAGCCCTCGTAGCGATTTTTAGTTATCGTCAGGCGCTTAGTCACGGTATAGAGATGTTAAAAATATATAATTTGGCTCTATAATTATTAGATCTATACAAATTACCCTATTTAGATAGGCTCGCTAACAGCTGTGCAATTAACGTATATATACACCCAGTGAGCGTACGGCGAGCGGTTCAATTAGTACAGTCAGTCAGCGATGCTCGCTGGACGCTGACTGTTAGCTACACTGGAATAACATGAGTAGTCCTGTCTTGTTGGTTAGCTACACTTTCCCGTTATTTGCACTACGGACCATGAGCCACGGCAATCCGATCCTTGCATTAATGGCCGTGTGCGAGAACGGGTGTTGGACAAATGGCCCCCACTACATTCCACATTGTATATCTAAACGAGGGGAAACCTGGCAAATGTCCTTGGCTTGCCTAGGTGACCAACTTTTTATTTTTTTTTGGTACGGGTCAATAAAATAGCCCACTAGGCCACTATATAAAGCTATTAGAAAATCGCTAACCCCCGTCTAGAAAGAAAGGAGCTTTAAGTCTATGTTAATAGGAGCAGTCATTACAACGTTGAGGTTGATGTTAATCCAAACTTCATTTTTCTTCTGAAGATAGAACTTGGCCTGGCCCTGGGCAACGATTAGGTTGATCTTGACGACGAGGCCGTCATTTAAGTTGCCATAGAAGGTGCCCAGGCTGATTCCCAGAATGGAGATAACGACGCCGATCTCGAGCTTGTTAGTTTCGATATAGCCTTCGACCTAGTAGTAGTTAGGCACCCACGTTAAATAAAGGATTTTATTTCTTCCTTTTTTTGTTTAACGGTTTGAAGGGAAGGAATGGAGATTATTAGGAAGGGAGAGAAGGGATGCAAGGTAGATCTTGCCTTGCTAATATAATTAGGTATATTACCTTTTTAGATAGCTTATATTCTTTATATCTATCTTATTTCTTATATACGTCTTAGTATTTAGCGTATTTTTTCTTCTACTAGGTGGCCTTATACTATAACTACTCTTTATATAGTAGTTGTATTAATATATAAGTCCAGTAATAGGACTACCGCTTTACGTTTAAGTATAGCGCGTAATATTTTTTATAGACCCCTATAGTTCTATATAGGCACTAGTTTTATAACTTAGCTAATAACGCAAGGGATCTTTTTACTAGCGCCTTGCCGTTTAGTCCTAAGCCCCAAATCTAGGAGCTATATAGTATTATTAGCCTTATCACTACTATATATAGTAGGCGTATATAATTAAAAGAGGGTCTCTATATTAAGGGTAGTAATTTAAAATACTGTTAATAATACTACTACTTCCCTACGGGTCGCCTATATAATATACTTATTCTAGTATAGTTTAGAGTTTACCTAGACCCTTAGGACCTTAAGGGTAGCTTTTAGTTTTACTTTATATCCCTAGATATTTACTATTAAGGCTAGGTTAATATTTACTCTCCTTTTCCTTATTAAGTAGATAAGTTAGTGTTTGTAACGAAGCCTTATAGTAGGAACTACGGTAGACTTATTAATAGGCTAGGTATATAGGTAAATAGGAAGTTAATAACGTAATAATAACTAGTGAAGTGGTTACCTAACAGATTAACTCTAATTATATTCTAAGATTTACTATAAAAAAGAGAAACTATTTATAGAGACCGTCTATCCTTAAATATATAACTCCTCCCTATAGTAAAGGGTTTAGTATATTAGTACGTTAGTATATCGGTACGTTATATTCCTATATTCCCACGTTTCTACGTTCTAAACTTATAACGTAACTAGCTATATAATTTAGCCACCTTTTATCCTATAGCCTAATCGGTTCTAGCGCCTCCTATACTATTTTAACTAAGCCATTTATATCTATTTCTAATAGTCGCACTACTGCTAATATAAGGTCCGTAACGCTATCCCCCTTCTTTTTATCTTCGTTCTTAAAGATATCTCCTATCTCTAAGTTATCTATTAGAGGTATAGCATTTCCGTTTTTAACTTAATAATCTTTATTATTTCTAATACCTCCTATTACATCTTTTGCGTCTAATCGTTATAACTAGCTAGTAACGTTTATTCTTTTACTTAGTAAAGTTATACCGTTTTATTCTTATTATATAGAGAAGAAGTTAGTATATATTATAATCGCAGCTCCGTCTAGTTACTAACCTTCCTTTTATACTAAATATACGCGAGCAAATATGCAATTATCTTATAATATTTAATCTGTCTCTATCGCTAAGTATATATATCTTATTATTTTTTATAACTGTTTAGTTTCTTATCTAATCTATTTTAGGGTCCCGCGTATTAGTAGCGGCTGAAAAACTAAAGAGTAAGCTAGCCGAGGCCCTTATTAAGGTTTAGAGTCGTTTTAATAAGGTGTCTTAGGCTCTAAAAGCTTAACTAGATGCTTATACTCGCCTAAGCCGTTTAATAAAGGTCCGTAAAAAGGTACGCTTAAAGGAGTTATATTTAGTAAAGTAAGGTCTATTTAAGCTTAAGGCTAAAAAGGCTAAAAGGGATTCTAATTATAAAGAGGCGGAAATAGTTTATACGCTAGTAGTGGATCCCTTAGATAATCTGGCTCGTTTATTACCTTTAACTAATCTCTTTATCTTTAACTTCTTTTTAATATTGCCTAATCCATTTTCTTCTAATACTTCTATACCTTTCCTATAGCATTCTTTAAATTTTATAGTAGCTCCTAGGTAGTTTTATTATAGCCTATCTACTTAACCTTATTCTATATTCTCTTATTAATATCCTTATAACTAACGATCTTTAAAACTTACTATTTACCTTCTTCTTACCCTTTATATATATTTGCTTCGTAGACTAATAGCTTAATATTCCTATATACTAGCTTTAGTATTATAATATACTATATAGAGTAGGTCTTTATTTTGGCTCGTAGGTTTAACTTAAATATAACCGGTAAAATCTTTTATATAATTTTAAAATGTTCTAGTCTAATATAGTCTAACTTCTTACTTAGTTATTAACTCTTAAAATTTTTGTATAGTAGCTATACTTTATCCCCCTCCTTAAGATCTAGTCCCTTAGATCTCTTAGCGTTATAGTACTTTTTTTTTAATCTTTTTTTATACTATTTCTGCTAATTCTATAAGGTCTGTATAAAGATTTATTAATATCTTTATTTTTTCTTTAATTATACTACTCGTTTTCTTTACTTACTATAGTAATAATAATATTCTTAGCTTATATCCATAATTTGCCTTAAATAGTAATATGCCGATTTCTTTTTGTAGTGTTATATTATATATAAACTATATAACTAGTAATAGTAATACCTAATTATTCTATATATAATTAATATAATATCTTAGATACTAATCTAGTATCTAATTTAATATCTCTATTTATCCGTCTATCTGCGGATAATATATTATTAATATTGCTACGTAAACTCCTTATTCCGCTAAGAATACCTCCTAAAATACTACTATAAATTTTAGGTCTCTATCTAATATAATCTTACTTAGTGCTTTATATCTTACAAATACTTCTTTAATATAGATTTCAGCGACATCTTCTATTAAGATTTCTTCTGTGTATACTATAAAATAACCCTATTTAGTTAATTTATCTACTATTCCTAATATTACGTCGTGCTTTTGTCCGGTAATAGGATTTCTTAACATTAGTAACTTAATAATAAAGTCCTATAATATAACCTCCTATAGTCTTATTAGTATTTTAATAGGTTATAGCCCTCTATATAGCTTATACCTTATTAATTTATTTCTTTAGCAATCTAAATACTCTTTTATTACTTTTCTAGCTATACCCTAGATTCCGTTAATAATGTATTTTTTTTAAAGTCTTAATACTAAGCCTGTTACTCTATTATATCCTTAAGTTATTCCCCTATAGAAATCTTCTATAAAATGCTCTGCTATGCTCTTTAGGATATACTTTACTTCTTAATTTTTGTATATATCTATCTATAGATCTTCTAATTATGCTTTTAGAATTCTCTATACCTAAAAGCTCTTTAATATCCTATAGACTCTTTCTAGTTTATTATTTTCCTAAGTTACTACTAGCTTAGGGTAATTATATCTAATTAATCTATTCTTGTCTCTGTATAGTATTACTCCTAATAGTTTCTTATTATTCTATAGTTTAGCCTTTCTGCTAAGTACGTCTACTTTTATATTTTTAGTTCCCTTAGTATACTAAATTTTAAAATGGTATTCTATAAGTATCTCTACCTATCTAACCTAACTCTAATTAAGTTCTTTTGTTATTAGGAACCCTATTAGGTTCTTATAATCCACCTTAACTATAAATAGTTTTTCTGCGCCTTATAAGAATGCTCTTTATTTCTTTAGTGCTATAACTATACCTAACAACTCCTTATTATAGATGTTATAGTTTAGTTCCTATAGTATTATTTTCCGACTATAGTATGCTACTAGGTGCTATCTATTTCCGTACTTCTATAGTAAATACGCTCCTAGTATAAAGTTCAATACGTTTATTTTTACAACCATGTCTAGTCCTAGTTAATAGATTTTAAGGATTGGCTCCTAGGTAAATAGCTCCTTAAGTTCTTTAAATAGCTTCCCTTATTTGTCTCCCTATGCCTATAGTTCCTCCTTCTTTATAAGCCTAGTAAATGGTTTAATATTCTTTAACTACTGTGCTATAAACCTCCTGTGGTAGTTGCAAACCTCTAAAAATAACCTTAACTGCGTTATATTCTCTAGTTCTTACTAACTTACTATAGCTTTAATCTTCTTTAGGTCTATACTAATATAACCTAGTTTAATAATAAATCTAACAAAATCGGTCTTCCTAGTAAAGAACTTGTATTTCTTAATTGCTACTAGCATCTATTCTTCCTATAGTCTCCTTAAGGCCTATTTAACGTATTCCCCGTATTCTTCCTTAGTTATTAAGTAGATAATAATATTGTTAAGGCGTTCTCCTAATATACTATTAATTCGCTTTTAGAATATTACTAATATGTTTATAAGCCCGAATTGCATTACTAATAGTTTATATAGTCCTTCCTTTAACTTAAAAGCTACTTTCTATTTATTGCCTTCCTTAATTTTAATCTAATGGTATGCTTATCTTAGATCTATCTTTATAAAGATTTATACATTACCTATCTAATTTTAGATTTCGCTAATTAAGGGTAAAGGATACCTATCCTTCTTAGTGATGCTATTTAACTATTTATAGTTAATATATAGCCTAAGTTTTCCGTTCTTCTTTAGTATAAATAGTACTAGATAACCTACCAATAACTGCGATAGTCTAATATATCCCTTTTATAAGTTTTTTTTAGATAAACTCCTTAAGTGCGCTTAACTCCTTTTAATTAAGCTTATAGGTTAGAAAGAACCTTAGACTTATTCCTTGTTTTAACTTTATTTTATAGTCCTATGCTATATAATCTGCCAGCTTTTTACTTTCTGGGCTCTATAGTTTCTTACTATATTTATAGTATCTCTTTAGTATATAACTTAAGCCTTACTTAATCTCTTTATATATTACTCTAACTTAGTACTATACTATCTTAGTTTGCTATTATATCTTATATTATTAAGTATCTCTAATATTAACCTAACCTATAACCTAATTAATCTTTAAATTATATTCCTGTAATTAAGGCATTCCTAATACTGCCTTATCCTATCCTAATAGTAGGATATTAAAAGACATCTTAATTTGTCTTCCTTTAATGGTTATTTAAATATGTCCTATTTTAAGGTTAATAATCCCTTTTCCGTAGGTTATTAAATCCCTTAAAATCGTACCTAATGGATATAGGTACTCTTTCTATCTATAAGGTAGTCCTATCCTTTTAACTACTACTAATAAGATATGGTTCCGTATTGCTCTACTATTTATTAGTGCTTTAAACTGTTAATCTTACTAATTAACTTATAAATTTAGATGTTATTCTTAAATTTCTTTAAGGGTTTAAGGCTCTACTACTGGCTTCCTTTAGTTTTATAGGCCTCTAATTTTCCTAACTATTAGCTGCTTAATCCTATTATACTTAGCTCGCTCTTTACTAATGTCTAGTTTGCTTTTTATCCTTAATATACTATAGATATATATTTTCTAGGCATTTCTACTACTGTCGTCCGTCTAAGCATTCTTCTATAAGAAATCTTCTTAGTTAAAGTGTTAATTCTCCTAACCCTTATACTTCTATTAGATGCCATCTATATATATATTTAGCATTCCTATACTATTGCTTATTTGGCGCCTAATATATCCTTATAGGGTACTTCCGATTCTTTTCTTTTAAATTCTTATACATTTTGCATAATGTGTTTTACAAGCGAGCTGCCACCCCATGCGAGCCGCCACCTTCAAAACCTCACTAGAAAGTGGAAAATCCACACCTTAATATCTTAACAACCACTTAATAATAAATTTTGAAAATTTGGATTTAGACATTTATATATAGTTTAGTAGTTTTTAAGATATAGCAATTTAGCCTTATTTTGACCCCTAAATAGGGCTAAATTGCTATATCTTAAAAACTATAAAGTATATACAAATGTCTAAACCTAAATTTTTAAAATTTATTATTAAGTGGTTGTTAAGATATTAAGGTGTGGATTTTCCACTTTTTAGTGAGGTTTTGAAGGTGGCGGCTTGCTTAGGGTGGCAGCTCGCTTATAAAACACGTTATATTATCTATATATATAATCTACAATAGCGTATAGTATACTAGGTGCTTTAGGTTAACTCTTAACTTATTTTTATCTTTAAGTTTAAACCTTTACTATGTTGATCTAAACGTTATAACTTTATTTATAGGTACTAAGATTTGCCTCTTGCTTCTCTAATTCGTTAATTGTTCCTTTATATCTTTTAATGTTATAATTAAGGCTCCCTTAGTATAACTTATTACCTTTTCCGTAATAGGGTAGTTCTAGATAACTTATTTATCTAACTATATATAAAAATCTTCCTACTCGTTATTATGTCATTGCCTATACTACTTTTAGTATAGCTATTAAAGTATATACGGCTTGTCTATAAGGAAGTATCTTCTTATTGCTATATTATAATAGCCTTTTATATATTATTCTTCGAATCCAGTAAGGATCCCCAGATCCTCTTCCCATTCCAGTTTAGTAAGCTACTTAGCCCTTAGTATACCTATCCTAGGCCTATTAGTGATTTTTTATATAGGTACTCTGTCCCTTATACGACCTAGTATACTAGATCTTTGGTCTAGTTTCTGTTCTTACTATATAAGAATTCTCTGTTTAAACTCCTCTATAGTTTCTTTTGTTTTTCGCCTTATAAGTAGATTCTTAAAGTCTTCTTACTTCTTAATCTTAGTTTATTTAATAGTCCTTATTTATATCTGGAAATCTTAGTCCTATAGGATTCTTAATTCTAAGCTTGCTTCTTTCTTAAGCTTAGCTTTAACCTTAGTCTAATTAGGCTTTTATAGTGTTCTTATCTTATCTTAAGAGTCTTATGCCTTTAGGAAACTTCGTCCTAAGCTTATTTATATATTACTAAACTAAGCTATTACTCTGCTCTATTAGTTGTTGTTTATTATAGGTCCTTAAGCTTATCTTATCCCGTCTTAGGAATTTTAATTATCTCTTATTTCTTACTAAGAATCTTAAGCCTATGGCTTTCTGCCTTTATTAAGTGCCGAAGTAGTTTATTATCCTACTTCTTTTGCGTTTTATAAAGCAATAGACATTATATCTAGTGGGGTCTTAATTCCTACTAATGTTCCCTATTTTATAGTAGAATTATCCTTTACCTCTTTTATAACATCTTTAAGGTCTAGATACTCCTAGTAAGCTACTTTTATTACCTTGTCGTCGCTAAATATTTCACCTATATTAAATTTATTGTCCTTAATATCCAATCTATAAAATAGTTAATTAGTTCCTCTAAACTCTAGTATTTTTAGCTCCTATAGCCAATAGCTTACGCCGTACTTAGCGTCCTTATAAATTTGGTATACGTTATTATAATAAAACATAAAACTCTTAATTAAACATTCTTTTGTTCCTTATAGTATATTATTATCCCTCTATATATATATATTGTCTGCTAGTCTCGTTCCTCTTACTATATAGTAACTTTAACCGCTTTTATAGTCTCTAATAAAATAACCTTATTTTCCGCAATTTATATAAGCCCCTTT
>Ga0307515_10022474_pt1 | contig 11112 bp, 1 predicted proteins | sample 17_EM_MG_FD_194513 | JGI IMG/M metagenome (GOLD analysis project Ga0307515, IMG submission 194513) | Populus trichocarpa ectomycorrhiza microbial communities from riparian zone in the Pacific Northwest, United States - 17_EM | ecosystem: Host-associated > Plants > Roots > Unclassified | place... | reverse complement strand
ACTCTTTATAGAAGAAAAACCTAGGAAAAGTCTATGTTTTGATGTTTTGGTGTTCCTACCCCTGCCTCGCTTACAAGCTAGGACCACCCCTTAAGAGAATTTTCTCTTGGGTGGGAAGGGGGTAAAAGGGCAAATAAATCCGCCTCTAGCTTGCTAGGCAGTAGGAATTAGGTCTTGAGAGTCTGAAAATCGATTGTTTTTGATAGGAAGATGGGTGTGCGTGAGTTTTGAAGTGCGGCGCCACCTTTTGGTAAGGTTGCATATGCGGTGAAGGTTTTTTATATTAAGGAGATAGAGGAAGGAGAAACGTTAGATAAGTCGGGAAAAGAGGAACCCTAGGGAAAGACTCCCCCCTAGGGTACCCTATTGATCTTAAAGAGATTAATCTTAGTTAGTTAATAGGTGGAAAGCATTTTATATTTCTATATATAGTATCTTAAAATGGATATAGAGTTAATATAACTGCCCTTATTAACACTAGAGCAAATAGCTTCGCCTTTATAAATACTGCCTATATGAATAATATTGCTAAGTTTCTAAATGTAGAAGCTATCTAACTAGAGAAGCCTATTTAGGTAAAAGGCTATAACAGCCAAGCCGGTTGGCCCGTTACCCACGTCTTAAAGTTATATATCGCTCTTAACGGACGACGCTAATATGGTATCCCCTTTTATATCCTAAACCTAGGGTCTTATAATATAATCCTTAGACGAAAATAGATGTCCTATTTTAATATCTGGTTAAATATATAATAAAGACGGTTTATCTAGCCGGAGGATAGACTAAGGTTGCCCTCCTTTATTAGGGAGATCCGAACTAACCGTAAGATACTAGCCGTAAGGGCTGACCCTACCTACTAGTAGGATATCCGGGCCTGTGACCTAGCCTTTACCCAAGAAGACGCCCACTGTGAAGTTAAAAAGAACTCTATACCGATAAAGATACTCTCCCAAAGCGCTATGTTTAAAGAGGACTTTATATACGGAAGTGGGATAGATAGTGATATAGATAATATCTAAATCGCATAGATTTAACCGGTATAGAAAAGAACGTATTAATAGGATATAAGGGATAACCTCTAAAAGATATAATAGGAGCTAAAAGGGGTAATAATAACGCCAGTACCCCGGAAGTCCCTAAAGTCACATACGCCCCTATTATTAGGCAACCCCCCTACTATAGATATCGCCGTAATTAGCGCTGTAGCGTTCCACTTTAATATATACCGGAAGGATAATAAGGTCTTTATAATAAGCCTATATAAGATTAACCAAATTATTAATAATAGAGAGGAAAGGCCAGCTAAGGAAACTAATAAGGAACTAGTTAAACGCTTCCTTTTTACTATTTATATAAACTATAAGGATACATTCTTAAAGGCGGCCTTAGATAAGTTACCCCCCTACTAGATATATAATTATAAGATTTAATTAGAAGCTAATAACTCGCTAGGCTATAGCCCCCTCTACTATTAATTAATAGATAAGCTAAAAGTAATAAAGCAGTACTTAATTAATAACCTAGATAAAGGGTTTATCGAGCTAAGTTAAGCCCCTTTTACTTCCCCTATCCTGTTTATAAAAAAGCCTAATAGAGGCCTTTGTTTTTATATTAACTATTAAAAGCTAAACGCTATTACTTAAAAGGACCGGTATTTTATTCCTTTAATTAATAAGACCCTTATACGTCTAAGCTAGGTAAAGATCTTTACTAAACTTAATATCCGCTAAGCTTTTTACTAAATTAGGATAGACCTTATATCCAAAGATTTAATAATATTCCGTACCTATTATAGTTTCTATAAATATAAAGTTCTTCCTTTTAGACTAATAAACGGACCGGCTACGTACTAAAGGTATATAAATAACGTTCTTTTTAATTACCTTAATGAATTCTGCATAGTATACCTAGATGATATTCTTATATACTTAGACAACGAACTTAAGTATTAAGTTTATATTAAGAAGGTTTTAGAAAAACTACGGAACGCGGGCTTATAAGTTAATATTAAGAAATACGAGTTTAGGGTAAAACATATAAAATACCTTAGGTTTATTATAACTATAAAAGAAATTAAGGTCGACCCTAAAAAGGTAAAGGTAATCTATAACTAGAAGCCCCCTTATATAGTAAAAGGAATCTAGTTCTTCCTTAGCTTCTACAACTTCTACTACTAGTTTATCTATAACTACGGAATTACGGCAAAACCCCTCGTATAACTAACTAGGAAGGACATACCTTTTATCTTTAATAACAGCTATATAGAAGCCTTTAAAGAGATAAAGGATCGGCTTATCTCTTCCCTAATTCTTTATTACTATAACCCGGACCTTAAATTAATGCTAGAAATGGATGCCTCTAATAGGGTTATAGCGGGAATCCTATTACAGTTGTATCTAGACGGCGAATAGTACCCTATAGCTTTTTTCTTAAAGACAATAGACCCGGCTAAGTGTAACTATAAAGTATATAATAAAGAAATGCTAGCTATTATTTAATTACTTTCCTAATAGCGTATAGAGCTTAAAGGTACGAATTTCCGGATTAAGATATATACAGATTATAAAGCCCTAGAGTACTTTATAACTATAAAGCAGCTTACTAAATAATAGGCCTAGTAGGCCAAAATACTCTCCTAATTCTTCTTTATGATTATATATCGTTCTAGTAAGTAAAACTTTAAGGCTAATACCCTAACCTAAAAAGAATAAGATATAGGACCCTAGAATAAGCTAAAGACCCAATATCGGACGCGCGCCCTCCTCTATCTAGAATAGCTTAACCCATAGATCCTTAAGGAGCTAGACTTCTAGTAAAACGAGCTAGCACTAATAGAGGAGTCCTTAGATAAGCTAATAGGGCTAATTAACCGCCTCCTAACTGTAAACCGCACGGCTAACGCCCTAAGGGCCCTCCGCGAATAAGCTGTAAAAGGAAACCCCAATTTTAAAACAGAGGAAGGATTACTCCTATACTAGGAGCGGCTTATAATCCCTAATATTAACAATCTATAGACTAAACTAATCCGCGAAGCTTATTGCTAAGTCTCTATAGTATACCCTAGCAAGAACAAGACCCATAAAATTATTAACTGCCGCTACTACTAGCTAAAAATAGTTGCGGATATTAATTAATATATATAGAACTACAAAGACTGCCGGAGAGCTATAATCCTATAGGATAAGACCCTAGGACTACTTAAGCCACTCCTAATACTAGAGCGCCTTTAGCAATATATCTCTATAAACTTTTATAAACTACCTAAGGACCGTGACGGATATAATATAGTTATAGTTATAGTCAACCGCTTTAGTAAACGCCCGTTTTGAATTCCCTATTATAAGAATATTAATGCTAAAGAGGCAGCCTGGCTATATATCTATTACGTCTATTAAATCTATGGACTATTAGATACTATTATGTCTAATTATAAGCTATAGTTTATATCGGCCTTTTAGAATAAGTTTACCTAGATCCTAGGCATTAAGCTAAAGCTTTTTACAGCTTATTACCCCTAGATAGACAGTTAGATAGAGATTATAAATTAGTACCTAGACCAGAGGCTTAGGCCCTTTATTAACTATTTTTAGGATAACTGGTCTAAACTACTACCCTTAATAAACTACGCGCAAGTAACCTTACCCTATAACTCCACAGGGTTTGCCCCAATTTAGCTAGAAATGGGATACTTACCCCATATAGGCTTTAACTAAAAAAGGCCAGAAGAACCCTAGACTGTATAAGAGAAGCTATCCTATACTAAGGCCCAACAGTACGCTAAATAATTAGAGGAGGCCTAGATGGTAGCCCGTAAGAACCTAGAAAAAGCTTAAAGGTTAATAAAATAGCAGGCGAATAAATACCGTCGAGAGCCCGATTTTACCTCTGGCGATATAGTCTAGGTTATAATAAGGAATTAGAAGACTAAACGACCTAGCCATAAGCTAGACTACTAGATAGCAGGACTATATAAGGTTTTTAAGAAGATAGGTAACTTGTATAAGATAAAGCTCCTAGATTTAATTAGGGTTCACCCTATTTTCTTACTGGATAAGTTACGGAAAGCTGCAAATAACCTATTACCTAGACAAAAGAACGAGCCTCCCCTACTAGTTTAAGTAAACGGTAATAGTAAATAGGAGGTTAATAAAATATTGGCCTATAAGATAGTATAGGGAATACTAAAATACCATGTCTAATAGAAGGGCTATAATTCTAACCTAACCTAGTACCCTACGTGGAACTTTATAGGCTGCCCCTAGAAGCTTAAAGAATTTTATAACTAATACCCTAATGCGCCTAGACCCCTAAAGTACCTAGATAAATAGATAGAATACTAGTATAATAAAGATAATAAGTTACCGGAAGAATATAGGGACAAAAACACCCTAAAGCCCTAATACAGCTGTCTGCTAAATTCTGCTATATGCTGCCGTTTTCTGCTAGTACCGTAAAATATCAGATATTTAGGAACTTTAACTACCGGTTAAAGTTATCTAATTAGTCAGATCCGTGCTAAGACTTTTAGCGGCTACTCTTTCTAGCCTAGTGCTTCCACTTAGCCTATAATCGCCCTTTATACTTAGTCTGGACGTACTTATATCCCCTTTATCTCCTTATCTTATATTTTATAATCCCACGTTTATAAGCCTAGTATTACCCTATTTTTAACTAAGCCTAAGGGCAGGCTTTCTTTAAAGAGGGGGGTAATATAACGGCGCTATCGCACGTTACCTGCTAAATTCTGCCATATTCTACCGACTTGCGATTAGCCCGCCTAAAGCTAGCGCCTTGGCGGCTTGCCCTATATATTTGTTTATATTGGTCCTAGCGACCCCTTTTCCTTCTCTTTAGCTTAGTATCTTCGTAATACAGCATTCGTTCAAGCTTCGGTTTAGAGGTATTTATTTAAGTCGTAACAATAACCTTATAACTAAGCTTAGCCTAATACCTAGAAACGAACGGCTAAACTAAAATTATTAACGCTGCCGTAAACAAATATCTTTATACTTTTATTAGCTTTATATAGGATAACTAGGTTAACTACCTACTGCTTACTAAGTTTACTATAAATAACTAAGTTAACGAGAGTATAGGCATTTCTCCGTTTTTTGTAAACTATAGCTTTAACCCTTACCTCGGAATTAAGCCTGCTAGCCCCTATTTACTAACACTATTAGTATAAGTAAAGAAGGAATTTTTTTACGTAGACTCTATAGCTAACCGCTTTAAGCGGATATTAATATAGCTTAAGGCCCTAGCCCGGATTTTATAGCAACGCTATAAAGATAATACTAATACCTATAGGGATAAGAGCGCGTTATTTTACAAAGGCGATATAGTTATAGTTAGCTTAGAAAATATAAAGATAAATAAACCTAAGAAGAAATAAATGGGACGGCCTGTACCCCGTACTCGCAGTATACTAAAGGGTAGTTATAGTAGACCTCTTAGACTATATCCGAGTAAATAAATCCTTTTATATATTTAAGGTCCGCCTCTAGGCTGCTAAAGAGATCCCTAGCTAAGCAAATATTAATACTATAGAGCGCCGTAATATATAAGGACGAGTAGTAAAGAGAGATAATAACGGCAATATAGAAGATAAATGGGAGTTTAAGAAAATCCTTAATATATATAACGAAGACCCCTAGGGCCTAACTTATAAGATTAAATGGAAATATTATAAGGACATAACCTAGCAGCTAAAGGAAGACCTAAAGGGTTGCGAATAAGCTGTATAGCGCTTTTATAAGCAACACCCTAAGAAGCTAGGACCCCTGGACTAGGTATAAGATAAGGAAAAGTTATGCTGAGGTTACGGCTAACCACCGTATTAAAATTTGTAGTGGTTAAGATGTTATAGAACTTTAACTAGCAGTTAAAGTTATCTAATTAGCCAAATTCTTGCTAAGAAACGCCACGCGGATTAATTTGGGTGGTAGTGTGGAGTTCTACCAACCTTACTTACTAAACTAACCAATTAGGATTTTCTATGCCCGGTATAAAAAATCGCTATTAGCTTAGTTAAAGGCGGTAAGCAGAACTAATATCTTTATAGTAAAAAATAGGCAACCCTATACACTACCTATTTTTAAGTTATCTATTTAGTTTAGGGACTAAACTATCTAGGGGAGAGGAGTACTGTTACGGCACTAACCTAACGCATACTGTTTTATACTGTCTCGTACTATTTCCTACTATTAGCTAGCCCACTATTAGTAACTTAGCGGCCGGCCCTACTATTTGTATATAATACCCCCTTTCTACCTTCTTCCCCTCTTTATACTACAACGTAGTTATTTAGTCTACTTTATTACAGCACTATAACATTTCCTTAGGTATATATAGAGCACATACCTTATGGGCAAGTTACCCCTAGGTTGCCCTAGGGTCGCCTATACCTTACGGCTATATAACTATCTACTTAGGTTTTACCTAACAATGCCCCCCCCCCTTTAAAAAGGGTCGTCCCCAATTCTTTATATACTTAAGCCTTAATAAAACCCTATAAAAAACCTTAGTAAGGAAAAAATTTGGAGGGGAAAGAGCGTTTTAATTTTGTGTATAGAGAGATGGGTAGTATATATACGCGGCGCGAAGATATTAAGGAACTTTAACCGGCGGTTAAAGTTGTCTAATTAGTCGGATTTGCCTTACTAAGACTCCCCCGCATTTAACTAAGCTAATAGCGATTTTATATACCTAGTATAGAAAATCCTAATTAGTCTATTTAATAGGTAGAGCTAGTAAAGCTTAATACTGTCGCCTAAATTTAGTAGACTGGATATATTCTAAAGCTTACTTATATAGGTAGGTCGCTAGTACCTTATAGGTAGGTTATAGGTTATTTATATGCAGCCAGATTAGGACGGTAGGGCTATATACCTATTAGACCCGCCGCTAACCTATATTTTAGCCTTATATATTATCTGCGTAGTATATATATGGAATAGTATAAGTTATTAGTATAGGTTACTACTAGCAGGTTACTAGTAGGTCGTAAACCCTAGTTAAATAGACCCTAGTTATAAACGGGCCTATTCTCTAATAAATAAACAATCTGCTTAGCTAGTATAAAGTAATGAATTAAGTTTAGAAAGGGTGCTTTCTAAATTAAGCTTTGTTGTCGGTATACGCCGTGGCCTTACCTATAAGTTACAGCAATTATTGCTTGTTCTTTAATCCCTTTAAACGTCCCCTATTCCGCTTTAATATAGGTTATATTTTAATAGCGGCGCTTACTTTTCGCCTACGCTTCGGCTATAAGGCTAGGGTATTCTACTTGCGGTACTTATCTAGCAGTTATTAATAATTCTTAAGTTCTGTTTTATATTTCCATTTATTATACTTATTTAGCCATCCTAGCTATTTAATAAGGGATTGTGGTTATCTAGCATAATCTTAGTAGGTAATAATTACTTCTACTTCCTAGCTGCCTTTTTTAAGCTCTTTTACTACTAGGGGTTAAAACCTAGGGTGCGACCTATAAGGCTTTAGTAGGGAGATATAGAAGACTAGGTAGAGCTGTGCTATAGTAAGTAGGAGCTCTAGCTTATATACTTACTGCCCTACGCGCTCTAGGATCTAAAACAGTCCTATAAACTTATAGTTAAGCTTTTTATAGGGACGTTTCGTGCGGATATTCTTAGAGAAAAGTAGGACCTATTTACCAACGGTAAAGTACTTAGCTAGGTAGTGATGATTATAGTATTTTACCTAAAGCTTTTAGGCGTGCATTATTGACGCCGCCGCTATCTTATATATAAGGCGCAGGCGTTATAGATGCGTCTCTACGAGTTAGATATTTGTTAACTTAGACCCCTCCCTACCTTACTAGACGTCTTAGACGCTATTTAGAACTCCATTTAGGACATTCAGTAGCTAGCTATAGGCGAGCTTAATAGGGGAACGCTTTATTATAGTATGGACCTTAGAGTTATAGGTAAAGGCTATTTCTTTAAGTAGGGAGGCCTAATTAGACTGTTCCTAGTTTGTAAATATATATAGGTATACCTTAAGCTTCTAGTTCTAACGCTCTATCTAACTATCTATCTGTAGGTAAAATATAATGCTAAGTTTACGTTAAACGCGGAGATAGTGTGGGAGGGTACGACCTCTCTAAGATAGGAAAGTCACAGTGCCGTCTGTCTGTCTGTCGGTCGGTCAGTCAGTCGGTCAGTCAGTCGGTCGGTCGGTCGGTCAGTCGGTCGGTCGTAATAAGTTAGTAGAACAGTCAGTAAGAAAGAAAGAAAAGAGTGTATTTCTGGTAACTGGTAGAGTCGTGATATATATAATAGAGGGAAGAAGGAAGGAAGCCGAAGGCTCTATAAATATAGGAAAATGCTAAGATAGTAGGCGACGTCCAATCTACACCACTATAATAGTAGTATATAGTGCTCTAGTACTCGCTCGTAAATATACTACCCTTATTAGAGACAATATTATCTAGAGGCCCTATTTATATAAAGACTCTAAATAAAAGTTCTGCGAGTTGCGTAGTATTAATTATCTTACGTACTAGATAGTAGCGTACTAGCTTTATAAAACGGTCTATAAGGATAAAGATAGAGTTATACTCTACGCTATCTAGAGTTTTAGACTCTAGGAGATCCGTAATAAAGTTAAGTAAATAATGCCGCTAGGCTTAGGTAGGGGCCTAGAAAGGCTGCAGCTTACTATAGGGTTTATAGCGGCGCGATTTAGAGCGTTAGTAGGTATTATAATTATCTAGGTATTTGCGGAGGTCCTAGGTAAGGCCGTTCTAAGTATACTTTTACGTAATTACCTTAAAAGTACGGTTAAAACTATAGTGGCCGCCTATAGGATCGTTATAATTCCGCTTAAGGATCTCCTATTATAATAGTATATAATTCAGCACCTAGACCTTATTATTTTGCCTTAAAAGTCTTTAATTATAAAGGGTATAGTCCTTATTACCAGCAGGAACTTATTTTTGGGTTAACTAATTATATATAAAGCGTATAAGGGCGTCCCTTTTTTATACTCCACGAATAAAATTAACTAGTAACTTAGGGGGTTGTTCCGTAAACGCCGTTTTGGCTAAAGTAGCTACTACTACTTCTTTCCGTGGCACGAGACTCTGCGTAAAGTTAGTACTAGTAAAGTAATGTGTAATATATAGGTAACTCGCCGGGTTATTATAGGGGACTATAGCCTAGGCCAAGGGGTCTTCCCTAGGGTTAAGCGCTATTAGGTTAGTTAAAGTGGTTTTAAAGAGAATAGTAGGACGCTCTAGTCCGCCGGCGCTAAGTTTATAAGGGTCGCTCGTATATTACACGTACACTACTCGCTAGTTTAGTATAATAGCACTAGGGCCGCCCATAAGGCCTATAACCTATAACTTTTGCTATAATATAGGCAGTATGGTATTAAAGATTGTCCTCTTACTACTATCTTTAAAGCCTTTAGCATAATCCAGGCGCTAGGGTAGTATATTAGCGGGATTTACTTTACCTAGCTTATATTTAATCTTAAAATTAAACTTAGCTAGTTCCTTGGCGTACTAGGCCTAGTAAGTAGATAAGCTTTTAGTGGTTATAAAGTACCTAAGATTATTATAATCGCAGAGCACGCGCGTTATATACGCGGCGTATTTAAGGTAATGGCGCCACGTCTTAAAGCATTATACTATAGCGAGTAGTTCTTTATTATGCGTATTATATTATACTTCTAAACTAGTAAGCTTTTAACTATAATAGGTAATTAGGTGCTAATAGAGTTAATCTCCTTACCCTAAAGGCTGTAGAAGTATACCGCTATAGGCATAGTTAGAAGCGTTAGTAATTACCATTAGGGGTAAATTAAGGTTAAAGTAGTAAAGTAGAGGAGCCTATATAAACGCAGCGCGTAGTTTATAGAACGCCTACTATATGTTATTAGGCCAGGACCAGGGTTAATACCATTTAGTAGGCCCTTTTAACTTACGCTTCTTCTTCTTCTCCCTATTTAATGTTGGGTTATAATGTGCCTATATAAGATATGCGTGTAGGGGGTATACGGTATTTAAGTAGTTCTAGATAAATCGCCTATAGAAGTTAGTAAAGCTAAGAAAAACCTAAATATCCCTATAGGACTTAGGCTTAGGCTATTCCTTAATAGCTTTTATACGGTTAGGGTCTATTATAATACCCCTAGGGGTAATAATAAAGCCTAGGAACTTAACGTTCTTAGTATAAAAGATATATTTTAATAGTTTGGCGTATAGGCCCTAAGCGTAGAGCTGTCGTAGTACCTACTTAATATGCTTAACGTGCTTATCCTTATTATTTAAGTAGATAAGAATATTATTTAGGTAAACTATATAGATAGTATCTACTAGGGTTTCTAGAGCTTTATAAATATAGCTTTAAAAAGTTATAGGGGCGTTAGCAAGACTAAAGGGCATTATTAGGTACTTAAAGTAACCGTAGCGTGTCTTAAATACAATCCCCTATTTGTCTCCCTTCTTAATATAAATTCTATAGTACGAATTATAAAGATCTAGCTTTATAAATATCTTTATATAGCTAAGCCTATTAAAGAGCTCGCCGACCCGCGGTAGGGGGTACCGATTTTTAATCGTGATCTTATTTAGGCGTTTATAGTTAACGTATAGCCGCATTATACCGTCTACTTTTAGCATAAAGAGGATGGGCGCTCTAGTAGGCGACTTACTAGGCCTAATCTAGCCCTTTTTAAGAGTACTGTCTAAGTACTCTTATAAGATCTATAACTCTTTCTATAAGAGGTTATAGAGGGGCATTTATGGTGGCGTTTTGCCTTCTTCTAAGTTAATTATGTGGTTGTACTTAGAGTTTTGCGGTAGTATGCTTACTAGCTTATTAGAGAAGATATTAATTTCCTCCTTATATATATCTAGTAGGCCAGGGGCTACGGAGGTTAAAGCGACTATTATATAGTAGTATGCTTCTAGGAGCTAGTAAAGAAAAGGGTATAGCCAATATGCGTTTTATAGGTATGCTTATATAGAGAGTATATATAGCTCTACTGTAGTATACTTAATAGTTTTAGGGTTTTAATTACCTCCCCCTTATATATAGGTAATCTGCGCTAGCACCGGAGGGTCTCTACGGGTACTCGCTACTAGTA
>Ga0307515_10022473_pt1 | contig 11112 bp, 9 predicted proteins | sample 17_EM_MG_FD_194513 | JGI IMG/M metagenome (GOLD analysis project Ga0307515, IMG submission 194513) | Populus trichocarpa ectomycorrhiza microbial communities from riparian zone in the Pacific Northwest, United States - 17_EM | ecosystem: Host-associated > Plants > Roots > Unclassified | place... | reverse complement strand
GGCAACATGATTGGAAGTTTTGAGGCTTAATTAAACTTTGGAATTAATCTAATTAATCCAATCAAGGATTTAATTGGAGAATTGATAAGTTTTGAGACTTAATTGAGCTTGAAACTAATTTAATTAATCCAATCAAGGGTTTAATTGGAGAATTGATAAGTTTTGAGACTTAATTAAGCTTGGAATTAATTTAATTAATCAAATCAATGACATAATTAAAGAAATATCAAAGTTTGGGGTTTTAAATGGGGTCTAAATTGCAAAACTTAAAATCCAAGGACTAGCTTGAAAATGGCGCCAAACTGCAGGGGTTCAATTACAATTTAACTAGGGGCTTAGTTGCAAAACTTTCAAACATTCAAGGGCCAAAATGCAAATGGCCATTTCACATCTCAAAACGGCGTCGTTTCAAGGGACACTGTTCATCTTCTTCAAACAAGAAACGGACACTGCACGATCCTCATTCCCTCATTACTCCTGCAATAACAGTCCTGAGTCTTCATTACCAAGGGAGACGGATGCCATTCTCCGACTATAAAAGCCAGAGAAGGGATGCGCACAGGGGACGAAAAAGGAAAAGCAGACTTGCATTCCTCTGTTTCTTCTCAAAGAAACAGAGGAGGCTAAAGAAAAAAGCCACGAACAGGGGGGAAAGGAGGAAGAAAAAGGCAGAGCCAAGGCTGAACCAGGAGAAAAACCGGGGAGAAGAAAAAGCCACGAACAGGGGAAAGAAAAGCTAGGGAAAAAGGGCAGAAACGAAGGAGAAGAAAAAAAAGAAGGAGAGAACCGGGACCGAACACTAATAAACAGAGGAAGAACGCAAAAAAAAAAAAACAGGGGAACTGGAGAAGACAGAAACAGAGAGAAGCGTTGGCCAGCCAACGCACAAGCACCAGCCTTGTCTCGGGTTGCACCACCTCTTGAACAGACGAACACAAAGAAAAACGAAAGCGCATTGGACATGAGAAAGAGAGACGCAAACGAAACAAGGGGGAAGACAGAGCAGAACGTGAAAGACAGGGGACAACAAAGCAAGAACCAAGGAGAAGGGAACAGAGAGGAGCTTAACCTACGAATCTTCCATCGCGTTTTCATCTTCAGAGCTACCAGGTAAGTAAGCTTCTCTTTCCCCGCTTTTCATTTTAATTCACCGGTTACTGTTTACTTTGGACTTTAATTCATTTCCTGCTTTCTTTGATTTTTGCCCAGCCGGGTCACTGGCTTGGGCCAGTGACCGGGCTGGGCTGGCTGGGTCTAGCCCAGCCCATGTGGGCTGAGCTAGGCCCAGCAAAAAAAAATAAAAAAAAAATAAAAAATGTATATGCATGAATAAAAATAATATAAATTTATTGATTTATTTACTGACGCCAGAGTTAGGAATAAAAATACCGGTTTAAATTTATATTATTTTTATTCGTTGTAGTTTTATTTTATTTAGCTAGAAAAATAAAAAATATATGTGCATGCATAAAAATAAATTTATTTTTTATTCGAATATTCACTGGCGCCAGAGTCAGGAATATTATAAACAAATCATCATAGCATAAACTAATAAACATTTAGCAATTTAAGACAAAACCAGCAATGCAGTCTGCCTTAGGCGGAACGTTTAAGGGGTGATAATATCTTCCATTTTACATAACCAATCCCGAGCCATAGAATCTCTGTTAACCAGTTAGGGTTCCTAGTGACCATAATACTAGGTGGCGACTCTTCAAACAAGACATTTTTCCCTAAAAGAACAAGATGCCAGAAATCTGTTCTTTTTCCGTATTCAAGAATTATTTTTTAGGGCCGCCGCGATGTCGGGTGCGACAGAGTGGTTTCTCTTTGAGCTAAATAACTTCTCATTGAATTGGTTGCTTATCTTGGCTAAGAACTCCCTCAACGCCTAACCCAAATACATTAAGTTTACCTCAAATAGTTTTTCAAATTCTAAAAATGTCAAAAAGCTTTAGTCATCCTCTGCTTCATTAACTGAAAGCTGGATTTGGCTTTATTTGTCCACTTAAAGATACTTTTTTAGACACTTCATAATAGGTGCAATAATAGAATTGAAGTTTCAGATGAATCTCCTAAAAAAGATGCAAGTCTATAAAAGCTTAGAACATTATGAACACTCATTGGAGTCAGCCACTCCATAATTATAGAAATCTTGGATGGATAATCTTAAACCCCTTTAACAAACACAATAAAGCATAAAAAAAGTACCAGTACTAATAAAGAACATACACTTTTTTTTTATTCATATATAGTTGTTTATTCTTTAAAGTGTCAAAACAACATGTAGATGCTCTAGATAAGACTCTAGATTAGGGCTATAAACCACAATAAATCTGCTTATGACTGACCTCAATACCTGATACATGAATATCATGAAGTGGAGGCATTAGATAGACCAAATGGCATAACCATCCATTTGTATAACCCTTGTTGTGTTTTAAAGTTTTTCCTCTACTTATCTTCAAGTTTGATTCTTATATGTAACCACTTTTGAAACCAATCTTCAAAAATACTTGACAATCTAGCTATGGTATTGGAAATGTTTATTTTACTATGATCTGGTTAATAGCTCGATTATCAATATACAAACACCATAAATCATAGATTTTTAAGCCTAGGAGAGCTGAGACTGCAAATAGACTCATACTTTTCTAAATGTAACCCTTATCTAACAACTCCACATACAGCCTCTATAGCTCTTTGACTTTCTTGAGATTAAGTCTATAAGCTAGTGTGCTGGGAGACTAAAACCTGGACTCAAGTCAATCTGGTGTCAGATATCTCACATAGAAGGCAATGCATAGGGTAACTTATTTGACATCAAATCTATAAATTTTGCTAGCACACTTCGTACTTTCTCGAGATTTTTAACAACACCATCCTCTTCCCCAACCATTCTACTTCTAGGAACTAGAGCATTCGCTATTTATTCTTCAAATATATCCTCTATAAACTATGATAAAGACAGCATATTTTTTCTATTTTTAGTTCTCGTCCCCACCTTCTCTTTATAGGTGCCAACATTATACGTTTCCTCTTAATGTTTAAGGTGTGCATATTTTTTCTGCCATCATGCATGTCATACCTTGGTGGATGTCACAAGCGAGGAGCTAAAATGTATATCGTGGAAAATTAGGAGTTGTCACCTAGTAATTAGAGAAAACTAGAGATCCTAAAATATTCATTGGTTCTAAAGAATCAGGTAATGAGTTAGTTATGCTTAAGGAAAGAACGATGTCACCCTTATAACATCTTTTCTCGTGAAAGATTATCATCACTATATGTTTTTAACTTTTTTTTTTTTGATTATTTTTGTGAAAAATATAACATCGGTTTTCAAACATGTCAGAAAATGGCATCAGTCTGAAAATAACATCAGTCTCTAAAAATAAAAGACTTGTCAAAGATGTTGATGTTAAGTCCTAAAAAGCAATTATCATCAAAATTACTAAAAGTGGGTAGAATCTATATTTAATTTTAAAATCTGAATATCGATCCCTTTAAAACAAGATTTGTCAAAAATGACGCTTATCCTAAAAAAATTGCTTGCATTGAAGTTGTTATAAACAAGCCTTGAACACATTCGGATTATGCAAGTTGAGCTTTTGACCCAACTATTAGCTTGATAGGTATTAATAGGATTGGACTTTGACCCAATTATTTTTGTTAGTTTTTTATATTATAACTATTATTATTACAATAATTATTTTTATATGTTTTATTTATTATATGAGAATATAACAACAAAAAATATTTAGATTTTTACAATTGAAAAAACTAAAAGAATCAACATACATGAGACTTAAACATACAAATAACAAAAATATTTATTGGAGATTTGAAATTGACTTTTTGGGATGGAAAAACAACAGAATTGCTGGAAAATCAGCTGGGACCCGTGGAGCGAGTGTGAACACGCGTGACTTATCTGTAGAAATTAGCTTGAAGAAGTGTGTTGTTCACGCGCTGTATATAAAGCCCATCAAACCTCATTTCGTAACACCAGTGGCCATTTATTTCTTCTCTCCCTCTGTTATTGGTTTTTTCTCCCCCTGTAAAACAAAGAAAAAAATTACATTGATTTTTTTGGGGTTTTCAGTGGGTAATGGGAGAAAGATTAAGGATCTGTTGGTGGCTTGCAAAGATGAGAAGGGATACGGGTCTGACTTAGGTGTTAAGGTGATGTTGGTTTCATGTGGTGGCTGGTTCAGCTATGTTGTGGAACTGCTGGGTTGGTTCGGGTGGAAGAACGGAAGGGAAATTGGGTTGTTCTTCATCAGCTGAAAGGGGTGGTAGATGTGGAAGTCTTGGTGGTTGAGGGTCAGTGGTCTTGGGTTAAAGTGTTAGTGTAGTTTAAGATAGAGGTACTGCGTTTTGGCCTTGGTGGTGTGGGTAGTTTGTCATGGAAGTGAAAGAGATGTTCAACTTCTCATGGCGCTACTGGAGAAGGTGTGGCGAGGGAGAGGTGAATGGTGGCTGATTTAGGCAATGTTTTGGTGGCTAGGATTTTGTATGGGGTTTAAGACTAGTGGTTTTTGGGCAAAGACGAGTTTGGTCTGTGATGGTGGAGATAGGTCGTGGTTCAATGGTTATTGTGGAGGAGAAACAGTTGATTTGGATGGATGCCTCTCTTTTTGGTTAATGGAGGGTGAAAGAATGGGCTTATGGTTCTTGGCTTTTATCTATTGGGTTTTTATCGAGAGGAAAGTCAGTGAAGGTTTTTATTGGAGAGGCTCAGGTTGATTATGGTTTTGGCCATGGCTACTGGTTTTCTTGGTTGCTGTGTGTTAGTCGAGGGCGTTGTTTCGGGTGAATGGGAGAGAGGTTATGTGGAGGATCAGGTGGTTGTTGGCTAGTTCGAAGATGGAGGTTATGAGGAAGAAGGCAGAGGCCGTTGGTGAAGATGATAGTGATGGAGAGTTTCTGTTGGTTCCAGTGCTTTGTGGAAGAAGGATAGGCTATGAGTGTTGGGTCTTCCAGTATTGGAGTTGATGAATGGACAATGGTTTTCGCTATGGAAATTGGTCTAGTTCTCTGGAATCAGAGGATGGGTTGGATGTTTTGGTGGCGGAGAGGGAGGTTATGGTGAGTGGTGCTGGTTTGGCAATGGAGAGACAGTGGAGGCTATGATGATCATGAGCCCTGCCGGGGGGTAACTGCTGGTGAGGAGGATGGGTTTGATTTTCAGGGTTCTTTGGTTTGAATCCGAGAGCCCCCCTTTTAGTCAGTGTGGCTGTGTATTTGTTCCCTTTATGGAGAGAAAATGTTGGATTGGTGAGAATGATTTCAGGACTTAATCCAAGGGATTGAAGATTTGGATATGGGCAGGTATTTTGGGATCGAGGAGGTGGGATCGTGGGATTTTAATTGCTGGAATCCTCAATTTAATTGCTCAAGAATTTGATTTGGGAGATTGCAATCTCAGGTTTAATTGCTTGGAATTCCAATAAAGAATCTAAAATTAATTGTTGGATTTTGGGGTTTAATTGGACTAAAGTGAATTAATTAAAAATAATTGGACTGAATTGAATTAAGTCAGTTTAATTTAATTGGAACCAATTGGACTGAATTGTCTTGATTAAAACAAATAGGACATAAATGAAGTTATGTAAATGGTTAAATTGGTCCTTAAAATATTTATTCCTTTTAATTACAGTCCTTGGCTTTCAATTTTTTAAGATGTTTAATTTTGAAATTTCTTTCAATTTAAACCCTAAATTAAATTAATTATTCTTTCCAATTTCAATTTAGTCATTACTTTCTTGAAATCCCTTAATCTCTCTATATCTTTTTTTTTTAAATTGTGTCTTTATTTGAGTCAGTTTCAAATTTTAGATCTTCAAATTTAACACCGTGTTATAAATTTATTCATGGTTCTAAAATTATGCAATTTTGATTAATCTAACTCTCAATTCTAATTTTCTTCTTGAATTAAGTCTTTTAATAATTTTTAATTTGACTATTTATTTCAAAATCATCCTTGAACATTAAATTTCTTTTAACTTTAGCCAAATTAAATCAAATAAGCCATTTTCTTCATTTTTCTCTTCAATTCAAATCTCAATTATAACCCAAAAATTATTGATCCTCGTTTTTGCCTATGATGTTTGATTATTGATCCAATTTCAAACCTAGATATATTTTGTATTTTTTTATTTTTGTATTTTTTTTGTATTTTTGTATTTTTATGATTTTCAAGAATTTTTTAATACAAAAAATTAAATAAAAATGAAGAAAATAATGAAATGATTAAAATTAACTAAAATTACTAAAAAAACATATTTTTGGATTTGTTTCTCTAATTTTTCAATATATATATAATAATAGGGGGTTAAAAATTGAGTTACAACACATCATATTTCTATCGAACTACCTTGGCTCTCTAATAGAAAGTGTTATGCATCCATAAAAACAACATCATATCTAGTATTATTAAAATGTTTTTTTGTCCAATGAAAAATAAAACAAGGCAATGTTTGTCAATAATTACCTTAAAATCTCTATTTAGCTATACCTATTTTATACTGCTTAAAATGATTTTCAATTATCATTTTAAGCTTTTTCATTGCTTCTGCAAATACTATGTTCTGGCAACTAACATTGTCTATAATCAAGCTGTAAACCTTTTCCTTAACAATTCTCATAGAATGAAAGATATTATGACACCACCAATCCTTTTTTAAATCACCAATGAGTGTTAACAAACTCTTTCTAATAACAAGGGTTGTATCCAGATGAGGAAAGCTTCTCAAGGAAGTCTCGATCTCAAAGATGATGAAAGCTTCTTAAGAAAGTCTTATATGTCCGGCTGAGATCTGATTTGTAAATCGATCTCAAAGATGATGAAAGCTTCTCAAGAAAGTCTTATATGTACGGCTGAGATTTGAGCTGCCGTTCAAAACGATGGTAGGAGTAAATTCCTTAGACTCCGGACTTCTTGTGAACATCATTCCGGTCCAACCAGGTCTCACTGTAGCATCAACTGCTCAAATGTCTTTGCCAGATTGACATACCTCGACCACTCGAGTTTGTCTACCAGCATCTGTTAGACTCCAGACTTATTGCCCTGACTCCACCAAATCCCATACAACCATCGTTTTCTAGGTGGTATAATCCAGAAAAGAGATTTGAATATCATTGGGGGATTTTGTGCCATTCAGTTGAACAGTTGCAAGAATTTCAATAATTGAGTTGAGTTTGTGAAAAATGACGTCATCGGCCATATTGTCACCTCAACATCCTCAGAATGACAAGTGATCGAAATGCTTGGCAAAACACAGATATCGCGAGAAAAGCTGATCCAATAAGGGTGTATCGACAATCTCCTTGCAAAATCTCACCATCAATACCTAAGTCACTATCATACTTAGGATCACTCATATATATTAAAGCATCTATTAGCAAATTCTTACTCAGAAAATTCTTTTAACAACCATAACAATTTGCTGCTTCTCTATTATCAAAACCCTCTAACAAGCCTACAAAAACTATCCATAAATACTAGATATATAGTACATCCTATATGGACTTCCGTAGACCACTCAGACACCTTGCCGCTAATTGTTTTTTAGTTTATGCGAAAACGTTCAGAGCTACTAACTAGTAGAAATTATCAATACAATAATGATTGACTTACCTCTTTATTTTAGCATGTAAAGCTTGTAGTATAGGGTTTAGGAATATCTGAAAGGAGGAAGTGCTCCCTCATCTTCTTCTTCATCTGGTCTTAATCATTGATTTTTTTTTTGTCTTTTTCACGTCTTCTTCAACTGTTCCCACTAGGTAGATATTCAACCCTTTAGTTTGATTGTGATTAACTTAACTCGTGTCAACTCAAGAACCTTCTTACATTAAAAAAATTCTCTTAACTTCATTCAACTAGTCTATGAACTCCTTTACCTGTAAAGTTATGACAAATTAGGGATTTTGATACGAAAACCTGAAATCCTCACAATTGATCTGTTTTATTTCATGAGGATGTCTCATCTGATCATGCTTTTGGTTTTTGGTACTAGCCAAAAACCCATAGTCACTCTCCTAGGTATATTCTTATTAACCCTTATCTTCTAACCTTGAGTCAAATCTTATGATCTGTCTCTACATGCCCTTCATAAAAAGCTCCTGAACATTTCTCTTCTAAATAGGAGCCTTCTTATCCCCTTAGCCACATCCTATTCCAAGACCTTTTCATACCATGATTGTTGGCAGCATATAACAAATTAACAATTATCCGTGAAATTGAAACACACAACAAGCATTATAAAACTTAGGATCGTTAGGCTTTGATACCAACTAGCGCAGAAGGAAGCTAATAGGATATCAATAACACATAAAACAAAAGAATTTTAATGAGCAAAAATAGATACAGATATGAACTCTAAATTCATAATTTTATTATTTAAAATTTAAGTATATGGTGGCTGCCTCTTTAAAGGGTTTATAAGACCTTTAAATAAATTAGGAAAACCTACCTCTATTAGGAAGCAACCTAAATTCTAAAAATATTAATGAAATTAAAACATAATCCAAAATAAAAATAATAAATCAAGAAAATCAAGAAAAATAATAAAATTGGCCCAATCAACAACTTTTATGCTTAATTTTAGAAGATCCAACAATATGATAAACGACAAAGTGGCTTCTCATTGAAAATTACCTATAGAATCACTTAGAAAATTTTAAACTCAATCCAATTAGATCTCGTTTTATTTCAGTTTTAAGATGCTAACCTAGTATGGTGCGATTAGACCTTTTATATTGGTCCATAAAAACATATGTAGGCTATTGACATAGTGTGGTTAGATCATATTCTCATCTATTATTGTAAGATCCTCACTCAGCTCAAAAATCTTCAATTTCTACTAGCTCAAGCAATGAGAACTTAACAAATTGGAAGATCTAGGTATAGGCTAAAAATTTATTCAGCAACGGTGGAAGTTTCCGACCCTTCCTTGTTTATGAAGTATTTGTTTATTGTGTAGTTTTCATCTTTTTATTATAAAGAAAACATTTTTTTTTTGTTTTTTAGACTTGAAATCAAGGAAGTGCATCTCATGGACAGGAATTGCTTGTTAAATTTTGCATGGAATGCTAACATAGTATCACATTAATTTGGATAAAAAAATTACTTATATTAGGAGAAAACATTTCTTTTATTTTATTCATCAAAGAAAAAGCTCATCCAAGAGCCGTACATTTCCATAGAATTTAATACACTCAAATTATTACAAATATAAAACTATCAAATAATTGTTACAATCAACAAAATGAAATTATTACGATGATTAAACACAAAATCCATTGATCCGAAGAGCATCATATCAAGAAGACTTTGTTTATTGTTGCTCCCCTTTTTTCTTACTGCGTTTGCTAAATTTAAAAAGCAGCCACTCAAAAGCACAATAACAGATGAAGAACACGAAATAGAGGTACGGGGAAGCAATTCTTTCAATGATTTGGTTGGCATTCGGCGGAATAATCAATGGAGCAGAAAGCACGGTTTGGACAAGAAAAAGCGCTCCTCCGACGACAAGGGTGACAACGATGAAGGCAAAACTGTTCCCTACATTAATAGCAACGGCAAAGACGAATGCTAAGCACATCAAGTAGATAGCACCACCTGTTAATATTGATGCCAACCAAACTGCATGTGCTGCTACTTTGACATCATATAGTTGAGCCCAACAAAGGATTATCGATGCCATGACCGCGGCATTCAAGGCTACCATGTCAAAATAAATATAAACATTCCTTAGAATGCCTTCATTTTGTGCTGATATGCCCTGGTTTTGGGTACTATTGGTGGTGGTGGTGGTGATTTTAGAAGGTCCGCTTTCAGGCAGGTCTGCACTTCGAGGAAGTTGGAGTATACCAGAAAATGTTACACCAGCGATAAGCACGGCTACAACAAGAAGACAATCGATCCTGCCCTTGATTTCCTCTTTTGGTAGAGGCCTGCTCTTAATTCGGAAATATTCTATTTTGGATTTGTTAGGGCTAGCAAAGAAATGTAAGATCGATAGTGTCATCATCTGGATAACAACAGATAAAAAGAGATGAGCCACCTATATATTAATTACTTGACAAAGAATATATGTATTCAGAATTTTCCTTTTTTTTTTTTAGTTAAGAAGTGTCCGGGTTAGTTAAAATTCGAAATATTAAATTATCATATGTACCTTCGGTAATTTATCTCAAATGTCATACCTAAGCTCATTTGTTTCATATATTGTGGAATCTTTAAAATTAAATATGCAACTAGTTTTCTGATAAAAAGAAATTGAAAGAAGGATGATGATGATGACGAAGAACAAGAACAAGAAGATGCAGAAGGAGAAGGAGAAGGAAAAGAAGAAGGAGAATACATACAACTCCATAATAATCTAGTTTTCCCTTCCCTCCACTTTTTTCATCTTGATCAACTTGGTTTCCCTACATTGAAAAACCAAAAGATGTTTTATAGGCATGATTTAGGAAAAAGAACCTGAAAAATAGAATATGGAACTAGTTATGTCATAAAAGATCGAATGAAAGAAAAAAGGCATACCACTCCATGATCTGATTTGTCCTTTGTTAGTGGCTTCGGTCCATAGTTTTCACTCTTTTGATCAACTTGGTCGTCCTACACCGAAAAAACCCACCAAGAATATTTGGAGAAAGATGTTTATGTATATAATTTAAGGAAAAAGAAAAGAAAAGAAAACTTAGAAATTTTATTTTGTAGAAGTACTGTTAAGCTAAAAGCCTACTGATTTGATGTGTATAGCATTCGAATAGTTGCTGCTTTTTCATCTACGCCAAAGTAGTTTAGTTTTGCAATTATTACTTAACATACCTTCCCGTTCGGAATTGGTTCACCTGAATATTCTGCTCCCACTATTTTAGATTGCTTCTCTGCAACATCATATGGTGTCAAGTTTTCGCCATTGGCTATGCGTTTCATAACCATAGAGTTTCGCACAAGAGTAAATGTTGCAATGGATCGGCCATTCTTTGATGCTAAATGCAAAGGTGTATTTCCATCTAGATCCTGCTCATTTATAAGTTCTTTCAGCTTGTTATTTCGTAGGATATACTTCACCACTAGATGCCTTCCACTCTCTGCGGCGA
>Ga0307515_10022471_pt1 | contig 11112 bp, 6 predicted proteins | sample 17_EM_MG_FD_194513 | JGI IMG/M metagenome (GOLD analysis project Ga0307515, IMG submission 194513) | Populus trichocarpa ectomycorrhiza microbial communities from riparian zone in the Pacific Northwest, United States - 17_EM | ecosystem: Host-associated > Plants > Roots > Unclassified | place... | reverse complement strand
AAAAGGTCCCAAATCATACGGGGATTGTTGCCATCAACAAGGTTGGTTTCGTACTTTGGAAACTAAAAATTAACACACGCTTAGATTTTAGGGAAACCCTCAAATCAGACCCTAATATATTATTCTGCTACTAATGGAGTCCTAATAAAAATAATTTATCAATTAAGTCCTCCGTGCTTAAGAAGTTTCTCATTAGGTGCTTCTTTCCGAGCCTGTTAATTTACTGGTCGATTTTTCTTCAAATTAAAGACATCATTTTATTGGGTAGAATCATAAATATTAAGACTACATTTGATACGCTGATAGAATATTTGAAAAAAAAATGTTAAGAGAGTAAAAATCAAATAATAAAATATTAAGACTACATGGATCAAATATCTTCATTTTTTTTTTAATCTTCCAGAAAGGAAAAGAGGAAAGAAATTGGTAATAAAATTCAAGACAGTAAGTGAAGCGAAATATAAGACTAATTTCCTCACATAACAAACGTATTGTAACAAATATTGATAGAAGGATCAAATTGAGAAATGTGTAAGACATTAGGGATACTACTAATATATTGTTCTGTTTCGGGACAGGATTAGAATGAAGTGACTTTGATTTTATCGTCATAGCCCAAGCCTTAATTATTTCCACTACTATTCGATTTCGATCACCTCTCTCGCTAACTCTCTTCAAGCCTAAGCCTTAATTAGAAGATTTGTTTTTCGTTCTGTAAAAAAGAACCGAAAGTCTTCTTATTTATTTCAGTCTTTTCTCGATTAGTTTTGTTTCCAGTCTTTTTGGAGATCTCTGATTGCATGTAGAATCTCTTCTTCATTGAAAAAAAAGATTTTTTTGTTTATCTTCTACAGTATTTTCTCCGTCGATTTATCTGACTTTATGGGGTTGATTTCTGATCCGACCGTCAGTATTCATGACTTTTCTTTTTGTCTCTCTATTTTCTCCTTTTCGATTCCATCATAAATTGATTTGTTTCCTTTTTTAGTTTTTTTTTCTTTTTTTAAAAAAGTAGAATTAAAAAAAAGAAGCAAATATGAGTGTAGCCAAGTCTCAGGTATGGCAACCATGCAAGAAGAAGAGATCTTGATAGATAGAAAATAAGAACAGGAACTTCAGTTTTAGAGAGAGAAAGAGAGGGAAAGGAAAGGAGTTTTGATTGATTCCAGAGAATGTCGTCTTCTAGAAGTGGTGGAAGCGGAAGCAGGACACGCGTGGGGAGGTATGAGCTCGGAAGGACTCTCGGAGAAGGAACTTTTGCGAAGGTGAAATTTGCTAGGAACGTTGAGACGGGAGAGAATGTTGCTATTAAGATTCTCGATAAAGAGAAAGTTCTTAAACACAAAATGATCGGTCAGGTATTTCTTTCTGATTTTTTTTATTTCATAAAATTCTGTGAATTCTCAAGTTTTATTTTATCAAATTCAACTTATTTTTGTGTTAATTTTAGCTCATGATTTTTCTCGTTGTTAGTTGTTATGTCTGGTCACCGAGAAAATCGAATTGAAAATTTAGAGCTGTTAGTTGTAGACAATAAAAGAAGAAAGAAAAGTCAATTTGAATAGGGAGACTAGTCGTTTGCTATGCTATATTTTTGTTTTTTTTTCATTGCAGATTAAACGGGAGATTTCAACAATGAAATTAATTAGACACCCGAATGTCGTCCGCATGTATGAGGTTGGAAGTTTTTTTTAATTAGCAAGCTGTTATTATTCTTTTTATGTTATTGTCGGGATTGTTTTAATAACTTGCAGCAGTATTGGTGTTGTAGGTGATGGCGAGCAAGACCAAAATATACATTGTTTTAGAATTTGTGACGGGTGGTGAACTTTTCGACAAGATTGTAAGATGAATATGTCTGAAATTGATGTGTTGGATTATTCTCCATGTTAATGTTAATGACAAGTCTAATTTTTTCTCTGTTTTTTTTGCTATTTTTCTTGAGTTAGGCAAGTAAAGGGAGGTTGAAGGAGGATGAAGCGAGAAAGTATTTTCAGCAACTTATCAATGCCGTGGACTACTGCCATAGCAGAGGTGTATACCACAGAGATCTAAAGGTGCGAGTTTGTTGCTTTTATTCTTATTTTAATGTTAAAATGACAATGAGCCTCACTAATCTCTTTAGTTGAGCTGACTGATCAATCTCTTATTAGTATCGGTAATGAACTAAGCTTTTTACATCTGGTTTTAAAACTACAGCCTGAGAATCTGCTATTGGATGCTAGTGGGTTTCTTAAAGTTTCGGATTTTGGATTGAGTGCACTACCTCAGCAAGTTAGAGTATGTTAACCTCTGACCCGAGAACTCTGCCCAAACATTGATTATTTTCACTTCATTCCAGAAGATTTCCTGACTGTTTATCTTTTATTTCTCTTTTTAGGAAGATGGGTTACTTCACACAACGTGTGGAACACCAAATTATGTTGCTCCAGAGGTGTGGTAACTTTTCGTGCCATCAATATTTCTTAATGCTCCAACCATATATGTTATTTTATTCATTGCTTGGTGTTTCACTTTTCTAGGTGATCAACAATAAAGGCTATGATGGCGCCAAGGCAGATTTGTGGTCATGTGGTGTGATTCTCTTTGTCTTGATGGCTGGGTACTTGCCTTTTGAAGAATCCAACCTTATGGCACTATACAAAAAGGTGATTGCTTTCATTCTTTCTCATTGCATTGTTGTAGTCACCCATCTTCATGTTTGTTGGTTATAATTGTATAAAATGCTAGAGTTGGGGAAATGAAGCTCCCTCTATAGAGAAAGACCGCATCAAGTTTCATTTTTTTTGCCTATTAATTCTATCATGTTTACCTGAAAACAGCCGAGTAGAAAAGATCTTCTAGATCTCTAAAGCCCTCTCAGAAACTAATCTATGAAAACATTTAACATTTATCAACTATTATGATTGGAAAGTTAACCATAATTTCACAAGTTCATTAATCAATTTTGTACTGGGTGGAGCTACTCCATGGAAAGTATGATTGGAAAATGACCCAAAGTTCTGCTCGAGTTTGGCTCTTTCAATGTACACATGAGCTTGAGGGAGCTTTCAGAAAACCTAGTCATGAGCAGGCTTTGATTGTTTTGCAAAATGTCATGATCAACAGTGCTGTTTATGTCATTGACATCTTCTTACAAGATATTTGCTACATCTGAGAGCATGTGCTAAAAAATTAAATAGGGAATCAAGTGGCAGCTTGATATCTTATTCTGGTTTGTAAAATCATGGACCCAAGGTTTGAAATCAGAGCCTTTGTGCATATCTGCTTAGGTAAACCTGTTCAGTTGCTGTGTAAAATAAGCGAAATGTGGTCATAGTGCATTGCCTGAATGGAAGGTGCTTTATTGTATTTTACCTAGGCTAAATGTGGTTTTTGTGCGACTGCAGATATTCAAGGCTGACTTCACATGTCCTCCATGGTTCTCCTCAAGTGCAAAGAAACTAATCAAAAGAATTCTGGACCCTAATCCTTCAACAGTTTGTTCCCCCTCTTCTCTTTGTATAAATTTATTGTACGCCTTTCCTTCTCTAGAAAGGATGCCATATAATATTAGGTATTTGTCTTACTGTACATGCTAATGGTATGAAACAGCGTATTACCATTTCCGAGCTTATTGAAAATGAATGGTTTAAGAAAGGATATAAGCCACCTACTTTTGAAAAGGCTAATGTTAGTCTCGACGATGTGGACTCTATCTTCAATGAATCAATGGTAATTCTTGTGTTTCATTTGTGCATCCTGCTTTCAAACTTAGTACACCACCTGTGGGTTTGTAATTGATGTTTCTCATGGTTAATAGGATTCTCAAAACCTTGTTGTGGAGAGGCGAGAAGAAGGGTTTATAGGGCCTATGGCTCCTGTAACCATGAATGCGTTTGAACTTATCTCTACCTCTCAGGGTCTCAACCTTAGTAGTCTTTTTGAGAAACAAATGGTAAGTTTTAAACTCGTTGTTGTTCTATGTTAATGAAACCAAAATCTGGAAAATGTTGGAACTTGAGACAGCCTGACAGTGTGGTACATTTGTTTATGCTGAAATCTTATCAAATTATAATTATACCAAAGATTAATGGTTGAATACTCCAACTGTAGCATTATACACTTCGATTTTCTATCATTTAAAAGCATGTTTTAGTTGATATTCCAACTTTGTTCTGATATATCAATTTTGTGAAATAATTGCCAAGCAAAAATCAGATGACTGTTGTCTCCCAGTGTGTGTTTTTTGAAATATCAGAGTTTAACGAGCCGCGACCACCTCCTTGGATGTGTAGTTATCTTTGAGTTTCACAACCATAAACCTAAGAGACTTTCTTTTCCTTTGGCAACCAGGGGCTTGTTAAACGGGAAACGAGATTCACTTCCAAACATTCTGCTAGCGAGATAATCTCGAAAATTGAAGCAGCAGCAGCGCCTCTGGGTTTTGATGTAAAGAAAAATAACTTTAAGGTCTGATAATTTTCTCCTTTTTTATAAATGAGAGTTTTTGGTGGAATGTTTAGTTCATGTTTAGCAAGATTCCTGTGGTTTTCCGGCATCCAACTTGTTGTGATGTCTGTATGGCTTTCAAGAGCTACCTCCAAACTGGAATCCTTAATATACCTGAATGAAATCTGCCTTCTTTTTTTTTCCTTGTCCTTTCACCTTCATAAGTAAATTGATTTATCATTATTGAACTTTTTTCTATATAGTGGACTCCTGATTTTGTGTGTGAGGAAACATGATTCCTTCAGAAATTTGATTTTTTTATCAGTCAACTGTTAAATTATTGTTTCTACTGAAACAACTCTTCTATTTCAAATCACAGATGAAGCTTCAAGGGGAGAAGGATGGACGCAAGGGTCGTTTATCTGTTTCAACAGAGGTATGTCTCTAGGAAATCTGTACTGATAGACTTGTCTGTAGTGGTTTGAACTGGGTCCTAACATAATTCTCTTTCTTTCAGGTCTTTGAAGTGGCCCCTTCTCTTTATATGGTTGAGGTTCGCAAGTCTGATGGTGATACCCTGGAATTTCATAAGGTAATTTAAATATTGGTGCTCTTGTGGCAATTAAAACAGTAATGAAGAATTTCTCCTCCCTCAAAAAAGTTTCTGGTCTTCGTATTCTTTTTTGTCTATCAGGTTGATGCCTGTGTAGTTAGGTCTTGTGTGTGACCCTTGGTTTGGCTGCAAATTGAATGGATCTGTTCTTGAAAAGTATATAGTCAGCCGGTGTGCTTATTTCATTTTTCATGCAAAAACAATTATGACAAGTGATTCTTTTGGTAAATAGGGAGGGTGGACTGGGAGGGCTTTGTGAGATGCCCAACCACAGTTGATGGCGTAGCCAATAAGTATATCATGTGTAATTCAGCTTTTTCCATGGACTGGGAGGGGTATGTGAGATACCCAACCATGGTTGATGGTATACACATTGATGCCAAGAACTAGTCAATAACTACAACATATGATTCAGCTCCACCCATTTAATCCTCCAATTGCTGTTATTATTATTATTACTGAAAAAAAATGCTTATAATATTAAACATTCCAGGCCAAGTTGAATTTAAATTTTTTCCCAGGCACAAGGCAAAGTTAAAAAAGTTAACTATAGCATTGTTAGCTCAAGAATAAGGTGAAGCTAAATTGGTTTGCTTGCTTTCTGGGTCTTATAATCTCATGGAGTGAGCGGAAGGCTAGATTTGTGTCTGGTCTTGTTGGGTGGACCCAACAGGCCATAAAATATGTTGCTCCCTCCACTGGCATTGTTGTCCCAAAACTATGTTATCAGTTAATTCTTTCTTTAATCTTTAATTGTTGTAAGGTGTAATTTTGAAATCATCTGGTTTGAATGACAGTTTTACAAGAACCTTTCAACTGGGCTGAAAGACATCGTATGGAAAACGATTGATGAAGAAGAGGAAGAAGAGGCAGCGACAAATGGTTAGTATTTATTACCCATGGAGTGTTATAATGAGAAGTAATATTTTTGAAGAAAAAAGTGTAATTAAATAAAAAGTAGAGGGGAAATGACATTAGATGTTTTAGGCTGATGGTATGTGTATGAGAGAAGTACATGAAAGTTATTGCAGTTAGAATTTAGATGGGTGCGATGAAATGGAAGTAGGAAATTATTGTCCATTTTTTTTAGCATTTGGGTTTTAGGTAGCGATTGGTTAATGTTTCAGGATAGGTTGAGAAGACCAAGATATAGACAAAAATAAATATGTTCTTGAGATAATTTTGGAGTAAATTTCCTTATTTATAAAACAAGAGGAATACAAGGGTAAACTTGAGTTAACCTTATTTTTTTTTAATAAAAAAGGATCGCAACAACATTGTTTTGACCATTTTTTTTAATCAATGGGTTCTTACTGGGTTTTATCCTGGGTTGATCAGGTTGTGGGTCGTCCTAGTTTTTGAATGGGTTGGGCTTGGTCAATCCCTTATATTTTCATAAACCCGGACTAGCACAGGCCCTAGGCTGGCCGGGTTCTAGGTCGACCTACAGGCAAGTCTGGGTTTATAACTAGGTTATTATACTATTATTAATTTCAATACTCAATATAAACTAAGAAAAAAATATATAATTATTTTTTTACATGTTTGTAACTTTGACAATATATATATATATATATATATATATATATATATATATATATTAAGTGTAATACACGCAAGCACGCACCATCAACTACAAAGGATATAAAGATAGTAATTTTATCGTATATCACTACTAAATACAATTTTCTTTTTGTCTTCCTTTCTGCATTGTTTCTGTTTCAGTTTCTGTTTCTTTCAACCCGGGACACTAACCAAATACGATGTTAATGTTGCAAATAATAACAATAACAACAAGAAGAACCAGTTTTAACTACCGGCTGGTCAAGTTTCAGTATGCATTTGCTCCTGCACCTCATATTATGTATGGGCATCATACTAATTCTATTTTGGATATCTTTCTCTGCAGGTGTTGCTCGGGTTACTGCACGATAATTGGCTTTCTTCCTTGAAATCATGAATCGTCAAGTGGTTTTCCTGTAAAAATCCAAATGTCGATTATTCATATGAATGTTGTCTGGTTTGTATGTATTTTTTCCTCCCTCAGTGTTATGAAGTTTAATGGGGGGGACATACTGTAGGTTTCAATGACATGTTCCTTGTGACCCCGAACAAACTCAATCCCTTGGCCTGGTTTTTGTCCAAACTGTGAATGTATCATAACATGTTTGCATAGTTCGGTTTTATTTTGAATGTATCATAGACCCATTTAAAGAAAGTTTTCTGTTATGTACACTCTCCCTCGTGTCTGGTTCTATGCTCCCAAACCCTCTGCCTGATTGCGATGCCCTTCGTTTATTCTAGGCAGCACGTCTGAGCGGGCTCCAAGCAAAATGGGCGGTCATGAGGGTGCTGTAAACAGCTTTTAAGTGCTAGAAAAGAGGGAGCAGGTCGACCATAATTACAGGGAAGAGGCGAGAAGGTGGGGTGCATGGTTTACCATCTTGATATGGTATTCCATTTTCCAGCCCTAAACAATTTTGGTTTGATGTTCCAGTCCCAAGGCTGCTTAAAGCTGCTGCTCGTGCAATGTTCCCTTCGGCAGGAGAGAATGAGACCAATAAAAGGATTGGAAACCCATGGAGGGGTTTTTCCATCTTGGTTTGTTACTCCATTTGCATGATTCCTTGGAGCAGTCCCTGTAATGTTTGCTTCTGCAGATGGGGGTGAGAGGCCACTTGATGTCTGAAGAGAGGTAGTGGGTCAAGTATAACACCTATGGAGATTAAATTAAAAATTAATGAGTTAATGTTTTCAACAAAGTTTTTTAATATAAAAAGAGGGTTGATGTACTTTCAGTGAAAGAGTTTCCCAAGGAATCTATTTCTTTAACATTTGCCATTATATTTTGATATTCTTTGTACTCGTCCATGTTTGGGCCAGAAAGTGGTAAAAATGGGTGGAATCAACCGACCTTTGTTTTTTATAAGGTCAGGATTGGAATTGATGGTTCAAAAGTATCACTATGTAATATGTTTCTTGATGTTTTTTTATGTAGAAGGATGCAGAATAGTTGAAAGGTCCCGTGCTGAACATGATTGGCATGCTGTAGGTTCACAGTTCATCACATTCACCATGAGATGGATTTTGGAGAAGTTAAGAATGAAATCAACTCCAACTAACTCAAATACTCAACTTAAAATATTAGGTGAGATATTAGATGAGATCTCAATAATAATTTTATATTACTTTTTAACATGTTTTTTCAAGCGAAATGGTTTGAACTTAAAACGTGTACAAGTTTAGATTACTTCGTGTTTAATTTTTATTATTAATTATAATAGAAGTGATGAGATTTGAATTCGTGATCACTTAGTTAAAATAATTTTATTTTACTCTCCAACAAAATATGATCTAAAATACAACTAGGGATATTTTTTTATCTTTATTACGATCTGTTCATGAACAATGCAATGGACCAGCTAGAGAGGTTGGATTTTGTATTTGAATATGATGGATCAAGATTTTAATTATTTGTTGATTTTTTTCAAAAAATTACTTGGAACAAGGAACATGCGTGATTCAAAACCCTAATGAATCAAGGAGAAGTTTTGCAAAGAATATGGAGTTGCAAATATTGATGAAAGGCTTTACAAAGCCTTAATAGGCTGCTTGATGTACCCAATTGCAACAAGACCATATATTATGAATGCTATTAGTCTACTCTGAAGATACATGTATTGTGCTAGTCAAATTCATTTTCAAGTAGCAAAAAGAATTATCAGATATATCAAGGGTATGATTGATTATGGTATGAGGTTCTGTCAGGTTAAAAATTTTACACTTCATGTTTATTCTGATAATGATTAGGATGATTATGTTGATAACACGATAAATACTTCATGTTATTGTTTTAGCTTTGGTTTTTTTCATGATGTTCTAAAAAGCAAGAAGTCATAGCTAAATTCAGAACAGAAAGAATATGTAGATGCTGTTGCTGCTATGAACCAAGCTCTCTAGATTAGGAAATTAATGGCAGACCTGCACATGGAGGAAAAGGATGTTGTTGCTGCTATGAACCAAGCTCTCTAGATTAGGAAATTAATGGCAGACCTGCACATGGAGGAAAAGGAAAGCACGTAGATACTTGTAGACTGCCGGGCCAAGGTACAATTTTAATTGTGTTTCATGGCAAAACAAAACATTTCAAGCTGAAACTCTATTTTCTAGGAGAGGTACAAAGAGAAGGAGAAATATAACTGATTTATTACAAAACAGAGAATCAAAATGTTGATATCTTGACCAAGACACTTTCCAAAGCTAGGTATGAGTTCTTGAGGCAAAGGCCTTGAGTCTGCAGCGCCAAAGCCAAAGAATAGTGTTGAATGATGTCCCAAGAGCTGCTGACGTGGAGATGAGTGGGCTACTGATGTTTGAGAAGTGTTGAGGTTTAATAAAACACATGCTGAACTGAAGTTATCAAAGTTTGTTAAGCTTGACCTAATCTTCTACTATTTTTTCTGTTATGTAACAAGTAGCAGCTGATTTCGCTGTATTCTTTAATGCTCTTTCTATTTTGATAAGTTATATAAATAAGTACTTTGATAAACAATAAAAAATATTCATATAGAGAAGTTTCAAAATTAAGTTTGTTTTGCCAGCCTTGCACTTTATTTCTGTCAAAAAAATCTACAGAGTTTTATTGTTTGATTAATTTTAATAACTGTTATGGATCTCCATTTTTGGTCATCGGAGGAGCTCTTTTGACAGATTTTGTCTCCATTTCCTTCTGATATTTTCATTAATAAAAAGAAAAAAGAAAATAATTCTTTGGCTAAACATTTCCTTTTTCCCGGTGCCTTTTCAACAGGTGTGACAAGCTGTGACGTTCATGAGTTGACAACTTTTCCTTCAATTGAGGTATCATTCTAGCCAACTGCTAATCTTCTAATGCCTATTCTGATGCCAATCCGCTATCCCTCTTCAGTATAATAGATTGCAACTTGAGCACAGATTTGGAGGATTTGAAAAGTGATCTCTTAGCAATCTTGGAAAATTATAATAATGAGATTTACTTTCCATTTTTGTACTAATACCATTTGAAGACTTTAGTGTAGTATATATATCATACAATAAACTCATCAACTATTTTGTGAGCGCAGTAAATTACACCACCTTTTCTTTACATAATGAAAGTAGAACATGCAAGGCACACAATCAATTCAACTTGAATATTTGAAGTATGCTAAGAAACCTTTGGCTTGACTCGTTTAGAAAAGAGAGGAGACTTATTTGGCTTGAAAAGTGACCGAGACGTATAAGTTGAATGAATCATGTCAAGGAATAAACGGTAATGCTGCCAAATGAAGAAAATGACTGGCAAAGAAGCAACGACAACAATAGGGATAGAGAATTGTTGTAATTTATCTTTGAAAACGAGGAAAAATGCTGCAACAAAGGCTCCCATCATTGCCCCGATTGATATAAAAAGTGTTGTGAGTCCGATAATCAACCTGTTAGGCAATGACCAAAGAAAATTTTGTTCTGCGTACCGAGAAGTGCGAATTGACAAGAAGGTTATCAAGGATGAAGCAGAGGTTACTAGAGATATTGCATCTGATATGACAAAGAATTTGAATGCAGGTTTCTCAAGGAAAACAGGAGTCCCTTTATCTTGTATATTACCTCCTGGCAAGGTAAAAGCTGCTGCAAAAACCACAGTGGCAATAAGTGTTGCTACAAGCATGCATGAATCGGCAGTATCTCTCATCCATTGCTCCCCTTCTTTCATCAAGTCCTTGTGCTGTTCTATAAATAAAGCTCCTGGAGTTTTCCCATGAATATTTTTTTCTTCGATGTGCCGTGGTTGAACGACTTTTTTCACTTCCTATAAATCATGATCATGTAGAGATCAGACTGCGAGATATTCATATATAGAAGGAGAATATTATAGCAATATTTAATCACACGTGCATATGAACATCGATCTTATCCGCCTATCATATGATGGACTAATAAGGTTGGCTTAACGTATATGACTTACAATCAAATGTATTTTTTTGATGGAAAGAGAGAGAATAGTCACCTCGAACCACAGCAATTCGCGTTGCAGTTGTAAAGCTGCTCCT
>Ga0307515_10022470_pt1 | contig 11112 bp, 14 predicted proteins | sample 17_EM_MG_FD_194513 | JGI IMG/M metagenome (GOLD analysis project Ga0307515, IMG submission 194513) | Populus trichocarpa ectomycorrhiza microbial communities from riparian zone in the Pacific Northwest, United States - 17_EM | ecosystem: Host-associated > Plants > Roots > Unclassified | place... | reverse complement strand
TTATAAGGATAGTAAATACAACGATACCGCGCTATGGGAATGTATGAAGGAGGACTTCGTCGGATGGATAAAGGAAATATGGGTTCTTGCGAAGAAGGTTATTGTACGAGACTTCCGTAACTTCCTTCGGGAGAATGGAGTATTTGTCCCTATAGATGGGGGAATTATTAGAGATAATATTTAGGAGCATATTATTAACGTAGAAGAAGAGCACGAATGGACTCTATAAGAGATTGAGCACCAGAAGAAGCTTAACTTACGCTGGAATTTAAGTAATATACTACTAGAGACGCTTTAACCTCCGTAAGAACCTCCGTAAGAATCTCCGTAAGAATCTCCGCAGCAACTACCACAGACAACCTTAGGCTATTAAACGCCTTAAGTTCCTTAGGCTACCGTATCTTAACCCGTGCCTTAAGCTCTGTCCTACTAGTAATAAGCCTCTATTCTTCTAGAAGAACCTCCGTAAGAATCTCCGCTGCAATCTCCGCTGTAACCTCCGCAAGAATCTCCGCTGCAATCTCTGCTGCAACCTCCGCAAGAATCTCCGCTGTAATCTCCGCTGCAACCTCCGCAAGAATCTCCGCTGTAATCTCCGCTGTAACCTCTGCAACGACCTCCGTAGCAACCTCCGTGACCTCCACAGCAAGCTTGATAAGAGCCCCCGCAGCAGCCTCTGCAAGAACCTCCGCAGGAATCTCTACAAGAGATTGAGCACTAACTACGCGCTATAAAGAAGCCTAACTCTCGAGGGAATCTTAATAACGGACAGCCACTAGTAACACCTTAAGTTCCTTAGGCTGCCATATCTCAACCCGTACCTTAAGCTCCGTCCTACTAGTAAGCTCGACAAAAACCTCCGCAAGAGCCTCCGTAGCAGCCTCTACAAGAACCTTAGCAGCAATCTCCGCAGCAATCTCCGCAGCAATCTCCGCAGCAGCCTCCGCAGCAGCCTCCACAGCAGCCCAGATCTGCGAACAGCATCTTTAATCAGCAGTAATAGTTATTTATTCCTTTATAAACATTTAATAAGCTTTAGAAGATTTAGCGTGGAGGATTCTAAGGCTCCTGTGGTTCCTAAGGTAGCTATAGAGGTGGCTACCAGCGTAATCTAGATAGGAAGTTCTTGTGGAGGGTACTATGAAGGATAGGTGAAGAGAGAGATGTAGGGGGGAGCGGTTGGAATGGCATAGTTACGTAGGCAAACCATAAAGAAAGAACTGCTAGTATCTGCGGCAACTATAAACCTAATAACTGTTGCAACTGATATACCCTATGACCCGATAAGCCTTGTGCCGATATACCCGCGACACAAACCACGAATTAGATAATGATAGCGCTAATACGCCTACTATTACGAACCAACCCTATAATAAGACTCCGTGCCGATCTGCCTACGGAACCGACCCTGCGCTAGCACCGTACTACTAGATACCATTAACAAACTAATAGCGCCGCTATGCCTGCTATTATGATACTGATCGCGCCGATGCGCCTGCGATCTACCGACCGAATGATTATGCCGATGTGCCTGCGATCCACCGACTAAACAATTGTGCATGCAATCCATCGACCAGCCGATCGTGCCTATACGCCTGCGATCTGCCGACCGACCGATAGACGAGCTCTACGTTTAACCACTATTGCCACCCGACACTTACACCGTACTGCTATTATAGTAGACCCTTGCTACCCTGCCTGCAGCTAATTAACTACTTACTGCTCCGCCTATAGCCAACCGATATTTACTGCTTCCACCTGTAGCTAAACTAATACCTTACTGCCTTCCTACTGTGCCATAAGCACAAAAGAAGAGTTGCTAGTATTGGGACTGTTAGGACTAGGTTATATATAATTCTTAGGCTATATTCAACGTTAGTTTTAGAGTATTCCTATTAGTTAACTGTCGTTCCTATTTGCTTAAGCTAGCCGTATCTAGTTACGCTTCGCTAGCTCCGTAACCCTATTTTAACAATATAGTTCCCTGGTTAATCTACCTAGGATTTCCTAGTTTACTACTTGGTTAACTACTATTTCTTTAGCAAATTTTAGGATAGCGAGACTTATATTGCAATGGCAATAGTAAGTAAGGAGGATTGATATTTGTTACGCTAGCTAAGCGGTATTTGTATATAGATGGCAACTATAAAAGAAGAGTTGCCAGTGTTGGGATAATATTACGTGTAGTCACGTAGTTGTTACGTGTCGCCGCGGCACTAGCGTGGTGAGGAACCTTAAGTTCCTTACCCTTCCCCTTTCTATTAATAAGCAAGAACCAATAACTATCGTATTAACCAGCACAGACTGTTTGACTACGATCCTGGCCTATTCGAATAGGTATCCCTGGTGATACCAACACCAACCTTAACTACCACTATCCCTCCTCAGAACTCGGGCAAGCAGAAGGCAGCAAATGAGGTAGGTGATGAGGCTTCCTAGATAGCTATCACAGACTTCATAATGCGGTAATTAGGCAGGTATGCGGCGGTCAGCATCTTGGTGAGACTCTTCGGGCCCCCCTAACTGTGCCAGAAGGCTCGCTGACTTCTATATTAGGTAATTAGGGTGTAATCGTATAGTCAATATAATCAAATCATAATCTACATCGGTGATTATATAAAAATCAGGATCGGCCTGCTGATTATGATTATTTGATTATTGCCAGGGCTGAAGGAAAGGCTGTCCAACTCATGTGAGGATTGAAATCTACGTAGATGCAGGCTTATATATAGGTGGCGTAGTACCCCCTAGGGGAGGGTCCCTGGAGAGTGGTGAAACTAGGCTGAAACTGACGTCTGACAAAGGCTGAAGGGTAAAGGTGGTGAAAAGGGGTATAGAGCGGCCTGGTGAGGTTGATCTTTATGCTGTTCCAGATATGCTTGGACGGCCCACAAAGAGACAAACATTCAGGGACCTGCGCAGCGAACTCGCTTGACAGAGCTCGGAGCTCCAGGCCGCTCAGATATCTTGAAAACATGAGGGTGAACAACGTGACCACGTCATGCCTAGTCGCGGGGTAGGGTGCCTTTGCTTGAAAGTGAACCAACCTGAAGACCTGGACATCCTGCAGTTCCCTTTCAAGCCCTTCCAGCGTGTCGGAATTCGGTATTGGTTGGTCAGTGTCGAACAGCGTGATTCGCGAGCCGCCATCGTTTGATCCGGGCAAGTGATCTTCGCGATACATAGGGCAGTTGCTTATCCCCCATGAATACCCACAAGCGTCGCTATAGGATCAATTAATGCATTATCTATCATGTGTGCGAAGGAGATGCCTGAGCTTAGGGTAGTAACGTACCATCTTCTGGAGCCGTCATCGTGTGCATATATATTCACCGTGCCGCATCCAAGTCGAGGGCAAACGCCGTTCCCAACGCTTCGCCCAAGGCTACCATCAACAAGCACTGCCATCTCAATGTGAGACCCTGGAAATACCGTTTGTTCCAGTCCTCGGGACAGATGGTATGCCTATTCCGCCTAGCATCCAGGATGCGGTATTTCCCTTGCCTGACCTTCTCTTCGCCTGGGAAATCCTTGAATCGTATCAACAACCTCAGCGTAAAGAGCTCCCAATCCTGGAAGAATGGATGCAGTTCTCAGTATACATCTGCCAGTGTGGTTGGTAAGTCGTCCGATGGACGAATAGGGTCCCGATTGGATCGATTGAGACGCTTAATTTAGAAGATGAACTGGTCGGATTACTAAAAGCGGACTACATCCGACTAAAGACGGATTAGTACGGAATCTTGGCGTAGATCTCGGCTAATTTAGTATAGTAAGGGGTGAATGCACAGACCTTATTCAACGTATATCCTGCGACGCGTCCATAAAACACTACCTCTTGGCGCGTATTGTATGGAGAACCCTATACACCCTCCTGTCAATTCCGGTTGTTAGCGCAGCCACGTCTGCACGGCCTTTTTGTAGGGGAAGTTTTGGTATTTTTGCTGTTTAAGGGAAAGTAAGGCCGTGCAGATGTGGCTGCGCTAACAACCGGAATTGACAGGAGGGTGTATAATATCGACCTTAATTAGGACTATATCTAGATTAGAGACGGTTAACTTCCGGATTGATTAGAATGGACGGTTAAAAATTAGGATTGCCAAGCCGTCGATGGACGGACTGAGGATAGAGGCGGAAATAACAACGCTAATCGGAGCCTAAAACTTTCTTCAACCAATTTCGAGATTGAGAGAACCAATGAATCCTCTAGACCGACATCTCGTCCCGGCCGCTTCATGTAACGGCCAGCAGTTTGAGCGCGCCAAGGCAAAGGTTTCCTTTTAAATGTCAAAGGTTGACCTCTCAAACGTTCGGGTTCGCGAAATATGGGTTCTTTCAGCTTGCTCTCCTTCCATCTGAAGATTCTGCCTAGTTTTCGAGCAGGAACTCGGGCGCGCAAGATATGTTTCGGATCTTGTATATTTAAGGCGGCAAATGCGTTATTGTAAAGTCCTACAGCAACCATGTGTGCAATGGGACAGAGAAAGGGATTGGCATTCTGATATACTTCGTATGTTTTCCTGTAAACTTGTCAGCTCCCCGGTAAATAAAGGAAAGTAAATGGAACACTTCTCCTTTTGTGTGGATTAATGTAATGAACATAGCCAGTCCTGAACGATCTCCAACTTTTACTGCGAGTATTGTGACATGCTTGTAGAGGACTGACTTTAGCTCTTCCATATCCGCATCGGCAAAAGAGAATTCGTCCGCATCATCCCCACTGTCATCCCAATACTTGCTTTCGTCTTCATCATCTTCGTCAATGTAGTCGTGAGGTTGACCTTCTTCTTTCGTATTATCCTCTTTGCACTTGTCCAAGCTCTTTACTCTTGCATCGACCAGCGAGCACGGTCGAGAACCTGTATAAGCGGCAAACTGGAAAAGCGTAGCAAGGAGCAGCCGCTGCTCCTCGTCGGGATATACAGCACCCAGTGGTAGTGTAGCACTAGGAGAAGGTCGTCGACCGATAATACTGGTTTATCGCATGCAGATGTATCGAGCTTGTACTTCTTCAGAATTTTAATATACTGTAGCGCTCACATTAGCAATGATCCTTTTAGTAACGTTCGCAGATCGGATATGTACGTTGTTCACGTCTTTCACTAAGTTTTCATCCAACCATCCATTTGCGTGTTCTTTGTACAGCATCTTGAGGACTCTCCAGTATCGACGGACACTAGACTTGTTCCGCACGCGAGGGTAGCAATCTAAAATCTACTTAAAGAACGCTATATAATCTGCTGGGATCGAAGACTTGAGCAAGTTAATAGGATCGTGGTTAAGCGTTTTATAGTATCTAACTGCTGGTAAGCCATGGTTGAAGTCTGATAATTAGTTAACTTACAGCTTCCACTTCTTCCAGACTCCACTCATGTTTATCTGAGTCGTGCCTGCGCGTTCCATTCCCATCGGACCTTGTGACGCTAGCTCATCGCGAAGCTTATTGTAATAATCGGCTGAGAGCTTGACTCTTTTCCGTCCCCGTTGCCGACTTCCTCCTGCATTGCCATTTCCAAGGTACAATTATGAGTAAAAGTTTACCCAAAGGAGGACGAAGGTGGAGGATAGTGTACCATCCATACTGCGAAGTGGGTATGCTTTCTCCGGATAATTGCTCCCCGCACAGGCGCCTCTCAACCCCGAGTGATAGGGGTGAGGATGGCTTGATTTCTTCCGATGTTCAAATCCTAGTCGAGTTTTTTGATCGGTGAAATAATAGTTCTCAACGCCACTCCTCCTTGCATTTACACGGCCGACATAATGGTAGCTTCATTTAAAGGCAAAGTCATTGCCATAACGGGTGGTGCCTCGGGCATGGGCCTCTCAATATCCAAACTCCTTGTTACCCATGGCGCATCGCTTTCACTGCTTGGCGTGCAAGAAGAAGCACTCGACCGCGATTCAAGTTGTCGCCGCACCTGATGTCAAAGTAACCGGTACGAAAGCCGACGTCCGTGGACGCTCCTAAGTCGAGGCTTGGATAAAGAAAACAGTCATGGAACTTGGGAAGCTAAATGGCGCGGTTAATTTTGCGGGAGTCACAAATAAGACTATGGGAAAACCGGAGGGCGGGATTGAGGTGATGGATCAGGATGAGTGGGATTTTTGTATTAGGATCAATTTAACGGGTGTCATGCAGTGTTTGAGGGCTGAGATACCGCAGTTTGCAGATGATGGCGGTTTCATTGTTAATGCAGCAAGCACATTAGGTTTGACAGGGCACCAATATGGCGCAGCGTATGCGGTGAATAAGCATGGTTGCATAGTTAGGGCTGATAAGATTAGTCACAAAGGAAGTTGGGGTAAAGAACATACGGGTCAATTGTCTTGCGCCATATGTTAGAACTGATAGTATCCCATTGCTATACCATTAGCCTGCTAACGTAATACTACGTACACGGAGGATACATTGTTACCCTAATGGTTATGCAGTCGGCCAAACAAACAGCAAAATCTCTCGAGGAGAATCCTGAAGTAAAGAAGGTAGCTCTTCAACGGCCGGGTCGGCCGGAGGATGTAGCCAACCTTGTGGTATTTCTTTTGAGTGACGAGTCATCATTCATCATTGGTGCCGTGCATACGATAGATGGAGGCTGGATTTGTTGATGATTTGATATGGCATTGTTAAAACTCTCGGATTGAGTCAAAGTCTTCTAATTATTAGAAGAAGATCATAGAATTTCCAACGCCCGGGAAAAAATTTCATGAACTCACTCACAAAGCCATGCTAAAACCGAACTAGTAATCTGATGCGATGACCTGGTGAGAAATATAAAACAAAAGTGTCGATTCCTTACTAATGGTCCTAGCACCCTAACAAGAGCCACAATGGGCTAGGTTTAAGCCATCTCCCAGCACTCCAGTCCCCGAACCTGGGCTCTTCCTTTGCATGTTTTAGCCAGCAATCGGGACTTGGAGTCTAAGGCAATGGTAGGAGGCGTAGAATACTTTGAAGGTTGGGCTTATGCATCATTTAACTTTTGTGCTGATGTTGGAGGTGATAATCGATTGCAATTACATGGGATGCATGAACATTTAACATGATATACCTAACAATGTCAGTTCTTTCTTGTGTTTTGGTAATGCAGGCAAGCGAAGCTAAATTGACTTCACTAAAAGCATGCGCTTCTTGAAGAACATTAGCAGGTTTATTCTTCTCAACTAGTAATGGACCCGATAGTCTCCAATCTTCCTTAGTGACTATGTTACCACACCCGCTTCTGTTTGGGAATCCTTACAACGCATTTGATCTTCACTTGAAGCGCTTCTCCGCCGCCTTCCAGTTAATAACGTCCCAAATTGCGTTGAAGTATTCTACCTTACGATTCTGATATTGAAGGCTGTGGACAATCAGTAACTACTTGGGCCAGAATCTTGAAAAGATTACAACTATAACGTACTAGTAGGCATGCTCCCAGGCATCAATGCCAAGGAGCGGACGGAATTGACCGACAACGGGATCTTGGTTCTAACGTGTACGTTAACCATCAATGTATGCTTCCTCAGAAGATTCCCTCTGACGAATTGGCATCCGAATATAGTAAAGTGAAAACATACAGCATAAGTCTTGATCATGACATTGCCAGTCTGTGTATCTTGCACCAACCAAGCCCAACCACTTCCCTGAATACCAGCAAGCGCAGCGTTGAACTTCTCCTTCATGGCATCTAGACTGCCATAGCTGTCATTGATGGCTTTGGACAGACCGCCGGTCGGGGGCTCACCACCTCCTTTAGAGATCGGAGCGAGATTTTCCCAGAAGAGGGTATGGTTGATGTGGCCACCTGCATGATAATTGTTAGTCACATAAACTATTGGCAGTCTCCGGTAAGTGCTTGGTATAAAATTTCCAAGGAATAATTGCCAACGCACCGCCATGAAAGTTTATTAATGGCTGTAACACGATCTGTGTCTGGATGTCCTCTTTGTGCCTCGCCTCAGCCATCTGCTCTGTTGCATTGTTGAAGGAGGTCACGTAGGTGTTGTGGTGTTTGCTGTGATGTAACTCCATGATCTTGCCAGAGATAGCGGGCTCGAGCGCGCCATAGTCATCTGGTGTTGACATATATTAGCTAAAATGCTCTAAGAGTTCCATGGACTTTATTAATATATTAATTGTTCCTTACATGGAAGGTCAGGAAGCGTAGCTTTGCCTCGGACAAAAGTCGCGCCCGCCAACCCGGCTTTTCTGGAGCTTGCTGATGTTGAAGCTCGCAGAGCGGAGCGGAGGAGTGTGACAGACATGGTTGCAGGCGTAGGGAAGCAACTGAGTCCTTTGTTGCTTGAATTGATGAAAGTAGAGATGGCGGTTGAAGATGTCTTGCTTGGCCCCTCGGCTTGCTACGACGTTCACACGTCATGACCAAAGCTTCATCTCGGTCGGCCCTCGTTTAGTCGTGACCCCGTAAAGCCGCAACTCTTTAGCTGTAAAGCCTTCTAACAAAATTATTAAAGAAATAGCTGTAATATATTTTATTACTAACATTATTCATATCGAGGTTTTTAAGCTTTTAAAGCAAGTTATTATAGCCTAAGTAAAGCCGTAAACTTATCTAAAGTTGGTGGGTTTTGGTATGTGCGAGGCCACGACTAAATGAGGTGGGCCTAGCTTGCGCAAAACGGCTATCGGACCATTCCCGCAATTTACCCGCATTCGGGATTTGCAGGTGAGTTTACAAAGTACCACAGTCTGTCACGCCATGTAGTCTGACTGTCAGGAGAACGTTGATTATTTTTCTTACTGGATGAGTTGAAGACTCTTACTCTGCCGTGATTATTCCTCAAGAGATATAACCCCCTCCACTCGTCGTCCACCACCCCACAACCATGGCGCCTTCAATTGTCCACCTCCCCAATGGGCAGAATATTACCGTCAGCCCAGTTTTTGGCGGCCTTTTTTTCAAATCTAACGACTTGAGTAATCATCATTCGCCGTTTCCTCCAGGATGGACTATTGTTCTCAATTCGGAGGATGAGCAAGAAAGCTTATCTGCATCTAACGTGCTGAAGCTCTCTAAAAAGCACAACTTGCACCGGTACAAAAGGCCCACTCTACAGAATGATCACCTCTATGTATCCTCGATTTCGAACCCCAGCAGCAACGACTTCAAGCCTGCAAGCTCGCCCACTAGACAGATCGCCATGATGCTTTGGGCAACGCTGTGGTGGTACTTCCACCAGCCCGAACCCAATATGCACGTAAATACTGCTGCATCTGTGAAAACTCCTGACTCTGGGAAATCCAAAGGCGAGTGGAGGATCAACATAAACCGCGAAGGCATTTTCAAAGGAAAAGTGGTATTACCAAAACTTGAGAGGATGGGTCTTATAGCCAGCGAGGATTCCAGCGTAGGAATTGAACAGAGTGAGAAATCGCCAGAGGGATGGACGAATATGTTTGTCAGCCGAAGATCATTTTGGCAGCTGGATGCACGGATATACCTGTTCACATTGTCACCCACTTCTCAATCGCCCTTCCCTGCTAGCTCACCATATACCTCGCGGCCAGGATCACCCAGTGGAGAACGGACTGAAAAAGAGACTCAATCAGAACAGGTATCCCAAGGCCCTTGGTCCCCCGCAGCCCCGGGCCCATTTCATTCATCTAGCCACCTACCAACTTACTACCCTCCTCCTCCACCACAGTACATTTTCACAAATCACATACGGCACCCAGTTCGCCCCAAGCCACCTCAGCAAGGGGAAATATTCTACACGAGGTTTGTTCCTAGTGTGGGACAATACTTGTCCTTCAGGGTAGCTTCTATCTCCACCAACCCACTTAGACACAAGGGACCTGTCTCTTCTCTGGCCTCCCTTCCCAACCTTAGGGGCCCTCAAACGAGTATCTCCGACTCGGTGGTACCAACTGTAGCTGGTCTGAACCTTGGGATGTCCGACAGCGAACTTCTCCACAAATGGATGAATGACCCACGAGTGTCCTATTTCTGGGGCGAGTCAGGACCACAATCACATCAAGAAGAATTCTTGAAAACTGGACTAAAAAGTAAACATAGTTTTCCAGTCATAGGATGCTGGGATGGAAAGCCTTTTGGGTACTTTGAGATCTACTGGGTCAAAGAGGATACTTTAGGAAAGTATCTCGGAGGAAATGTAGGTGACTATGATCGAGGGTTCCACTGCCTTATTGGAGAACAAGAGTTCAGAGGTGAACAACGCGTCAGAATATGGCTAAGTGCCCTGGTTCACTACTGCTGGCTAGCAGACAATAGAACAGAAACAGTGATGCTAGAGCCGAGGGTTGATAACCAAAAGTAAGTCTAGCCTTAGAATCAATGCCATTAGCAATTCCCTAACTAGCTATAGGCTTGCACAATACTGTTTAGATGTTGGATTCTACAAGGAAAGGGAAATTAGCTTTCCTCATAAGCAGTCAAATCTTCTTAAGATCAAGAGAGATGCTTGGGAGGCGCCAGCTCTGTGACGATATAGTTAATGCTCGAGTGGAATTATTGGACCGGAGGCTATCTGTTTCGCGATCCTTTCACGCTTTATGACGTATATGATACTATTCTATTTGAAGAAATCCTATCGAAATCACGTCTTACTAAATGCGGTCTATCCGTAAGTGCCGTTTGCCGTCGTGTGTGAACAACCTCCGAACTCCCGCAGAAATAGAACCCTACGTCACAGCTACTATACCCCTCATGTTACGCTATAAGCTCTCAGTTATACACTCAATCTCACATTCTCGTACTATTACTACAATGTCCTCTGCCCAACTTAAGGCCCTCGCTTCCTATACCGCCTGCGACGTATGTCCAATCCGCTTTCATCCCCGCCAGCCCCGGCTGAGTCGCCCAGATATCTAATGCCCTCCTCAAACTCAATGTTCCCAGCGCAGGTTTTCTAGCTGATTTAAGTAACATTTATGATCTTCCAATACTCGTTTGTTCTCAATTGACCTCTTTCCCAGCTCCAATCCGCACCGCGTACCCCTCTACTACAACCAAAACAATCGCCCCGGCGTCCACCGTCCTCCTGGTCTCTAAACCCTCCGCATCTTTTTCCCACGCACCGCTCCCACCATCTCCGGCAGATTTACCTGAACCAAACATCAAACCCGGAATCCCGTATGCGGATCTCACGACA
>Ga0307515_10022469_pt1 | contig 11112 bp, 13 predicted proteins | sample 17_EM_MG_FD_194513 | JGI IMG/M metagenome (GOLD analysis project Ga0307515, IMG submission 194513) | Populus trichocarpa ectomycorrhiza microbial communities from riparian zone in the Pacific Northwest, United States - 17_EM | ecosystem: Host-associated > Plants > Roots > Unclassified | place... | reverse complement strand
ACACCGGATCTGTGACACATGACGGTGGAGCCTTTCGCATTTCGCATTTGGAGTAGGCAGTCACACGCTTTAACCTCAACCTGACCCCCGTCCCGGTCCCGTCGTCGTCGTCGTCAATGGTAATGCCTCCTTCTGAGGTCATATGGTGTATCGAAGGCGAACTACCGCATGGGGAGATGGCTGCATGACCGGAGGAGCGACGATGCGGGCTCAGTGGGCTGGAGATGGATGGTCGGGGAAAATGTAATCAAGCCGAAGATGAGAACCGTGAGCGGGAGGGGCTTGCGAGCCGGCTTCGTGGGTTCGGGCAGAGAAGGAGGAGAAGAAGCGGCGAAGGAGAGTCACGAGTTGTTCGCAAGTTTACATGTAATCATGTATGTGGAAACATGCAACACACGAACTCGAATTCTCAAACCTCAAACCGAATCCCAATCGCCTTATAGCTCCGCTTCCCCGCTTCTCTCCCCGCGTTCCCCCTCTCCTCTCCACTTCTCCTCGTTCGTCCACTCGCACGACGAACAAGTACAACCATCAACCAACCATGGTAGGCGGTCCAATCCCAACAGGAAATGGAATACAGGGGCGCAACAAGTCGGCCCTCACAGGCATCCTTATGACCTGTTTTGCTGCCTTTGGTGCGCTGCTCTCGATCAGTACCAGTACCCGTATTCACTCTCTAACGCTCGCGCATCAGGCGGGTATGTGTATTTGACGCTGGCCTAACCCAACTCCATCCTCACCACATCGTAACAGTATCCTCTTCGGATATGACACCGGTGTCATTTCTGGTATCAAGGAAATGGATGTGCGTCCTTCCCCATCCCCCCCGCTCCCAATCAAAATCAACTATTGACTTGCTATTCCCCAGGCTTGGTTGCAACAATTCGGTTACGCTAAAGACGGTGGTGGATACGCCATATCGACCTCGGATGAGTCTCTTGTCGTGTCCATCCTCTCGGCTGGTACTTTTTTCGGTGCTCTTTTGGCCGCTCCAGGTGGTGATTTCCTTGGTCGTCGATGGGGGTCCGTACCGTCTCCCCGCTTTCCCGCGCGTCCAGATTAACCTCTCTATTAGGATCGTTGCTGCTTGTCTTGTCTTCGCTTTCGGTGTCGCGCTGCAAACCGGTGCCACCGCTATCCCGCTCTTCGTCGCGGGTCGTGTCTTCGCCGGTCTCGGTGTCGGCATGGTGTCCTGCCTCGTCCCTATGTACCAGTCCGAGTGCTCGCCTAAGTGGGTGCGCGGTGCTGTAGTATCAGTAAGTAGTCCCTCCTGTTTTCTACATCCCCCCCCACACTCAACTAAACCACCCCTCAAAAGTGTTACCAATGGGCCATCACCATCGGTATCTTGCTCGCTGCATGCGTCAATGAAGCCACCCAGCACCGTCCTGACGCGTCTGCTTACCGTGTTCCTATCGCCATTCAATTCGTCTGGGCTGGCGTCCTCGCCATCGGCATGGCCTTCCTCCCTGAGTCGCCACGCTTCCTCATCAAACGTGGCCGTGATGCCGATGCTGCCCGCTCCCTCTCCCGCCTCCTTCGTGCTCCCGAAACCGACCCCGATATCCAATCTGAGCTCGAGGACATCAAAGCCAATTTGCGAATGGAAGAGGAACTCGGCGAAAGCTCTTACGCTGACTGCTTCAAGAATGGCCCGAACAAGATTCTCCTCCGCACACTCACTGGTATCTTCTTGCAGGCCTGGCAGCAGCTCACCGGTATCAACTTCATTTTCTACTACGGCACGACTTTCTTCAAGCAATCCGGCATCGCCAACCCCTTCACGATCACCATCGCCACCGCTGTCGTCAACGTCGGCATGACTATCCCAGCGTTCTGGGCCGTCGACCACGTCGGTCGCCGTCGCCTCCTCTTGATTGGTGCTATTGGTATGCTCATTTGCGAGTACCTCGTCGCCATCATCGGTGTCACCATCTCTGTGGAGAACATGGCAGGCCAGAAGTGTCTCGTCGCCTTCGTCTGCATCTACATCGCCTTCTTCGCTTCCACCTGGGGTCCCATCGCGTGGGTCGTCACTGGCGAGATCTACCCTCTTGCTGTCCGTGCCAAGGCCATGTCCCTCTCGACCGCCTCCAACTGGCTCTGGAACTTCGGTATTGGGTCCGTGGTTCTGGCCTCTCCCGTTAACGGACATGTCACTGACCCTTCCCGACAGCTACGCCACCCCGTACATCGTCAATCCAGAGTATGGCAACCTCGGCCCTAAGGTGTTCTTCGTCTGGGGAACGGCCTGCGTTGGCTGCTTCCTCTTCACCTACTTCTGCGTGCCCGAGACCAAGGGTCTCTCGCTTGAGCAGATTGATATTCTCTACCAGAACACCACACCTGTGAAGTCGGTTTCCTACCGGAATCAGCTCATCGCGCACAACGTCCACGCCGCCGATGAGGACGCGATTGCCAAGGTCACTGATGAGACCCACGAGAAGGGGACCACCTCTATTGAGGAGAAGGCGTAGAAGCGTAAAGGAAACCGGAATCTATATTTCTTTGTATCACGCGTGTCTATTGTGAACCCACGCTCGCTGGAGAGTGTGAAAAACGATCGGTTATGTCTACGAACAGAGGTTATATCCCTCCTCGTTGTGAATCTCTTCTTTAGTTTTTGCTTCATTGTTATACCCTAGCATAAAGAATTGCCAGCGTTTAGGAAGCCCCACTTTTTTCAGCGTGTTCCCTGAGCCCACCATATGATGATGCACTTGGACTTTACCTTGACCTCTTGAGCAGGCGAAAATCAGCTTGCAACCACTCATCAACGGGACACACCCAAACACTTGCACATGTCCACAGGTTACTCGCCCTCCCTTCCTGATCCCTTCCAACTCGGGGACGAAGACTCAGCATCATCATCGCCAGCACCCTCTCCGTCACCGTCTCTGCCTCCAATCCAACCCATAGAACCTCTCCATCCCTCTCTACGACACCAGAGCGACCCGTCCCCCGCAGCGGACACCGAAGTCGCGCTCGACACGACCTCCTCGGATTCCGATGGCCCACGAACATCAAGCCCACTGGACTTTGGACTACCGAGCAAACCGCCTACCCCACCGTCTAAGAACGCCTCTCCTGGGTTCGTGCCCGCCCCCCACCCTCCTGCGGTGGGCGAGGACAGGGCGTTAGGGATCGAAGTGCCTGCGCTTTGCTCGCCGGGACTGTTCCTGCCTATCCCTGATGTGAGCAGTCTTGAGTATATATGTCATTGGGGGACGACCAGGACTGATTGTCTTTGCCCATATAATTGAAATTATTATCTGCGGGCTGTCGTTGCAGTCTGACCCTTTGACGGTGCTCCTTGCAAAATACGTACCTGATCCGGACCGTAGACCAAGGAGGGATGTATCTGGGGACTACTCCCAGAGCGATTTCCAGACATTGATGGTGGGGTGGTTCTTTTCCTGGGACTTCCCGGAGGAGGATAAAGAATCTGACGAATTGATCCTCTATGAAAGATGACCAACAGCTGGAGAGCTCTCGCTAAATGGGCGAGGGATCGAATCCTCGTCTCAAACCCTTTGGACGTTAGCACAATTCTCAACGTTCGTAAGCAACCATATATATTTGTGACGTTCTCTAATGAACAGGCTTTTTTTAGCTCTGGGCCCTTCGACTCGCCGCTCTTGCCCGCCTACGACTGTATAACCACGCCTCAGCGGAAACCTCTGCACTCTTCTCTGCACTGTCGACCGTCCAACCACCCTCTGCACAGACGCACATCCTCACCTCCCTCCTGCCCATCGAGCTCGAGCTGGCCCGCGCGCGGATGCGCTACTGGAACAATGATCCAGTGGGGTATGTCGATGCGCTCGTCGAAGTGCTGAGGAACTGCAGACGCAAGACGTCGAAGTATATAGAGAAGCTGGGGGTGAGCAACGATGTGGAGGAGATGGGCCGGCTGAGGGTCAGTGTCGACGAGTGGAAAGGGAATATAGCCCGCGTGGGGTTGGTGCTTGCCAGTCAGCTGGTGGAGATGAAAGTTAGTGCTGTTGATTACTCTCACGGTCCTTTTTGGTAATTTGGTGCTGACGGTTCGAGTTGTTTTAGCAATTTGCCACCGCCACCCGTTTGCTGGAACCACTGTGCAACTCGAATTCGGGTGGATCCCCTGAGCTACACAGCGCAATTGCATATATTCACCTGCAGTCTGGGAATTTGGACAGCGCAATGGCGCATTTAGATATGGCTAATTCGGAACCGTCGATCGACCCTTATATTCGGACGCTCAATTCTGTTCTGAGAGCGACTGCGTATGGTGAGTGGGAGTACGCGCAAAAGGTCCTCGAGGCAAGGATGGAAACCGCAAGCGAGGACGTTCAACAGGTTATTGTGAGTGGACGAATCACCAGCCGTCACAAAGCTTTCTCGTTAACGGAATGTGGTTACGCTACAGGATGCAAATAATATGGCCGTAATCCTGCTCAACCAGGGAAAATTGGCAGATGTAAGCTCGCTGAGCATGCGCCCACCCTTGGTCACTCTCCTGAACACTCTCCTAAACTCCCCCGCAGGCAATTTCTATATTAGAGAAGGCAACATACGACTACCCATCTACAGCGGTCATTGCCGAGCCATTTCTGTTTAACCTCGGTCTGTTGGCCCCCTCTTGATTCGTCTATCTGCTGTTATCTGACTTTTGTGGTGTCAGCGACGCTTTATGAGCTCCGAGCGCACACCGTCATGGAAAAGAAGAGGGGCATTCTTATCGAAGTTGCCAAATGGAGTGGTGATGGGCTCCGTCCGACTGCGCTAAAATTGCCGTGACGGACGTCGTTGTATGAGTGAGCATTGTTGGAGTCGGGCAGAGGACAGGAAGGTGCTGCCTCAATTGACGTCGCTCCGCTCTTCCTGTCTGATCTCCGCATGTCTTCTGCTTCTCTCCAAACCTGGTGGGAATGCTCTTGCATTAGGGAGGACTGGAAGTGTTTGTGTGTCAAATGTGTCATGTCCCCGTTGGCCTTTCTTGGGTGGCTTGGCTCGAGTGCTCATGTCTGGTGGTGGCAGCGTGGGTGCAGAAAGGACAACTGTCTTGAACCCCTCATCAACTTTTTTTGTCACGCCAACACCACAACCAACATCCAAAAGATGGGTCGTGAATTCCTCTCGCAAGCCTTTGCATCTGTCTCCGCTGTTCCGTCATCGGAGTCGGGGAGGGCACCAACCGCCAGCACCCAGCCAACGCCGCGAATCCGTTCCCGCGAGCGTGAGCCTCGCAGGTGGTGTAGCAAGGATGCGATCTGGCCCGAGGATGAAGAGTGGTGGAGTAACCAGGATGTCGTATACGAGGCCTTCGTCGACGGTCCTCTTGCCGCCCAAGTTGTTGACCACGCCCAGGCGGCAGCCCACGAGACGGCGACAGTCAATCACCTCGAGGAGACGCTCCTCCGTCGCTTCTCGACATATGAGAGGGAAATTGGGATCCAGCAGGCTCCATCGTCACCCGTAACAACTGAAGCGCCCACAGCGATTGGCGCCCACGTCCCTTCCTCAGCTCGAGATACTATCTCCGAGGAGGAACTCGATAATGTCGTCCTCCACTTTGTCGTAAGCGACCATCGCGACGAAGACACCGCAGTGGACGAGGATTTTGAGCTAGACTGGGATGGCGAGGATGAAATGGGTGGTTATGAGGACAGCGATATGCAGGATGAAACCCCTCCTCCATCTACGCCTGTGGCAGCAGCGCGCTCGTTGCCCATCCGCACTCCGAGCACTCCAGCTCATCGCGCGCCTATCTCGTCTCCTGCCACGCCGAGATCCATCCATGCCCCCGCTCATCTCCCCTCTACGCCTATCTTGACCCCAAGGTCCTTGTCGATTGCACGTGTGCGCAGGTTCCCGGTCCATAATCCCCGCACCGAAGTCGTCCTCTAAGATTTTACGCTCATCTCACAAATCTTAGTCTTCCCTCTCGTGGTAGCACTAGTCGACCCTTTCAGTACCTCCACATCGCTCATTTTCAATGCATGGCCGCTTAATTGCGTGCTGTGTTCTGCCTCATCCCTCGGCGTCTCAATCGGACAGTACACACCCTCTCTTCCTCTTTCGCAACATCTTATTCCTTCATTCAATATGCCCACGCTTACAACCATGCAACGTCATTGCACATCGCAACCCCCCAAAAGGCAATTCGCTTTGCCACACCGGGCGCAAGGTCCATTCCGTCCATACCCACCTCGCAATGTACCACCACTCAGCACCGTAGCCCTTGCGTGTTTGTCGGCGTCCAACCCTCGTCTACTGTCAACAACCATATTGTCCTATCCTTGTCCTTCCTGTCGTAAAAATTCTAGTCCGCGTCTCGTCCCCAACTCTTCGATCATTGCACATATTCAAAGGCACCTTTTAACCTTCCAGTCAAGCTCCCGAGGCAGGTCCCGCCCACCGTACATGGACTTCTTTCTCCCGATCTGCCGCCGTCATGAATCCGTTTCTTATGAAACCCCTCGTTTTGGTGGTGATGATATCTTATGCTAATCCCTCTCCCGCTCTCCTCGTATGTTATTCTTTTTTCCAGGGAGGCATTTCGGCACTGTATTCTGTTTCGTATGGTGGGCTATACCTTGACTGTCAAATACTATATCTTTAGAGAGGCTCCCCGCTGCTGTTGCAGTACACCGTTACACGTAACTGATCTTGAGGGATCTCATGTGCGAGCTGAACGCTGAAAATAATGACCCACGGATCCTGGAGAAGCACCAGCAGATTAAATAAAGTAAAATAAAACTGTGAGCCGTGAGCAACATGTGCGAAGCGGACGATGCACCTCCATCCAATTCCATACGGTATGCACGTACATACCTTCTTCATAGATCCCCTTTACCGTTGGAAAAATGTTGCATGCGTATCCATTGCATCAGAAGACGAGACAAGACGCACGGGGTATCCCGGCCTTGTCCTCATCTATTCTATCCCATCCCATCGGACTAGTGGTATGGAAATAGTACCTGTCCCTTAACGCTATCACACCCTCGTCCGATCCCTGTCCCCCTATCCGAGTCCCTATCCCTATCCCTGTCCCGGCCGTCCGATCCCTATTCCAATCCCATCTGGTCGTTGCGACCATCCCACTTTGCGACAATACAGTCAATGGGCTACAAAAAGAAGTACAAACTACTTACGTCAAAAAGTCATTCACACCTGCAAATGGGAATAGATGAGAGGCACGGCTAGTTGGGGTGTGGACGGAATGGATTAGATGCCAGAGAGCTAAGACTCGCACTCTGAGCCTCGTTGAGACCCGTAGGCGAATGCGTCAACTCGCCTCCATTTTAATTTTATTGAGACCTCGGCGGACGAGGGATTACGGGGGCACGCTAAGCGGAAGAAGATTGATACCTCGTTCGCTGGTGGTCATAAACGAGGAAGAGGGTCGGCTGCGTGCTTATGACTAAGGCGAAATGTTTACGTTTGTAAAAAGCCCGATTCGCATACGGAGTTCGACGGACGCGCCTTAATAACCAGAATGTAGGATGGTAAGCTAGATATTACCTCCATATACTTTGACTTCAATGAGGGAGCCAAACAAGACGCTTTCTGGGCTACAGAAATACATTAACATTGGTACCTCATTGGCTAATCACCCATCTCAGCGGCTTCCATACAGTGGTCAACCACTCAACTGACACTCAGTTTTGGAAAGGCTCTGACGAGAAAGGGCGGACTCCAAACAGCCTGGTGACAGTCATATTGTATATATATATAATGTTTCTTGATATACAATAAGTTTTTGGTGCATCCGCCACCCGTGTTCGAGCTGGAGGAGAGAGCCAAGGTTTAGGCCCACCCACTCAACTGACATCGGGTTATTCCAGGGGGTAGGGAGCAAAGGTTGAGCAAAGAAATGAATATTAGCTATCTTACAACTACATTACTAAGCTATGGAACCCTAGGCTTCAGATGGATCCAGTACAAACTCATCATTGGGGTTGTTGGAAAGGTGCTGAGTTTGAACAGTGTGGCATGGTTGAGAAGCTGCAAGAGGCACACCTGACAAAGAAGGTGCATTACTTTGAGGTGTTGAGGTGGCTAGCTTGCTTGCTTGCTTGCTTGAAATCTTGGAGGTGAGGTCTGAAGAGGAAGAATATTGTTCTCCCGATCGTGCAAGCACCATAGACTCCATATCCCTCAAACTTCTGCACAATATACCAAATACATCAAAGAATGACTGTATCAGCTGCCTGAGGTTCATCTTGCTGCATGCCTGCTGGAGCGAGGCAACAAAACTCAATATGTCAGATTTTGCCCTTCCGACACCTCACACCTTGCCTTTCCACCGGGAACCCAAAAATGGTTAGTATATCTCCATTTGTCAATAAAGTGTTTTATTCAAGACTATTTACAGCCTCCGTGCTAAGACAGAAAGCCCGAGGTCAGTTGAGTGGTGGTGTCAGTTGGGTGGTTGGCCACTGTACTCAATAAGCAATGCGTCGTTCAAAAGCTTGCATATTTCAATGAAACTCCTGAGTTACTCAAACCACTTAACTGGGACTAGGAGGAATCCCCTTCCAACGTACCACTCCTTACTCGCACACTACCCATCAGTGTGATAAGGGATCTAAATGGTGGACTTACAACACAACAATCCCAGTTCGAGATTGCACTACATGGCAATCCGAAAACCTCTGGATCTGGTATTTATTAACAGTCTAGTGCTATCAACCTTGAAGTAATTGATAAAATTCTGATTTCGAGCTCCCTGCAGAGTATTGCTTTGTCCACCACATGGTGAAAGGTACATGGAGTGTTTTGGTTGCATGCGATGGAATTTGGGTTTTAAGAGCGGGCATATGAGGGAATAAGTGGCTTACTTTCGTCGCAAAGAGTCAGCCACCAGGGTACATTAAGACTCGGGAAAGATGCGGTCGACTCCAGACTATTGACTATTCCAGAGCTCTATTTGGCGTCTCGGGAAGTCCTTCCAGCATGCCTCGATCAATAATGATGGTTGGAACTTCAATAACCGAAAGAGCAACCAAGGCCAAACTACATGCGAAGAGTTCAGTAAAAAAAACTAAGAAGCTGCTTTTTTGAACATTTGAGTCCATGAGGTTCCAAAGGCAAAGTCGTCAAAGTCAAGAGGAACGGAACGAGCATGAGATGTAAGGGGGATTGTCAGGAGGGCAGGTGAATGCAAGCCCCTACGACAACCGTGGGGTACCCAGTAGAGTAAACCACCCCCTGACCCCCTGACCCAACCATCCATGTCAGGCTCTGCAAAAAAGCCAGCACGCATTGGGTTACAAGAGGAATGTAGGATGGAACCATATAGAAATGCGTCCCTCACATGGGTAGTGTGGTCATAAGACTCAGGGACAGTGTGCTGCACGTCAGAAGAGTAATCAATACACTGAATCGGGTAGGTATGCCACTCACGAGGCTTGCCGGCTTCTGCGTACTAACCTCCCAAGTTCTAATGGTGCGGTCGTCGGATCCGGAGGTGATGCGCTGCCCATCAGGAGAGTAAGCAACGGACAGCACCTGGTCAGTGTGCCCCTTGAGAGGATCGCCGACCGAAGCGCCACTCTCGGCGTCCCAGATTCGAATGGTGTGGTCGTCGGATCCGGAGATGATGCGCCGCCCATCGGGAGAGTAAGCAACGGACCACACCCGGTCAGTGTGCCCCTTGAGAGGATCGCCGACCGAAGCGCCACTCTCGGCGTCCCAGATTCGAATGGTGTGGTCGGAGGATCCGGAGATGATGCACTGCCCATCAGGAGAGTAAGCAACGGACAGCACCGAGTCAGTGTGCCCCTTGAGAGGATCGCCGACCGAAGCGCCACTCTCGGCGTCCCAGATTCGAATGGTGCGGTCGTCGGATCCGGAGATGATGCGCTGCCCATCAGGAGAGTAAGCAACGGACCACACCGAGTCAGTGTGCCCCTCGAGAGGATCGCCGACCGAATCGCCACTCTCGGCGTCCCAGATTCGAATGGTGTGGTCGGAGGATCCGGAGATGATGCGCTGCCCATCAGGAGAGTAAGCAACGGACCACATCCAGTCAGTGTACCCCTTGAGAGGATCGCCGACCGAAGCGCCACTCTCGGCGTCCCAGATTCGAATGGTGTGGTCGGAGGATCCGGAGATGATGCGCTGCCCATCAGGAGAGTAAGCAACGGACCACACCCAGTCAGTGTGCCCCTTGAGAGGATCGCCGACCGAAGCGCCACTCTCGGCGTCCCAGATTCGAATGGTGCGGTCGTCGGATCCGGAGATGATGCGCTGCCCATCAGGAGAGTAAGCAACGGACAGCACCCGGTCAGTGTGCCCCTTGAGAGGATCGCCGACCGAAGCGCCACTCTCGGCGTCCCAGATTCGAATGGTGTGGTCGTCGGATCCGGAGATGATGCGCTGCCCATCAGGAGAGTACGCAACGGACCGCACCGAGTCAGTGTGCCCCTTGAGAGGATCGCCGACCGAAGCGCCACTCTCGGCGTCCCAGATTCGAATGGTGTGGTCGTAGGATCCGGAGATGATGCGCTGCCCATCAGGAGAGTACGCAACGGACCGCACCAGGTTAGTGTGCCCCTTGAGAGGATCGCCGACCGAAGCGCCACTCTCGGCGTCCCAGATTCGAATGGTGTGGTCGTCGGATCCGGAGATGATGCGCTGCCCATCAGGAGAATAAGCAACAGACAGCACCGAGTCAGTGTGCCCCTTGAGAGGATCGCCGACCGAAGCGCCACTCTCGGCGTCCCAGATTCGAATGGTGCGGTCGTCGGATCCGGAGATGATGCGCTGCCCATCAGGAGAGTAAGCAACGGACCACACCGAGTCAGTGTGCCCCTCGAGAGGATCGCCGACCGAATCGCCACTCTCGGCGTCCCAGATTCGAATGGTGTGGTCGGAGGATCCGGAGATGATGCGCTGCCCATCAGGAGAGTAAGCAACGGACCACATCCAGTCAGTGTACCCCTTGAGAGGATCGCCGACCGAAGCGCCACTCTCGGCGTCCCAGATTCGAATGGTGTGGTCGGAGGATCCGGAGATGATGCGCTGCCCATCAGGAGAGTAAGCAACGGACCACACCCAGTCAGTGTGCCCCTTGAGAGGATCGCCGACCGAAGCGCCACTCTCGGCGTCCCAGATTCGAATGGT
>Ga0307515_10022468_pt1 | contig 11113 bp, 2 predicted proteins | sample 17_EM_MG_FD_194513 | JGI IMG/M metagenome (GOLD analysis project Ga0307515, IMG submission 194513) | Populus trichocarpa ectomycorrhiza microbial communities from riparian zone in the Pacific Northwest, United States - 17_EM | ecosystem: Host-associated > Plants > Roots > Unclassified | place... | reverse complement strand
GACCTATTGAGTGCAGTTGCAAGCGATGATGTTGTTGACCGTGTTGAACATCTGGTTGAATACCTAAGTTGCAGGGTTTTCGGCCAAGCAATGTATAGACACGTGATATTAATTATCGCTATACAAATATATCGGTAGTAGATCCTTTTTAGTATAGCCTAAATTAGTAAGCAATTGACGAAGCTATAAGGCTTCCTTAGCCGTATACGTTGTCGCTACGTACTTAGCCTCTATAGTAAAGGTTATAAGAATTAACTACTTACTTAACTTATATAAAACTAGGCCACCTGCTAGCTTATAGATATAGCTAGAAGTTAGCTTCCTATTAACCGTATCTATAAACGCTACATTGCTATAGCCGTATAGGTATCGGAGGTCCGGATTAGGCTTAGCATAACCTTACGTTACGCACAACTCCCTAAGGTCCGCGACATATCGTCTAAATATTACCCCTATAACGGAACCTTGTAGCAAGTACTACAGTAGGCTTGTTAATAGGCTAGGTATATAGGTGATGCAAATTAAAGTTAATAACGTAATAATAACTAGTAGAGTAGTTGCCTAATAGATTAACTCTAATTGTATTCTAAGAATCACTATAAGAAAGGAACTATCTAGGTAGGGATTAAGGCTCCTTAAATACACAACCGTACTCCTATAAAATCCTTCTTATATATAATATACATATTATACATAAGGTACGTAAGTTCCTCTTATTCCTCTTATTTAATACGTAGCACGTTATATAACCTTAGTTACTATTCCTTGTCACATAGCTCTACCAGATCCATTCTGGACCGTGCTTTTATTAACTAACTAGCTTCTTCTAACTCTTCTTTAAGTAGTTATAACATCGTACTTAAAGCGTCCGTAACACTATCTCCCTCCTCTCTATCTTCGTCCTTAAAGATTTCTAGTATCTCCAAGTTGTTTACTAGAGGTATAATATCCATCTAATTAATTTAGTTAATATCGTTACTTATAATACCTAAAGCATCTTTCTCTTTATACGCGCAATGTTATGCCCACACTATTGCTACCATATTATCGCTTAGTGAAATTATACCGTCTCTATATTCTCGTTATACGAGAGAGGGGTTAGTTTATATTGCGTTGGCGAGTCCTTTATCCTAGCAACCCTCCTCTTATTCGGAGTACACTAAAGCAAACATTTAATTATCCTGCGATATTCGCTCTACTTTTAACGCTAAGTATACGCATCCTATAACTCTTAGTAGTCTTTAAGTTCCTTAAGTAATTTATTATAGGGTTTTGTATTTAATTTGCTACTATAAAGCTTAACGGTAATCTAGCGCAGGCTCTTACTAAGCTTAAGCGTTCCCGTAACGCTGAGCAGAAGGCCCTAAATACTCGCATTACGGCGTCCGCTCGGTTACTTTATCTTAAGAAAGTTCGTAAGAAGGTTTATTCTAAGGAGTAAAAACTTATAAAACAAGGTCTTTAGGAACTTAGTAATAAGAGAACTAACTCTCTTCCTATAAAGGGAATAACTCCGAGTAGTTCGGCAGTCGCTCTTCTTAGGTCCCCCTTAGGTGACTCATTTTTTAGCGATTCTTCTTTATTAATATTGCCTAACCTATTTTCTTCTAATACTCCTATACCTTTCTTATAGCATTCTTTAAATTCTCTAGTAGCTCCTAGGTAGTCTTATTATAGCCTATCTACTTTACCTTATACTATGTTTTATTATTAATGTCCTTATAGCTAACGATTCTTAAAACTTACTATTTATCTTCCTCCTATCCTCTATACGTGTCTGCTTCGTAAACTAGTGGCTTAATATTCCTATATACTGGCTCTAGCATTGTAATATGCTATATAGGGTAGATTTTTATTTTAGCTAGTAGGTTTAATTTAAACGTAACTGGTAAAAATTTTTATGTAATTTTAAAAGGTCCTAGTCTAATATAGTCCAATTTCTTGCTTAGTTATTAACTCTTGAAATTTTTATATAGTAGCCATACTTTATCTCCCTCCTTAAGATCTAGTCCCTTAGATCTCTTAGCATTATAATACCTTTTTATTTTCTCTTATACTTTCTTTACTAATTCTATAAGGTCTATATAAAGATTTATTAACGTCTTTATTCTTTCTTTAGCTATACTACTCGTTTTCTTTACTTAACGTAGCGATAATAATATTCTTAGCTTATATCCGTAATTTGCCTTAAATAGTGACGTACCTATTCCTTTTTAAGGTGTTATATTGTACGTAAACTGTATAACTGGTAATAACGATACCTAATTATTCTATACGTAATTAATATAATATCTTAAATACTACTCTAGTGTTTAATTTAATCTTTCTATTTAACCGTCTGTCTGCGGATAATATACGGTAAAAGTTACTACTTAAACTCCTTGCTTCGCTAAGAATACCTCCTAAAATACTGCTATAAATTTTAAATCTCTATCCAATATAATTTTGCTTAGTGCTCTATATCTTATAAACACTTCTTTAATATAGATTCTAGCGATATCCTCCGCTAAGATTTCTTCTATATAGGCTATAAAGTATCCCCACTTTATAAGCTTATCTACTATTACTAAGATCGCGTTATAATCCTATCCGGTAATAGGGTCTTTTAACTTTAGTAGCTTAATAATAAAGTCCTATAATATAACCTCCTATAGTCTCTCTAGTGTTTTAATAGGTTGTAGCCCTCTATATAGCTTATACCTTATTAGTTTATTCCTTTAGCAATCTAAATATTTCTTAGTGGCCTTCTTAGCTATCCTCTAGATTTTGTTAATAATGTACTCCTCTTAAAGTCTCGATACTAAGCCCATAGCTTTAGTGTGTCCTTAAGTTAGTCCCTTATAGAAGTCCTCTACAAACTACTCTGCTATACTTCTTAGGATATACTTTACTTCTCGATTTTTATATATATCTAACTATAGATCTTCTAGCTATGCTTTTAGAATTCTTTATACTTAAAAGCTTTCTAATAACTTATAAACTCTTTTTAGCTTATCTTCTTAAGTTACTGCGATTTTCGGATAATTGTATCTAATTAAGCCGTCTGTGTCTTTTTATAGTTTAGCCTTTTAACTTAATACGTCGGCCCGCGTATTGTCTATACCCTTAGTATACTAAATCTCAAAATAGTATTCTATAAGCATTTCCGCCTATCTAACTTGTCTTTAGTTAAGTTTTTTTGTCGTTAGGAATCCTATTAGGTTCTTATAATCTATCTTAACTATAAATAGTTTCTCTATACCTTATAAGAATGCTCTCTATTCCTTTAGTGCTATAACTATACCTAATAACTCTTTATTATAGATGTTGTAGTTTAACTCTAGTAGTGTTATCTTCCAACTATAGTATACTACTAGGTGCCATCTATTTGGATACTTTTATATAAAGTACGCCCCTAGTATAAAGTCTAATGCATCTATCTTTATAACCGTCTCTAGTCCTAGTTAATAGATCTTAAGAACTAGCTCCTAGGTAAATAACTCTTTAATTTTCCTAAAGAGTCCCTACTATTCTTCTCCCTATGCCTATAGTTCTTCTTTCTTTATTAATCGCGTAAGTAGTTTAATATCCTTTAACTACTATACTATAAACTTTCTATAGTAATTGCAAAACCCTAGGAACGATCTTAACTATATAACGTTCTCTAGTTCTTACCAATTTACTATAGCCTTAATCTTCTTTAAATTTATACTAAGTTGGCCTGGTTTAATAATAAATCCTATAAAATTGGTCTTCCTAGTAAAGAACTTGTATTTCTTAATTGCTACTAGCATCTATTCTTCTTATAGTCTCTTTAAGACCTATTTAATATATTCTCCGTATTCTTCCTTAGTTATTAAGTAGATAATAATATTATTAAGATATACTATAACAAATTCATCTAAGTGTTCTCCTAATACATTGTTAATACGCTTTTAAAACGTTACTAGTACGTTTATAAGCCCAAATTATATAACTAATAGTTTATATAGTCCTTCCTTTAACCTAAAGGCTGCCTTCTACTCGTCGCCTTTTTTAATCCTAATCTAATAGTATACCTATCTCAGATCTATCTTCGTAAAGATTTGCGCATTACCTATCCTGTCTTAAATTTCGCTAATTAAGGGTAAAGGATACCTATCCTTTCTTATAATGCTGTTTAACTATTTATAGTTAATATATAGCCTTAGTTTGCCATTTTTCTTTAGTACGAATAGTACTAGATAACCCGCTAATGATTGCGATGGTTTAATATATCCCTTCCATAGGTTTTCTTAAATAAATTCTTTTAATGCTCTACCTTCCTCTTCGGTAAGCTTGTAGATTAGAAAGAACCTTAAACTTATTCCTAGTTCTAATTCTATTTTATAGTCCTATACTGTATACTCTAATAGCTTTTTACTCTTAGGTAACCATAACTTCTTGCCGTACTTATAGTATCTCTTTGGTATATAGCTTAGCCCTTTTTCTATTTCTTTATAGGTTGCTCCTACTTAGTACCATACCAACTTGGCTTGTTATCGCATTTTACGGCGTTAAGTATCCTTAATATTAACTTAACCTATAATCTAATCGATCTTTAGATTATATTCCTATAACTAAGGCATTCCTAGTACTGCCTTATTATTCCCTAATAGTAATATATTAAAAGACATCTTAATTTATCTTCCTTTAATAGTTAACTAAATTAGTCCTGTTTTAAGATTAATAATACCTCCTCTATAGGCTATTGGATCTCCTAAAATTGTTACTAATAGGTAAGATCGTTCCTTCTATTTATGCAGTAACCCTATTCTTTTAACTGCTACTAGCAAGATATAGTTCCTTATTACTCCACTATCTATTAGTGCCTTAAACTATTAATTTTACTATTTAACTCATAAATTTAGGTGTTGTCCTTAAATTCCTTTAAGGGTCTAAGGCTCTATTACTAGCTCCCTTTAGTCCTATAGGCCTCTACTTTTTCTAACTATTAGCTACTAGATCCTATTTGTGCTTAGTCTAACTTAGGCCAATACTTAGTTCGCTTTTTATCTTTAATATACTATAGACAGGTATTCTCTAGACATTCCCACTATTATCGTCTATCTAGGCATTCTTCTATAAGGAATCTTCCTGGTTAAAGTATTAAGTCCCCTTATTCTTAAACTTCTACTAGGTACCAACTATGTATATACTTAGCATTTTAATATTTCGCCTTATCCGTCATCTAATATATCCTTATTAGATACTTCCGATTTTTATCCTTTGGTGCTTTATATATATTACACGCATTATCTATACATACTATCCACAATAGTGTATAATATGCTTAATATCTTAGGTCAACTCTCGGCTCGTCTTTATCCTTAAGTTTAAACCTATCTCGTGTTAATTTGAGTGTTGTAACTTCGTTTATAGGTATTAAGATCCGCCTTTCGCTTCTCTAGTCCTCTAATTACTCCTCTAAATCCTTTAATGTTATAATTAAGGCTCCTTTAATATAAGTTATAGCCTTCTCTATAATCGGGTGGTCTTAAATAACTTTTTCGTCTAACTACATATAGAAATCTTCCCACTTATTATTGTGTCGTTGTCTATACCACTTTTAGTATAACTACTTAAGTATATACGGCTTATTCGTAAGGAAATATCTCTTTATTACTATATTATGACAGCCTTTAGTGTATTATTCCTCAAACCTAATAGAAATCCCTAGATCCTCTTCTTATTCCAGTTCGGTAAGCCACTTAGCTCTTAATATACCTATTCTAGGTCTATTAGTAATTCTTTATACTAGCGCTCTATCCTTTATACATCCTAATATACTAGATCTCTTATCTAGTTTCTGTTCTTGCCATAAGGTAATTCTTGCTCTAAATTCCTCCATAGTTTCTTTTCTTTCACGTCTTGTAAGTAGATCCTCAAAGTTATCTTGCTTCTTAATCTTAGTATTAACTTTTTAGTCTTTAGGCCGAATACTGCGTTCTCCTAGTAGGTCCTCTAAGTCTATATATTTGTCTCCTAGTTTAACTACTGTTTATATTGCAGATTCTCTAATCTATAAAAAAGCCTCTTACCTCTTACTTATAGGTATTCTAATTTGTGCTCCAAATTGTTAGTCCCTTAGATTCTTTAATCCTGAGCTTACTTCTAACTTAAGCTTAGCTCCCGCCTTAGTTTAACTAGGCGTCTGTAGTATTTTTATCTCTTCTTAAGAATCTTAAATCTTACTTATCTCGTCTTAAGAATCTTGTGCCGTTAGGAATTCTTATCCTAAGCTCATTTATATATCTTTAAACTAAGCTACTGCCCTACTCTATCAGTTTTCGTCCGTTGTAGGTCCTTGGGTATGCCTTATTTTACTTTAAAAATCTTAGTCGTCTCTTATTTCGTCTTAAGAATCTTAAGCCTTTAGCCTTTTGCCTTTATTAAGTGCTAAAGTGGTTCGCTGTCCTACTTCTCTTACGTCTTATAAAGCGATAGACATCGTGTCTAGTGGGGTCTTAATCCCTACTAATATTCCCTACTCTATAGTAGAATTATCCTCTACCTCTAGTATAATATCTCTAAGGTCTACGTGCTCCTAGTAAGCCGCCTTTATCGCCTTATCATTATAAAATGTTTTGCCTATATTAAATTTATCGTCCTTAATATCTAATCTGCGAACTAGTTTATTGGTTCCTCTACACTTTATAGATTTTAGCTCTTATAGCCAATAGCTTGCGCTATACTTAGCGTCTTTATAAATTTGGCATGCGTTATTGTAATAAAACGTAAAACTTTTAATTAAACACTTCTTTGTTCCTTATAGTACACTATTATTCCTCTATACGTGTGTGTCTTCTGCCGTTAGTCTAGTTCCCTTTATTGTATAGTAATTCTGACTATCTTTATAATCCCTTATAAAGTGACCTTATTTTCCGCAATTTATGCAAGCTCTGTTTCTAAACTATTGACTTTACTATAGAGTCCGCCTAAACGTCTTTTACTGCTAAAATCCCTGGTTTAGCCTCTGCTCCTTAGTCCTATAATTACTAGATTCTTAACCTCTAGGTTTCTATAGTTTCTTACTTTATTTCCTATAGTCTTCTTTAGTTATTACGTACTCTACGTCTTATATAACTATAAAACTCTATCCTAACCTCTCTTAGTCTATTCCCTTTAGTAGATCCTATTATTAATCTTTATCGCTTAATCTATTAGTTCCCTTAGGGTATCCGTATCTTCTATTAAGATAATTACGTCCTAGACTTTAGCCTTAAGTCCTTGCTTATACTATACCATAAGCGCCCTATTATTCCACTTAACTTATATTGCTAATGTTTAAAACTGCGTTATATACTTAATTGCTAAGGTTCATTGCGTAATGTCTTAGAGTTTTCTTTTCATTATGGTTACTGCCTTTAGGTCTCTAAACATTTGCGTAAGTCGTTTTACAAATCCGTTTTAGCTTAAAAATATAAACCATACCTCTTAGTTTATAGTTATTATTCTGTTTGCTTATATTTCTATAAGGTAAGGCTTAAACTATTTAAGTGCCCTTCCTATTAAGAATAGCCCTACGTACGCTATTTAATCCATAGGTGTCGCTAGCTTTGCTCCCTCTTGCGCAACCTTAAAGTGCATTTACGTAAGGAATCCTTTAAGCTTCAATTTCTCTCCTAAGAATCTTTCAATTAATAGTAACTTAACCTTTGCTACGCCTATCCCGTTAATCCTATTTTTAAGTGCTGTATTATTCTCTATTAACTAGTCAACTATTTCTTATAATTATCCTACCGTCACAGGTTGTTGTGAGTTAGTATCCGCTATACTGGTGTCACCCCCTAACCCTAAAGTAGTTGCCGCCGTTAATGGCGTTATGGTGGCTGCTTTTAGTAGCATATTATTCGACTTTCTATATTTAATACCGTAACTAGGTAGTAATTATATAACGGAACCTTGTAGCAAGTACTACAGTAGGCTCGTTAATAGGCTAGGTGTGTAGGTAATGCAAATTAAAGTTAATAACGTAATAACAACTAGTGGAGTGGTTGCCTAATAGATTAACTCCAATTATATTCTAAGAATTACTATAAGGAAGGAACTATCTAGGTAGGGACTGAGGGTCCTTAAATATATAACCGTACTCCTATAAAATCCTTCTTATACGTGATATACGTGTTATATATAAGGTACGTAAGTTCCTCTCGTTCCTCTTGTTTAATACGTAGTACGTTATATAACCTCGGTTACTATTCCTTATTATATAGCTCTACCGGATCTATCCTAGACCGTGCTCTTATTAACTAACTAGCTTCTTCTAACTCTTCTTTAAGTAGTCGTAACATTGTACTTAAAGCGTCCGTAATAACCCCCCCCTTTTAGTAGTGGCCCCTACTTTTTAGACGCGTTTTTAAGGCCTAGGTTAGTACTAGGTTAGTATAGAGGACCTTATTACGCGCCTTTAACCTTATTATCGCCTTAACAATCTATTTTTTAACCCTCTTCCTATTCTTATACCTACGCTAGCTCCTAGCTTACGCGGGGCTTTTGGTTTTATATAGAACGGCCTACTATAATTCTAATTCTATAATATAGAGCTCTCTTCTTCTCCTCCTCTATTAATATTTACGCGTTTAGTGGCTTTATTTACCTATACCTACGCCGCACTTACGCGTCTTCCCCCTAACCTCTTATAGAGATGGAGTCTTTTAAGAATCTTCTTACCCTATAGTCTACTTTACAGTTAAAGGAAGCCCCCCTAGCCTTCTCCTTCCCCTCCTCCTATAGCCTCCAGAACGAATTCAAGGCCTAAACGGCACGGCTACACAATATTTATAAGGCCTTATCACGGGACGGGGGCAGTAGCTATAAAGCGTATGTATTTAAGGAGTCTATAAGACGTTGCGCGATCGATTGTAAGGGTCGAGGGCGTAAGGAGGTAATATACCTACGCGTAGCTGATATAAGCTGTATACGAGGTGTACGCGGGAGCACAGGGCTCTCCTATAGAGGCCCCTATAGTAGGGTTCCGTAATATTACCCCCCCCTCTTATAGAGGCGGAGCTTTGGTAACGCTATGGTTACTATATATATATAGAGGGGACACTTAAGGTATAAAAAAGAAGAAAAAGGGGGGTATTGCTAAAGGCTTAAAACAACGTTATATAATAGGGCTTAGCATCTAAAAATCTAACCAATTAGATAAATTTAACCGCCGGTTAAAGTTCCTAGATATCTTAACAATATTCCGGTTATATAATCGTACTTTACTGTAATCTAACGGCAATCTAATAGCAATTTGCCCTTACGTGGTAATATATAACGGTTTAACTCTATAAGGGCTCCTATAAAGGATTAGGTATAAAGTCTCTACTTAGGCCCGGTTTCTATAGGTTCGCGTAGTAAAAGTCACTAATTAGATCCTTTATATTTTTGAAGTCTTCCTATAGTTACCATTCTGGCTAATCTATGTCGAATCCTATATATATAGCTCTGTAGTAGAGCCGTCGTCCTCTACCTTTACCAAAGTATTTAGAGTTAATAATTTATTTAATAGTCCACTCCTTATAGTTCTCGTCTTTATTCTTATCTCGGACTAATACTAATAGGGGTTTAGGCTATATCTACCCTAGTAAGGGGTTAGGCTAATAAAGGTATAGTAGCTATAGGTAAAATACGGGCTATATTATATAGGTGGCTAGGGTAAGTAGGAGTTCTAGCTTATATATAGCTCCCTTATTAATAACTTGTTTAATTAGATAGGGGCTAAGGTTCTTATAATTAAGTAACTTTATAGGCCTTTATATAGAGATATTACGTATATTTAGCTATACCTAGTCACTAACACGTATTTCCAGTGGTGGCGTTTTATAACAGTTAGCGAAGTAGGCCTACTTTACTTAAGCCTAGGCCATTTCTCCCTTATAGTAGTTAAGTAGATTTTTTATACGGTCTATATGCTAGTTAGCAAATAGCATCTTAAGGCGTTTTCTATATAGTAGTTTCTTATTAATAGGTTCTAGTAGCTCTATGCCGGATTAGGGGTAATAACCCTTATTCGCGAAGAACGGGGTAAGTCCTATAGTGGTTAAGATATAGTTATTTACTGCGAATTTATCTAGTAGGAAGTGATCTACCCAGTTATTTTAACTATAGGCGACTACCTATCGTAGGTACGCTTTTATACTAGTATTATCGTTTTCTGGTTACCTAGTAGTTTTATAATAAAAGGATATAGACATCTTAATAGAGATGCTAAGGCGTTAGTAGATTCGTCTCTATATATTAGAGTTAAATTATATGCCTCGGTTGGACGTAATTAAGTTAGGTAACCTATGTAGTTAGTAAACTTCGCGAAAAAAGGCGTTAGTAACGTCGCTAATAGCTACGCCTTCGGTTAGGACGTAGTGGCGCTTTTTTATAAGTCGGCATATTATTATAAGGATGTTCTTATAGGTACGGCCGTGTTATTTATAGGGTAGTAGGTTAATAACGAAATCTATAGCAATATCTGCCCATTATTATATAGGTACTAGTAAAGGGTATAGTAGTCCTTAGTACTTTATATTAAAGGCCTTAGCGCGCTTATAACTATAGTAGGCGCCTATAAAGCGTTTAACTAAGTCTATTGTTTTTAGCTAGAAGTAGTATCGGCTAAGAAGCTTATAGGTTCCTTCTCTACCTAGGTAGCCGCTTAATCAAAAGTCGTGGGCTATTTAGATTAGTTGCCGTTATAAATTTTCTAAGTTAGGGATAAATAGGCGGCCTCTATAATAGAGCCTATTCTCTTTTACTTTTAAGGCTGCTATATTAATCTAGCCTAGGCTTTAGAGGTTAGTAGGTAGCGTATAGGCGCTAGCGGTCTTTACGGCAATAAGTTAATATAGTAATGGGTTAATAGAGGCGTTATATACCATAGTAATAAGCTTATTAATTTCGGGAGGTAACTCTAGTTCTATAGTATAAAGCTGGGGTATAGTTAGCTCTATTATAGGTAGTATACCTAAGGCTAAATTTCGTGCTTTTAGGATCGTTTATTATTAAAACTAATTATAGGGGTTATCTTTAGACTAAGGAAGGTCTTACGAGCGGCGTATTAGGCTATTAGGTTTAGTACCTTATACTCCTAGTCTATATACAATTTTAAAGTTAAAACTAGAGAGGAACT
>Ga0307515_10022467_pt1 | contig 11113 bp, 10 predicted proteins | sample 17_EM_MG_FD_194513 | JGI IMG/M metagenome (GOLD analysis project Ga0307515, IMG submission 194513) | Populus trichocarpa ectomycorrhiza microbial communities from riparian zone in the Pacific Northwest, United States - 17_EM | ecosystem: Host-associated > Plants > Roots > Unclassified | place... | reverse complement strand
AAGCAGATGCGGGCATTCGCCCGTGTCTCGCGCCGATACGACCGCGGCTACGGCCATTTCACCACCCGGCAGAACATCCAGTTCAACTGGATCAAGCTTGCTGAGTTGCCCGATGCGCTGGCAGACCTTGCCGAAGTCGGCATCCATGCGATGCAGACCTCCGGCAACAACATGCGCAACGTCACCTCGGACCAGTGGGCCGGCGTCGCGCCGGGCGAGGTCGAGGATCCCCGCATCTGGTCGGAAATCCTGCGCCAGCACACCACGCTGCATCCGGAATTTTCGTTCCTGCCGCGCAAATTCAAGATCGCCATCACCGCATCCGAGCACGACCGCGCCGCGATCAAGGTGCATGACATCGGATTGCGCCTGTACAAGAACGCGGAAGGCGAGACCGGTTTCGAGGTGCTGGTCGGCGGCGGTCTCGGCCGCACGCCCTTCATCGGCAAGACCATCAAACCGTTCGTGCACGGTCGCGACATCTTGAGCTATGTCGAAGCGATCCTGCGCGTCTACAACCAATACGGCCGCCGCGACAACATCTACAAGGCACGGATCAAGATCCTGGTGCATGAGCTCGGCATCGAGAAGTTCTCGCGCGAAGTCGAGGAGGAATGGAAGCTGATGGGCGACGTCGGGTTGACGCTCGACCATTCCGTCATCGAGGAAGTGCGTTCGCGCTTTTCCTATCCGGCCTATGACAAGCTGCCGCACATGCCGGACGAGCTGAAGCAGGCCGCGCATGATCCGTTGTTCGAGCGCTGGCGCAGGAACTCGGTGTTCCCGCACAAGGTCCAGGGCTATTCGATCGTGACGCTGTCGCTGAAGCCGGTGGGCGGCCCGCCCGGCGATGCCACCGCCGACCAGATGGACGCGGTTGCCGATCTCGCCGACAAATATTCCTTTGGCGAAATCCGCGTCGGCCATGAACAGAACCTTTGCCTGCCGCATGTCGCCAAGCGCGACCTGCCGCAGCTGTGGAAGGCGCTCGACCGGCTCGGGCTCGCCACGCCGAACGTCAATCTGGTTACCGACATCATCGCCTGCCCCGGGCTGGATTATTGCTCGCTGGCCAATGCGCGCTCGATCCCGATCGCGCAGGAGCTGACGCGGCGCTTCGCCAACCACGACACTGCCGAACTGATCGGCCGGCTGCACATCAACATTTCCGGCTGCATCAATGCCTGCGGGCACCACCATGTCGGGCATATCGGCATTCTCGGCGTCGAGAAGAACGGCGAGGAATTTTACCAGATCACCATCGGTGGCCGCGCTGACGAGGGCGCGCAGATGGGTACGCTGATCGGTCCGGCGATTCCCTATGCGGAAGTCGCCGATGTGATCGAGGATATTGTCGAAGCCTATCTGGCACTGCGCGACCGCCCCGAAGAGTTGTTCGTGGATGCGGTGAAGCGTCTGGGTGTCGAACCATTCAAGGAGCGGGTCTATGCCACTCGTTAAGCAGGGTAAAATCACCACCGACCTGTTCGTCCATATTGCCGACGGCGCCGAGCTGCCGGGCGATGGTGCGATCCTTGTTACGGCGGCGCGGTTTCTCGAGGATCCCAAGGCCCTTCTGAAGCGCGCCGGCAAGGTCGGCGTGATCTGGCCGAACAACCGCGATCTCGACGATCTCGTGCCCTATCTCGATCGTCTCGCCGCGGTAGCATTGGTGTTTCCGAGCTTCCGCGACGGCCGCGCCTACAGCCAGGCCCGCTTGCTGCGCGAACGTCATAGCTATGACGGCGAACTGCGCGCCACCGGCCAGGTGCTGCGTGACCAGTTCGTGTTCATGTCGCGCGCCGGCTTCGATGCTTTTGAGGTCAAGAAGGACGCCGACGCCGATGCTTTCGCTGCGACCATGAAAAGCTACTCGGTGTTCTACCAGCCGACCGGCGATGGCCGGGTCACCGCGCTGCATCGTCGGATGCAGCTGCGTCATTCGGAGAGTGCCGGCCAGTGAACGCGCTCGCACCAGAGGCTTTGACAGCGAGCGCGCCAGATTCGGCGGCGCAGGCGCTCGATCGCGCGCTGCGCACCGCCTCGCCTGCGCAAGTCATTGAAGCGGCATTGAAGGCCATCGGCCGCGAGAAGCTGGCGCTGGTCTCCTCGTTCGGGACGGAATCGGCCGCATTGCTCAAGGTGATGGCGGACGTCGATCCGGCGATCCCCGTGATCTTCCTCGACACCGGCTGGCTGTTCGAGGAGACGCTGGCCTATCGCGACACGCTGATCGCGACGCTCGGCCTGCGCGATGTTCGTTCGATCAAGCCGTTGGAAGAGACCTTGTTGCGCGAGGATCCGGACCGCGAATTGTGGTTCTCCGATCCGGACGCCTGCTGCCGCATCCGTAAAGTCGAGCCGCTGGCCCGGGCGCTGGCGCCGTTTTCGGCCTGGATCAACGGCCGCAAGCGTTTCCAGGGTGGTTTGCGTGCGGAAATGGCTGTCGTCGAGGACGACGGTGCGAAACTGAAATTCAATCCGTTCGCCAATGTCGAGCGCGAGGAGATCGAGGCGATCTACAAGCTCGCAAAACTGCCGCCGCATCCGCTGCTGGCGTCGGGTTATCAGTCGGTTGGATGCATGCCGTGCAGCAGCCGGACGGCGCCCGGCGAAGATGCGCGTGCCGGCCGCTGGCGCGGCAGGGCCAAGACAGAATGCGGCATTCACACGATCAAGACTTCGTAGGACAATGCCGCTGCGCCGCCACAAACAACGAAAAGCGGTTTCGTTGACTAAAGGCCACTTCATCGCGAGTTATGTGCCGCGTGCTGCGATGACATCCTTCATCAAGCCGAATGGAGATTGAGATGGTCCGTCGTTTTCTGCCCCTCGTCGCGGGATTGCTGTTCGCGAGTTCGGCGTTCGCCGCCGACGTCACGCTGCTCAACGTTTCCTACGATCCGACGCGCGAACTTTACGCCGATTTCAACAAGGCGTTCGCGGTTGCCTACGCCAAGGAATCCGGCAAGAGCGTCGAGATCAAGCAGTCGCATGGCGGCTCGGGTTCGCAGGCGCGCGCCGTGATCGACGGCCTGCAGGCCGATATCGTCACGCTGGCACTGGCCTATGACATCGACGCCATCGCCGGCAAAGGCCTGGTGGCGCCGGATTGGCAGAAGCGCCTGCCGCTCAATGCCTCGCCCTATACCTCGACGATCGTGTTCCTGGTGCGCAAGGGCAATCCCAAGGCCATCAAGGATTGGGACGATTTGATTAAACCTGGTGTCAGCGTCATCACGCCTAACCCGAAAACATCCGGCGGCGCGCGCTGGAACTACCTCGCCGCTTGGGGCTATGCCCAGAAGAAATTCGGTTCGCCCGACAAGGCCAAGCAGTTCGTCGGCGACCTCTTCAAGAATGTGCCCGTGCTCGATACCGGCGCGCGTGGTTCGACGGTCACCTTCGTCGAGCGCGGTGTTGGCGACGTGTTGCTGGCGTGGGAGAACGAGGCATTTCTGGCGCAGCGCGAGTTCGGCAAGGACAAGTTCGAGATTATTTCGCCGCCGCTGTCGATCCTGGCGGAGCCGCCGGTGGCCGTCGTCGACAAGGTTGCCGATAAAAAAGGCACCCGTGCCGTCGCCGAAGCCTACCTGAAGTATTGGTATACCAAGGAAGGTCAGGAAATCGCCGCACGTAACTCCTACCGTCCGCGTGATCCGGAGATCGCCCGGGAGTACGAAAAATCTTTCGCCAAGGTTGAACTTTTCACCATCGACGACGTTTTCGGTGGTTGGACCAAGGCCCAGAAGGAGCATTTTGGCGAAGGCGGTATTTTCGACCAGATCTACAAGAACTGAGCTCAAGACCGGATCTGGGGGGCGATTTGCCGGATAAGCAGGGGGATTTGTGAGCACAGCGGTTGCACGGCGGAGCAGTTTGCCGGGGTTTGGTCTCACCATGGGACTGACCCTGACGTGGCTCTCCATTATTATCCTGCTGCCGCTGGCCGGCCTGTTCCTCAAGACGTTCGAGCTTAGCCTTGACCAGTTCTGGGGTATCGTCACCAGCCGCCGCACCCTCAATGCGCTGAAGATTTCGTTCGGGCTTTCGTTTCTCGCCGCCCTCGTCAATCTGGTGATGGGAACCATCATCGTCTGGGCGCTGGTGCGCTATCGCTTTCCCGGCCGCCGGCTGTTCGACGCCATTGTCGATATTCCCTTTGCGCTGCCGACCGCGGTCGCGGGCGTGGCACTGACGCAACTGTTCGCGCAGAAAGGCTGGCTCGGCGCGCCGTTGGCTGAACTCGGCATCAAGGTCGCGTTCACGCCGATCGGAATCTTCATCGCGATGGTCTTCATCGGCATCCCCTTCGTGGTGCGGACGGTGCAACCCGTGCTGATCGATCTCGACGTCGAGATCGAGGAGGCGGCGGCAAGCCTGGGCGCCAACCGCTGGCACACCGTGTTCAGGGTGATCCTGCCGAGTTTGATTCCCGCGCTGCTGACGGGATTCGCGCTGGCGTTCGCGCGCGCGGTCGGCGAATACGGCTCGGTCATCTTCATCGCCGGCAATCTGCCGAATGTTTCCGAAATCGCGCCGCTGCTGATCGTGATCCGGCTTTCCGAATTCCGCTATGCCGATGCGACCGCGATTGCGGTTGTGATGCTGCTGGCTTCGTTCCTGATCATCTTCGCGGTCAATCGCCTGCAGCGTTGGGCGCAAACCCGTATTCCGGCGCATTGAGGGACCGATGTCGACGCAATCAGGCCTGGTAACCTCCGCGACCGAGTTGCGGGCCTATTCCACCGCGGATATCGCGATCTCCTCGCTACCTGTCGGCGGGGAGCGCACGCGTCGGCTCGCAGGCGCCGCTGCGGCAAATCCTCGGACCGAGCCGGGGCCGGTGCGCTTCATCATCATTGCGCTCGCGGTCACCTTCCTGTCGGTCTTCGTCGTGCTGCCGCTGGTCGTGGTGTTCGCAAGCGCCTTTTCCAAGGGCATCGGCGCCTATATTGCCGCGCTGGCCGAGCCAGAGGCGCTTTCCGCGATCAAGCTGACGCTGCTGGTGGCTGCGATATCCGTCACGCTTAATTTGGTGTTCGGCGTGATCGCGGCCTGGGCAATCGCCAAGTTCGATTTCACCGGCAAGACCTTCCTGATCACGCTGATCGACCTGCCGTTCTCAGTCAGCCCCGTGATCTCCGGCCTCGTTTTCGTGCTGTTGTTTGGTGCGCAGGGCTTTTTCGGGACATGGCTGCAGGCGCATGACGTCCACATCCTGTTCGCCGTACCCGGCATTGCGCTCGCGACCATCTTCGTGACGTTTCCGTTTGTCGCGCGCGCGCTGATCCCGCTGATGCAGGAGCAGGGCACGCAGGAGGAAGAGGCGGCGATCTCGCTGGGTGCGTCAGGCCTGCAGACCTTCTTCCGCGTCACTCTGCCCAATATCAAATGGGGCCTGTTGTATGGCGTATTGCTGTGCAACGCGCGCGCCATGGGCGAGTTCGGCGCAGTGTCTGTGGTGTCGGGTCATATCCGCGGCGAGACCAACACCATGCCGCTATTGGTCGAGATCCTCTACAATGAATATCAATTCGTAGCGTCGTTCGCGATTGCGTCGCTGCTGGCAATGCTGGCGTTGATCACACTGGTCGTGAAGACCGTTCTCGAGCGCCGATTGGACGAAGGGCAGGAACCGAGTGACCATTGAAGTCAAAAATATCGTCAAGAAGTTCGGCAGCTTTGCAGCGCTGGACAATGTCGACCTGAAGGTCGGCCAGGGCGAATTGCTGGCGCTGCTCGGCCCCTCCGGCTCGGGCAAGACCACGCTGCTGCGGATCATCGCCGGCCTCGACTGGCCCGATGCCGGCGAGGTGTCGATTGATGGCGAGAACGCGCTGGCCCGCGGCGCCAGCGAACGCCATGTCGGTTTCGTGTTCCAGCATTACGCGCTGTTTCGCCACATGACGGTGTTCGAGAACGTCGCCTTTGGTCTGCGGGTGCAGCCCCGCGCCATCCGCAAGGACGAAGCCACCATCCGCGCCCGCGTCAAGGAATTGCTGGATCTGGTGCAACTCGACTGGCTGTCCGGCCGCTACCCCAGCCAATTGTCCGGCGGCCAGCGTCAACGCATCGCGCTGGCGCGTGCGCTCGCGATCGAGCCGCGCATCCTGCTGCTCGACGAGCCGTTCGGCGCGCTCGATGCCAAGGTGCGCAAGGAATTGCGGCAATGGCTGCGCTCGCTGCATTCCGAAATCCACGTCACCTCGATCTTCGTCACCCACGATCAGGAAGAGGCGCTCGAAGTCGCCAACCGCGTCGTGGTCATGGACAAGGGCCGCATCGAGCAGATCGGCACGCCCGGCGATGTCTACGACAACCCCGCGACCGCGTTCGTGCACGGCTTCATCGGCGAATCCATCGTGCTGCCGGTCGATGTCAGCGGCGGCTCGGTGCGGCTCGGCGGCCGGCCGCTCAATATCGAGGCTAACGGCGCTGCTTCCGGCGCCTCGAAACTGTTCGTCCGGCGTCATGACATGCAGATCGGGCCGGCCGGGTCCGGATCGCTGGAGGGCGCGGTGCGCCATGTCCGTTCGTTCGGGCCGATCCAGCGCGCCGAAGTCGCGCTGTCTGGCAGCGAAGGCAAGACCATCATCGAGATCGACGCGCCCCGGGATCGGGAACTCCAGGCTGGCGAAATTGTCGGCCTGCAGCCCCGCCGCTACCGTATTTTCGCGGCGCAGGATTGAGATCTTTCGTCATTCCGGGGCGGTTCGAAGAACCGAACCTCAGGGGCGCAATTGCGCCTCGGGGAATCTCGAGATTCCGGGTTCGATGCTTTCGCATCGCCCCGGAATGACGGCTAAATCATTCTCCTGTTCACCATTCAGCCACGGTTGGTATGCAACAACTGCGTGACATCACGGGGGTTGATTCATGCGCGCCGCGGTCGCGATAGTGGGATTTTTGTTGCTGGGCGGCTGCATGGCCGACACCAAGGCGCCCGATCAGCCCACGATGTATCTCAGCATGGCCAATGGCGGCGCCACGCTCGATCCGCAGGCGGCGGCCTCGATCATCTCGCTCTACCGGCAGAACAACGGCCTCGGCGCCGTGGCGGTTGACCCTGATCTGATGAAGCTTGCCGAAGCGCAGTCGCAGGCGATGGCCAGCCGCAACAAGCTCGACCACGATGTCAAGGGCCCGCTGGAAAAGCGGCTGGGCGCGTCCGGATATCCGACCAAGCTCGCGGTCGAAAACGTCTCGGCCGGCTATCACACGCTGGCGGAAGCCTTTTCGGGCTGGCGCGACTCGCCGCCGCACAAGGCCAATATGCTCAAGAACGGTGTCACAAAATTGGGCATAGCGGCGACTTATGCTCCAAACACCAAGTACAAGGTGTTCTGGACGCTCATTCTTGCATCAACTTAGAGCATGATCCGGAAAAGTGGGCACCGGTTTTCCGAAAAAGATCATGCTCAAACATAAGATCCGCCTGATAAATTCCGCGTGATCTTTGCGAATATCTGCTGATTGACGCCGTCGCGAACTGCCGCCACGGTACTAACGCTATTGCCCTCTAGTTGATGGTCCCGATGGATAGCTCGGATTCTGCGCCTGCAACAAAGCCCGTTGACGCACAGCGCGTGCTGGTGCTGCAGGGTGGCGGCGCGCTCGGTTCCTACCAGGCCGGCGCCTTCCAGGCGCTGTGTCGTTCCGGCTTCGAGCCGGAATGGGTGGCGGGGATTTCGATCGGCGCCATCAACGCTGCGATCATTGCCGGCAATGCCCCGGACAAACGCGTCGATCGGCTGAAGGAATTCTGGGACATGGTTTCGTCCCCGGTGTCATGGAATCCGATCACGCCGGGTGAACGCGCACGCTCGTTGTTCAACGAGACCAGTGCGGCGCTGATTGCGACCTTCGGCGTGCCCGGATTTTTCACACCGCGGCTTCCGCCCGCGCCGCTGTGGCCGGCGGGCAGCCCGCAATCGCAGAGCTATTACGACACCGCACCGTTAAAGAAGACGCTGGAAAACCTGGTCGACTTCGACCGCATCAACGACCTGAAGGTGCGGCTTTCCGTCGGCGCTGTCGGCGTGACCTCGGGCAATTTCAAATATTTCGACAATTTCGAATTCAGGAAGCTCGGCAAGAAGATCGGGCCGGAGCACATCATGGCCTCCGCCGCGCTGCCGCCGGGCTTTCCCTCCATCGTCATCGACGGTGAGCATTACTGGGATGGCGGCATCGCCTCCAACACGCCGCTCGATTTCGTGCTGGATGAGGAGGTCGACCGCGATCTCCTGATTTTCCAGGTCGATTTGTTCAGCGCGCGCGGCGATCTGCCGATGTCGCTGCTGGAGGCCGCCGAGCGCGAAAAGGACATCCGCTTTTCCAGCCGCACCCGGATGAATACCGACAAGAACAAGCAGATCCACAACGCCCGCATGGCGGTGCGCGACCTGATCGGGAAATTGCCCGACTACCTCAAGAACGACCCCTCGGTCGAACTGCTGCGCAAGGCTTCCAAGGAAAACACCGTCACGGTGGTGCACCTGATCTACCGCAGCAAGAACTATGAATCCTCATCCAAAGATTACGATTTCTCCCATGTCGGCGTGGTCGAGCACTGGAATGCGGGTGCCCGCGACGTGCATTTGTCGATGCGTCACAAAGAATGGCTAGAACGGCCGCAGTCCGGGGAGACCATGGTGACTTACGATCTCACGGGGGAAGACACCAAGACCCCCGAAGACAAGAAACAGGAGTGAATGGAATGGGTACTTTGAAAGGCAAGACCGCCGTAGTGACCGGCTCGACCAGCGGCATCGGATTGGCTTATGCGCGCGCTTTCGCCGGCGCCGGCGCCAATATCGTTCTCAACGGCATGGGTGTGCCGGCCGATATCGAAAAAGAGCGTTCCGGCATCGAGACCGATTTCAAGGTCAGGGCCGTGCATTCGGCCGCCGACATGACCAAGCCCGCCGAGATCGCCGAAATGATCGCGCTCGGCGAGAAGACTTTCGGCTCGGTCGATATCCTGGTCAACAATGCCGGCATCCAGTTCGTGTCGCCGATCGAGGAATTTCCGCCGGAGAAGTGGGAAGCGATCATCGCCATCAACCTGTCATCGGCGTTCTACGGCATTCGCGCCGCCGTCCCCGGGATGAAGAAGCGCGGCTGGGGCCGCATCATCAACACCGCCTCGGCGCACTCGCTGGTGGCTTCGCCGTTCAAGTCGGCCTATGTCTCGGCCAAGCACGGTATCGCGGGTTTGACCAAGACCGTGGCGCTGGAGCTTGCGACCTTCAAGATCACCTGCAACTGCATCAGCCCCGGCTATGTCTGGACCCCGCTGGTCGAGAAGCAGATTCCCGACACCATGAAGGCGCGCAATCTGACCAAGGAGCAGGTCATCCACGACGTGCTGCTGCAGGCCCAGCCGACCAAGGAATTCGTGACCTCCGAACAGGTCGCAGCCCTCGCGCTGTTCCTGTGCGGCGACGATGCCGCCCAGATCACCGGCGCCAATTTGTCGATCGACGGCGGCTGGACCGCGGAGTAGGGCTCCCTGTCATGCTCCGCGAAAGCGGGGCATCCAGTACGCCGCGCCTTATCGATCAATCACTGGTTTCTCTGGAATACTGGACCACCCGCTTTCGCGGGTGGTGACAGTCTGAGTGATGACGGCGAATTAAGCCGCGCGCTTCCCGAACGCCAGCACGTGCAGCCCGAGCCGCTGCCGGACGATCCAGAACAACAGCACGGTCTCGAACGCCAGCGAGATCGACGTTGCGGCGGCGGCACCATGGCCGCCGTAGCGCGGCACCAGGAGCAGGCACAGCACCACATTCATGACAAAGGCCAGCGCATAGGCCAGCGCGCAGATGTGCTGGTGGCCGAGCATGTTCAGGAGCCGCTCGACCGGGCCGATCGCCGAACGCACTACGAGGCCAACAGCCGCGATGAACATGATGTCGTAACCGACCACGAAATGCGGACCGAACAGCCACAACAGCGGCTTGCCCAGCGCCAACAGCACGATGGTGGCGGCGAGCGAGGGCCAGAACGTCCACTGGATCGCATGCGTCACATAGGCCGACAGCCGCGCCTTGTCGCCGAGCGCGTGATATTCGGCAAACCGGTGCGCGGTCGTCGCCGACATCGCGTAGTGAATGAAGGACACCAGCGCCAGCGTCTTCACGACCGCGAAATAGACGCCGACTTCTTCCGATGAACGGAATTGCTGCAGCATCAGCACGTCGGTGTAGGACAGCAGCAGATAGAAGCTTTCAACCAGCAGGATCGGCAACGAGACCGCGAGCCAGCCGCGGAAATCATAGGCCTTGGCGCCGGCCTCAACGTGGCCGGCGAGCCGGCGGTTCAAGACCAGCATCTGCCCGATCATGGCGAGCCAGACCGCGGCGGCGCTGGCCAGCATCGCAACGGTAGCGCCGAGATTGAAGCCGAGCGCAAAGGCACCGGCGGTGAGGCCGATAATCAGCGACTGGCGCACGATGAATTGTGGCATCAGGCCGAGGCGCATCCAGTCATGCGAGCGCGCGATGCCGTCCTGGGTGTTGGCGACCACGAAGGCCGGCAGTGTCAGGCAGCCGATATAGAGCGGCAGAACCGTGTTCGGCTCGATCCATGGCGACAGCGTTTTCACTACGCCCGCCAGCAGCAGCGACACCAGCGACGACACCGCGAATGTCATCCAGCGGCTGCCGGACAGGAAGCCGCGCAACAGTGCATGTTGGCCGCTCGCGCGGTATTCCGGAATGATCTTTTGCGCGGAGGCCGAGATGCCGAAATCCATCATGCTGCCGAGCAGCAGCACCCAGGTCCAGACATAGACATAGACGCCGTAATCCGAGCCGCCCATCCAGCGCGCCAGCAGGATCTGCGAGAAATAGGCGAGGCCTGCGCTGATCACGCGGATGATGAAGATCGTACCGGCCAGCCGTTTTGTCAGCGACGCTTCGCTGGAGCCGCCCAACATCGAACGCAGGCGTGCGATCGGTCCGGCAGGCGAAGCGGGGGCGGATTCGGTGTCCATCACGGCCACAGCAAAGCATCCTCGAAAGGCCGCGAGGCGGCGGCGATGCTCCGATGTATCAACGATTCGTTAAGATTCGGTCTCCCCGTCGTTGCCGGGGATGAGAAG
>Ga0307515_10022466_pt1 | contig 11113 bp, 1 predicted proteins | sample 17_EM_MG_FD_194513 | JGI IMG/M metagenome (GOLD analysis project Ga0307515, IMG submission 194513) | Populus trichocarpa ectomycorrhiza microbial communities from riparian zone in the Pacific Northwest, United States - 17_EM | ecosystem: Host-associated > Plants > Roots > Unclassified | place... | reverse complement strand
CCCATAACTTATAAGTAAGAAAGCACTACGTGCTAAGAGGCAAATTTTAGGACAGCGAGACTTATATTACAATAGCAATAGTAAGTAAAGAGGATTAATTTTTATTTCGCTAGTTAAGCGGTATATATATATAGATGGCAACCATAAAAGAAGAGTTGCTAGTGTTAGGAATAAAGGCAAATGGTTACTATATAAGGCATATTACCGTTACGTGTAGCAAGTTGCCGTTACGTACGGTAAGTTGCCATTACGTGCTGCCGCGGCACTAGCGTGGTAAGGAACCTTAAGTTCCTTACCCTTTTCTTTAAGAAGAACATAGAACAATTATTATACTATCTACGAACCGTAGCTACGTAATATCCCCCTTGTATAACTAACAGGATTAATTAGGTATAATTATTTAAAGATTATAGTAACTTAAGAAGAACTAGATAGAGTTTATAAGTCACTAAAAAGCTTTTAGGTATAAAGAATTCTAAAAGTATAGCTAGAAGATCTACAGGCGGATATATATAAAAATTAAGAAATAAAGTATATCCTAAAAAGTATAGCAGAATAATTTATAGAAGAATTCTATAAGGGAATGACTTAAGAATATAATAGAGCTATAGGCCTAGTGTTAAGACTCTAAGAAGAGTATATTATTAATAAAATCTAAGGCTTAGCGCGAAAAGTTATAAGAGAATATCTAAATTATTAGAGGAATAAGCTAATAAGGTATAAGCTATATAGAGGGCTATAACCTATTAAAGTACCAGAAAGACTATAGGAGGTTATATTATAGGACTTTATTATTAAGTTACTAAAATTAAGAGATCCTATTACTGAATAAGATTATAACATAATTTTAGTAATAGTAGACAAGCTTATAAAGTGGGGATACTTTATAGTATATATAGAAGAAATATTAGCAGAAAATATCGCTAGAATCTATATTAAAGAAGTATTTATAAAATACGGAGCATTAAGTAAGATTATATTAGATAGGGATTTAAGATTTATAGCAGTATTTTAAAAGGTATTCTTAGCGGAATAAGGAGTTAGAGTAGTAACTTCTACCGTATATTATCCGTAGATAGACAATTAGATAGAAAGGTTAAATTAAATACTAAAGTAGTATCTAAGGCATTATATTAACCATATATAAAATAATTGGGTATTATTATTACTAGTTATACAGTTTATATATAATATAATACTATAAGAAGGAATATGCATATTACTATTTAAGTCAAATTATAGATATAAGCTAAGAATATTATTATTACTATAATAAGTAAAGAAAACAAGTAGTATAGTTAAAGAAAGGATAAAGACACTAATAAATCTTTATATAGACCTTATAGAATTAGTAAAGAAAGTATAAGAGAGAATAAAAAAATACTATAATACTAAGAGATCTAAGGGACTAGATCTTAAGGAGGAAGACAAAGTATAGCTACTATATAAAAATTTTAAGAGTTAATAACTAAGTAAGAAGTTAGACTACGTTAGACTAGGACCTTTTAAAATTAAATAAAGAATTTTACTAGTTATATTTAAGTTAAATCTATTAGCTAAGATAAAAATCTACCCTATATAGCATATCGCGATGCTAAAGCTAGTATATAGGAATATTAAGCCACTAGTTTATAAGGCAGACATATATAAAGGACAGAAAGAAAATAAATAGTAAGTTTTAAAGGTTATTAGTTATAAGAATATTAATAATAAAATATAGTATAAAGTTAAGTAGATAGGCTATAATAAGACTACCTAGGAGCTACTAGAGAATCTAAAGAATGCTAGGGGAAAGGTATAGAAGTATTAGAAGAAATTAGGTTAGGAAGTATTAATAAAAAAGGATTACTAAAGAATAAGTCACCTAAGGGGGACCTAAGAAGAGTAGTTGCCGAGCTATTTAGATCTATTTCCTTCTCTATTAGAGGAGAATCTATTCTTTTATTACTAAGTTCCTATAAACCTTATTCTATAAGTTTCTACTCCTTAAAATAAACCTTCTTATAAACCTTCTTAAGACGGATTAACTAAGTGGACGCCATAAGATAAGACTTAAGAGCCCATTGTTAAGTATTAGTAGCCTCCTATTCTACATTATAAGAACGGCGTAACTCTACTAAAGTAATAGATAGTTCATTATCTAGCTATATAGCAGTAGATTAAATATAAGACTTTAAGATAAATTAATTAGGGAACTAGATAACTATTAAGAGTAATAGGTTATGTATACTTAGTATTAGAGATGGAGCAAATGTTATAGGATAAATAAATATTTGCTTTAGTACACTTTAAGTAAAAGGACGGCTGTTATAAAGATAGATTTGCTAGCGTAATATAAACTAACCCCTTTTTTAAACAGCGAGAACACGGAGATGGTATAATCTCACTAAGAGATAATATTATAGCAAAAGTATAAATGCGACGAGCAGTTAAAAAAGAAGAAATTACTTTAGGTATAATAAGTAATAATATTAACTAAATTATTAAACAGATATTATACCTCTAGTAAACAACTTAAAAATATTAAGAATCTTTAAGGATAAAGATAAAGAGGAGGGAGATAGTATTATAAACACTTTAAGTATAATATTACAACTACTTAGAGAGGAGTTAGAAGAAGCTAGTTAGTTAATATAAGCATAATCTAAGATAGAGCTAATAGAGCTATATAACAAGGAATAGTAGCCAAAGTTATATAACGTAATCTATATAATCTATAGGATCTATATAATCTATAATAGAGTAAATAAAGCACACGTATATTACGTATAAGAAGAATTTTATAGGAGTATAGTTGTATATTTAAGGACCCTTAGTCCCTACCTAGATAGTTCCTTCCTTATAGTAATTCTTAGAATACAATTAGAGTTAATCTATTAGGCAACCACTCTACTAGTTATTATTACGTTATTAACTTTAATTTGCATTACCTACACACCTAGCTTATTAATAAGCCTATTATAGTACTTGCTATAAGGTTCTGTTATATATAACACGCATATATAAGTAGGGCTTTACCTACTAATATAAGCGGCGTAGAAGATTAGCTAGGTTAGCATTATTAGGAAGTAAATAGACATATTAGCGCTGCCCTTTACTAAGGAACAATAGTAGAGAGTTTACACCATTAACCTCCTAATAAGGAGCTAGATATAATAGCTATATTAGAGCTAAATATACTAGCTTAAATAGGCGGATATAATTTACTAAGGGTATTAATTAGGCGTTAAAATTTCAGTCTTTATAAACCTTACCCTATAAATGGCAATTAACCCCAGTTTATACCAAAGGCGTATATATTAAATACTTTAATTTAATAAGAAACCTAAATAAGGGGTAAAGGGTAAGGGGTAATAGGTAAAAGCTAATGGCAAAGGAAGGACTAATATGCACTTAAAAAGACCTTTAATTTCCCCTTAAAGCTTTTAAAAGCTATAAAGTAATAGCAACTCTAATAATAATAATAACGTTAGCACCATCTTAATCTTTATTTTATATCCCTCCTGAATTTTCACTTAATAATAATAATTTCTATACTAGTCCCCCTAGAAAATTAATAGCTTTATCTTAACACTATACAATTATAAACCCTAAGAAAAGCGTAAGTAGTAAGCCTAAAAGGAGAAGCAGGGAGGTACTTCCTTTCCTCTCTAAAAGTTAAGAAGTATTAGAAGCTTAAGTAATTAACTATTAGGTAAAACCTAAGTAAATAGTTATATAAATATAAGTTATAGGCGACCCTAGGGCAACCTAGGGGTAACTCGCCCGTAAGGCATGTGCGCTATATATATATAGGGAAACCCCTTCTTACCTCGTATATAGTCTCCTCCTTTTTCCCTTAAGGATTTGTCTGTCTATACAATATACTTAAATATTCTATTATTAAACTCCCTATCTATATCCTTACTTTATATTAATGGTATATTATTCTACTTAGGGCTTTAATTTAGAGATTTAATCTAATAAAGCGCCTATAAACCCTATATATAATTACTAGAAAGCTTATAAGAAGTATTATAAGAATAATAAGGATAATAAGGAAGATTTCTATATGGATAGAAATAACAGTTAAGCCGCTGGAGGAAGTAGTTAAGGTAATTATCCTAATAATTACCCTACTACTTTCCCTTTTTCCCTAATAGTTCTAAATATGTAGTTTTAATAACTAGTAGTAAATCTAATAGTTATTAAAGACAATATAGCTAATCTAGACTCGGAAACTAAAGGTAATAAAGCTAGTAATGCTAATAATAAAGCTAACGGAGCTAGCAAAGCCAATAATTAACTAATACCTCGCGGATTAAGTATACGCTTCCCCTTTTAATTTATAATAGCCTTATCTAATAATTAGTAGATAATAGAAATAACGGCAGTAAGGACAATAAGGGTAATAAGAAGCTGCCTTTATTAGAAGCGCTAGAAGAGGAAATATATACACCTACGTATAATTATACTATATTACTACTAATATAAATATATAAAACGTAACAAGTTATAAGTCTTAGCTGGAATTAAACTATTTTAAACCTTTGGCTAAAAGGAGGGGAGGTAGGGGGTTAAGGGCTATAACGGGACTAGCCTAATTATAGTAGGAATATCTCGGTAAAACACTTAATAGATAAATTCTAACGCTTTAACCAAATTCTGCCTAATTCTACTAGCTTTATTAACTCCTACTAAGTTCTAATAAGATTAATTAAATTCTACTAAAGTCCGTTAAAGACCGCGTGCGTATATGCGCACGAATCGGCCACCAAGACCCCTAACTATTTAATTATAAGATTCTCTCGTTATTCCTTTCTCTTCTTTACGCAACGTCTTGTTCTTTGCAAGAGCTATATGCCCTTGGATTTAGATAGAATTTATATTGTTCCTTCGAATCTTCCCCGAAGTCTCTTCGCGCCCTTACAGTCGGGCCTTTTAGAATCGCGCCCGTCACTAACTAAGGTGGTTGCTTAATTACTTCTTTTCCTAAGTAGCCTAATTGCTAGTGCTATATATAACCTTCTACCTAATTTAGCAGAGGCTTTAATAAATACTTTAATAGTTGCTTTAATAATTAAGTCGTAAAAGAAGCCTCTGGTAAGTCTCTCCTTTAGCTTATTATATTTAATAGTATTCTAACTATAGTAGTAGCCACAGTAGGCGTATATTGTATTATCGCCATAGTAAAGAGCGTTCTCTTTATTGTTCTAATAGACGTCTTTATTAAGCTTTTAAAGGCATACTGGGTTAGGTACATCTTCATGAGCACATGATGACGTTTTACTTGAGTGGCTTACGTGATAGTATGGATAACGTATCATTGCGCACTTCGCTGTACGCTTGGGAATTACATTTCGGTAAGATTCTAGAGGTGTTGACGGGAAGTCCACGATAGGTTCTCTGAGTCTGCTACGTCGCTCAGCTCGTCACTGTTATCGTCGGGACATTCACGCGGGTTTGGATTGGTGCTTCGCGTGACATGTCGCTGAATGAGTAGGAGATCGAGCTCCGCCTCGAAGGCACTTCCCTAGGGGTTGCGTGCTTGATGCTGACTGCTTCCTGCTCTATCGCAACATCTTCATCTATAACTTCCTCTTCTTCGGTATGCCGACGCCGTCGAGTTTGCCGCTCCTCCCTCCTCAACCGCCGCGCGCGTGCCACCACCCTCTGGAGCCCGGGTAAACCCGTTAAACCCAAGCCATTCGACCTCCAAATCTCCTTCTCAATGATCTTCCTCGACTCGATCGTCATCAGGTCGGAGCATTCGAGCGCAATGACCAGCGCCTCCGCAAAACCTAGCAGCGTCTTCTTCCTGTCAAGGGACGACGCGATGGCATTAGTGGCACGTCCGCTGTCGAGGTAGTGCCGTGCGTAGGTGGCCAGCACTTCGCGACAGATGCGTTCCGTGGATAGCGAGTAGTCCACAGGGATGCGGAACGACGGGTCGACCAGGCCCAGAACACCGAATACGCGGTCTCGTACGTCGGTGCAGCAGGACTCGCGGGATAGTTGGATGATGTTGTACCAGTCAAACAGCCTAGCTGCCCCATAGACGCCTTCCGAAAGCATTTTCTGCCGTTCGAGTATGAGGTGCCCGAGATTGGAGGACCGCAGTGACTCTGCGTAGACGATGTCATCTACGGGCTTTTGCGCGTTTTTCAGGTACTGCAGGATGTCGTTGAGTAGGACCTCCAATTGGCTCCATGGAATGGTCCTGGACCCCCACATAACGCTGATGGATTTCGCGAGAAGGATTTCTTGGATGATCCATAAGCGGTTCCAGTATTGCGCTTCGGAGAGATATGCGAAACATTGTAGGCCCATCGACATGGCGTCCTCATGGTCCGGCGACGGCCGGCATTGCAGGCCGTTCGGCAATCTATACGGGGATTTATATATTTGAATATCATCCATGACACCATCACTTGCTCCTCTTTCCCGACCCAGCCAAATATGCACTCTCCTAGCTGAAGAATAAATCTGCGCCATCTGATTGACCTGATGATTCCGTTCCTTGGCATTCTCTTGATTTATACAGATCTGATCGACCCAGAAGCGCTTATGGAGGCAGAAATCGCGGTCCAATGACTTTTCTTTGAGGAAATGGTATAAATTGTTGCGGATCTCGAAGCTGTAGCCATCGATGAGGATCTTATTGTGTGAGGGCGGTCCCCACACGTAGGACAGAGCGTGAAACTCGACCCCCGGGTGGAGATCTTCGATGATGAGTGTACAGTGCACCGGATCGCTCAGGCTCGAGCGCGGGAGAAGTTTTACGAGTCTTATGGCATTGGCTTTGTAGTTTAAAAGAGAATGAATGAAGACGGTTTTGTCCGCGGAGTGAGTGACCATTTTTTATGGTATTGAGCGAGTGTAATTAAGGTTGAAGGCTGGGGACAATCCAATCCTTCAGAAGTGGATCGTTGCGGGATATGAGACGATACATGTTCTTTGTGAGGCTGAGGCTGTGCCTTTGCTTGGCTCAGACGGCTGTATGGGTCACTGGCTTGAACACGCCACGAAATTCTAAGAGTATCATGCTAGGCAAGAGTGAGATATTATGACGAGATAAATAGTTACCGGTGAAGATACAGTCAGTCTGAACTGGTGAATTCTGAAATTTTGTTGAGAAGTATTGGTATTGTGTCGGGTTTCTTCTTTTAGCCACGGCCATTCTCGTGCCCATCTTCGGCCGACGAGCAGTCGTGTACTGCGCGCGACGCAAAGTACTTTTCTGTCGCGGCGTCGTCGCTCACGGCCGAGGTCATGTTGCAGGCCGTGTCGGCGTATATCTATCTGTCGATTCAGGTTGAATTTAGCCTATTACCCTATCCGTGTTCTCATTTCGGGTGTACTACTACCCCCGTGTGAGTTGCATTCCCCCCCTCCCTTTCCTATTTTAGACATCTACCTTATGTATAAATAGCTTCTTTTCTTTATAGTTGAATAGACAGAGTCCTTATTCTTTACTTACTTATCAGTGCACGGACTACCGATCGATAGTTATGAGCCCAGGTGACTTGCCATATTGCACCTATTTAACTAATTAATTTGACTGATCGTACCCCTCATTAAATACTTCATTCGTCTTTATAAGCACCTCTTAATATAACTTCTTAACCTACCTAAGCTGTTACTATAACGGTGATATTATTGAACTAAGCCGATTGGGACGAATGGATCGACCTTATTAGGCTTTGAGCTTAAACAGGAGATGTATAGGAATACGTCGACCCCTTAACCAAATAGGATCAGTTGCCCCGTTTGCTTAAACCAGCCTTTCTTAGGCCTTAAGATATAAAGATAGGATTGACCTTATATACAGCTCTCTCTGAGGACAAGAAGGATAAGCTTTAAATTCTCCATAAGAGGCATAAAATAGTAGAGAAGGAATATAAGAAGTAGAAGGCAGCTTTAACCTCCCTATAAAGCTATATCACTAGTATGGTGGCCAGGAACCTTAACACCTATATACTAGGTATCGACTTAGTATACAACGCACTAGTGGCTCTTAAGGAGAGGGTTGCCCCTACCGATATAGTACGAGAGCTGTACCTATCTACCTAATATACGAAGGTTAAAAAGGGCCCAAAGAATTAGAACTTTAAGGCCTGGCTATAGTAGTGGGAGAAGATATATAACGACTGCAAAAAGATTAAATTGCTAGACGTAAACGGCGACCAAGCAATTAGAGACTTTCTACTGGCTATAGAGCTAGTATTACCAAACTAGGCTTTAATGTGGAGGGTCGAATTTAACAAACACAACTAGGCTAGTGATTAGATAATATCTATAGATCGACTAGTTAAAATATATTGGAACTATTAACGAATAGAGACTGCCTAAAAGAGAAGAGATCAGCTTAGTGTTAATGTAGTAGGCTTCTAGGGCGAGTTAATTAACGGAGCTCGTAAGGACGAAGCTCCTAAAGCACCTAAGGATAAGGCCCCTACTATACCATCTAGGACGTTAAAGAAGAAAGACGCCCCACCGTGCTACTGTGGAGATATTTACTAGTTTCCAGAGTATCCTTATATTAACAAATTAGTTTAATTAAAAGACTAGAAATTAGATAAAGCCACGGCTATAAAGGTTAAGGAAAGGATTATAAGCGCATTAGATTGGACTAAGTTAAAAATTAAAAAGATAAGGAAGGAGGCTTTAGGCAAGGAAGCTTTATAAAAGGAAGCTATACAGAGCCTAGACAGAAGTTAAAAAGAAAACAACTATGGTACCTTCGCTGTATACTAAGTGGGCGCCTATAACGCAGGTTCTAACTATAAGCTGCGTAATAGCGTAATTCTCAATAACGGAACCACGATATACGTTATTAATAATTAATTAAGATTTGTTAACGAGCTCTAACTAAGTAATAACTTTATATACGCCGGAACGGGCCTAGATCCGGTTAAGGGTATAGGGACGGTAGTAGTCACGATCTAGACGCCAGTAGGCCCTAAAAGGATCCTATTAGCTAACGCAGCGTATATACCGGCGTTCTATATAAATTTAGCCTATCTAGATAGGTTTAATAATAAGAATATATAGTGGGATAATAAAAAGAACCTACTATATTATAAAGATAATTATAAGACGTTTGCCTATTACGGGTGATATTGTAACTAAAATACGCTTAAATATAATAAACTAAAGGCCTTATTTGCAATTTAATTGCAAGACCCCCTTCCTAATTAGGAAGTAGCAGGAAGGCTTTAGTATAAGAGACTAGGTTATATAGCACCTAAAGCAATTAAGCATCTACCCTAGGAGGTAGGAGGTGCGAAGCTTTAAGGACCGACGACAATTAACTATAAGACTTGTACTATTAGCAAGGCTTACAAAATTATATTAAGAAGAGCACCTACCAATAAGGTAACGAGGCCCTTTTACTAAGTATATATCGACCTATTTACGGAGATCGTGGCGTATAACGGTTATAATTAGACGATATATTTCTTTAACGAATTCTTACAGATAAATAAGGTAGAGATTTTTGCCTAAAAGTCGTTAATAATATAAGCAATTATACGATATTTAAATAAGGTGAAGTGTTAATATAAATAGAAGATCGCGGTCATCCGAATTGATAGCGAAACTTCCCTTAGTGGTGACTTCTATAGTTAAATAGCCCAAGAAGGAATTACGGTGGAGTACTTAACCCTATATATAAAGTCTTAAAATAGTTCTACTAAACGTTCTAGGGGGGTGATTATTATTAAGTCTTGTTATATATAAATTAAAGCTTAATTACTAGAAGAGCTCTAGCTAGAGATTATTAGAGCTATAGTATATCTAATTAACAGGATACCGAACGCCTAGCTTGACTAGATAATACCTTTTAAAAAGCTTTAGTTAGTACTAGGGCTCTTACCATTAAAACTAAATATAGCTTATCTACGTATATACGGCTATAGAGCTTACCCGCTTAAATATAACCTTCTATACACTTAAAAGCTTAAGCTAAGGGCTTATATTAGATACCTAGTTAGGTACTAGTTAATAAATATCTTTAGGGTCTATATACCTAGCGAAAAAAAGGTAATTTAAATAAGAGACGTTATATTTAATAAGTAATTGCTCTATAACGACAATTAGCTAGATCTCGCGAATCTGCTCCGTAAACGCGCTAATTAAATTTTGGAAGTAATTAATATATTATAAGTTGGCAGGACGCTTTAGGAAGAGCTTAATAAAACGTTAGATAAGGACAACGAGACTTTAGATAAAATTTAAGTGGATAACAATAGAAATTGTAACCGACTACTTGGACTGTGCTAAAGACACAAGGTTGCAGCCTTCAAGCCTGCATCAGCACTACCCTCGTATACCTCGTATACCTCGTATATCTTATATTACCCTATTTCGACTACGTATTAGTCTACCCTTTTGTTTTATTACCTATACCTTCTTCATATATATATACTACTTGATTTCCATAGATTTACAATTAAGTCGTTTATTCAATTCTTCGCACTATAAAGCTTATAGTTATAAGCCCGGATCGCACCACCTGCTAACTAATTAATCTACTACCTTATTCAAGAAGTTACTACTTCTACCTTTACAGTGTCTCGAGCTTCTTCACCTATTAAACGAACGGACGATTAACCCCAGTTGACGATCGTACGTATCTGACCGACAAACGAACTGACGAATTAAATTAAAAGTTCGAAACGTTAAAATAAGGTTTTTACTAAGACGCCAATTGGACCCTACCTGACCTGTTAAATCCTAAAAATAACAACCACAAGCGAATCGAAAGTTAACCTTATCCTTAACTAGCCTTCTAATTGGACACAGTGGTTCTTTATTATCCAAGACACAGCTATAACTAATGAGGTATGGCAGTACATCAACCTATTTACAAAAGACGAGCGTCTAAAGCTAGCACAACTAAGTCGTCCCACACTAACATCAGGATTTTTTTTTTGGGGCACGTTGTTGCAAGCGAAAATCGGGGTCTGCAAAACCTGCGTAAGTCGCAATTTTGGCAATTTGCGGCGATTTGCAGCGATTTACTACAAACATACAGGCTACTTGTGCAAATTGCCGCAAATTGCTAAACCCTAATTTTCGGCTGCAATAAAAATACTATAAAAGCTCTGCACGAAGCTCTGCACGAAGCTCT
>Ga0307515_10022465_pt1 | contig 11113 bp, 11 predicted proteins | sample 17_EM_MG_FD_194513 | JGI IMG/M metagenome (GOLD analysis project Ga0307515, IMG submission 194513) | Populus trichocarpa ectomycorrhiza microbial communities from riparian zone in the Pacific Northwest, United States - 17_EM | ecosystem: Host-associated > Plants > Roots > Unclassified | place... | reverse complement strand
ATATCTATCGACGTGCTCACAGATTCATCCCTTGGGGTGATTTGCTCGCCATGGTTGCTCGCTTTGCAGGACCTCGAGATGCAGGGGAGATCAGGAGAGATCGATGAACATGTCCAGTGTTTTGCGGGCCCAGCCGATGACAGCTGACGTCTGTCAAGTCAAACTGGGCATCGGATTCTCGAGCATGTTAGTGCCACGACAAACGTGCCTGTTCAACTCCCCACGCGAATAGTAGGTCTTGTTGCTATTCATGTCGATGGTCAATAAGCCTCGATGGTGGGGGGCGCATTCGCAACTCACCACGTTGCACAGGTTTCCCCAATGCCAAAGTGGAATTTGTGGAGGTGACGAATGGCGTCCTTCTTATTCTTCCAGTTCGCTCTTTTCTCCTCGGCGCAGAGCCCGCACTCGAACCGATCTCCCACCTTCTCCAAAAACCCGTCATATGCCTGAGAGAGGCGGAACCCATGGTCATGATCCACAGCGTTGATCTCGTCGTCAGACATGGTACGTCTAAGTGCGTCTGCTGTCATGCCTTTCGCGAAAGCCTTCGGGATCCAGGTGATCGCGAACGCTTGCCCTCCTCGCTGCCTGGATAACGCTTGCAGTCTCGGAATATCCGGCTGGTAAGGGGCTGCGGGTTTATTTCCAGGCTTGTCGTAGATGCGCTGGAGTGCTTGGCGACGCGTTCGACTAGACGATTGTTGTCGGATTAGACCCGCGGGTGCACCATGACGGGACGGCGCCCCATCCGTATCGATATGGATAGCAGGGGTTGGGTGGATATCAGCTCCATTGGGAAGGCGGGTATGTCGCGACTGGTATGCCACCATGGGAACGCTGATTGTGCTTGTCTGGTGGATGAGACTGGTTGACGGGTGGTTCTCTTGGGCGTGCTGGTTGGGTATAGGAATATTACCAACAACAAATTCTGACCTAGTCTCGTCGAATTAGAGAGAGCCCAGAACCATCCCAGGCGACGTACTGCTCGTCATTCCCCTTATCATAAGAATGAGTTCCTTCTACAGCATGAATTCTCTGCGCATTTATTTGACCAGCTTTTGCTTCATAGGCCGTGTTCATATCCCGTGTCACCACCGCATCGCCGTTTGTGTTTTCCTCGGGGTAATGGGGCTGTTCAGGAATATTTGTGTAGAGGTAGAAAGGGCTATGGTATGTAACCCGAGGGGTGATGTTGCACTGACTCACGTTGGTTGTGTTGGGGGGCTGAAACAAACCGGAAAACATTGTCAGTTAAAGTCCGCCTTTGGTTGAGGTACCCAAACCTCTCTTTCTTCGTTCCATGCTAGCATGACCAATGGGGCCATTGATGGAAAGACGAGACTTGAAGTGGTGTTCCACCTGTCCGTGGTGACCTCCTTTGGAGCTACGGGATGTAGAGAACCCAGGCCAAGATCGCAGAGGTACTCAAGAGTGGAGTCGCCTTCTGGCATCGTGTGGTCCGAGGCTCTCTGAGTAGCCGTGGGTGGCAGAAATTGGAAAATAGACATAGGATCAATCGCGGCTAGCTCATTGCTGTTGTGTCCCCAATAAGATACACCAATGGAAGTCAGTATATGTACGAACCGCGTTATGGCTGTCTTCTGGGTTGGGTCCAGCATTGCGGGTAAACGAGGGGAAGAAGTGATGGAGGGAATGGGCCACTGCAGCGATAGGTGAGATCGCTAAATCGAAAGCACCTCATATATAAGCACTCAGAACCCTCCGCGTCACACTTATTGTGGTCATGTAGCGTAATGGCGTACCAGAGAGGATTGTCTTCTTCATTTCCTTTATCTTTCCTTTGTCCAATTTGATGAATACCGTGAGAGAATGTACATAGGGCCTGTGGACGCTCTTCGCTCCTTTGTCCAGCCTGACTCGGCTTTGTCCTATTCAATAGAGAGGGCCTGTGGTCGCTCTTCGCTCCTTTGTCCGGTCTGACTCCGGTAACTATCCTTATTCATTCCATGTCAAAGCTGCTGAGATACGACCGTCGATGGCCGCCTACTCACGGGGAGCGTCCGCGTCCGCATCCGCAACATGTCCACGTCCAGTTATTTTCCATTTTCTGGACCTGGCCATGACCACGAACTTTTGCTCGCTCGATCTACGCACGCACACGCACTCTTTCCTACCTTCCTGCTTTTCCTCACCATTAGTTTTTCGCTTGGCTCTGCATGTATGGCTGGGCCGACGTTGCTAGTCGTCCCACCATCGCCATGAGCTGCATCATACTCAGACCCATCGTCTTCAACGCCTGAAACAGTGCACATACATCAGTCGTCAAGCGAAGCGACTGCAGACTATCTTCGGTCTTTACATCGACGCACTTGACAAACGCTCAAAGTCCCTTCCACAATAATTCCCTCTGCGAGTCTGGGCCTAATTGTAGACTCATGTTGAACGCATAGGGGGATTCATCATCGTTCTATCTTACATGTGGTTTAGCGAGCTCACGATCGTCGGCAGAGAATGGTACAGGCCAAGCGCGGCGAGGTCAGTGCTCCTATGCGCGTCTACACAGGGATCGTACAACCAACACCACAACATGCTCCATCATCGCACGACCTTACACAAGTCCATTTTGCGAGCACACCGCTCCCAAGGAGCTTGTCGCAATCGCAGTTGCGGTCGCAGGACAGCTCCAGACTCTACCGCCCTCCATCAAGCGTCCGTTCCAAGTCTACCTCACCCATCGGACCATCCAGCTCAAGCGTATACACCCCAACAGTAACACAATACCCAAGTTCCGCTCCTGACCCCCTCTGACATTCGCCCGTTCTCATCATTCACCTCCGCAACGTCCACACGCAACCCTTCAAGCTAACGTCAACCTCCCTTCAAGCTAACGTCAACCTCCCTCCACACTCACACAGCTCCCATCGACGTCAATTGTTCCACCTAGCCCAGCGCCGCCCCGTGCGCCAGCCGAAGACTTGGACTCGTACACGTTCGTGCGATTTACGCTGCGCTTGACGTAGCCGGTATTAGAGGGACGGCTATGAGGATGACGGGGAGCTGTAAGGCTGGGGAGCAACCGCAGTCTTATTCGGCTGCAGCCTTCTACCCTCCTCATACCTCACCGAATGGTCCTCCGGCCCTCGGCATATCTCACACCTTCTCCGTCATCAGTAACACCCCTTCCCTCACAGCACCCGGCATTGGAGGAACGCAAGCGCGAAGCTTACAACTGGGTACGGATGCTTGTCCAACGACAGCCCGGGAGCGGCATCAGGAACTGGGCGGTGGACTCAGGGAAGGAGGGCATGTCTGTGAGCAGGGTAAATAGAGGTGTGCAGGATCGGTGGAGGAGTGCTGCGCGGTGGACGTTGATCGAGTGTCGGGCAAGTGCGCCGTTTCCGGGCAGACACGGCCGGGACGGGGCTGAAAGCAGCAACAAAGGACTCGGGGTCCCTTGGGAGGCCGTATCAGACAGGTGTGAGGTCCCTCGGGTATAAGCGAAGGGTGGTATTGATACGTGGATTCGTGGATTTGCGCAATAGGTGGTCGTTCGCAACTGCTGTGGGCGCCAAGACGAAGACCTTGTGAGCACAACAAGTGCTGACAGAACTCTTGAATCTGTGGCCTGATTATACCATGGTACAATGGTGTCTGAGGAACACGTTTCGTAATGCATCCCAGGTCAGATCTCGTACACACATGCAGTGCATAGGCAGTAAGCAAGGTGCGCATGACCCAGGCAGTAAAGACCTATGGTATCGGTGCGGGATGGGGTAGAAGTAAGGAGCAACGGGCTGGGACTGGACGTCGACAACGAAATGCCCTCACGGGCGAGGATGTAATCGAGTCTATTGAAATCAAGGTCTGTTCCAGAGAGGATGTCGCGCGGTCAAAGCCGTTTCCATGTGTGTGTGGGACGTAAAAGTGCTTCTGCGGAACTTTTAAGCACGAGGGACGGCCTTGGAGAAGCGATATTCGGAGCCATTGCAAGCTAGGTTGTCCGTTTGGTCGGTGTTGATAACATCAGCGAGCAGTAGGTTTGAGCGTTCTGGAATAAACCGACCAGGTTTTGACGCCAATCGAAATTTATCATTATTGGTTGCAGAGATGAAAGCGAGAGGAAATAGTCGTGCCATACGATGTTCAGCTCTGGGTACTCGGTGGCGGCCACGCTAAGCCGTCGAACACAGAAGGGAAGGATGGGCGAACGCTTCCACCACCCTTGACATCAAGAAATCAAGCAATGATTCAGGTGATCCATGCTCAAAGTCACTGTGCTGTCCGACCAGCAAGACGCAATTCAGGACCGATGTGGACTCGGGAACTTCACTCGGGAACGCGAACCTTCGCGTTGTTAGCACGGAAACAGTACCTAAGGCGTCGCTTGACATCTCAGTCTTATATGGCTCCACTCCATCGTTACTGCCCTTTGTTTGGGAGCACGTTCCATGGCCCGCCGCGCGACCAACGCCACTCTGTTTATGTTCTCTTCCAGCTCCCTAGTACACTATGTCGACACCTCCTAGAAGAGTACAGACGGCTCTAGGCACAATATCTTAATCACCCTCGGCGCCTGGTCCATCGACAGCACCTGCGGCGAACGCAGGTTGGCGAAGTACGTGGTAGTCGAGAGACACACGCCACGTTCCTACCCACCAAAGCAGAAGGTAGGAATGTAATCTAGGAATGTGATCTTTCGGTTCTGTAGGCTTATTATGCCAAACACGCGTTATATTTCGCGCGAAATATTTTCGCGTAGCAGTGCTACTGGAAAGCCTGACTGGCCTCTACTCACAACTCCTCAATCGCTTCATGGCTGACAAAGGGACTGCGAAGAGACACCGTGAGGTAGTGGACGAAGAGCATGATCCAGGGAGTCTTAAAAAGATTCGTGGATTTCGTCACCTCGCCACGACCAATGAGACTCGAATAATCTCGTCATTGCGGGGAACACAGAGATAAGCTCGTATTTCCAGTCAGTTGGATTTGATGATTCTTCCACCTACAGGCTGGGCGGCGTAGTAGTCACGCACCTTACCAGATTTAGGGGGTCCCGGTCCGCCCTTTCTTCTCTGTCCCTACACGTTCTCCCCGCCTTTCATGTCTCGTCCTCACGAACACTGGTTTGTTCTAATGAGTTTCTTGGTACATATCAAATTTACCTTCGCTCGAGTATAAATATATCGCGATTCGCATATGGAGGCACCAGCAGAAGTACAGGGACTGAAAGGAAAGTCTAGGCATTTGCACTGTTGAAATTTTCGGCCCAAGAGGTTCCAAACACAAAGTCCTCAAAATCAAGAGTAACTGATCTAGTATGAGAGGTCGGGGGGATTGTCAGGAGAGCAGGTGAATGCAGGCCGGTACAACAGTCTGTTGGTACACAATATAGTAAACCATTGTTTGAGTCCCTGACCCAACCATTTGCATCTGGTCGTGCATAAAAATCGGCCTGGATTTGGTTACAAGAGAGAGACGGTTGGATAGGAGGATGTGGAAGTAACTCCCACACATGGATTGTGTTGTCCCAAGATCCAGAGACAATGTGCTGCCCGTCAGGAGAGCAAGCGATGGAGTTCACAGTGTCGGCATGCGCCATCAGAGGCTTGCCAATTTCAGCACCCGTAGTGGCATCCCATATTCGAATGGTCCTGTCATCAGATGCAGATATAATGTGCTGCCCGTTAAGGGAGTAAATCACGGCCGCGACACCATCAGCGTGCCCCTCCAACGGCATGCCAACTAAAGCACCAGTCTCAGCGTCCCAAATCCGAATGGTTCTGTCGCTCGATCCAGAGATGATATTCTGTCCATCAGGAGAGTAAGCCACAGACCATACAGTGCCAGCGTGTCCTTCCAGAGGGCGGCCAATGGCAACGCCAGTCTCTGCATCCCAGATTCGAATGGTGCTATCAATAGATCCCGAGATGATGTGCTGGCCATTTGGAGAGTAAGCAATGGATCGCACAGTGGAAGTGTGGCCTTTGAGGTGCTTGCCAATCGCAGTACCAGTCTCAGCATCCCAGATTCGAATGGTGCTGTAATCAGAGCCAGAGATGATGCGCTGCCCATTGGGAGAGTACGCAACGGAAAATATACGCTCAGTATGCCCCTCCGAAAATGTCATTACTGCAGCACCGCTCTCGGCATCCCATTTTCGAATGGTTCCGTCTTCAGATCCGGAAATAATATGTCGTCCATTAGGAGAGCAAGCAACAGACCACACAAAATCAGTGTGCCCTAGTAGAGGCTTGCCAACTGCAGCACCAGTCTCTGCATCCCACATACGAATAGTTGTGTCAGCGGAGCCGGAGATGATTCGCCGCCGATCGGGAGAGTAAGTCACGGACAACACCCCGCCAGTGTGCCCCGCCACAGGGTTGCCAAATGCGGCACCAGTCTTGGCATCCCACATTCGAATGGTGTAGTCACTGGATCCAGAGATATGCTGCCCATTGGTAGAGTAAGCAACAATGTTGACAGGTGAGAGATGTCCCTCTAGAGGTGTGCCAATTGCTGTGCCAGTTTCAGCATCCCAGATTCGAATGGTTTTGTCACTCGATCCGGAGATAATGTGCTGCCCATTGGGAGAGAAAGCGACAGTGAACACCATATCTGTGTGCCCCTCAAGAGGCTTGCCAATTGGGGCACCGGCCTTAGCATCCCAGATCTGAATGGTCATGTCACTGGATCCAGAGGCGATGTACTTCCCATCAGGGGAGTACGCAACAGACCACACACTGCCAGTGTGCGCCTTTAGAGGACTGCCAACTGCGGCACCAGTGTCGGCATCCCAAATTCGAATAGTCATGTCACCAGATCCTGAGATGATATGCCGCCCATTAGGAGAGTAAGCAACGGACCACACGAATTCGGTGTGTCCCTCCAGCGGTGTGCCAATTGCTAGGCCGGTTTCAGCATCCCAGATTCGAATTGTCTTGTCAAGAGATCCGGAGATAACGTGCTGCCTACTGGGAGAGAAAGAAACAGTCAACACCACATCTGTGTGCCCCTCTAGAGGCCTGCCAACTGGAGCACCAGTCTCAGCATTCCAGATCCGGATTGTCATATCCCTGGATCCAGAGGCGATGTTGCGACCATTGGGAGAGTAAGCAACGGATTGCACCCTGTCAGTGTGACCTTTGAGTGGGCTGCCGATGGGAGCACCAGTCTCGACATCCCAGATACGTATCGTCTTATCATAGGATCCACTAACAATGTGGTACCCATTTGGGGAACAGCTGAGGGACGTGACTGCAGCAGGGTGCCCAATCCATTGTAACGGCGGCGCTGGCCATGACAACAGCTTCCCTCGTTGCAACTTGATGGATTTAGTAAACCACCTGCTGAAGGTGCTTGATAAAGGCGACTGAGAAGGTAGGAAGGGTCCCGTCGAAATATAGGTGTGGGGAGTGCTGATAGAGATCGGGGTGTGGAACGTGATGACGAAACGACAAATATCCTGGATTCTCTCCACAACAGTGTAATCGCCATTCTACACCAATGGAATCATTTTGGTAGATGGAAACACGGAACTGAACTCACCTTGGCCCAAGAGATCACTCGTCGCAGGTTTGGAGCACCAATCGGTACCATTCCCATAATACTCAATACTTCGACCCAAAACAACCCATACAATCCTTCAAAGAACCCCTTCAACATTTCCCACACGCGATGATCTCCATTGTCAGGAGTAAAGCAAAGATGATTCGACCAATAGAGAGAACTATATTGCAAAGTGTCGGAAATGTGCTCATTGATTCGCGTTGGGAGATCATGGATGTCCGCATTAGCAAGCCGGGAATCTTCGAGCTTGCAGATATTGAAACGGAGCTGTTCGACCATCATCTTGAGGCAACCAATTCCTAGCTGCACGTTCGCGTCTTCGAGGTTGACTTGATAGGCGCAGTGATCGCTGACAAAAAAATCCGAAATTGACAAATGTCGGACACGAACCCCTCCATTGGCCGCTTCGTCTCGATATAACAGGGAGCTGAGAGCATTTACCCACTTTTTGACCAGATTGGGCCTCACTCCTGCCAGCTCTGCAATCGATTCATCACACAGTGTGCGATATGGAGCCACTGCAAGAAGCACTCCAATCACCTGCAGAAACTCGACATTGCTTGGCACCCTTCGCGCTTTTAAGATACTGGAGTAAAGGTTGTATAGAGGGTTCAAACCAGTACCGGCTGAGTCTTGCAAGGCTACCTCCAAAGTTTCCTCCAAGTCATCGCACTGCTGAAGGGTAAGAACAAGAGTCTTAATGAAAATAAAAAAACCGTTCGCCCGAGAGATCACTCTGTCAAAGAGCGGTTGTTCTGGCCAAGGGGTAGGGAGACACCACGTTTTGGCCACCAAAACGAACTGGCTTCGGGCGAAGGTTTGCAAATCAGCTCCGGCTTCTTGATCCGCGGCCAAATCATATCGGTAATATGACGATTGAGGCAGGCGATTGAAGAAATCTTGGATTTCGTCTTCAGGTCTACTGGCCACAATGATCTTGAGCCACGGAGCGTGGGAGGCCGCCTCGTTCAGAAATTTCAAGAGGACTGGGCGCTTTTGATCGTCACCACATTCATCGAGTGCGTCAATGACAAATACGAGAGCGTGTTTTGGGTGGCGAGGGAGGTTGTAGATGAGGTCAAGGAAGAGAGAGTCATTCATCGACTTTGATGTCAGATTTGGGTCATTACGAAGCCGGTCTGCGACGATGCTTCGAAACGGGGGAAATATTTCGGCGAGTTTGGAGATGAGAGTAGGAAGGATGTTTCTGATCTCGCTCATGTTCGCGTCATCCCTCTGGCAGAAAAATGCCCCAGCGAGCCGTTTTTTGGTGTGAAGCTTTTGACAGATCGAATGAGCCAACGACGTTTTTCCAATTCCCGGTAACCCGTGGACCCAGTAAATATTGCTCGTATCTGATTCATTAGCCGCCCAGGCCATGATTTGATTCAACAAAGTCTCCCGGGTGCCTTCCATACAGCAGAGTGTCAAGTCGTAACCAGTTTCGACGCGTTTAAGACGCGAAAGTAGAAATTCTTGCTCTACACGGGCTATTGAGAACAATTATGACCAAGCAGGGGCAATAATTGCTTACCATTCCTTTTGGCTAGCCGGAGCGCCTCAACATCCACTGCATGGTTGAAGTCCTCAATCACCCTGGACAGCCCCCTGTCCATTTCTTCGATCTTCTCTGGGTAGACCGACCCACCAACCGCTCTCGCTATGATCATCAGTACCTGCCAACTCCAGAAAATGACCGCCTATTACCTTTGACATAGTTGCATGAGAACTCTGCGACCATTCGTATCACTTCGAACATTCGCTGGATGACCCTCTCCAGGATTTCTGTCTCTTCGCAGACAATGTCGTCTGCGACCTTCTTCCCCAAAGGTAAAATGCGTTGCAACCGATCCAAAAGGGCCGACGGCATCTGGTCATATTTGTTTTGTTCCTTCAAGAGCTAAGCAGGCAAGCGTTAGCTCCGTTCCCCTGATACGACAGCAGCGGGAACGAACCTCAAACGTGACGCGGGCAAGACCAAAGACAGCCTTTGCGACAGGATTCAACTGGAAGGTGTCAATCCATCGCTGGTTGCCATTTAGGAGAACTGACCTCTGCGAAGACAGCCCCGTACTTAATAGTCTTGTCCACAACCCTCTCTGTCGGTGCACCCATCATCGGAGAGTGTTCCTTTAATAATACCTGGAGTTCATTGAACAACGAGTGTAGAGATTCCGCCTATGCGCGCATTGTTAGTTGGATGCGATGCGCGGTTGCAAAGAGGCGAACCGTAGGGCTCGCAGAGAAATGTAATTCAAAGGAGCAACGATATTTTCCAACGACAACCACCTCTGCGCTTCTCTATCAGATATGAGCAGACCAGTTAGGAATGACGACAAACCCGGTGCTGTAATCTCATGCTTTTTGGAGGTCCAATACTCATCGAATGGCTTTTTCATGTCGATCTCTTTGATATTCTGGACCTTCTTCGCCCACGATAGATGACCACTCTTGATTTGAATTTCTACGCGTACATGGGATATCGGAGAAATATCTCTATACACGCACAGGCGACAGTTAGTACACGTAGTGAGAATAAGGAGGACATACGGGCGTTGGACTGGTGCCCAGGTGCGGTTGTCTTTCGTCTCTAACTCTATCGCCTCACTTCCTACAAACAGCACCAGCTTATACTTCAAATCTGGGATATCTTGCACAATGATTTCTTATTGTTGTCTGAGATGAGCGGTATGAACCTAAATTGAAGTGAAGCGCCGCACCATTCAGGTAGAGGCTTTTGGGCGTAATCAGCAACAATCCAACGCCATATATGTATCAAGGTGCTCACAGATTCATCCCTTGGGGTGATTTGCTCGCCATGGTTGCTCGCTCTGCAGGACCTCGACGTGCAAGCGGGCTAGGGAGAGGATCAATCAACACGCCCGGTGTTGGATGCCCGCACACCATACGACTGATGACAGCTGACGTCTGCCGAGCCGAATCAGGCACCGGATTCCCGTGCCGCCGCCCTCGCCTTGGTACACGGCGGGTCGAGTAGAAAAGGAAACTCACGAAAATACAATCGTGAAGGTATCCCTGTGCTCGTGCTTAATCGGTCGGTGTGAGACGGAGCTCATCGTCACTCTTCGAGGGCAAGAACATGTCCGGGGTCGCCCGCCGGTCTTTTGGAAACGCACCTACTGCATTTTCTCGCTACCCATACTCACGGAGCTCATACCTGCGTGTGCATAGTTTGATTAGATCATCCAACCTCCAACATGAAAACCTGTAGCAGCGCTATTACGCATGGAAAGCAGCTTCCGCGGTTCGACATCTCCATAGTAACAGATTTTGATTTCAAGTGACTCGACTACATCCTCTCCCGTGAGAGAATTTAGTTGTCGACGTCCCTTCCCCCATTGCTCCTGTTATCCTATCCTATCCCTCACCTCTATACCCTAGGTATTTACTGCCTTGGTCACGCGCACCTTGCTTACTGCTTATGTGCTGCGCTGGTGCACGATATCTGACCAACTCGACTCCTGGAGGAATTGCGAAACCTATTCCCCAGATACCGCTGCACCATGCTATAAACAGGGAACACATTTGAGAGTTCTGGCTATCCTCGTCCTGCTTGTGCGGC
>Ga0307515_10022464_pt1 | contig 11114 bp, 1 predicted proteins | sample 17_EM_MG_FD_194513 | JGI IMG/M metagenome (GOLD analysis project Ga0307515, IMG submission 194513) | Populus trichocarpa ectomycorrhiza microbial communities from riparian zone in the Pacific Northwest, United States - 17_EM | ecosystem: Host-associated > Plants > Roots > Unclassified | place... | reverse complement strand
ATTTCCGTCTTTGATTCCGTCGGTAATATAATTACCGATGGAATATGTGTCTTACACCGACAGAAAAATTCCGTCGGTAAAACTGTTAAATCTTGTAGTGTTTGTACATTATGAGGTTATGACTAATGTTAAAAAAAAAGCTTGCAATGACATTATTGACACCTTGAATCCATACTCATGACAGAGCATGAACGACATAACTAATAGACTATACTTATCAATGAACGTTGTAAACAATAAGAAAAAAAAAGGTAAGATACTATTTAGACGTTTAATTATTATTATTTTTTATTTTTGATGCTTTTGTGAAATTGAGTACTCTTTTCAGGTTATCCCAGATTAACTCGGGTCTTTTTTTTTGTCTTTGCTTTTTTTAATTTAATATTTTTTCAATTTCGTGATTCAATATTAAGTTGCTTTAGAAATGAGTATCATCATTTTTTCACGGTTTGATTTCTATTGGGTTATCATCAATTTTTTTTTTTTTTGATTTACGTGGGTGTCCGGGCCAGCTTGCGCGCACCACGACTAATCCCACGGCCCACTGAACACCCTGCAAACTCAGTGGGCATGTAAGGCACCGCGAGGGTGACAGGCGTGCACATGAGGACTCGAACCCAGGAGCAGCAGGAGGAGACAAGCCCCTCCTACCGCCAGGCCAAGACCCTCGGTGCGGTTATCATCAATTTTAATTCACATGATTCAGGTTATTGGATTTGATAGGCTTGTCCAGTTTGGTGGGGCTTTTTTTCTTCTTTTTTTTTTAATTTATTTTCTTTTACTTTTATCCTTCTACGTTAAATTTGTTGGAATTAGGCTTCATCTTTTTTTCTATTTGCATTCTTTTGACTTATCTGACATAATGAATCGGGCTGTAGATTTTGCATATTTATTCGAGTTGATTTGGGTCGTTTTTTTTCTTATTCAATTTCAATTATCTATTTTGGGTTGGCTTTAAACTAAGCTTTGATGATTTTTTTTCCTTTTCTTCAACTTTTGTTTTTTAGGTTTTCATGAAATTTTTTTTTCAGATCATTTATTATCATTGCAATTTTTTAATCACTTAATTAAATGATACCAACTTATTTAATCATGTGGGATCTATAACTCCCCTCTTTAGCGTGCTTATGTTGTAAAGCAAATTTTTTTAATTCATTCAATCATCGAGGTAGCTTGGAGCGACAGATTTAAAATATATATATTTACAGCTTTTTACACGATACCATGACTTAACTTGTTTTCTTGTTTGTTTTATTTTTTCTTTATTCATAGAAGTCAACATGCCCAACAAGTCTGATTGAAAAAATTTCATGGTAGATGATTTTTTTAAATTTAATGCTTATTTAAGTTTTGTCTTTTAATATTAAATTACTTTAAAAATGAATATTGTCATTAGATTTGATAGGCTTGTCTAGTTTGATGGTACTTTTTTTTTATTGATTTTCTTTTTCTACATTGAAATTGTTGGGATTAGACATTGAAGTTGTTGGGATTAGACGGGATTAGACTTTATCTTTTTTCTATTTGTTTTTTTTAAGTTATTCTAATCTAATCAATTTGCAGCATATTTTGCATGCTCGAGTTGATTTAGATTTTTTTTAAGTATATTTATAGCTTTTTTCAGACATCATGACTCAACTTGTTTTTTGTTTGTTTTATTTTTTCTTTATTCATAAAAGACTTTTATTCAAGATGCCCAACAACTCTGATTATATATATATATATATATATATATATATATATAAGCCCAATACAAATTAAGTCCATTAAAACCCAAGTAACATGGTTTCTATCTAGACAGATCTAATTCCATAACCCATGCAAATGGTGACAAACAAAATTATGATTTTGGGGGGTAAAGAAAAATAAAAGTAATTCAATAAAAAAACATGGTGAAAAATCAAATTTAAAAAAACATGAGCCTGTTTGGGAGTGTGATTGCGGTTGCTTTTCAAAATATTTTTCACTCAGAAATATATCAAAATACTATTTTTTTATTTTTTAAAAATTATTTTTAATATCAATGCATCAAAATGATCTAAAAACACCAAAACAATATTAATTGGTAAGAGTAGCAATCGCTAAAACAAGCATCCATTTAATAATCACTAGCTTAAATTCTGAACAAAATGATAAATTATTTCTATAACTAAACACTATAAATAAAATTTCAAGTTAATTTTTAATAAAAAAAAACAAATCATCAATGTTATATACACTTTAAAGTATAATAAGTTGTTTTTTTGTTTAATTGTGAAATGGAAAGATATGTTTATGCTTGATAAAAATAATTAAAAAAGTATATGAACTAATACAATAAAAGGAGTTTTTAACATTACTTGGATACTAAAGTGGATAGTTGATTTTCCGAGTAAAAATAAAAAGATAGATGTAAATACTTTATTCAGGCTATTTTTTATTTATTTTATTTTAGAGGTTAATTCTGGTTACTAAGAATAAATGATTTTTATTTTTGTAAATGCATGATACAAATACAACTTATTTATATAAAATATAAGAGGGAAAAATTCAAAAACAAAATACAATAATCTCTTTAAAGTATTATATTTTAGAAAAAAAAATTAAAAGATTAATTACTATTACAAAAAAAAGTTAAACTGAAGTTAAAGAGATGGATTAAAATTTAAAATAAATAAAAATATTACAAATAAAAATAGAGATCAAGCCCGACGAACTACACATCATCTCCTATGGTAGAAGACCTATTATGTTTGGACATGTTTTAGAAACATAAGATGCCCTACCATTCATCTAATGCTTTTTAACCACGTTTAACTTGTTTCTAGAATACCTAAAAAATACTATAGAAACCTCAACCAACCCAAGTTTGTTCCTATAACACATTCTAATCACTTTTTAAAAAATAAAATTTAAACTAATAAAAAAATTTATAGACCTCGATCTACTTTTTTCAAAGAGTAACACAACCTCCATTAAACTTTTTTTGAAAGAACAAACTCACTACCATGAAAATATGTCTTTTTGGTGGTTGTAAAGTAGTTATCTTAACACTTTTACTCTACTCAATATTTTTCATTGATTTTCTATAATCTCCTAAAATTTCAGAGACTGAAAAGTGAAAAAAATAAAATTTGGGATCAAAACATGAAATTCAAAAACAATAAGGACCAATAATATATTAATTAAAACTTTAGGGGACCAAATTGCAGTTTCTTGTGCCAAAATGAAAATATGGTCATTTTTATATAATTAAATTTCATCCTAGTTTTTTGAATTTCCTTTTTAACTATCAAAGAGTTTATTTTGAAAAAAAAAATCTTTAATTTATCATTGACATACAAAACCATGCTAATATTTATTAGAAGGATAGGATTGGAATGAATAAAGTTTAATTTTTTAAATGAAAACAAAAAAGCATCGTTCATATTGACAGTTCAATAAACAATTCCTGGTGAATAGTGCAAAGTTCTCTATTTCTTTTTTTTTTTATATATATATCTTTTAGTTTGTGTAGATAATTGTCTCTTACTTAGTTTCTCAAGAATGATCGCATGAGTTATTGTTTATAGGGTAGATGTACTCAAGGTTGCACATTATTGTTTTCTCCAAGGTTCCATATGTCCGGCTCTATTTCTTTTTTCTTCAAGGTTCCTTATAGTTTTCCAAATTTGGAGGTTTCGTTCTTGAAATAAAGTATTTTACACAAAAATATTTTTTTATGTTTATTTTGTTTAAAATATTTTACAAAAAAATTGATTAATAAAAAATATTTGTATTTCTTAAAATATTTTATAAATAATAACCAACTCAAAATATTATCTAACTATTTTAACAATTACAACACCAACATTACTAGTGATAGAGCATCACCTTCACCTTCCCTGTCTCCACAACAATTACTGTTACTGCCACCACCACCCCACCATTCCACAATCTCCACCTCTTCATCCTAATTTTAATAGACATTACCATCATTATTGTCAATACAACATATCAAACATTTGTTTAATTAATATGATTTAAATAAATCATGAGTGAATGAGAAATTAATTTCAAAGATCTCTTGGTTTTTTAGTTTGAATTCTTGATTTATGATGACTAATCAAAAGATTGATAATGTTGGGAGTTATTTCTTATAAATTCTTCAACCTCTTAACTTCCAAAATTTATTATAAAAAGAGATGAATGAAGAGTTTCTTACTTAAATTTTTTAAGATTTTTTCACATTTTTTCTCATTTTATTTTTAGTGTTTTCATTGTCTTTTATGCTTTGGTTTTTTCTCTTAAATCTAGAGCTTAAGTTCATACTTTATTTAGAAGTGCATCTAAACAAAGGTGGTATTGTTGAAATCTTGGGAGACATATTGCAAACATCTTAATTACACAAGTGATGAGCAATAAAGTTTTAAGGATAAATGATTCATCATTAAGATCGATAAAAGTTTCATTCATTTAAAGTGATGGGTTCTTAATCGGTGATTCGTCAATGGCTCAAAAAAAAAAGATTTATGCTTATGAATAAATTTGATATTTCAAATTTATTATGGGCTTGTATGCCCAGATAAATTCTTATAGGAAGAATCCATGTAGGTGCCCTAATAGAGTTCATTTATCCTAGAAGGCAAAAATATTTTCCACAACTCTTATATTGTTTAAAATACTCTCAATTAAAATTGGTGAATATCCAAAATAATTCTAAGAATTTTCTAGTTAACTCATGGAACTTAAATACCATTATACTAGTAGGTCCAACATTTATACCAGAATATTGACCATTAATTTCAAGAATTAAAATTTTTAGAGTTATTGAAATTGTAACATCCCACATCGAGAGAAGAGTGTCCAGAGTCAATGCATATTAAGGCAGTTGGTACCTAACAGTGTAGAATGCGTTTTGGGGCCTGTGGGCTGCTAGGAACAAAACCGTGAAGTGTGGAAGTCGCGTTGGGCCGAGCCATAGCGGACAATATTCTGCAAGAGAAAGTGGGTCGGGCCTTACATATTGAGGACAACTCGTTCTTAAGATGAAGGGATTGTAACATCCCACATCGAGAGAAGAGTGTCCAAAGCCAAGGCATATTAAGGCAGTTGGTACCTAACCTTGTAGGATGCATTTTGGGGCCTGTGGGCAGCCAGGAACAAAACCGTGAGGCGTGGAAGCCGTCTTGGGCTGAGCCATAGCAGAAAATATTCTGCAAGGGGGAGTAGGCCGGGCCTTATAGAAATGTTAGCCAAATTCTTAAGGAATTTTACAAACTTATTGTAAATTCCAAAAAACAATACATAGAAATTTTCTAAAACAATGCTAAAAAACATTTTTCTTCCTTTTCATAAATGAAATTCTTTTAAGGATTAAGTCGTATGCAACAAGCAAAATTTTTTTTTTTTTTTTTTGTAAGGCCATGTTTGGCAAAAACCTTTTTTTAAAAAAATCAAAACTGTCAAAATAGGCTTAGGAGGTGTTTGCCAAACACACCTTAAAACCAAAAAAGCCTTTAACAAAAACATTTTTCGCCAAAAAAAGTCTTAACGTTTGACCCAATTTTGATCCAACTGGGTTGACCCGATCGAGTTGACTTGACCGGGTTGACTTGAAATCTTTGGTTTGACCATAAACCAAACCAAAGACATGGTTTGACTTGAAAACTAAAAAAAAAAACAAAACCAAAACTTAAAACGAATCAAACATAAAAAAAACACAAAAGTTTTTTACCAAAAACGAATCAAATGCAGAAAAAATAAAGATCACGAAGAATACGAAGAACATTCATACCAATTCCAGTAACATGCCTCTCCAACCAGACCAGATATGATCAAAACAAGGCCACATGCATGTTGTGAATCATGTAAGGATCAATAATCTAGCATCCATTCACTTCAACTAACAAGGAATCAACATGATTTTGTCCAAATTGGTTTTAGTTCAAACCGAAACTCTAGGATTAAAATCATTAAAAACTTGTTATTGATACCAATAAATGCTAGATTATTAATTAATCAAGCATCACAAAGTGCTTAGTGTAAAGAAATGGATGGACAAAAACTTATTTATATCATAGAGTTAAGGCAATGTTCTTTCTAAGAACACTGTTTAACAACCCAGAAAAACCTAGCACATTGTTAAACCTTATTGCCTTCTAGGCATCTAAACACAGTGCTTTTGTACCTTATGAACCACATTACCTATACCAAACATAGTTGAATCAAAAGAACTAATTAAAAAAAAATCAAATCATCAAAATCATGTATTATATTCCACCTTCATAACTGCAGCACCAATGTCAGCTAACAACAACATTAAATTTCAATTTAAAACTGACTCTCTAAACAACTTGGGACCCAAATCAAGCTTAGGAACCAAGAAAATACACCAATAAACCAAAAAAAAAGCATCAAACACCGACTGCTATATTTGGTAGAATACAAAAATCATTTTATTTCAGGAAAAATAAACATCAAAACATTTTCTAAAATCTAGTAAACAACTCAAATCAAAATTAAGCAAAGAAAAAGAAGCATTTCATGCATTAATCAAAATACAAGATCAATATAATGTATAATCAAAAACAAGTTCAGAACATCATTGAAAGTTGAAACATGCAATGAAGAGCTAGAGGTATGCCTCATGGACATCACTTACTAGATTGAAAAAGTTTTTTTTTATACTTTTCAAGCTCTAACAATAGTTGATGCCCATTCTTTCCCAAGCTTGCTATTTTCTTTCAAAGTTGAGGAAATATTTGTTCTAGGCTATTAAACCTTCACACTTGGAATTCCTTTATCCTATCTTTCTTTCTCTCCTCGTTGTTGCTCTTCTGCCTTGATTTTTCAAGGGTATTTATAGGGTTTTAAGCTAGGATTCAATCAAAGATTGATCCTCTTCTTCATCAAAGCATGACCCTCTAATCAAAATAGAAGAGTTTTGGGTACATTTTATAGTTGTAAGCTGTATCTATGTTGGTTTTACAATGGTGGTTTTGCAACAAACTTGGTTTTGAAGATTTTGGTGGTTTTGCCGAACTTGGAGACCAAGGAGCATGTTTCTAGCCTTTTGATCTTGAGAAAAATATGCCCAACCTTTGATAAACACCCACTGAAAGGGCTTGAAGTGTGAACATATGAAAAAAGATTAATGGTTTTGTGAAATGGGTATCACAACCATTGATGATTGAGTTACCCACTTTCAAGGCTTCAAGTAACTCCGATGTCATCATCGTTGAAGACCACTTGAAGTTAGTAGAGGGGATGCACACCTTTAGTTTGGATCTAACCTTGCTCGATTTGGAGGTTTGTAGCTTCACATCCATTTTCTTGAAAGTGTCAACTCGATCAGCCCAAAATCTACCAATGCAGTGAGGCTAATTGAGGACAAGATGTTGTTGAGATCATTGGAGAAAATGGGATGCCAATATTTGATGGGAGTAACTGATATTTGTAAAGGGGGAGTTTCTTAGTCAAATGGTGGTGGTTACAGCTCATGAGGTAGACAAAAATGCCACATTCATTCGTCTGAAGCTGCCTACTCCATCAGCCAAAAGTGCTAAAAAAGAAGATACATAGTGGCTGAACGACGCGTCGTCTAGTCTAAACCCTAGAATTAGGGTTTTTAATTTGGGATTTTACAAATTTTAATTTAGTCTCTTTTCTTCCCATTAAAGCTTAAATTGACTTTAAAAATCATTTTTTCTTGCAATTAAGTTCATAATAAAATTAATTAAGCCTTCAAAAATTCTCATTAATGCCTTACCTATCCAAATTTATATTGTTTTTACCACAAATAAAAATATTTTCACCAATGGGGCTCTTTGTTAATTAAAATTGGATTGTCAATTTTTCCAATCTTATATATTTTGATCATCCAAATTTTTCACTTGTTATTTTAGTCCTTCACCATCAACTTGAGCAATCTTTTAGGTTTTTTTTCATGTATATCCTCTTGTATTTTGGAATTTTTTTATTTTTTATTTTTTCTTTTCTTAATTATTTTGTGGCGTCAAAAGTGGGTAACAACAATATGCAAGTCAGGCTTTGATCTTATATATATATTACAAGTTCAAATAGATGCTTAGTATGCATACTAGTATTCTTTTTATTATATTTATATTAAAAGCATGTTTGTCTTGAGTTTTATTTTTCATGTTTATAGATTTAAAATTGTATATACTCTAAGCTTACCTTGAACAATCTTTTATGTTTCGTATGCTATTGTTATGATAAACTAAGTATTCTTGCTTACTAGTATGATATAATACAACATATTTTGACAACAATCTCAAGACTTTATTTTATATTAAACTTTGTTTAGTTTATCTTGTGAAACAAAATAATATTAATTATATAGACTAATTGTTAAAGAGAGTTTTAGCATCGTTAAAATTTAAGTTATTATTTAACTTCCTTTTAATTTGCTATATTCTTACAAATAGATTTGTTTCAATACAGTATGTTTTAATATATATAACTTTATGGTTTGTTTATAGTTTTATACTTTTTTTTCCTTGTTTAATTTTAAAAAATTGTTATATATCCTGATTTTAAAGTTATAGTTTATCTTCTAAAATTGTAATGCAATTTATTTGAGTTTTTTTGAGTTGTTGCATGATATATATTTGTATGGACTAGGCTTTTATAAACCATGTTTATATGTTTGTTTAGTTTATACATGTTACTTGCAAACTCGTTGGTATAATCATGCATTTTTTCTTTCTTGTTTAAATATATTGTTTTGACTTAAAGCATGTTTAATTTGAACTAAAATAAGCGAACAAAAGAGTTTATTTTTTATCTTATATAATTTTAATATTTTTGTTTATCGAAGTTGTTTTATTTCAATTTTATATTATTTTACTTGGTTTGTGGAGCTGAAATATTTATTTTTAAATAATATTGGCTATTTTGTTTTTAATGAATATCTAATGATATATTAATTAAAAGCCCACTGCCAAGCAACAAAATCAAAATTTCTAAGTTCTGAGTTCCGTTTTGCTAGACTACTAGCTACAGCATTACTCACCATCAGAAAAATTACTGAGACTCACTGATTTCGAAGTCGTTGATAATAGTTGAAGGCGCTTTGCAATATATATATATATATATATATATATATATATAGGCAAACGACCTATAGTTTCATTCATATGACGGATAATCAAATTTCCAGCTTCAACAACTTTTGGTTTACTTGTGAGCCATTCATATTCTTTGATCCCTGCATCTTCTACCCCAACAAAAAATGCTACAGTCAAGGCCACATAATTAAGAACTTGTGATTTTTCCATTATGGGCATGCATGCTCATTGAATGGTGGCACATAGTGATTGTTACACCGTCCAGCCTCCACAAAGGAGGCTAGCTTTCGCTAGTTCTTTGATCTGACTGTACGTATAAAGCACGGAATAATACGAAAAATAATTAATTTTAGCTGTACTATTTATCAACGGTTTGTATTTAAAAATGAAAAACAAAACCAAGGTCGTTTAATTAAACAGTTTATGCTCTTCCTTTTCTTTTCCTATTTTTTCCCTTTCCAATTATGGTAAATGGGTGTCCTTTAAACAAGAGCAATGGTAGATTAATTATTGACATAATGGACACTGTAAGGTCTTCCCTCCTTGCTCATATCATTCTCTATTTCATCAAAAAGATTAAGATAGCCTTATAAAACACTTTCAAACAATCAGCAGGTAGCTGATCACTTACATCAATACTCACAACCAGAATTTTACATAATACTGACAGAATACTTCATTGATATTTAGAGTACACTAATTCTGTTAGAAAACAATTTATTGATAAAATTATGAACAGTAATTGTTTATCAGAAAACTTATCATTTGTTATTTCTATTATTTCAATCATTCCATCGGCAATATAATCACTTATGTATTTACAGACAAAAAAAGCACGCCAAATTAAAAAAATTACTAGTATTATTCCGTCGATAATTTCATCGATGAGTATGACATATCACCAATAGAAAATACCGTTTGTAATTTCATTGATCTAATGAAATTAATCTGTTGGTAATTTACATATTGTCAGTGACATTTTCTATAATTTTCTTGAACTCTAGGGAACTTTACGAGGGACTTAGTCTGTCTATAATTTCGTCTGTAACTTTCAGTGACAAAGTTCTATAATTTTTTTCCAACTCTATGAAACTTTCCGATGAGCTTAGTTCGTTGATAATTTCATCAGTATTTTGTTTAATATTTTTTTAAAAAAAATTAAAATTAAAAAATTAAAAAATTAAAAAAAATAAAAATAAATAAAACTAAAATAAAAAAACCAAATATTTATTACTAATTTAGAAATTATTAGTTTGAATACAATTTATTCAGATAATAGAAGCTGGAGGAGGAGGAGGCGAATCTTCACTGGGATTTTGTAGGCGAGGTGGACTACATGTATCATCGAGGTTTGGCAATAGGTTCATGTACAATCATCTAAGTTCAGCCGTCTCAAAACTAAGTCGAGTTGTCTAAGCAGTAAACCGGTGAAGTCTCTATGTATTATTTGCATGTTTTAGTATGGATGGTAATTAGTTTTAGTTTGTTTATTTGTTTGTCAAAAGAATGGTTGGTTTTAAGGATTAGTGTTTAGTGTTTAGTGAAGTCTCTTGTTCTATTTGCATGTTTTAGTATGGGTGGTAATTAGTTTTGGTTTGTTTATTTGTTTGTCAAAAGAATGGTTGGTTTTAAGGATAAGTGTATTGCTGGTTGTTGGGGAATTGTGAGGAAAGTTTAAGTTAGCAAATGTAAGGATGTTGATGGGTACGAATAAGTAGCTGTTTATTTACGCGGAAAGCTACTTACTGTTCATGGGTCCCATAGTAAATTGAGTGTGAAATGCAGGGAGAAAGAAAGCAGCCATGAATAGTTCAACCATGCTACACTATTCACTGAACAGTGGAGAAATGAATAGTGGAGGCATGCTTCACTATTCCGGCCGGATCGGGTCCGGTCCAACGCGCAAAATGCATTGAACCGGGTTCGACCCAGTAAAATAAAAAAAATATTTTTTTTATTTTTTAGTTGTGTTTTATTCGAAAAACGAGTGTTTAACATTATTCAATGACACTACATAAATTAGACGAAGATCGCTTGATGACGTAGTATTTGCAGAATTTGATC
>Ga0307515_10022463_pt1 | contig 11114 bp, 9 predicted proteins | sample 17_EM_MG_FD_194513 | JGI IMG/M metagenome (GOLD analysis project Ga0307515, IMG submission 194513) | Populus trichocarpa ectomycorrhiza microbial communities from riparian zone in the Pacific Northwest, United States - 17_EM | ecosystem: Host-associated > Plants > Roots > Unclassified | place... | reverse complement strand
GAACGCGAACGCCTGCGCGCCGCCTTCGAGGTCGGCGACGCAGCGTTCGAACGCGAAGCGGGTCGGGTTGTGCGAGCGGCCGTAGTCGTAGCCCTTGTGCACGCCGGGGCTGGCCTGCACATACGTCGAAGTCGCGTAGATCGGCGGCATGATCGCGCCGGTCGTCGGGTCGGGCGACTGGCCGGCGTGGATCACGCGGGTCGCGAAGCCCAGGCCGCTGGTGTCTTTCGTGTGATGGCTCATGCGAGCGTTCTCCTCAGGTGGTTCAATAAATCGAAGCGGGTGATGAGCCCGTGAAAGCCTTGCGTGTCGGCGACGATCGCGACCAGCCCGCGATCGAGCACTGCTTCGAGTTCGGCCAGGCTCGCGTTCGGCGCGATTGTCGACGGCGCGTCGGTCATCGCGCTTGCGACCGGCGCGCGGAAGCGCTTCGCATCGGCGTGCACGCTGAGCAGCAGGTCGGATTCGTCGATCAGGCCGACGAGCGTCTTGTCGACCAGCACCGGCAGCTGCGACACGTCGGCCAGGCGCATGCGCTGGAACGCGGTCAGCAGCGTGTCGTCGGGCGTGACGCTGACGACGCTGCCTTCTTCGGGCCGGCGTGCGACCAGGTCGCGCAGGTCGCCGAAACGCGGCCGCGCGAGCAGGCCCTGGTCGATCATCCAGTTGTCGTTGTAGACCTTCGACAGATAGCGCGTGCCGGTGTCGCAGACGAAGCTGACGACGCGCTTCGGCTCGGTCTGTTCGCGGCAATAGCGCAGTGCGGCGGCGAGCAGGGTGCCGGTCGACGAGCCGCCGAGAATGCCTTCGCGCCGGAGCAGTTCGCGTGCGGTGCCGAAGCTGTCTTCGTCGCTGATCGAATAGGCCGCGCGGATGCCGGAGAGATCGGCGATCGCCGGCACGAAGTCTTCGCCGATGCCTTCGACGGCCCACGAGCCGGCCTGGCCGACCACGCCGCTGCGCGTGTACTCGGCCAGGATCGAGCCGACCGGATCGGCGAGCACGAATGCGAGCTTCGGCTGGGTTTGGCGGAAGTAGCGCGTCAGGCCGGTGAGGGTGCCGGACGAGCCCACGCCGACCACGATCGCATCGACATCGTGCCCGGTCTGCTCCCAGATCTCGGGGCCGGTGCCGGTCTCGTGCGCGCGCGGGTTCGCGGGGTTGTTGAACTGGTCGGCGAAGAACGAGCCGTCGATCTCGCGCGCCAGCGCGGCGGCGCGGTCCTGGTAGTAGTCGGGGTGGCCCTGGCCGACGTCGGAGCGCGTCACGTGCACCTCGGCGCCCATCGCCTTCAGGTGCAATACCTTCTCGGTCGACATTTTGTCGGGCACGACGAGCACGACGCGGTAGCCCTTCGCGCGCGCCACCAGCGCGAGGCCCAGGCCGGTGTTGCCGGCGGTGGCCTCGACGACAACGCCGCCGGGCTTCAGGCGGCCGTCGCGCTCAGCGGCTTCGATCATCGCGATGCCGATGCGGTCTTTGATGGAGCCGCCGGGGTTCTGCGATTCGAGCTTCAGGAACAGCGTGCACGGGCCGGTGTCGAAGCGCGTGATGCGCACCAGCGGTGTGTTGCCGATCAGGTCCAGAACCGCCGGTGCAGACGCAGTCGCAGTCATGACGTTTCCCGGGAATGGTGCGGCGGATTTCGCCGCGTCGGGCCGATGGTAGTCCGGTCGCGCGGCATTTCAAATCTTTGCGATCGCGCGGGTCGTCGCACACATCGGGCGGGCCGTTTGAAGCACAGGCCCGGCCGCAGCCGGGAGCGCTCGAGAGATTCGGAGCCCACACGAATCTGTCCGACAACCGGAATCGCCACCATGACCACCACCCTCAAGTCCCTGCTCGTCGCAGCACTGCTCGCCACCTTTGCCGCGGCGTCGTTCGCGCAGGCACCGGCCGCGCCCGAGGCGCCGCAGCACATGGCGCATCACCACCGCCACCATCATCATCACCACAAGCACCATCGCCACCACCATCACCATGGCCATCACGCACCTCAGGCACGTACCGGCCAATAATCTCCGGCGTGGCCGCAGCAGGCCGGCGGATCGACGCGGAACCCGGCGCCCGAAAACCGGTCAGACCGGCTCACGGCACCAAAGTCCCGCACGCCGCGGGTGCGTGGCCGCAAGGAGAGCATCGATGAGCATCACGCTGAGAACCGCTGGCACGACCGCACTTCGCGCACTCGCCGTCGCGACTGCATCGCTGGCCCTGGTGGGCGGCGCGCAAGCCCAGGGCCATGGCTGGGGCGGCCGTGGGGGAGGGCACTACGCGCACGGCGGCTACTACCATGGGCCGCATTACGGCTACCGCGGGCACGGCTGGGGCTGGGGCGGGCTGGGACTCGGCCTCGGTCTGGGCCTGGCCGCCGGCTACTACGCATCACCGTGGTATGCCGACCCCGACTATGTGGTGGTCTCGCCGCCGCCGGTGGTCTACACCGAGCCGCGGCCCGTGCCGCCACCACAGGACTCGCAGCAGCCCGTGGTCTACCCGCGCAACGGCCAGAGCGCTGCGCAGGTCGATGCGGACAGCAATGCCTGCAGCGAGTGGGCCGGCAAGCAAGCCAACGCGACCACCGACGCGAGCGTGTTCAGGCGCGGCATCGCGGCCTGCATGGACGCACGCGGCTACACAGTTCGGTGAGCTGATCGGCGCTCGCTGGAGCGGGCGATCCGGTCGCGAACCGAAGACAGGTCTCTGAGACGGCACGGCAGATCGTGCAAAGTTAAACAATCGTTTGATTGATCTGCTAGCATCGACTCGATGAAGTCGAGCTTGCCCGCCGCACCCGCCCACGCCACACCAATGCCGGACGCTGCACGCCGCGACGAAGACGGCGCGCGCGAACGCTTGCTGCTCGTCGGCTTGCGGCTGTTCGCAGAGCAGGGCTACGCCAAGACCTCGATCCGCCAGATCGGCCTCGCGGCGAACGCCAATGTCGCATCCGTCAGCTACTACTTCGGGAACAAGGCCGGCTTGTACCGCGCCGTTTTCTGGGGCGCAGCCAGCCCGCTGAGCGTACCGGGCGCAGCGTCCGATGCGGCGCCGGACGCGGCGAGCTTCTCGCTGCCTCTCTTGTTCGAGCGCATGCTGGAGCCGCTCAAGAGCGGTGCGCAGGCGCGCCTCTGGATCAAGCTGCACCGCCGCGAGATGATCGAACCCACCGGCCTGTGGCAGCAAAAGATCAATCAAGGCATGCTGCCGACGCACGCTGCGCTCGTGGCCTTGCTGTGCGAGCGTCTCGGCATTGACCAGCCCGACGATGAAGTGCAGGCGCTGGCGACCTTGATCGTCGGCCCTGCCGTTCACCTGCTGGTAAATTGCGAGGTCGTCGACATATTGGCGCCGCAGTTGCTGCAAGGTGCCGATGCCGTTGATCGCTGGTGCGGGCGTCTGCTGGCGAATGCAGAAGCCTTGATCCGCGCCGAGCGCAGGCGTCGTCAGGCCGGCGCGGCGTCGCCATCACCGGCGCGGCGCAGTTCCAGCAGTGCGCGCAAGTCACCCGCGGCAGGCGCGAGCCGGGCAGCGACCGCGAGGTCGAGTCAAAGAACATCAGGGAGAAGTGCATGACGGAGTTTCCCGGACAGCGGGCATGGCAGCGCGCGAGCCTGGCTGCAGGCATCGCGATGGCGCTGACGGCATGCGCCGTCGGCCCTGACTTCAAGCCGCCCGACGCGCCGCAGGCGGCAGCCGATCATCCATACACGCCGGCCCCGCTGCCCGCGCAAACGGCGAGCGCGCCGGGTGTCGGCGGCGCGCCGCAGCGCTTCGTGTCGGGCGACGACATTCCTGCGCAGTGGTGGCAGGTCTATCGATCCGAACCGCTGGACCAGTTGATCCGTTCGGCGCTCGCACGAAGCCCGACGCTGGCCTCGGCGCAGGCTGCGCTGCGGCAAGCGCAGGAGTCTTACAACGCCGACGCCGGGAGCAAGCGCCTGCCCAGCGTGACCGGCCAGCTCGGCGCGACGCGCGAACGCGTATCCGAGGCGTCCAGCGGCGTTCCGGGCGGCAGCGTGTTCAGCCTGTACAGCGCATCGGTCGATGTGTCGTACACGATCGACGCCTTCGGTGCGACGCGGCGCGAGCTCGAAGGCCTGCAAGCGACGGTCGACTACCAGCGCTACCAGGTCGAGGCCGCGTACCTGAGCCTGACGGCCAACGTCGTGACCACGGCGATCCAGGAGGCATCGCTTCGCGCCCAGCTGAAGGCGACGCGCGATGTGCTCGATGCCGAGGCGCAGTCGCTCGCGGTCGTCGAGAAGCAGGCCGGACTCGGCGGGGTGGCGCGCTCGGTCGTGATCGCGCAGCGCGTGCAGCTCGCGCAGACGCGCGCGACGCTGCCGGCGCTCGAGAAGTCGCTGGCGCAGACGCGGCATCAACTCGCGGTGTACGCAGGGCGCCTGCCGAGCGAAGACGGCCTGCCCGAATTCGGGCTCGAGTCGCTGCAGCTGCCGCAGGATCTGCCGCTCAGCCTGCCGTCGTCTCTGGTGCGGCAGCGGCCCGACATCCGCGCCAGCGAAGCGCTGCTTCACGAAGCGAGCGCGCAGATCGGCGTGGCCACCGCGAACCTGTACCCTCAGCTCACGTTGAGCGGCAGCGTCGGTGCGCAAAGTCTGAAGGCCGACAAGCTGTTCTCGAGCGGCAGCGCAGCCTGGAGCGTGGGTGCCGGGCTGCTGCAGCCGATCTTCAACGGCGGTGCGCTGCAGGCGAAGAAGCGCGGGGCCGTCGCTGCCTTCGACGCCGCGCTGGCGCAATACCAGCAGACCGTGCTGAACGCGCTCCTCAATGTCGCCAACACGCTGCGCGCGCTCGACACCGATGCCGATGCGTTGCGCGCCCAGGTCGAGTCAGAGTCGCTGGCGCGCGAGTCGCTGGACCTCGTCTCGCGCCAATACAAGCTCGGCGCGGTGAGCTACCTGGCGCTGCTCGATTCGCAGCGCAGCTACCAGCAGGCGCGTGTCGGCCTGGTGCAGGCCCAGGCAGCGCGCTACGCGGACACCGCGGCGCTGTTCCAGGCGCTCGGCGGCGGCTGGTGGAACCGACCGGAGTTGGCCGACATTTCCACCACGCCCGGTGCTGCCGGCGCGGCGGCCAAACCTTGAATCGCAGCGGTCGTCGCAGCGTGTGCGGCGGCCGTCCCGAGATTTTTTTCGAACAATGAACTGTCAGGAGTGATCCCCATGACGAAGCGAATGCTCATCATGATCGGTGGCGTGCTGTTGTTGACTGCCGCATTGGCATTCGGCTTCTATCTGCACATCCAGAAGCTCATCGCCTCATCGCCCAAGCCCACACCGCAGACGGTGTCGGCGACCGAGGTCGTCGCGCTCGAGTGGCAGCCTCAACTCGCGACCGTGGGCACCGTGACCGCGGTGCGCGGCGTCGACGTGACGACCGAGATCGCCGGCCTGGTGCGCAACGTCAATTTCAAGTCGGGGCAAGAGGTCAAGGCCGGCATGGTGCTGCTGCAGCTCAACGCCGACTCCGACATTGCACAGCTCCAGTCGCTGCAAGCCGCTGCCGAACTCTCGGCCAGCGTGCTCGAGCGCGACAAGGGTCAGCTCGCGGCGCAGGCCATCAGCCAGGCGCAGGTCGACAGCGACATGGCCGACCTGAAAGGCAAGCGCGCGCTGGTCGCGCAGCAGGCCGCGCTGATCGCCAAGAAGACGATCCGCGCGCCGTTCACCGGCAAGCTCGGCATCACCAGCGTGAACCCGGGCCAGTACCTGAACCCGGGCGACAAGATCGTGACGCTGCAGACGATCGACCCGATCTACGTCGACTTCTACCTGCCGCAGAAGCGGCTTGGCGGCGTGTCGGTCGGCCAGGTCGTGAACGTCTCCACCGACGGTTTCCCGGGTCTCGCGTTCCCCGGCAAGATCAGCGCGATCAGCTCCAAGGTCGACAGCACCACACGCAATGTGCAGATCGAGGCGACGTTCGCGAATGCCAAGCGCCAGCTGCTGCCCGGCATGTTTGCGAACGCGAATGTCGACGTCGGCGAGAAGAAGCGCTACCTGACCTTGCCGCAGACGGCGATCACCTACAACCCGTATGGCTCGACGGTGTTCATCGTCAAGCAGGCGTCGGCGAAAGATGCTCCAGGGAACGCCGCGAGCGGCGCCTCGGCCGCGGCCGCACCGCCGCCCGCCTCGGGCGCCAGCGCGGCCGCGAGCGGGCTCGTGGTGCAGCAGGTGTTCGTGACCACCGGCGAGACGCGCGGCGACCAGGTCGCGATCCTGAGCGGCCTGCAAGAAGGCCAACGGGTCGTGACCAGCGGGCAGGTCAAGCTGAAGAACGGCACCTCGGTCGTCATCGACAACAGCGTGCAGCCGGCCAACAGCCCCAACCCCACCCCGCAAGAAAAGTGAGGCGCCGGCCATGAACTTCACCGACATCTTCATCCGCCGGCCGGTGCTGGCCATGGTGGTGAGCCTGCTCATCGTCGTGCTCGGCATGCGCTCGCTCTTCAGCCTGCCGGTCAACCAGTTCCCGCGCACGCAGAACGCGGTCGTCACCGTGTCGACCACCTACTACGGTGCCGATGCGCAGACGGTGGCCGGCTTCATCACGCAGCCGCTCGAAGGCGCGATCGCGCAGGCGCAGGGCATCGACTACCTGTCGTCGTCAAGCAGCAGCGGCGTGTCGACGATCACCGCGACGCTGCGCCTGAACTACGACGCCAACCGCGCGCTCACCGAGATCAACACGCAGGTCAACTCGGTCAAGAACCAGCTGCCGGCGCAGGCGCAGACGCCGGTGCTGACGGTGGCCACCGGCTCGACGATCGACGCGATGTACCTCGGCTTCTACAGCGACACGCTGCCGACCAACAACGTCACCGATTTCCTATCGCGCGTCGTCAAGCCCAAGCTCGATTCGGTCGAGGGCGTGCAGACGGCCGAGCTGCTCGGCGCGCGACAGTTCGCGCTGCGGGCCTGGCTCGACGCGGGCAAGCTCGCCGCGCACGGCCTGACCGCCGCCGACGTGAGCACCGCGTTGGGCAACAACAACTACCTGGCCGCGCTCGGCTCGTCGAAGGGCCAGATGGTCACGGTGCCGCTCACCGCCGGCACCGACCTGCACACCGTCGAGGAGTTCAAGCGCCTCGCGATCAAGCAGAGCGGCGATGCGATCGTGCGCTTGGAGGACGTGGCGAACGTGACGCTCGGCTCCGAGAACTACGACTTCAATGTCGCCTTCAGCGGCGTGCGCTCGGTGTTCATCGGCATCAAGGTTGCGCCCGAGGCGAACATCCTCGACGTCGCCAAGCGCGTTCGCACCGCGTTCCCGGAACTGCGCGAGCAATTGCCCAGCGGCGTGACCGGCGAGATCGTCTACGACTCGACCGAGTTCATCAACACCTCGATCTCCGAGGTCGTGAAGACGCTGGTCGAGGCGCTGATCATCGTCACCGTCGTGATCTACCTGTTCCTCGGCACGCTGCGCGCCGTCGTCGTGCCGGTGATCGCGATGCCGCTGTCGCTGATCGGCACCTTCTTCGTGATGCTGGCCTTCGGCTACTCGATCAACCTGCTGACCTTGCTCGCGCTGGTGCTGGCGATCGGCCTGGTCGTCGACGACGCGATCATCGTGGTCGAGAACGTCGACCGCCACATGAAGGAGGAGGGCAAATCGCCGATGCAGGCGGCGCTGATCGCGGCGCGCGAACTCGGTAGCCCGATTTTGGCGATGACGATCGTGCTGATCGCGGTCTATGTGCCGATCGGGTTCCAGGGTGGCCTCACCGGTGCGCTGTTCACCGAGTTCGCGTTCACGCTGGCCGGTGCCGTGGCGGTCTCGGGCATCGTCGCGCTGACGCTGTCGCCGATGATGGCCTCGCGCTTCTTCAAGCCTGACCAAGACAGCGGCCGCTTTGCCCAAGCGATCGACCGCGTGTTCGAGAAGGTTCGTCACGGCCATGCGCGCGCGCTGCACAGCCTGCTCCACACCTGGCCGGTGCTGATCGTGATGGCGGTGCTGCTGAGCTGCCTGCTTGGGCTGATGTTCAAGATGTCGCAGTCGGAGCTCGCCCCCGAAGAAGACCAGGGCTTCGTCGGCTCGCAGGTCGTCGGCCCGCCGACCGCGACCTCGGACCAGATGCAGACCTACGCCGATCAGATCTTCAAGATCGCGAAGACCGAGCCCGAGTACCACCAGATGTTCCAGATCACCGGCGTGCCGACGGTCAACCAGGGCATCGGCGGCGTGCTGTTCAAGCCGTGGGATCAGCGCACGCGCAGCGCCCATCAGCTGCAGCAAGACCTGCAGGAGAAGTGGAACAAGGTCGCAGGCGGGCGTGTCGCGGCGTTCCAGTTCCCGTCGCTGCCCGGTGCCTCGGGGCTGCCGGTGCAATTCGTCATCAGCAGCACCGAGCCCTTCGAGAACCTCAACACCGTGGCGCAGCAGGTGCTCGACAAGGCTCGCAGCTCGGGCAAGTTCTACTTCGTCGACGTCGACCTGAAGATCGACAAGCCGCAGGCCACTGTGGTCGTTGATCGCGACAAGATCGCGGCGCTGGGCATGACGCAGCAAGACGTCGGTGCGTCGCTCGGCGCGGCGCTCGGAGGCGGCTACGTCAACTACTTCGCGATTGCCGGGCGCTCGTACAAGGTGATCCCGCAGGTGCAGCAGGTCGATCGCCTGAACCCGGCCGACGTGCTCGACTTCTACATCAAGACGCCGACGGCCGGGCTGATCCCGGCGAGCACGGTGGCCAGCATCAAGTACGACGTGGTACCCGAGTCGATCACGCGCTTCCAGCAGCTCAATTCGGTGACGATCTCGGGTGTGTCGGGCGCGTCGCAGGGCGAGGTGCTGCAGTTCCTGCGCGACACCGTCAAGCAGGTGGCGCCGAGCGGCTACAACGTCGACTACTCCGGCCAGTCGCGCCAGTACGTGCAGGAGTCGGGCGGCTTCCTGGTGACGATGGGCTTCGCGGTGATCATCGTCTTTCTCGCGCTGGCCGCGCAGTTCGAGAGCTTCCGCGATCCGGTGGTGATTCTGGTCTCGGTGCCGCTGGCCTTGTTCGGTGCGCTGATCTTCATCTTCCTCGGCTTCGCCTCGATGAACATCTACACCGAGGTCGGGCTGGTGACGCTGATGGGGCTGATCAGCAAACACGGCATCCTGATCGTCGAGGTCGCGAACCAGCTGCAAAAGGCCGGCAAGACGAAGCGCGAGGCGATCGAAGAGGCCACCAGCATTCGGCTGCGGCCAATTCTGATGACGACGGCGGCGATGGTCTTCGGCGTCGTGCCGCTGGTGATCGCGTCAGGAGCGGGTGCGGCCGGGCGCTACTCGATGGGCCTGGTGATCTTCACCGGCTTGTCCATCGGCACCTTGTTCACGCTGTTCGTCGTGCCGGCGATGTACCTCTTCATCGGTGCCGATCACCAGAAGCAGGCGCGCGAAGAAGGCGGCGGCAGCCACGCAGCGGTGCCTGTGCCGCACGATTGATGAGGAGATGCCGCGACGGACTTTACGTCGCGCCACAGCACGGCAATCAAGCGCTGTTCCGCTCGCACTATGGTTCGTCAGAGGAACATTTCTTCTTTCGATCGGAGTGAACGATGCGGCTGATTCAACGCGTTGCTCGAAACGGCTTGCTGGCTGTGCTGGTGTCTGTGGTGAGCGCTTGTTGCATGCTGCCGCCGTTCGCCGGCGGCCGCGCGCCAGGCGGCCACGGCGCCAAGCTGTGACGCGAGCGCGCGGTCCGCAAGGATCATCCGCGTGGCGCGAACGCCAGCTGCCTCAGCCCATCGCCAGCGAGTCGCACAGCGCGCCGAGCGCGGCGGCTTCTGGCGGCGGCAGTTGGCCGGCCAGCAGCAGGGTCGCACGCTGGATGCCGCGCAAGCGAAAGTAGAGTTCGTCTTCGACCGCCTCGACCTCGGCGGCGTCGGCGCTTGCCAAGGCATGCGGGTTCCACATGCCGCTCTCGTTCCAGCCGGCGCGCAGGCGCCCGAGCAGGAACTGCGACAGGTCGAGCGCATTCTTCATCGCCGGCAATTCGGTCTGGGCCGCGAGCCTGGACGCGTTGGACTCGGCAGAGGTCAAGACCTCGCCCAGCGCTGCGAGACGAGCCTGGATGTCCCCGGACTCCATCACCGCCTTTTGCGGCGGCTGAGCACATGCGGCCTGGCTGACCTTGCCGACCCAGTTCAGGTCGAACTCGCCCGGCACCGCGCGCAACGCGACGCTCGCGTGCAGCAGGTGGTCGTAGGGGCCGCGCACGGCATTGAGCGAGGCTTCGGTCACCGCCAGCAGCCGGCCCAGCGGCGAGATCTGGTCGCCGTGCAAGGCGTGCGGATAGCCCGAGCCATCCAGCCGCTCATGGTGTTCGGCGATCGCGCGCGACACCACGCTGGGGTAGGTGGTCAGCTGGGCCACCAGCAGGTAGCCGACATGCGGGTGCACCACCAGTTGCTGGTAGCTGACGAAGTCCAGATCGCGGTCGGCCTCGAGCTCGCCGTAGCGCGGGTCGATGTACATCTCGCCCAGGTCGTGCAGCAGGCCGCAGAGCATCGCCAGACGGATCTGCGCCGTCTCGCCGCCGCTGCCCGCCATCAGCGCGCCGTTCAGCGCCATCGCCGCCACCGCATGATCGAACGTCGGTTTGCGCGCCGTTTGCGCCGCGGTCAGCAGCAGTTGCGCGACCGGGTGCAGTGACAGTTGCGCGACTTCGCGCACCAACCTGGCGGCGTGAGGTCTCAGCACGGGTGCGAGCGCCGATTCGCTTTGCAGCAGCTCCTGCAGTGACTGCAGGAGTGTCGCCGCGGTCACGCCGTCTTCGGCGATCAGGCAGCTCTCGAGCGGCTCGCGAAGCTGGCGATCGAGCAGCTTGCGCTGCAGCGATGCCGACACCGGCTGGTTGCTGGCCCACAGCTTGGTCCCCGAGATGTCGAAGATGTCGGTCGCCGCGATGATGCACTTGGTCTCGCTGGCTTCGAGGATCGTGGCCAGGGCGTGGGGGTTGGCGCTGGCGAACGCGTTGTCGGTCTTGGTCGGGCGAGTGGTCATGAGGGATGTCCCGGTGCTTCGTCTCCCGGTTATCGGCGGGTGGCCGACGGAACTGAAGCCCGAAGAATCCCGCGTGTGACTGCCCCGGG
>Ga0307515_10022462_pt1 | contig 11114 bp, 5 predicted proteins | sample 17_EM_MG_FD_194513 | JGI IMG/M metagenome (GOLD analysis project Ga0307515, IMG submission 194513) | Populus trichocarpa ectomycorrhiza microbial communities from riparian zone in the Pacific Northwest, United States - 17_EM | ecosystem: Host-associated > Plants > Roots > Unclassified | place... | reverse complement strand
CCCTTGGCGCGAATGCGCGCCAGGTTCAGGCCCGCGCCATCGTCGCGGAACTCGACGCCGACTTCGTTCGCCTCTTGCGAGAGCGCGACGATGATCGAGCCGGTCGGGTCCTTGCCGGCGTGGGTGCGCACGTCTGGCGATTCGATACCGTGGCTGACGCAGTTGCGCAGCAGGTGCTCGAACGAACCCGTCATGCGGTCGAGCACGCCGCGGTCGACTTCGATCGAACCGCCGACGATGTCCAGGCGCACCGACTTGCCGGTTTCCTTCGCGGCCTGGCGGACGACGCGGTAGAGGCGGTCCGACAAGCCCTCGAACTCGACCATGCGGGTGCGCAACAGGTCGTCCTGCAAGTCGCGCGTCATGCGTGCCTGCGCGACGAGTTCGTCCTCGGTGACTTCGAGGGAGCGCTGCAATGCGCGCTGGACCGTGCCCACGTCGTTGACCGACTCGGCCATCATGCGCGTCAGTTCCTGGAAGCGCGTGAAGCGGTCGAACTCGAGCGGGTCGAAGGTCTGCGACGCGGCCTTCGCGGCCTCGAGCCGCGAGGTCATCTGGACCTCGCCGTGGAACTCGATGTCGCGCAATTGCGCGCGCAGGCGCTCCAGATTTTCGGTCAGGTCGGAGAGCGATGTCTTGATCTGCCCGACGCCGGTCTCGATGCGCGAACGCGTGATGCTGACCTCGCCGGCCTGATTGACCAGCCGGTCGAGCAGCGGCGCGCGCACGCGCACGGCCGACTGCGTCGCCTGCGAACGTTCCGCCGGCTTGCGTGCGGCGACACCGTCGGTCAGGGCGAAGCGCGACCAGTCGATCTCGGCCAGCCCGTTGGCCGGTGCGGTGGGTTCGGCCAGTGCGGCCGGCTCCGTCGCGCCGGCCAGCGCGGCGTGTTCCGACGCCGCGGCATCGAGCCGGCCCGGTTGCGACAGCAGCTCATCCGGCGACACGCCCAGCGGGGCCGCCGCCGATTCGACCGCTTCGGGCGGCGCCGTGTCCAGCAGCACCGCGAGTTCGGGCATCACGGGTGGCGCGGTCGGCGTGGCCGTCGGCGCCGGCACGTCGAGCGTGTCGGCGGTCGGCAGCGACTCGTCCGATGTGCCGCCGGTGCGCAGCAGGTCCAGCGTGTGCGCCAGCGCGTCGCCGTGCACTTGCAGCGTCTCGACGTCGACCGCGTTGATCGGCGGCTCGGCGAGCAGGCGTTCGATGCGGGTCTCGAGCCGGTGCGCCATTTCGCCCAGGCGCATCGCGCCGGCCAGGCGTGCGCCGCCCTTGAGCGTGTGCAGCGTGCGCATGCAGGCGGCCGGGTGGGCGGCGTCGCCGGGCTTCTTGGCCCAGTCGCGCAGGCGGCTGGCGAGTTGCGGCAGCAGCTCTCCGGCCTCTTCGTCGAAGATTGGGAACAGGTCGACGTCGATCGCATCGACGGCGTCGATCACGTCGTCGGCGTCGACCAGGCCGTGGCTGGCCGGCGCGCTGCGGTGCATCTCGACCGGTGCGTCGCCCAGCGGTTTGAGTTCGGCCACGCCCAGCGGGTCGAAGCGGCCTTCGAGCGGCGCAAAGCTCGAGTCGGACACCGGCTCCGGCTCGGCCAGCGCGCTGGGCGCCGTGTCGGTGACCGCTTCGGCGAACGGTTCCGGCACTGGCTCAGGCATCGGTTCGGCGACCGGCTCAGGCACGGGCTCCTCGAGGACTACGTCGCTGTGCTGCGCTTCTTCTTGTGCAGGCAGCTCGGGTTCGGAGGTCGTCGGGCGCAGCTCTTCCGCGGCCGCGGCGGCTTCGAGCCGGCGCACCGAGCTGAGCTCGTGTTCGGCCAGACGCGCGATCAGTTCGGGCGACGGCTCCTTCAGGAAGCCGGCGGCAAACTGGTGCAGCAGGTGGCGGATCTCTTCGGCCGAATCGACGAACAGGCGCGCCTCATCGGCAGTGCCGTGACCGATCGCGAGCGAGCGCGTCTGCGCGTGTTCGAGCGAACGCGCGAGCTGCGACAGGTCGGTGAAGCCGACCGTCGCGGAACTGCCGGCGAGCGAATGCGCAAGTGCGATCGGCGTCTCGCCGATCGGCCGGTGCAGCTCCATCGCCCATTCGGCGACTTCGGTCGTGAGGCGGCGCGACAGCTCGTCGGCCTCATGCAGGTAGATGTTGAACAGCGGGATGCTGATGCGCAGCGGGCCGACGATCTTGACGTGCTCGTCGCCGGCGCTGCCGGGCTCGATCGACTCGTCAACGTCCACGTCCACGTCGATGTCCGGCGCACCCAGCTCGAGCGGCAGATCCATCGCCGCGTCGATCGCATGCGACTCGGGCACGGCGGCCACGACCGGTGCGGCATCGCCGAAGTCGAGCTCGAGATCGAGGTCGATCATGTCGCCCGCGATGGTCGTCTCGGTGACCTCGGCCAGCGGCAGCGGCTCGGTGAACGCGGCGTCGAACGGATCGGTCAGCGCCTCGGCTGCCATGTCGAGCGGCGCATGTGCGCTGACAACCTGGTCGTGTGCCGGCGCGCCGTCAAGGGCGTCCAGATCGAGGTCGAACGACAGCACCGGCAGCTCGGCCGGGTCGGCACGCTGCGCGCTGGCGATATCAGCCAGTGGCTCGGGCGCGGTCAGGTCGAACGACGGGAACGACACGTCGGCCAACGCCTCGGCGGGCGCAGCCTGCAGGTCGAGATCGGCGGCACTCGGCAGGTCGAGCGGCAGGCCGCGCGACGACGGCGCCCAGACCGGGTCGGTGGCCGCCGCCGGTTCGCCGACGCGCTGTGCGGCCGCGATCACGGTCGCGGCGTCGTGTGCTCCGCGGCGCCGGGCGCTGATGTCATCGACCCAGCCCGAAAGGTAGTCCAGGCACCACGCCGTGAACGCCAGCAGCGATGCGGGCGCAGCGTGCTGATCGGCCAGGTGCGTGTTGTAGAGCTGTTCGCAGGCCCAGCCCGCCTCGCCGAATTCCTTCAGCCCGACCATGCGCGAGCTGCCCTTCAAGGTGTGGAAGGCGCGGCGCAGCGTTGTCATCGCGGCCAGATCGTCGGGCGCGTTCTCGAGCTCGGCACGCGCGGCCGAGGCCGTTTCAAGCACCTCGCGCGCTTCTTCGAGGAAGATCTCGCGCATCTCGTCGTCCTGCGCCAGCTGGGCGCTCGCGGTCGAGGGCGCGAAGTCGAGCTGCATCGGTGCGCTGACGCGGGCACCGGCCGGGCGACGCTTCGCCGGGTCGGACTCGCCGGTCGGCTCCAGGCCCACCGGGTCGGACGCCGTCGAGACGAAGTCGACCAGCGCTTCGGACAACTCGCCGCGCGCCTGCGCCTCGCTGGCGGGGGTGTCGGCCTGGTCCAGCGCTTCCTGGGCCTTGTGCACGGTGGCGGCCAGCGCGGGCTGGTCGGCGGCGTGGGCTTCGTGCGCCAGCCGTTCCAGATCGCGCGAGACTTCGGCGACCGGCACGTCCTCGCGCACCGAGCTGAACGCGAGCATCTGCGCCTGTTCGATCAGGCGCGGCTCGATCGCCGCGGGTGCCGTCGGTGCTGCGATCGCGATGGCTGGTGCGCGCACCTCGCCGCTGCGGCCCATCACCGGGTTCAGCGTGCCGCTGTCGGCGTCGTAGGTGAACAGCGACTTGGCTATCTGCGGCTGCACGCTGAGCATGTCGATCAGGAAACCGAGCGCGCCGAGGTTGCCGGCGAGGCGATCGAACACGCCGGCCTGCACGACACGCTGCGGGTCGACCTCGGTCGAGGCCAGGCCGTCGACCTCGTCGCGCATGCGCAGCAGCGCCGCGCAGGCGTGGTCCATGCCGAGCACCGACAGCACGCCGCGCATCGCCGAGAGTTGGCTCGGCACCGGGATCAGCACCTGGCGATCGCTCGGGTTGCGGAAATACTGGTCGATCAGCTTCTCGGACTCGGACAGGCTGGCGCGCAGCTCCTGCACCACGCTGCCCATGGTCTGACGGTCGGAGACGCGGCGGTACAGCTCCTCCATCCAGGGCTCGAGCGGCTCCGGCGTGCGGCCGGCGCGCACCGCGGCGAGGCGCTCGGCGAGGCGCTGCACGCGCCCGGCCTGATCGGGGTGATCGAAGTCGGCATCTTCCAGCGCAGCCTCGACATACAGCAGGCTGGTCGCGACTTCCATGGCCAGCGCTGCCGGCGGTGCGGTACCGCTGGTCTGAGTCTGCGCAATGGCTTGCTGCAACTCGCCGGCAAAGCTCTCGCCGTGCGGGAACAACTTCTTCAGCGACTCGCCGACCAGCGCGAACTGCTCGGACAAGCCGGTCATGCGGTGCATCTCGCCACCGGCCACCGAGGACCACGCATCCTTGGCGGCGGTGACGCGCTTGCGCGCCTGCGCGATCACGGCCGGATCGAAACGGCCGAGCACGCTCACCGAATAATCGACCGGCACATTCGCCGCGAGGCCGTAGGCCTGGCGCACGGCAGTCAGGCGCGGCAGCGCGCTCGCATCGGCGGGCGTGGCACTCTGAGCGCAGAAGAACAGCAGGTCCTGCGCGAGCCGCTCCGAGACTTCGGTCTCGCCGCGCTCGAGGATGCGGAACTGCGCGAGCAGGCGCGAGGCGACGCGCTTGCTGAACACATCGAAGCCGAGCAGCCCGTGGGCCTGCGCCTCGAACACCGCCGAGGCCAGCTTCCAGAGCGTGGCGACGTGGGTCTGGTTGGCGCCCGCGCCCAGCGCGGCGGTCAGGTCGCTCATGCGCGCGGCCACCGACAGCGGGTTCGCTGAGCGCATCAGCGGCAGCAGCTGCGCTTCGAGCGCCGCCTGCATCGTCGCGTCGTGCGGGTGCGGCGTGGCGGTCGGGTCGGCGGGCAGATCGCGCCATTGCCAATCGCTGATCCAGAGGTCAGCCGGGTGCACGCGGTCGGCGCCCGCGCCTTCTTGCACCGCGCGGTACTGCGGGAACAGCGACAGCGTGGAGACCGGCTTGCTCGCGAGCAAACGCGTCAGGTAGTCGAGCAGCGCGAACGACGCCCGCTCGAGGTCATCGACGACGGCTGCGGTGAGCTTGTGCGGCTTGGCCACGAAGCGCTGCACCGCGGCCTCGCTCGCGCGCAACACCATCGCCGCGGCCGGCTGGCCGACGAGCTCGAGCGCGCCGACACCCTGGTGGATCTGCGAGCGCGCATTGCGCAACACGACCGGGTCGATCGCGTCCATGTCGGAGCCACCGAGCGACTCGGTCTCCTTGACGAAGCGGCGCAGCGCCTTGTGCGCCGTTTCGAGCGAGCGGCGCAGCTCGTCATGCACCCATGCCAGGGCGCTCAGATCATCGCTGCTGTTACCCATGGAGGAGCTCATCGGAAGGTCACTCGATCTTGAACCGCGCCACCGACTGCTTCAGCTCCTCGGCGGTACGCGACAACTCGCGCACCATCTGCGCGGTCGAGCGCGTGCCTTCGCCGGTCTGCTCGGTCACCGCAAAAATGTGCTGGATGTTGGCGGCCACGACGTTGGCCGACTGCGCTTCGCTGAGCGCCTGGTTCGAGATCTGCGCGATCAGCTCGGCGAGCTGGCGCGACACGCGGTCGATCTCGCCCAGCGCGGTACCGGCCGCATCGGACAGCCGCGCTCCCTCGACCACGCCCTGCGTGCTGCGCTCCATCGCGCCGACGGCATCCTGGGTGTCGGTCTGAATCGTCTTGACGAGTGCCGCGATCTGGCGCGTCGCGTCGCCGGAGCGCTCGGCCAGGCGCTGCACTTCTTCGGCAACGACCGAGAAGCCGCGACCCGCTTCACCGGCCGACGCGGCCTGGATGGCGGCGTTCAGCGCGAGCACGTTGGTCTGTTCGGTAATGTCCGAGATCAGCTCGGTGATTTCGCCGATCTCTTGCGACGATTCGCCGAGGCGCTTGATGCGCTTCGAGGTTTCCTGGATTTGATCGCGAATCGAGTTCATGCCGCCGATCGTGTTCTGCACCGCGCGCAGGCCCGACTCGGCCGCTTCGAGCGACTGGCGCGCCACCGCGGCGGTCTCTTGGGCCTGGCCCGACACGTCGTTGATTCGACTGGCCATCTGCAGCACCGACTCGCCGGTGTCGCGAATCTCGCGCAGCTGCTCGCTCGATGCGGCGAGCAGCTCGGTGGACGTGGCTTCGACCTGCTGCGTCGTGTCGGTCACGCGACCGGCGGTGCCCGTCACCTGCGACACCAGCGTGCGCAGCTCTTCCACGGTGTAGTTCACCGAGTCGGCGATCGCGCCGGTGATGTCTTCGGTCACCGTCGCCTGTTGCGTCAAGTCACCTTCAGCAACCGCCTGCAGTTCGTTCATCAAACGCAAAATCGCCGCCTGGTTCGCGTCGTTGACGCGCTTGGATTCCTGCTGTTCGCGTTCGGCGTTCTGGCGCTGCGCTTCAGAGGCTTCGGCACGATCGGCCTGATCTCGCACATACAGTCGCAGCAAGCCGGCGCCACCGAGCAGCATCACCGATGCCGCGGCGAGCAGCAGGATCAGGTTCAGGACGCTGAAGCCGGTCGAGCTGCCCAGGCGCTCCTGCACCGTCTCGAGGCCTTTGCGCAGCGGTTCGCTGTCGGCAATGATGCCGGCCTGCGCTTCGCGCGCCGACACCAGCCCTTGCAGGTTGCCCAGAATCGCGCCGGCTTGGGTGCGCGTCTCTTCGTATTGCTTCATCAGCGCCACCAGGCGCTCCTTGGTCTGCGGATCGCGCGTGGCGGGCAGGCGCAGCTCGGCGTTGCCGTCGGTCAGGCCTTGCGCGATCTCGCGGAACGAGTTCAGGTCCTTGCCGAGCAGGAACACGGCCTCGGGGCTCACGCCTTCCATCGTCAGGAATTCGTTCGCCGACTTGCCGATGCGCTGCGTCAGCATCACGAGCTGGCCGACCGCCGACAACTCGGCCGGCGAGGCGTCCTGCTGAAGCTTGAGCGACGACACCGTCTCGGCCGTTTCGAGCAGGTCGGACGACTGCCGGTTGATCGCGCGCAGCGCCTTGCCGACTTCGGTCAGCACCTTCTGCTGGCCGATCACGGTGGCGGCGTTCTTCTCGGCGCGGTCGACGAGCGGCAGCATCGGCTCGATGGCGTCTTGCACGCTGGACGGCGCGGCAGCGATGCTGCCCTCGCCGGTGCGCAGGCTGCGCACGTTCTTGACCAGCACGTCGGCGCTTTCCTTCACCTCGGGGAACGCAGCGGGGCTGCCCACCAGCGCCTGCGAGACCGACTTTGCCAGCCGCTGCGACTGCATCAGCGCCTGGCCGCTGGCGCCGACCTGGACCGATCCGCGGTTCGCCGCGATCAGCGACATGATGGTGAGGCCGACCAGGCCGACCAAGCCGACGATCGACATCCCGAACAGGATGCGCTGCTGCTCGGCGACCGGCCGACGGCCGATCAAGGGCAAGCCGGTGCCGGCGGCCGCGCGTGCGTGCTCGGCGTCCTGCAGGCGCGTCTCGGAGAAGTCGGCCATCTCGGACGGCGCAGCCTCCGAGATGATCGAGGTGTCCTGATCGACCGGTTGCTGCTGCGTCGGCACGTCGTAGGCAGCGCCGTTCACGTCGGTGGACGGGTGCTCGGTCGCCGCGTGAGACTCGTTGCTCGCGCGCAGTTCGTCGAAGGTCGGCACGGCAAGCGCCGCAGCGCCCGCCAAGACCGTTTCGTCCTTCTGACCCCAACCTTTGATCTTGTTCAGGAAGCTCATATAGCCCTCTTGCGTACTTGTCTTGTGGGGCAAACGCCGGCGGCGCTCAACCCACGATCCTCAAAAATGCTTCGTCACTGGCAAGCGCCGTCAACACCAGTTCCTGCCAGATGCGGCCCGATGCATCGCGCAGCCGGGCACCGACAAACGCCGGCCTGGCGACGCCGTCAGCGGGCTCGCGCGTGAGCTGGTCGTCACTGCGCAGGCCCGAGAGTTTGTCCACGAGCAGCACGCAGTTGATGTCCATCGTCTGGTTGAAGCCGACCAGGCGCGATTGATCGCGCCCGGACTCCACGGTCTTGACGCCGAGGAAGCCGGCCAGATCGACCACACCATGCAGATGGCCGCGCAGGTTGGCGACACCGAGAAACCAGCGGTGGCTGTACGGCACGGCCAGCACCGGTGCGAGCGCGAAGATCTCGCCGGCCTCGCGCAGCGGCAGCAGGAAGCCGCGCCCGCTGCATTCGACCGCCAGCCACGACTGGCCGCGCACCTGCGTGCGCGCCGCCTGCAGCCGATCGGCCAGGCGGGTCTGGAGTTCGCGCAGTGCTTGCTTGTTCGCCATTCAGGTTCAGTCGAATGCGTGGATCTTGGCGACCAGCTCGTCGGCGTTGACCGGCTTGACGATGTAGTCGCGCGCACCCTGGCGCATGCCCCAGACCTTGTCGGTTTCCTGGTTCTTGCTGGTGCACATGATCACCGGCACGTTGACAAAGCGCGGGTCACGCGTGATCGCGCGGGTGAGCTGAAAGCCGTTCTGGCCCGGCATCACCACGTCCATCAGGATCAGGTCGGGTGTTTCCTCGCCGAGGCGGCGCATCGCCTCTTCGCCGTTCTCGGCGGTGCGCACGGTGTAGCCACGCTTGCCCAACAGATCGGACAGGTAGTGAAGCTCGGTCTTCGAATCGTCGACCAACAGAATTTTTCGGATCGTCATGTCGTTCCCTCCTACATCACGGCGGCACCGCGCCCTCAAGAGATCACCACGTCAGGCGACGCGGCGATGCTGCTCCACCGCTTGCAGAAGCTGGTCCTTGGTGAATGGTTTGGTCAGGTAGGCCTCGGAGCCGACCATGCGACCACGTGCCTTGTCGAACAGGCCGTCTTTCGACGACAGCATGATCACCGGCACGCCGGCGAACTTGGCGTTGCGCTTGATGATCGCGCAGGTCTGGTAGCCATCGAGCCGCGGCATCAGGATGTCGCAGAAAATCAGATCGGGGTCGTGGTCGTTGACCTTGGCGAGCGCGTCGAAACCGTCTTCGGCGAGCAGCACGTCGTGGCCGCCCTGCTTGAGGAAGATCTCGGCGCTGCGACGGATCGTGTTGCTGTCATCGATGACGAGCACCTTGATGCCTGCAGGATCGGCGGGGGCCTGATTGCTCAACCAGCATTCTCCTCAACGACTGGGGGTGACGGGCGGGTGTGCCCGCCCTATTGGCTTGCTGATCCGGTCGGCTCAAACGTTTAGATCTGAACCATCTCAAAGTCTTCTTTGCGCGCGCCGCATTCCGGGCAGGTCCAGTTCATCGGCACGGCCTCCCACGCGGTGCCCGGCGCGATGCCATGCTCGGCATCACCGGTTGCTTCGTCGTAGATCCAGCCACAGATCAGGCACATCCAGGTTTTGGGTTCGCTCACTTTGCTCCGAGGGCCTGACGCGGCTTCGCTTCACTACAATGCATACAGATTGTAGCCACGCGATCTGTTAAAAACACGAGTCCCTGTAGGCACATACGCAACATTCTTCACGTTCGCCTAGAGGTCTGGTCGTCCCTTTCCACTCCATCGCCTCGGCCCTCATTTGATGACCACTGACAACCCGATTGACCTCACCACGACGGACACCGAAGGCGCCGAAGAACAGCCGGCGCCCGCCTGCGTGATGAGTTTCAACGCCAGCGACCCGAGCGGCGCCGGCGGCGTGGCCGGCGATGTCGCGACCATCGCCGCGATGGGCGCGCACGCGCTGCCGGTGGTCACCAGCATCGTGATGCGCGACACCCACGAGGTCTTCGACCACCACGAGATCGACGCCGACGTCATCGCCGAACAGGCCCGCAGCATCCTCGAGGATGTAACCATCTCGGGCTGGAAGGTCGGCTTCCTGGGCTCGACCGAAGGCGTCAGCGCTGTCGCCGAGATCCTGTCCGACTACCCCGACGTGCCGCTCGTGGCTTACATGCCCAACCTGTCGTGGCTGGAAGAAGACGCGCAGCAGAGCTACCTCGACGCCTTCCGCGAGCTGGTGCTGCCGCAGACCGAGGTGCTGGTCGGCAGTCACCAGGCGCTGACCGACTTCCTGCTACCCGACTGGGACAACGAACGCCCGGCCTCGCCGCGCGAGCTCGCGGTCGCGGCCGGCGAACATGGCACGCGCTTCGTGCTCGTGACCAGCGTGCTGATCCCCGGCGCGAAGCCGAACGACCAGTTCATGGACAACGTGCTCGCGTCGCCCCAAGGCGCGATCACCGGCGAGAAGTTCGAGCGCTTCGAGGTCAGCTTCGTCGGCGCGGGCGACACCCTCGCCGCCGCGCTGGCCGCGCTGCTCGCAGCCGGCGCCGAGCTCACCGCCGCGGTCGGCGAGGCGCTCGCGTTTCTCGACCAGGCGCTGGACGCGGGCTTTCGCCCCGGCATGGGCAACGTGATCCCGGACCGCTTCTTCTGGGCCCTGCCGCCTGGTGAAGAAGAAGGCGAGGACGCGCCCGACGGCGACGCGCCGGCCGACGACGGCCCGCCACCCAAGGGGCCACGCCATGTCCACTAGACCGCAGCGGGACGAGCGCCGGGCCGCTCCCAAGCCGACCCGCATCCCCTTGGGGGATCGGCCGATGTACCTATTGGACGAGGGGCTCCATTGAACAACGCGCAGCTGTTCGAACGCGCGCAGCGGGTCATCCCCGGCGGCGTCAACTCACCGGTGCGCGCGTTCCGCGCCGTCGGCGGCACGCCGCGCTTCATCGCGCATGCACACGGCGCCTACATCTTCGACGCCGAGGGCACGCGCTATATCGACTACATCGGCTCGTGGGGCCCGATGATCCTCGGCCACGGCCACCCCGCCGTGCTCGAGGCCGTGCAGAAGGCGGCCGTGGACGGCCTGTCGTTCGGCGCGCCGACCGAGCGCGAGGTCGAGCTCGCCGAAGAGATCTTGAGCCTGGTGCCCAGCATGGACCAACTGCGGCTCGTCAGCTCCGGCACCGAGGCGGCGATGAGCGCACTGCGCCTGGCGCGCGGCGCGACCGGCCGCAGCAAGATCATCAAGTTCGAAGGCTGCTACCACGGCCATGCCGATGCCTTGCTCGTAAAAGCCGGCTCGGGCCTCGCGACCTTCGGCCACCCGACCAGCGCCGGCGTGCCGCCCGAAGTGGTGCAGCACACGCTGGTACTCGAGTACAACAACGTCGCGCAGATCGAAGAGGCCTTTGCGCTGCAGGGCGACCAGATCGCCTGCGTCATCATCGAGCCGA
>Ga0307515_10022461_pt1 | contig 11114 bp, 12 predicted proteins | sample 17_EM_MG_FD_194513 | JGI IMG/M metagenome (GOLD analysis project Ga0307515, IMG submission 194513) | Populus trichocarpa ectomycorrhiza microbial communities from riparian zone in the Pacific Northwest, United States - 17_EM | ecosystem: Host-associated > Plants > Roots > Unclassified | place... | reverse complement strand
ACCAGTCAGTTGCGCCTTACATAACCTATGAGACCCGCACATACCTAAGAGGCGGCCCCTCACGCTGAATACCAGCCGCGGTTGGCAGAGGACCGACTGATACGGAAAGATACTCGACATTTCTCTTGTGTCCCCCTATGGCACTATGGGTCGATGGCGAGGTTGGGGTAGAACCGGCTGTCGACGGAGAAGATGGAGAAAGGGAAGACCGTGAATGCCGTGTTGTGTGGCTCGCTGCAACAATTGTCGGGAAAAGGCATGAAACGACAGTGCTTTGTTCTTTAAGTGGTTCGACCTCCCCTCTCGGAGTAGAGGATGGGGCCCAATTCGGCACAAAGAGCGAGATTACTCCATGCGGAGGTTCGACTCGCGGGAAGCCAGTATTCTCAGAAGCCGTACGGTATAATGTGTAAAGATTGCCTGACATGGTGGACTGAAAAAGATGAACGAGCCACCGCTAGGCTGAAAGGGCCCGTCTGGACGTTCGCGCAGAATCGAACATTTGAAGGCGAGCTATAGCTCATACTAGGCATAGCCAACCTATCTGGTGATAGCTGTAGGGTAGTTTGACTGGCTGTCACCGTCGCTGTGACCTCTCGATGTTCCTCCTCCGCTTCTTCCATCACCGAATCTTCCGTGAATTCCAAACCATTGATGGTAATAGTACCACCCTGTCTACCTCAACGCCTTGGCTATATGGTAGTGGCTGGTATGCGAACCAAGGATCAAGGGTGGTGTTTGACAGCGGACCAAATGAAGGACGCGGCCCAACCTTGACCTCATCCCAAGGGATTGACGAATCCACCTCCATATTGGCTTCGCCATCAGCCCCCATTTCGAGGCTATTCGAATCACGCAGGTACCAGTGAGTCGTCAACACTGGCTCGTTATATTGTGCACTTGCGCAACCCCTGTGTACAGGCCCGCCTATTCCCACAGAGTGGACATCTCGGTACCGAGGGTGCCCGCCATAGGCAAATGGCCTTTTTTTCTGAATTGCAAAAGTTGCTGGGCGTTTTCGTCGTGCTTCTTGCTCCGTTATCCCCATCCGATCTGTATGGGTCGGGATTCCTAAGAGATGTCGCGAAGCTGTCCCCTCCAGATGGAATTCGGACAATGACGTCTTGGGTGTGACCCCTGCGATGATTTGGATATTCAAACCGCCCGGAGGAGAGGCACACACTTCTGGTAGAACCTTGAGTTCTGGTAGAGTGGTTGTTGGATTGGATTTTTCTCCTCCCCTGTGAGAGGTGTGCCTTGACTATCGTTCTCAAGCTGGAGGGACCCCAGAGTCGTAGGGGATCTCCACCAGGTTGTCGCGATTCCCCCTGATGTGACTCGGATGGAGAACTTGTGCCACGGATGTCACTCAATCTCACGAGACCTTCCGCCAGTATCTTCTTCGATCTAGTCCTGGGGGACTCTGCGCGTTTCGAGGTGTGCATCTGGTAGGGTCACGGACCATCAGCCAGTCAGTGAAAACGGGGCAAAGGATAAGGCACACTCGATTGATACCGTCCTCCATCATTTTTCTGTCCTTCTTGCTTCTCTTCGTACCATGCTGTTTCCTTTTGCTTTTGTTGTCCTGGTTAATTAAGGGTCGCGATGGGACGTATGTAGCCAAACGCAGCGGGTTAGAGGAAGGTACCAATTATGAGATAGATTATGCTCTTCCTCATCGCGAACCACGCGAAGCGCCCCGAAGCCTGCGAGCATCTCATCTTCCCGGTGGACTTCCATCGCTTTCATCGCCTGGAATTGCTCATTGAATATCTTACTGCACTTGTATAATGTTGTAGCTGCAACTGGAACGCAACTGGGCTCACCTCAGCTGAGGTCTGTGGCTGGCAAAGCCTCCCTATCATCTTGGTTGCAGCCGTTTGATCCTGAAATTGCCAATTATTTGAGTCAGGATATGCACTATATCGCATACTACCAGATTTCATACCTCTTCGTCGTACAACAACTCCGGCGCGTCGTTCGGATTGATACCGTCCTCGTCCTCAGCGATTGCATACCCTTGCTCTCCTTCTTTACGTCCATGCTCTAAGGCCTCCACCTCACTGATGCCATATTCAATGCCAAACGGGCAAGTGGCGGAGTCGCCAGTCTGGCTGGCTGTGACATTCGGCCTTTATGTGTGAATGAGGCTACCATGGCTGAGTATTAATGCTGGTGGTGAGATTGCTGGAGTAGGAGCGGTGATTGTGGCGCCAGGCAGATATGGTTAGGTCCAAGGTTTGTGGCTGGACTGGTCGATTCCACTTTTCATTCGCCTTCCTTTCAATAGCTTACACCAGGGCACCTACTGTACACCCGGCGACAATATACGACAAGGTCGCAAGAATTTTTTTATCCTCCGATTCGGTTGTAATACTTAGAGGGACGGGGCTCGCGGACCTTGGTGACATGACATCGTCGCACAGGTATGCACAGGATGGCTTACAAATTGTTTTTCATACTAGGTTTGTCGTGATCACGTTGAATATCAGACTATTTTGACATCGCTCTCTCGAAGCAACGGACCACCGGCATGCAACCTTTATCGCTTCTGAATGTTATGTCGAAGGATAGGGCCAGGTGTTCAGCCTCAGGTGGGTGGGCCAACAGCCAGTCATGCTTGTGCGATATATGAGCATAGACCCCCTTGTGGGATAGCAAGGGGCGGTATTGTGCAGTTTAAGCGGCGATTTGTGGTCTGCGATCTGGGGGTTGTAAAAACGACAAGGTCAAGGAAATGCAATCTTCAGAAAGTAGAAAGAGTCTCGAACGTAGACCATGAGACGTCCCTCTCTACTGCTGTGGAGCAATGCTGCATAGTCCTAGTTTGCTCAACTCAATCACACTGGAGTTAGATTTGGCTGGTGAGGAAAGACGACGTCGAGAGCTTGTCCTGTCGAACGATAGAAGAGTGCACTGAGAGCTGGATCCTACCCCAACGCTCTCCCACTCGACTCGACAACACTCAGAACGTCGGCTACAGCTATGGCCAACGCACCACTTTCGTCCTCCAAATGGCTAATTGCGGAGTGAGTCGGCTCCTACGGCTATCCGTAGTCCGCCAATGCGTTGCACAGTTCCGTACATTGCAATGACCACGGATAAGAGCTGCAGTGGAGCACGGCCATCAGGACGCATACCGAGACTGTTTCAGTTCTCGCCATTGTACGAATTCATATATATCCAGAAAACGGTGAAAGGATAGTGGTCAGAGACAAGGTCCGTGCTTTGTTAGCACTTTGACCTTCAAACTTTGCCTGAGAATTCCTGCACGATGATACCAGCGACAGTCTGGCGATCCTTTTTCAGGTATATTGCATACACATCGTATCCCACCACTGTCTTGTCCTTGACCTGACTCTCTGTTCACCACGTCCGACAACCTACTCTTCTACCATATTCTCTGGCACCACCCCCACCTCGGTTGTCATCTGTAACCGAATAAAAACACCTTTGAAACACTTTTCCAACTCTATCGAATTTTGTCGCCTTTTCTGACAGCTTCAACGCATACGCCCAAATTTCATCACGCGCCTTGCGCCAGTCGCTCAAGGAGACCGCTCGTCTCAACGCCGAGAAACGTGGTATGACTGATTTGCGTTACCAAAAGTGGGAGAATGGGAATGGTGGTCCACAGGTATGCCCATCTTCGGTTTCACACATACGCTCCGAATAGGAATGGCACCCAGTATCGAGAAGCGCTTAACGTGGTGCTGACATACACATGTTTGCGTAGGTCTTCCTCAATCCTAAGGCGGAATAGACTAGAACTGCTACTTTGGCCTAGCGAGATACATGTAACGCCCGGTTGCACTGGATCATACATTTAGATTCACCGTATACGATTACGGGACATTGGTCTACGTAACCGTCTTTCTACTCCCACTTATCGCTCGATAAGCTTTGAGAATCCTCACATCAAGCAGCAATTGTCGAGATGGGCCGTTGAACCTTCCCCCTCCCCGCGGTCCTCGCATTGATCCAGTCTCTGGTAATTTAAATCCTAGCACAATACCCAGCCTAAGTACAGACCCCTAGCACTCATTTTGGGCCCTACAACAGCCTCACGTCCTCCAAGATGCCCCTATAGGTAATCAGATCATTTTCTACAGGACCACTTGGAACAAACTAGGTCAGGATTCGCAGGAATTGGCCGCTCGGCTTGAGGCGTGATACGCGCGCCATGGCGGTCCCGCTAATCTGGTCAGAGCAGAGTGGGCAGCGATGTGGTTGTCCTAAGAATGGCCGTGCCCGGTTCCTGCTACGGAATCAATGGGAATGCGAGAAGTGCACGACGAAGAGGCAGACGTACGTTCTCATGCACTCGGTATATCGACTACCTTGGCGATTGTGGTCGTACAAGAATCTGGGAAAAGTGTCTTTACCCAATATTAGCATGATATATACCAACGTAGACCGTACTTGGTTGACGTACCACTCCCCTCAACCTTCCACCCGACGACCCTCCTCGTAAATTAGCGACCGAAGTACAGAGCCTATTCGCCAGTGACGGGTGACGCCGCACAACAGGGCAAATGCTACACGGACTCGCAACGAACGATTCCGCCTTGCTTGCCGTACCGACTATATAGTTGGCTTGTTCGACGCCGGAGTGAACCGCAGTGAGGGTGCGGAGGGAGATCTTGAAGGCTTGAAGTGCTTCGCGAAAGATTCGACTTGCGAGACGAAGACCGTGTTACCGCCAGATTCCGTTGTTAGAAGGATATTGGTAAGGAATAACGGAGCACGTTTGAGTTAAATAAAGGGAGGCATACGCAGATCAAAGAGGAAGGGAGTTGTTCAGGTGAGGTGATTAACGTTCATAGGAAACGTCCAGATCTATAGAGCCCTCCGGGCTATGAAGAGCACAAGTTGATCCTTGGTCTCATCGCTCGAGCTCGAAGGTGCATGCCACATACCTCCATGCAGTTCGGCGTTATCAGGTCCGTAGTCTGGGCAGCGTTGGGAGGACCGCTCGAGGGGTCTCGTGAGAAAGCGCGAGCCGGGTCGACGTGTAGGAATGGGACGAGAGGTGGGTAGGACGTCGGGAGGTAGACAGGGAGGAGATTCCTGTGCTTGTATTGGGATCTTCTCGATAGGTGCGATACGGCGGGAGATTCGTCTGGATGAACCCAGAGCAGACGGAAGTGGCCACTGAGACCTCTTGCATAGTGTGTGACGACGGTGAACATGATAACATTGGGTTCGAGGAGATGCAGCGAGTGTGGGGGGAATTTTGATGCCATGGAGCGGAATTTGTGCGCGAAGCCTTCACGTTCTAGATGCTTCACGCAGCCCTGAGCATCAATTGATAGACGCATAAAGAACATTGGCACAATGAAAAGGTGATCCTGAGCCTCGTATGGCGGAGAGACATGCCGAACGCATGCGGAAGGCCGATGCTGGTCACTTCCAGAGGACCAAAATAGAGAGATGTTATATAGTCGAGCAGCGGGCGTTTAGATCTTGCTACCACTGAAGGCAACGATCGACGACTATTGGTTCCTCCATAGTCCGACAGGGGGATTTGGGATTCGTCTCAGAGGGTTGTCACGAAAGACTTTCTCACGAGAGGGTGAGGTGAATGTGGAGAGACATGGGTGAATGAAGGTGAGTGGATACGAAATTATGCCACCACTTTGGAGGTTAAACTCGGGTATCAGAAGGTCCAATGGTATCAATTGGACTGTTCACAGGGCGTGGCTAGAGGTCAATCATGATGAATCCAAAAGGATTGTATTCACATACATAGGTTCGTATTTAATTGCCTCTGAAGCAAAGCAAGACTGCACGACTTCCGGTTCGAGTACCATTCGATTGAAAGGTACGTTGTAAAGGAGAGTATTACAAGTGGATCGCCTTGTCCTTTTCGATGTAGAATGAGAGAGCAGGGATTCCTACAGGTGCTAGTACCGAATGTGTGGCAATGGCTCCGCGCGAATTTCGGACCAAGGTGTTTTTTCATCGAGGGCTTGATCTATCTCTCCCACTGTGCATCTAAATAGCAAAATAGTCAAGGATGTGAAAAAGCGGGGTCCAAGTCGAATCATGAGCAACCTACATCTGGTCACCTTTCACGAGATACAGTCCAAGGGGTGTTTCCTCGACTCCTTCTTCCATGCTGAATCGTCGCTCGATACAGTCGGATAGGACAATATTGGATTTCTGATCCCAGCCAGCTAAAATGCCCTGAAACTCATTTAGACACGCTCAGAGGAAGCGCAAGAAGCAGGGTAGCAATACATACGACTAATATACGTCCATCCTGCATCACAAGGAGGACTTTTTCTATGAACCTATCAGTTGCCGACCACGGCAGTTTTCGAGCGTGTTACTGACTGTTTTCGTAAACTTGCAGCGTAGCCATCGTGTCTGAAGTATGTGCTATCGGCTTCTTGACCCTGTGACCCCAGAAAGTCGCGAGGCGGGGAAGGCCAAGTTCGACACTCTCTTTGTCTGAAGTTTAGAACCTCGCGCTTTTGCACATCCATGGCAGCAACATGCTCTGAGGTTGTCAATGAGGTTCCAGGACTCTATAGCTCTTCTTATAACCCAATGAAGAGTACACGACCTAAGTCCACTCGTAGGCGAGTCTTTGACCTTTGGCAAGGTTCTTGTTGAGTATTGAACGCGTAGGACAGCCGCTACTGTATGCCGATCCGCCGTGCGAGTGCGAGCACATCAATCAGGTGGACTTTGCGACAGAGGAATTGTTCTGGGGTTCTCCGCCAACCATTTCGACGTGCACCTGGTGAACTGGATGAACGGATCAAAATCTTAGAGCTAAACCCAAAATGACGTAAGGTAATAATATCGTTGTTCCCTTTCACTCATGCCAATGGCAGGCTTGTTCCCGAGAAGCAATGACCTGTCTGTTACTCGAAGTCGAATGTGACTGCTGCGACCAAGTCTAGGAAGCGTCTGCGGAAGCTATTGCCAGATATGACTCGCACACAAGCATGTCCCCTCACCCGAATTGCGGTCTTTCACCCCCTCAACTTTCGAGCCGTCCCCAAGCCGCTCCAGTCGGACAAACGTCCTCGGTAATATATTCTACTTCCGTAATTTGTCGCACCCACAAGTCCTGTGTGCCATTGCCACTTCATGCCAGTTCTGGCGAGAAGGAGCGATCAAGAAGCCCCACTTGTGGACGAGCATGCCGACCCAAATCAAGCCACCATACATCCACCTGTATTGCGTTCTCTCAAGGGACCTACCGCTTCATATTCCAATCAAGCAGTGCTTCCTGCACGGGTGATGGAGTAGTGCACGGCTCATGGCTCCCGTCCACAAACCATCACATCCTCTGAGAGGTATCGTACCCGCTGGTTTGACGGGCTTATACCTTCATCAATAATTCCACGGAGCTCACCCCAGCCTTCGGTCCTCTCCTGGGCCGACTCGGCTCACTTGAACTCGACCATCGTGAAAGGGTCAATATCGATTCACTTTATCTACGATGAGACACTGATGATAATAACGCCACCGTCAGCGGTTCTTGTAGGAGCTAGTTTCCCTCATCGGCATACTATCAAGCTACGGTCACTCGTGGCGCAATTCCCCACGCCACTTTTGCTGTGCTCGGTGCTCTAGATAAGTATGCACTCTCTTCGCATATAGACCTCATACACTCGAGCTACCCTAGATCAATTGGGTTCATGATCGAATGGTCCAGCCAAGCCCCAGACGCTCGTTGGCTGTCACAACCCTCATAATCAAGCCTCTAAACCTCGGTTACATCCTGGTTTGTTTACCCATGCTGTCCGTCGAAACGCCGTGGTTGGACCCGATTCCTCCATCGCCCCCGTGCTCCCCTTACAATCTCCAGACCTCAAATGGCTTATTACGATCAGATTTTCTTGCGATGAAGCTCCATTCATGGAAAGATATCCTCTCCCAGATTGCTTGCATCGGGACCTTACCTGCGAGTCGTTATAATTCACTGGTAATTAGCTCGATATACGCGTCTAGGAGTAGTAATCTTGGATTCTACCTGTGCTCAGGCTCTTGTGAATGCAGGGTGTTGATATGAAGCGAGAGGCGAGGCGTGATCCAAGTACAGGAAAAGCGGCCTATACCCGTATCATCTGGGGAAGGAGTGGCGTTCGAGGTTGAGGGACCAAAGGCAAGTAGTGATATGTTTCACTCATTTCCTTCGCACTCCCTGATGTTGATATAGATAGAGACCTCGTAAGAATGATCAAACCATTGACCTGTCGTGCCTTGGACCTACCCCCACGAATACTGGACTATTCGACAGACAAGAGTATAAAATTCGGACATGCCACATGATATTTTGTGAACTTGTTCCATATTTAGACGGTGTTTTCATCTTGTGAAGGTGGCTCAAGTAGAACAGTGGGTGCACTCGTCGATGAAGGAGCGGCGGGATGATGACTGGATGATGACGGCTGGAGGGAGAGAACAATGGGAGCCGGAATAGGTGCGCCTGGTTTTGGAGCTCGCCGCAAGCGACCTGTGACAGTAGAGCACTTTATAGGACCGTCTGGATCCGCAAAGATGGCTTTTTACTGTGGCACCCTGGCATCTATGCCAGATTGACAACGGGTGTCAAATAATGTGGCATAATGCAGCATATTTGCCAGAGATGTGCCGAGGTGTAATGTTGCATTGTTGGTGCATTGTTCAAGGCTTGGATTCCGCATCCTTGGCCATGTTTTCCTCAAGTTCTTCTGAACGCCCTTCATCGGGCTTTGCATCTCTCTCGAGTGATGCGACCATCTCACAAGATAAAACTGGTATAGTACACGCGGCTTCACTTGTCCTCCGTTTGCAATGCCAACTTAACGGATAGACAGGCCCATCGTGGGTGTACTCAGAGAAACCCTGTGACTGCGAGCGGCTATCACGAGCCAACTTTTCGTCTGAGAAGTCGTTCTGGTCATTTTCTGCGAAACATTTCGACGTACATTTGCAACAGCTCGACCAACGGATACAAAAATTCCAGGCGGAGGCCTCTTCAATGTGGGTTATTTCAGTAGCTGCCTTGACTAGAAGCGTGATCTCCTTTTAAAGGTTCCATCCTGAAAAGTACTGGCCTGTCTGCCATTCGTTTCCAGAGGTGATCATCGCAAATCAGTCTAGAGAGCGCCTTAGGCAACTGTTGCGTGACACAACTCGCGTTCAGGCCTGTCTTCAGGCCCGGATCGAAGTTCTCGATTCATTCATCTTTCAAGCACGCGCCCAGATTGCACCTATCGGATCCCTTCCTACAGAGGTCCTGTCAATCATCTTCTCCTTCTATGGCTTGTCGCACCCTCAGGGTTTGAACACCTTGACCACGGTTTGTCGATATTGGCGCAAAGTGGCTATTAACGATCCTCGGCTCTGGTCAATCATCTGCATACAAATTAGCCCCAAGTATCTTCCACTCTACCTCTCTCGGTCCAAAGGTCTTCCCCTCCACATTCGTATTCAACCAATTTCCCCATTGGAGCTTTGGAGCACCAACTGGCTCACTTATTTCTTGCAGAAGACTCTTGCGCGTTCTGAAAGGAAGCGCATTCACTCGTTTAACGTCGTAATCCCATCGAGGTTGATGTCGGAGCGGTTCGCTTATGCTTTCTATCAGTTCACGGAGCATGAACCAATCTCTCTAGAGCACCTGAAATGGATCAACATCGAGTTATCATCTCATGCCCGCATTGCTGATGAAATCACATTAGCGGGATCCGCGACACTAGTCGCCGCAGGATACCCAGCGCCTCAATGCCCTAAGTTACACTCTCTCACGATCCGCTCTCCATCGGAACTCAGTGACACCACCATCGTTCAACAACTGTATCGACTCACCACACATACCTCTCTCCATACTCTCGAATTAACCGATATCGGTATTAATCCCCACCACGCACCTCATCCAGTATCCAGACCTATGCCCTCTTTGAGGACCGTCAGATTTCGTATCTTAGAGCCATCGGCTCTGAGATACATTCTTGAATCTCTTTCGATGCAATCAGTCGAGACGTTGATGTTGGATTTTTCTGGCACTGGTCAACCGGAGTCCCATTTCATCTACACCCTCCCCGTCGATTTCCCGAACTTGAAGAGCCTCTCTCTCATTGGTCTCTTCAGCATTGACCATGACGGGTGGAAAAATGTCCTGTCTCAAAACGTTGGCATTGAGGAGTTAACGTGCGAGTCCTCGTTATTTGGCGATGCCGAATTGGGACTCGTATCAAGCCCGTTTGCCAGCCCCACTGAAGGCCATGCCTGGCTACTCCCCGCACTTAGGTACCTGCGGATGCAAGAGCTAAACATCAGCTGGGAAGCTGTGGCAATGTTACAAATGGCGAGAGGAACCCCAGGAAAGGGGGTTGTCACTCCACTCACGATAATATGGGAGCGATCGTCAGATGAGCCAGACATTCGCGCGAGTATAACTTGCAATGACCTTCCTTCCGGATGCTGACCAAACGTGCAGCCATAAAGTCTTTGAAGAGTGTACATTCTTAATTTTCAACGCTCAGGTCCCCGTCTAGAGCACATGGTTCGGCCTAATCAAAGAATATCGTCAAGGAAAACATCGTCACAATCTCTCTCGTTAACTCCCACTAATGGCTCGATACCGACTTCTCCCAAAATCCTTCTGATTGTGACCTTCCGCACGCGTTCCAACTCATACTCGCTTTTTACGAGGTGCATACCCGCGAACCCTAGCGAGTTGACACTCAATTTTAACTCTGTCTCATCAGGTCCAGTATCTGCGACGAAGTCCTCCTTCGCCCGTGGCACGATGTACATATGCTCGAGTGTCAGAATGACATTGTAGGATGGACTCTCCGAGGTCTTTTGAGGCCCGTCAGGGTGATCTGGTTCCTCCTGCTGTGCTCTCAGTCGGAACTTGTGGTACATATCGTCGAGCAGCGACATGAACGCCGAAGCGAGCTCACTGCGAAGGCGCTCGAGGCCTTCAGGCGTCGATGGAACGGAGCTAGTCACTTGGCGGTTCAGTCTTCGAACATGAGCTGTGAAGGGAACAGAGGCGAGGGTGAATGGTTTGGCTGAACGAAGGCTTAAATGTCAGCCACTTGATAATGGTAACCGAGAGAGAGGGTTTAGAGATGGAATGAGACGAAAGACGCACATTCATT
>Ga0307515_10022460_pt1 | contig 11115 bp, 10 predicted proteins | sample 17_EM_MG_FD_194513 | JGI IMG/M metagenome (GOLD analysis project Ga0307515, IMG submission 194513) | Populus trichocarpa ectomycorrhiza microbial communities from riparian zone in the Pacific Northwest, United States - 17_EM | ecosystem: Host-associated > Plants > Roots > Unclassified | place... | reverse complement strand
GATCGAAGAAATGGACAGAGAGTTGACCAAGGTCATCGAAGACTTCGAGCGTGCAGTGAACGTTGAGGCTCTCCACCTAGCCAAGGAGACTGGTAAGCACTCGCAGTCTTTGGCTGGCGAGAGCCCATTCTCAGTGGCCCCATGTAGAGAAGGAACTTTTGCTTGGGCGGCTCAAATATGTAGAAGCCGGCTATCACCAGAACCTTCGTTGCATGGAAGGCACCCGCAAATCTCTCCTCAAGGAAGTTGAAGATTGGGTGGCCAATAAATCGGAGCAGAAGAGTGTTCTCCAGGGCAATATATACTGGCTCTACGGCTTACCCGGAATCGGCAAAACGTCGTTTGCCCATTCGATCTGTGCAAACCTTCACGAACAAGAGCAACTTGCTGGGTCCTTTTTCTGCCGTAGGGATGATGCGAATCTGAGCGAGCCCAGAAATATTCTTCCTTCGCTCATCAACAAACTCGCCGGAATCTTTCCACCTTTTCGAAGTGTTGTGGCAAGTCATCTTCGTAACGACCCAAATCTGACACCAGAGTCAATGAAGGAGTCTCTCTTCCTTGAATTCATTCGCTCCGTTCCTCGCTACCCCCAAAAAACCCTCGTCTTTGTCATTGACGCACTTGACGAATGTGGCGACGATCAGAGTCGCCCATACATCCTGAATGTCCTGAATGATGCGGCTGCGCAAGCACCGTGGCTCAAGGTTATCGTCACCAGCAGACCCGAAGCCGACATCCAACGTTTCTTTGATTCGCTCGCCCAACCGTCGCATTTCCGACGCGATTTGGCCGAAGATGAAGAAGCCAGTGCAGATTTGCGAACCTTCGCCAAAAGCCAGTTCGATTTGGTGGCTTCAAAGTGGTACCTCCCCACCCCGTGGCCAGAGGAATCGCGCATCAATGAGGTCATTTCTCGGGCGAACGGTCTTTTCATCTTCATCAAGACTCTGGTTCTTGCCCTGAAGGAATGTGAGGACCCCGAAGAGTCCTTGAAATCAGCCTTGCAAGGCTCAGTCGGTTCTGGCTTGAAATCTCTATATGGACTTTACTCGAGTATCCTCAGAGGACGAAAGGTGCCGGTCAATGCCGAGTTTAAGCGAATGATTGGAGTGCTTCTCGCAACGGCTCCATACCGCCCCTTGTGCGAAGACACCATCGGAGAGCTGGCGGGAGTACGAGTTAACCTGGTCAAGAAGTGGATGGACGACCTCAGCTCATTGCTATATCGAGACAAAGATGCCAATGGAGGGATTCGTGTCCGGCATTTGTCGATTTCCGAATTCTTTATCGGCGACGACTGTCACTCCGACTACCAAGTCAACCTCCAAGATACGAATGTGCAACTGAGCATCACTTGCCTTAAGACGATGATTTGCCAACTCCGTTTCAATATCTGCAAGCTCGAAGATTCCCGGCTTGTAAATGCAGACGTTAAAGACCTCCCATCTCGAATCAAAGAGAACATTTCCGACCCTTTACAATATAGTTCTCTCTATTGGTCCAATCATCTTTGCTTTACTCCCGAGAATTTTAATGGCGACCGGCGCGTGTGGGAAAGCTTGAAGGAATTCTTTGAGGGATTGTACATATTGTTTTGGATTGAGGTACTGAGCATTATGGGATTGGTCCCGATTGGTGCTCCAAGCCTTCGAAGGGTGATTTCCTGGGTCAAGGTGAGTACAGCTCCGGCTTGCTATTAGTTTGCATTCCAAGACATTTCTAACTCGCTGTAGAATGCCGATTTAGTGCTCCTTGGAAGAATTCAGGATGTTTATCGTTTCGTAGTCACCTTCCACACCCCCATCATAACCAGCGCTCCACATACCTATATTTCCACGGGTCCCTTCCTACCCTCACAGTCACCTTTATCAACTGTTTTTGGCTCAAGGTTTTGTAAAGCCATCAAGATGCAGACAGGGAAACTGGTGTCATGGTCAACTTCACCATTGGAACGGATTGGACACACTGGGTTGACCACATCCGTGCGTTATTCCCCCAATGGATGCCACATTGTCACTGGCTCCATGGACAAGACTGTCCGAATTTGGGATGTTGAGACTGGTGCTGCTGTTGGCAAGCCTTTACAGGGACATACCGACGGGGTATTGTCTGTTGCTTACTCTCCCAATGGGCAACATATCATCTCCGGGTCCCTTGATAGCACCATTCGAGTCTGGGATGCTGAGACTGGTGCTGCAATTGGCAAGCCTCTGGAGGGTCATGGTGGGCGGCGTGTGCGGTCTGTTGCTTATTCCCCTGATGGGTGGCACATCATCTCCGGGTCTCATGACTGTACCATTCAAATCTGGGATACAAAGACTGGCACTCCAGTTGGCAAGCGTCTGGAGGGGCATACTAGCGCAGTGCTCTCCGTTGCTTACTCTCCCAATGGGCATCACATCACATCTGGATCATATGACAAAACCATTCGAATCTGGGATGCTAAGACTGGTGTGGCAGTTGGCAAGCCTTTAGAGGGGCACGATGGAGCAGTATGGTGTGTTGCTTACTCCCCCAATGGGCGGCACATCATAACCGGATCACTTGACGCTACCATTCGAATCTGGGATGCCAAGACTGGTGCGGCAGTCATCCAGCCTCTAAAGGGCCATGCTGCCCGCGTGCTTTCTGTTACTTACTCTCCCAATGGGCAACACATCATTTCCGGATCTGATGACACCACCATTCGGGTCTGGGATGCCGAGACTGGTGCTGTAGTTGGCAAGCCGCTAGAGGGGCATACTCATGCTGTGGCCTCTGTTACCTACTCTCCTGATGGGCAACATATCATCTCTGGATCTATGGGCATTCGAATCTGGGATGCGAAGACTGGTGCTGTGGTTGGAAAGCCTCTGGGGGGGCATACTGGGTTTGTACGGAGTGTTGGTTACTCTCCCAATGGGCAGCACATCATCTCTGGGTCTTATGACATGACCATTGGAATTTGGGATGCTAAGACTGGTGCTGAAGTTGGCAAGCAGCTAAAAGGGCATACTAAGGCTGTGATATCTGTCGCTTACTCCCCCAACGGACAGCACATCATGTCTGGATCCATTGACAAGACCATTCGAATTTGGGATGCCAAGTCTGGTGTTGCAGTTGGCAAGCATCTAGCAGGGCATACTGGGTCTGTGAAGTCTGTTGCTTACTCCCCCAACGGACAGCACATCATATCGGGGTCTTTTGACAAGACCATTCGAATTTGGGATGCTAAGACGGGTGTCGCTGTTGGCAAGCCTCTTGAGGGGCACACTGGCAGCGTGAACGCTGTTGTTTTCTCTCCTGATGGGTCGCGCATTGCTTCTGGATCCTCTGATCGGAGCATTCGAATCTGGGATGCAGATACTGGCGCCAGCAAGTCTCTGGAGGGACACACTGAGGATGTAGAGTCCATTACTTACTCTCCCAATGGGCAGCATATCATTTCTGGATCCCGTGACATGACCATTCGAATATGGGATGCTGAGACCGGTGCTGCGGTTGGCAGGCCTTTGAGGGGGCATACTGGATTTGTGTATTCGGTTGCTTGCTCCCCTGATGGAAAGCACATTATCTCTGGATCTCGGGACAGAACGATTCAAATCTGGGATGCTGAGACGGGTGCCGCTGTTAGCACACCTCTAAAGGGGCACAATCGCGCTGTGCTGTCCGTTGCGTTCTCCCCCGATGGGCGGCATATCATTTCTGGATCTAAAGATGGTACCGTCCATGTATGGGAGTCATTTCCACATGCGTCGGTCCCGCTTTCTGCCTCTGCAGCTGGTAACCCAATAAACCCAAACCTTTTTGGACGGCCAGGCTCAGATGGTTGGGTCAGAGACCCAGAGGGTTGCTTACTATATTGGGTACCCTTAGACTGTTGCACAGGCCTGCATTCGCCTGCTCTCCTGACAATCCCTCCAACATCTCATACGCGCTCCGTTTCCCTTGATTTTGGGGATTTTGCCTTTGGAACCTCTTGGACCGAAATTTTCAGCAGTGAATAGTAATAAATTTGCTTGTAGTTTGGCGTAGTGCAGTTCTACCACGAGCTTCTGGCATTGATTCAAATAGCCACCTAATGGAATCTCCGCCATGTATAAAGTCGGACATATATATTTTATAGAACTCTTTCCTGTCCTCAGCAATGAAGAACAATGGCTCTGCTGGGTACTTAATTAACAATCCATGATATGAACAGGTATACCCGTCATTATTGTAAATAATACATCATTGGATACCAATATGAGGTAAATATAGATGTTAACTTGTGAGCTAAACAGGCACATAAGCGATATCACCACGAGTGTATGGCAGTCTGCATGGAAAACCAACTGCCACAAGATCCCAAGCTACAACCTACTCTCGTACACACGGATTGGGCTTAAAAGAATACTTGATAAGTAATAATGGCTGCGAGAGGGGCGATCTATATTGCACCTGTGGGGTGGGTGCCCCAACGCAATACCAGCAGACCTTGATATATACGGTAGTCATATATGTAAGAATCGTGTGCCGCAAAAAGGAAGACCATGCTTTCAATCCCTGCCCGATTGAACCAAGGCCTCCATAACCCATCGCTGAAAGATGAGGATATCACTTGACAAAATCGAGTCTCCAAAGTATAGGTATTTTATTGTGTTTGAAGGAAGGGTGTTGCTGAAGAGATGGCGGGACAGAGCAAACAGTCGGGTGATGCACGAAACGATTGGAAAAACACTCTCAATAGTCCTTCCCAGCTGCATTAGTACGTCTTCCAGTTATACCTCTGGAATTTTCTGCTATCTCTCCAGGTCCTCAAGGTTGAAGAAGGATCCAAACAGGTTGAGGCGGCATCTTGAACCCACCTCCCGCGCAGAATTATTGACCAGAGGCGGTCAACACCCAAGCATGTCGGTGCTCTTTGAGACGTCTATGGGAGATATCGTTATCGACCTTGAAGTAGAGGCTTGCCCCGCACTCTGCGAGAACTTTCTCAAACTCTGCAAAGTCTACTATTACAACCTTAACGCCTTCTTCAACGGTGTGTATTATCTATCTACGTACGTTTCTCTTTGTCTGACGCGTTGTTCACTACCAGTCTCAAAGGATTTCCTTGCGCAAACTGGTGACCCAACTGCAACAGGTTCAGGCGGCGAATGTATCCTCTCTTACATTGCATCGGAACAACCTTCTCCACCTTCACAACCGGTTCCTCGCTACTTCGTTCCGACCATCCTTCCTCGTTTCAAACACACGGCGCGTGGAACGGTTTCGATGGCCGTAGCCCCAGCCCCCGAGGGTCAAAAAGGGGGATGTGGTTCGCAATTTTTTATCACACTCGCGGACAACTTGGAATACCTAGATGGCAAACACGCTGTCTTTGGCCATGTCGTGGAAGGATTTGATACCCTCGACAAACTCAACGAAGTGTTCACGGACGGATCAGGGAGACCATTGAAAGATATGCGGATACGACATGCTATCATACTTGGTAAGTCGCAAACCACCTCTTCCGAGTCGGTTTTTCATATTCTGTGCGATCCATGTACTGACCACTGGGCTTGCAGAGGACCCATTTCCGGATCCACCAGGTTTGAGAGTGCCCGCAGAGCCACCCACCCACCCCCCCGATGCCAACTCTGACATGGTCCGCATCGCCGAGGACGAAGACCCACTCATAACACTCCCAGAGGAAGAAGCGGAAGAACAACGCCGAAGACGGGAGGCAGCAGCAGCAGCACTTACCCTTGAAATGGTCGGGGACTTGCCGTTTGCCAATGTCCGCCCGCCCGAGAACGTCCTATTCGTCTGCAAGTTGAACCCCGTCACTACGGATGACGCTCTCGAGCTATTGTTCTCTCGCTTTGGGAAGATTATGAGCTGTCAAGTTATTCGCGACAAAAGGACTGGCGATTCACTTCAGTATGCATTTATTGAGTTCGATAGACGGGAAGATGCGGAACAGGTATGTTGTTCGTACTTTTAAATAAACCACACTTAAGTGAAATTATAGGGGTACTTCAAAATGCAAAATGTCCTTATCGACGACCGTCGCATATGGGTGGATTTGTGGGTTATCGTCTTCCCATGGCTTTCTACTTAACTCACATTCACTTTTCACAGCTCACAATCCGTGTCACGCCTGAACGATGGTCGTTGGTCAAACAATGCCAAGATTGACCGCAGCAGGAAGCCTCGAAGACATCACGACGAGGGCTTTGCTGGAAGAAACGACCTGGAAGCTACTCGACGATATAGGGGGGAGGACGACGGCCGTAGGCGTACTGATGAGTACAGTTTAGTATTTGACGAAGGGTACCCTCGTGGCCCTCGCCATTCACGGCCTCGTTCGAATGAAGGTTCGAGGCACCGGTCGCCCAGTCGTCCGCGGTCACCTCCGTCTAGGAAAGAGAGAGAGCGTGACAGGGACAGGGACAGGGATCGAGATAGGGATCGAGATAGGGATCGAAGGGGAGACAGACGGGATCGCGAACGCGACGGTGAACGGGATCGCAAACTGGACCGTGACTACGGTCGTAGTCTGGATTATGAGCGACGGCGTCGTTGATATAGCGCATTTTGCATCTCTGGTTCTTGAAACCCACCCAGCCTCAATATTACTCTGCCTTGAATTCTCACCACCTACATGGCCTTGCGTCTTTACAGACTCACCTCACACTCATTGTGTACTCTTAATTATGCGCCTCGTATTTTCTTACGGGAGAACAAAACCGCGAGTGCAAAGCTGTTCGAGGACGCGTCAAGCCCGGCCGAACTCGCGGAGGAAAGGCGATTGGCCGCGCGTCGGGAGCATCTTGAGCAGGTTATGGGCGTTGGAAGACAGCAAGGGGAGAATTGGACAGGCGATGAAAGCCTTCAGGACGCAGTCCTGCGTATGCTGGTCGACAAATACAAACCTATGCGCGGCATTGCAGGCGGCATCAAGACTGCCGACGAGAAACTCAAGGCGAACCCTCCCTTGGTTAATGGACGACTTATTGGGGAAATAGTGGAGGACGAAGAGGGTAACCGCATGATACGGACGAACGAGATTCCAAGGGAGCCACCGATTCTCCCTGGGATTGAGGGACACGAACCGTGGATGACAACGTTCAAAGCTCCATCGCATGCGAAGAGTCCTCAAATCAAGGTTATGCGGCTGCCTCCCCTGGGGCCACCGAAAGAAAGAAGCTCCACCACCAAGACAGAGGGAGAGAGCAAGGCGAAAGTGGACAGAGGGAAGATGAAGAGGGTTAAGGAGGCTACGCGGATGGAGAACGCAAAGGAAAGGACGCTAGACTACCGATATGGTGGTGGTAGTGCAGGGGGCAGCGCTCCTAATCCTACGACTTTGAGAGGTTGGCAGTCTCTTATTGATGACAGAATTGAGGTGAGTCATCTGCTATTCGGTTGTAAACCTTACCCTGACTGTGGAACAGAAAGCACGAGCACGGGGAGAATTCGACTCATTGAAGGGCCATGGTGAACCTCCAACTGCAGAAATCGAGGCAAAGAACCCATTCATTTCTCGAGAAGAGGTAGGTACATATTTTGGTCCTTGATCTTTTGTTCACCGCCAGCAGTACCTTGTCAATCGAATGATCCAGCGACAAGGCGCTGCGCCGCCCTGGGTAATACTCCAACAAGGTACGCGCGATGGCGAGTCGCATTGAGTACTAATTGACTCGGGTGTAGAACTGGACCAAGCTATTTCTAGTTTCCGTTCCGCCGTGCGGGCCTCCTGGATTCGGCGAGCGGTCCGTGTGCTGACAGCAACGAAGACAAGGGGAGCACTGCTTCCAAGTCTCTCCACCGTCTCCGCATCGGATCTGTCCAAGCTTTACGATCACGAATGGGAAAAGAAGGAACGTGGTTTCCATGAAGCTGCAATTGACGACATTAACTCCCTCGTGAGGAAGTATAATGGCATAGCCCCTTACGCGGTTCGACGTCCCTATCACAATGTGAAGGGTGAATTGGAACTTTGTTACGAGAAGTCTGGGGAAGCGCTCTTGGATCAGCTGAAGCAACGCGAACAACATGCGGCCGCGGGCAGGGAGGGCAAGTTCATCGATGAAGACGACGAAGATCAGTATTCGCTGGGAGGGACTTCGCCCGACGTCAATGGACCAATCACATTCTGGGAGCGAATCACCCGCCTTCTCATGCATTGGCTCAGTCCGCCACCGCCCTCTGGTACCATTCGGCAACATTAAACGCGTGTTTTCTTCCGGTCTCAGTCGACTCAATCACACCGCCCCCTTGCAAATTAGTGATCCCACACACGCACGAAACACGAGGTTTGCGACCACCTCTCGCTTTGTCGAAACCTTTGTTCCAGGAAAATTCTCGACAACACCCGGCCGCACCCACAACGCGCCATCAGGGTGAGGGCTTGTGGGCGAACGGGTATATAGGTGGCCTCGAACTGCTCCCTTTTCTCCCCCGCCCCTCAGTTCCCCAGCACTGTATCCCCCCTCTCTTCATAACAGTCTTTGTTATTCCATTGTCAAGCATGTCTTATGCCAGTGACGTTGTTGTACGTACTTGATTTCGCAATGTCCACATACTTGCATGGTACTCACCGTCGCCCGCCAGCCCGGTGATATTGTCGCGGTAAATGTCCCTACCGGACAGACAGTACGCAAGGAAGGTCTTGTTGTTGGTACCCACTACGATCATACTGTGCGTGCCCTCTTTCCTCTCCCGACTCGAGGCTCCAGTCTAATCTAAACACATTGCAGGGGCGTCAGATTCTGGAGATTCAATTCGACCGCGGCGAATACATCCATGCTCCGTACGTCTGTCCCTTGATCCATTTCCTTCGCAATGTCCCTTACGCGTGACTGGTCTGCAGACGAACTCACGTTCAGAAAGTGCGCCGTACGACGTACTACAACCACGCCGCCCTGCCAGCTGTTACCCGACGATATATCGAACGATATGTTGACTGGTGATCTGCTTGCTTGACATTCCCCTCCGAGATGATGGGCTGAGGGTTGCCGGATTCTTATTATGTATTCATCGTCGTGTTATCCTAGATTGGGTCTCTGACTGTAGTCTTGTTGGAACCAATGCAATTGTATTCTGCACTTCTTGACTTCGATCTGCATTACACTTCAGCCTCCTGACGTCTGCCACGTCCATCATTCCGGACTCGACCCCCATCAGTTGCCAAAATCCCTCCCACTACCGTAAATGGTCATGAATGGCATCAAATTCACGTTACTCGGAGCATAAGAAGGAGACAACCTTGGTTCTGAACCCTGATTTGAATGACTCGTCTCTCATGGGCCTTCACGGCCCACCCCGACCTCCAAGATCTTCCTTGCACAAATGCGGGTGGCCCAGGCTTGATTGATGACTTTCGACATAGAATCGTTTTGGATTTGGTGAAGAGGCTGTTGACCCTTGTACAGTTTTGAGTAAGCCCGAATTTGCTCTTTTTACCTTCACACCACGTTATGACATGTGGAGGTTCTTCCACTCTATGGATCTGATTTCAGAGTGATGTCCGGACGGCCGCCTCCTCTGCCGGTGCTGTGCGGGCTCCGCAAGCAGATCCTTTCAGTAATGTGAGGTCCTACATACTAATGTCGTTATAAAGTTAAGCTTATCGGGATTTTCTAGTCATCCACCCTTTTTACCACGAGATAAGCACAAAATCGGGGGTTCTCGTGAATACAATCCCTCAACCGAAATTAAACTAATGCCAATGGCGGCAGAACCCGTGGCTGACAGCGTGGCATGTGGCATAAAACCCCCAAGACAAGGCCCTCTTGCTAGCAGCACCAGTGGTGCCGCCCTGATCGCAGGGATTACGACATGCATAGATTTCGGTGACACTCCGAGATCCGAAGTGGGCCGCCATCGTTGTTCGTTGTTTCTCGTGAGACCCCATCGCCCCCTTTCCCTCTACGCCGTTCACCCGTCACTTCATACCACTGTCAAATCACTTCCACATGCCAGATAGCACTCGTATTCCCACGGCCCCAATTATATCAAACGACATTCGACTCGGATATCGACCCGATGGGGAAAGTTTGTCTCGAGCGAGCGGCTCGCCCTGTGGGACTCGGTTCCTTATAACATTGCCCATTGTGGTCACTTCTGCTCTTCTACCAAACACCTCAGGATGCATATTAGAACGGAAGGAGACATGGCGGACGATGCGGCGGCGCAATCAACCCCCCAAGTCATGAACATTCGCTCCTCGATGGCGCACGTCAATGCGCCGTCGTCCGCCCCGGCTTTGCAGCCTATACGAAGGGCGGCCGTCAGTAGCAACGACTGCAAACCACCACCCTATCCCTCTCATTCGTTCTTTAAGGCCCCCAACGCGGACATCATCCTCCAATCGAGTGATGGTGTGCTGTTCCACAATTTCAGGTGGATACTCGCTGAAGCCTCCCCTGTCCTTCGGGACATGTTGGGCCCGCCACCTACAAACACCATCGTCCCTGAATCCCTCGAAAGGATTGTGCTCCCAGAGCCTGCAAGCACTCTCGAACTACTACTTCGTCTTATATACCCGGTGGCGCCTCAGCCCGAGTTCACTTGTCTGTTGACACTCAAAGCGGTGCTCGCGGCTGCACTCAGATACGGGGTCGCGTTGGCTTCGAAGACCCTGCGCCAAGCACTCGTCTCCCAAAACTTCTTGGAGAATGAGACTTTGAGGGCCTATGCAATCGCGTGTCAATTCGGTCTCGACGATGAAGCGAAGATCATTTCCCGAGCAACCTTGGCGATCGCTCTATTGGACGAGCCGCCCTGCAACGAACTCAAGAATATATCAGCTTACGACTACTGTCGATTGCTCAGTTTGCACAACACAAGAGCCACCGCTATGAAAGGCGTATTGGCGCTCCGCAGTGCTAGCTGTCCAATCCGATGTCCGTGTTGCAGCAACACGTCTTATGAACCTCTCATTAGTCTGTCGTCGGAGTATCATAGAGGCGATTGGGGGCGCGGCCAGATGGCGATCAACGAGAGAGGGCCGCCGAGGGCCAGTGGGAGAGTCGCTCTCTGGTGGATTGAGTGGGAGAGGCGGGCCAAAGAGGAGATCACAAGACGACCGCTCACGGACGTCATCTTCTCGCTTAAATTCTTGAGTGGGTGTGCTAATAGCGGCTGTCCGCAGTGTGGGACGAG
>Ga0307515_10022459_pt1 | contig 11115 bp, 9 predicted proteins | sample 17_EM_MG_FD_194513 | JGI IMG/M metagenome (GOLD analysis project Ga0307515, IMG submission 194513) | Populus trichocarpa ectomycorrhiza microbial communities from riparian zone in the Pacific Northwest, United States - 17_EM | ecosystem: Host-associated > Plants > Roots > Unclassified | place... | reverse complement strand
ATATCGCTAAAGAATAAGTTACCTAAGGGGGACCTAGGAAGAGCAACTGCTAAACTACTTAGAGTTGTTTCCTTTATAGGAAGAGAGTTAGTTCTTTTATTACTAAGTTCCTATAAACCTTATTTTATAAGTTTCTACTCCCTAAAATACACCTTCTTACAAACCTGTTTAAGATAGAGGAGATAAGTAGAGGCCGAGAGACGAGTCTTAAGGGCACGCTGTTAAGCAGCTATAGCTTCCTACTCTACTTCCTATAAACGACGCAACTTATCTAAGGCGCTTAAGAGCTTACTATTAAGCTTTATAGTAGTAGATTAAATATAAGACCCTAAGATAAATTAATTAAGATACTAGGCGACTATTAAAAAGAATAAAACGCGTATACTTAGCATTAAAGATAGAGCGAACGTCACAGGACGAATAAATATTTACTTTAGTGTACTTTAAGTAAAAGAAAGGTTACCGAGATAAAGGACTCGCTAGCGTAATATAAATTAACCCCTCTTTCATACAACAAGAACATGGAGATAGTATTATTTCACCTAGCGACAATATAGCAGCAATAGTGCGAGCACGTTAAACTGTGGAAGAAAGAGAGATTGCTTTAGGTATAATAAGCAACAATATTAACCAAATTAATTAGATAGATATTACACCTCTAGTAAATAACTTAGAGATATTTAGGATCTTTAAGGACAAAGATAAAAAGAAGGGAGATAGTGTTACGGACGCTTTAAGTACAATATTATAACTACTTAGAGAAGAGTTAGAGGAAGCTAGTTAGTTAATATAGGCATAGGCTAGGATAGAGCCGATAGAGCTATATAACAAGGAATAGTAACCAAGTTACGTAATCTAATCTATATAATCTATATAATCTATATAATCTATATAATCTAAAACAGCGTAAATGGAGCATACGTACCTTACGTATAAGGAGGGTTTCCTAGGAGTATGGTTGTGTATTTAAAGGACCATAATCCCTACTCTAGATAGTTCTTTCCTTATAGTAATTCTTAGAATACACTTAGAGTTAATCTATTAGGCAACCACCCTACCAGTTATTATTACGTTGTTAACTTTAATTTGCATTACCTACACACCTAGCCTATTAACGAGCCTATTGTAGTACTTACTACAAGGTTCCGTTACATAGCGCCTCCCGTACTATCTTAACCAACTCGTTTATATCTTTTCTTAGTAGTCGTACTACTGCTAATATAAGGTCCGTAATATTACTAAGACGTTCTTACTATAACTAGGCTAGTGTTACGGAGTTAACAAAGCAGTTTACAAATAAGCTTGATTGCTAGCTATTAACCGTGCTAAGTACATTGACGCGTGATGGTTTAAGACGTTTAATACAGAACAGGAATAGGTTAGGAAACGTGGTCGAAGATATAGGGGTAGTAGTGGTACGTGCGTAGGTGTCACGGGACGAACGTGCGCGGGTGACTCCCGTGACAGCTGGTCTCGTTATATTATAAACCCTTAGCGTAGGGGTTTATAAACTACTAGAATATAGCTGCTAGTTTATATTAAGCTGCCTAGGAAGGGTTTGTATATATAGAGCTATAGAGCTATAGCGCTATAGCCTAGAGGCTGTATACGTAGTATTGTATATAGTATCCCTTAACCCGTCGGGGTCCGTTGAGTATGTGGTCTGTGCGCGAACACCGGGAACAAGACTACGCGTGCTCTATATAGAATTCAATCATTGACTCAATTTGGCTGTAGTATCTGCAAGATACCGTTCTGATGGAACGATGCCTGCCGGCAGCCTTATATTAAGCGACTTAATTCCAAAGGATAAGCTTGCATGGAGATTTTGTATAAGAATTAAGTAATATTAAAGGCTTTAAATATCTGAACACGGCTATCGAATCTAGTTAATCTAATTGGCTGGCGCTTGTCGATAAGCTACGGACCCAAGTCGACGGGTTAGGGGATAATAACATGCGGATCGTTAGTACCCCCTAACGAAAACTTTGACCCGAGTTTATAATTAATAAGCCGATTAATTAACCCAAAGCTTTAATTTAGAGCCTTATTGTATAGAGCTTAATTAACATATACTAGTAGGTATGGATTTATTTCGCAAATCCTATACCTCCGTCGTGCTTCGCAGTAGGGGGTAAGCTTTGGGCAGAGCCTTGTGTAGAGCTTTGTGCAGAGCTTTAATAGAGTCTTGTATAGAGCTTTAGTAGAGCCTCGTGCGGAGCTTCGTGCAGAGCCTTACACAGAGCCACGTGCAGACATGTAGACGTGCAGACGTGCAGACGTGCAGCCGTTTGTTCTGGCGATTAATTGCAGAGACACCCATAGAGGCGGTTGTATAGGCAATTATATGGGCGTTTAATTGATCGTTCGTACAGGCGTTCATGTAGGCGATTAATTAATTAATTAATTATATGGACGTTTATAGAGCCGTTCGTAGAGACGTTTGTACAGGCGTTTAATTAATCAATTATATAGGCGTTTGCGGCCGTCGAAATCGGACTCTGCACCTATACGTGGTGACGGCTACGAACCTGGTCTTCGAAGTTCAGATCCAGAGCCAACGCAGAGACGTCGCATAGCGTGCGGACAGGACCTGGTGGTGGTTATGGGCGTTAAGGGCGGTGGTAAAAAAATTTCGGATAGTAAGATCTTAAAAACCACTACTATTGGCCCTCTATAATACAATAACTACTACACTGTTCTATCCAGGGCACCTATACGATCCAATATAGATAAGCAGTTTTCGATAATATCCCTAAAAACCCCAATGGAAAGCATTAATAACCTTACATTAATAAATAGATAAGCGTAAATGAACGAACGAGTAAATATACGGCCCCTCCTAACCCCTAGGGCGATTGCCCGCAGAGCATGCGGTCACTTGCCGTACTACCGTAATACTACTAAAAGGCAGCTGGATAACCCCATACGGTTTTCCCTGTCTCCTCTTAACGGAGTGGTGCCCTTAGAGAGGGCCTAGTAACTAGGGCCTAGGCACAAAAGATACCCAGATATACACACACACATATCCCACTTTTATCTTTTAGTATTAGGATAGTAGAACGGATAAATCCCCCTTACGCCTTTAATAGGCCTTAGGGGGGGGGAGGTAAGGCGTATATAGCAATAGTTAATAAGAGATAGTATATAGGGGGTGGTTAAGATACGGGATATAACTATATACAGTAATTAATCGGCAAGGCCTAGCTAGGACGTAGTGAACCCTAACTCTAAATAAGCTAAAGAAGGAAGTAGTAGTTCCTAAGGAGTTTAAAACATTTAAGGAGGAGGACGTAGCTATAGGCCTATAGGGCCGCTACTACGTGCAGGCATAGCAAAACGGGGTTTTTTATCCTACTGAGGTGGCTTATAGGGTTTTTCCTTCCCCCCCAATAGCAAGGGTTTTTTCCCGTTAATATTACTTTTCCCTTATATACGGAGTAGTCTGCGTAGGCCTAGATAGGATCAGTATTAGACGTTAATTAAAGAATCTACTACTATATAGGCGTTTACATAGGCAATTAATTAATTAATTAACTAATTGTATAGGCATTCGTGTAGGCGATTATATAGACGTTCGTAGAGCCGTTTATAGAGCTGTTCGTGCAGACGATTATAGAGCCTTCCTATTATATTAGTGCTGCGTATTAGTAGAAATTTAGAACTCCGTATTAAGCTTTAAGTAGAGTTTCGGGTAGAGCCCCGAGCTCAAGGGGGAGACCCCCTTAGACCCCCCCCCCCCTTACGTACTGCGTGCTCTATTTACTATGTGGGCAGAGCTCTTGCAGAGGCTTTGGTAGAGCGTTTAGTAAAGCGTTTAGTAGAGCTTTTGCAGAGCTTTGTATGGAGGTTGATGTAGAGCTTTTATAGAGCTTCTGCAGAGCTGTGTAGAGCTTTAGTAGAGCTTTATGTAGAGCTTTAGTAGAGCCTTAGTAGAGCTTCGTGTAGAACTTTGGTAGAGCTTAGTGTAAAGCTTTAGTAGAGTTTCGTATAGAGCCTTGTGCAGAGCCATATGCGGGCGTTCGCACGGGCGATTAACTGCAGAGACGTTTGTAGAGATGATTGTTTAGGCAATTGCATAGACGTTTAACTGATCGTTCGTACGGGCATTCGTATAGGCGATTGATTGATTAATTAATTATATAGACGTTTATAGAGCCGTGCGTAGAGCCATTTATAGAGCCATTTGTAGAGACGTTTATACGGGCGTTTGATTGATCGATTGTATAGGCGTTTGTATAGGCAATTAATTAATTAGTCGATTAATTGTATGGGCGTTTATACGGGCGATCGTACAGACGTTTGTAGAGCCGTTTATGGAGCCATTCGTGCAGATGATTATAGAGCCTTCCCAGTATATCATTGCTGCGTGTTAGTAGAGCTCTAGAGCTCCGTATTAAGCTTTAAGTAGAGTTTTAAGTAGAGCTTTAAGCTCAAGGGGGAGACCCCCTTGGACCCCCCCTGCGCACTGCGTGCTCTATTCACCGCATGGGCAGAGCTCTTGCAGAGGCTTTGGTAGAGCTTTTGCAGAGCTTTGTATGGAGGTTTGTGCAGAGCTTTTGTAGAGCTTTTGCAGAGCTTTTGCAGAGCTTTTGCAGAGCTTCGGTAGAGCTTCGTGCAGAGCTTCGGTAGAGCTTCGTGCAGAGCCTTGTGCAAAGCCTTGTGCAGAGCCACATGCAGGCGTTCGCACAGGCGTTCGTGCAGGCGTTCGTGCAGACATTTGTGCAGACGTTTGTAGAGATATTTGTACGGACGATTGTAGAGCCGTCGTAGAGGCGTTTGTAGACGTTCGTAGAGACGTTCGTAGAGACGATTGTGAGACTTCCTAGTATATTAATGCTGCGTGTTAGTAGAGCTTTGGAGCTCCGTATAGGGCTTCAAGCAGCTTCGAGCAGGGCTTCGAGCAGGGCTTCGAGCAGAGCTTCGAGCAGAGTTTCAAGGAGACCCCCTTGGACCCCATGCGCACTGCGTGCTCTATTTCACTGTGTGGCCAGTACACTGGGTGGGCAGAGGTGTTGCAAAGCCTTTGGTAGAGCTTTTGGTAGAGCTTTGGCAGAGCTTCGTACGGAGCTTCGTGCAGAGCTTTTGCAGAGCTTTGGTGGAGCTTTGTGTTTTGAAGTTCGTCACGTGGATTCTGCCACAACTTACCGCGCGCACTTTTTTTCTAACCAATCAGAAGCTAGCTTGGCAGGGTTTGAATTCTAGGACCCGAAAATATAGACCACTCGTACCTCGGGTCAATAATGGATATATCTATATATCTCTATATTAAAAAAGAAAGGTTATCTAATAAACACCACATTCTACCTAACTCTGGGCCAAGCAGATTAGATTACCGGAACCTAAATAACGCCATTTGGTGGTTACCCCTAAAGTTCAGCTGGCGGAGGTAAAGGTAAAAGCCTCCGAGTAAAACCTTCGCTAAATTCTGTGGCGAAGTCAGCTGTGGCTGAGCGCCCTTGCTAAAGAAATTCGTGACTTCGCGCCGTACCTCATCATTACACAACACCATTCCACCATGAGCAGCATATCCGCGCGACGGGTGTACTCGCTCCTTCGTTCCTCACTACCATCTGCTAGTTTAACTAGTATTGCCTACCGGGCACCGTTCCAGAGTCCCAATGCCGTCCGCCCGTTCTCCACCACTCCCATCCCCTCCGCCTATGTAAACTCCAACAACAGATCCACTACCTCCACAGCCCCTACTTCAAGTCAACCAGCCTCAACGCCAATTAAACCGAAAACTACACCTGCTCCAAGCCGACCAGCCTCAACGCCAATTAAACCGATAACTACACCTACCCCCACTGAACCCCCGCCCCCAACAGCCCGTACCTTCTCCCTCGAAGAATCGTCCCGCAACCTGCGCTCCCTGACCGACGGCCTAGACGACACTCCGCTTGAGCTCAACGGAAACGCAAAGCATATCGACTGGACACGGTCATATCACGGGCTCGGCAATGCGGCCTTCCCCCCCGAGACCTCCGAGATTCTGCTGGCGCCGATAGAACCGGACGATGTCGAGGTCAAGCCGGATGGGATTGTGTATCTGCCCGAGATCAAGTACAGGCGGATTCTAAATAAGGCGTTTGGACCCGGTGGGTGGGGTTTGGCGCCGCGTGGCGAGAGCATTGTGACGGGGAAGCTGATCACGAGGGAGTATGGACTTGTGGTGCAGGGACGGTATGGGATCTTTTTTCTCTTTCTCACTTGGCTTGTTTCTATGACCTTGCACGGATCGCGCAGAATTAGAGGAGAGTATTGAGCTGACGTGTGTTGCCGGTAGGCTGGTCTCAATAGCGCGTGGCGAGATGCAATATTTCGACCCAAACGGCATTCCCACAGCCACTGAGGGCTGCAAATCGAACGCACTGATGCGGTGCTGTAAGGATATCGGTATTGCATCAGAACTCTGGGATCCCCGGTTTATTAGAAAGTTCCTTTCGGAGAAAACAAAGGAGGTCTGGGTGGAGCACGCGACTACCAAGAAGAAGAGAAAGTTGGTGGTAAGGAAGGATGATGTTGTGAAATATCCGTTTAAAGAGGTTAAGATGTAAGAGGGGGTAGGTGGTTTTGAGTATTAGGAAGAGGTATACGACAGGTCTGGAGTGACGGTTTTCCAGAGATAGGAATTGCATGACATGAGAAGCATTGGGTTTGCATATCTCGGAGGTTTGTTTACACTCGGGGTGTACAATTATAGAGTGTATAATATTGCGCAGAGCGTTCATTTCTCTTCTCTAAATCAACTCAACCCGAAAAATCCAATTACTGTAAGCGCCAGTGAGGCCGTTAACTATCTAACCAGCACATCCAGTTCATAACCCAATGTCTCATGACTCCAGCATTTATTGCGTCCCAAGAAGCTTTTGAGGATACAATCGCTAAGACCCAAGGTCAAATCCGGTAGATCGTCCATGCGTCTCTCCATAAGCCAAATCCTCTGGCTCTGAAGGCTTAGGCTTCCCGCTCCAGTTCCAGGGCATCCAGCCTGGTGATTGTTGCGAATGCGTCCTTGAACCCATTCCCCTCTCCCTCTCCACTTCTTCCCTCTCAATACGATCAAACTCGGCCTCACTCCTACTTTTCACCAATCCTCCGCCTCTGCTCTCCCCTTCCCTCTCATCCATCAGATTCACCTGCTCCCTGTCAAAGGCCTGCAACAGCACCATCAATCGCTGCCTCTGAGTCGCCAAGTATGACAGTCGCTCCTCGTTGCCCTCGATCCCTAATGGGATCAACGTGCCACTAGCACTAAGCTCCTCCACCTGAGCCTCACGGGTACCGTATGAACCAGTGGCACCCGACAGCGCCTGGGCCACGAGACCATAAAAATCGGTGTCGCCTCGCGCGGATGGCATGTTGAAGCGCGACAGGAGTGTCTGCGCATAGCTCGCGTGCCGACTTGGCGGCGGCGACGGCGGATGCGGCGCCATGCCCAGGACGTTCACCTTGGCCCACTCGATTCCCTGCTTCAGGTAGCTCAGTCCAGCAGCTCTGGCGCGGTCGTGCGCGTTTGTGATGAAGGTATCGATTTCAGCTTCGTGCTGTTCGAGGAAGGGATCAATGTGCTCGCGGTAGAGAAACGCGGCGCCTTGCGACCCAGGCATGACGAGGTAGAGGTGTAGGAAGAGGCGGAGCCAGGCATAGAAAGGAATCCAGGAGAGGATGAAATCGAAGGTGGTTTCAAAAAGGTGGAGGAGTGATAGCGTCACGAAGTACATGAGCCATGGTGAGAGCAGCGCGGGGTCGGAGGTCCGTAAAGCTTTGTAAGAGGCGAAGATGGGGAAGAGGACAGCGGCTATAATACTGCTATAAGTCAGCTAAATGTTGTAGATGATACCAAGAGGCATTTAAGAGTATTCCAAGTGAGATTTAGGGCTCTGGCAGTGGTGACGGAGCTCCTGGTGCTGGAGCTGGAACCGAGCTTACGGAGCTCGAAGCGCGGGACAGTAGCGGGGGCTGCCAGCACTTACTTAATGGCATCTGCTATGATTCCGAACATGACTAGTACTATTCTATTTCAGTATCGGCTCCAAGGAGAAATTTGGAAGAAAATAGCTTTGAGGAAAGCGTAGGAAGGCAGCGGAGGCTAAGTTAGAGATGGAAGGCAGCGAACAATGGGAGAAGAGGTCACGATGAGCATACAATACGGGTTTATCGATATCGGCCCTTCTTCCTCGCGAGGAGCCGGCGCTTTGTCTTTAATACTCAAGCACAAAGACGCCCACTTGTGATATCAGCACTTGTTAATTTGTTGATGTCACACATCCCCCATTTCTACATGGTACTTTAGTATTTTAGCACTCTCCCTTGGGCTGGTACAATTCGTCCTACCGTTATCGATAAGAGTTAGCCAATAGGATCAATAGGATCAAGGCTCCGTGATAAAAAATATATGGTCGTAGAATCTGCTGATTTCCATATATAATTGCTATATATACTTAATCTTTTATCGTTTCTATAGAACAGAATTTTGTAAATAGAGCAGCCAAATAGACCTTAGAGCTTTACGAGGCCTCTTCTAATTCTTACTATTGCTAGCTTTGCAAGCCGTATTTAGTGAGAGCTCTAAGAGAGCCTTCCTACGTCCTTATACTACACCCAAGTCTTCCTACCTATCTTAGATCTAAACGCTACTTTCTGTTTAACTCCTTCCTTAATCCCAATCTAGTAGTACATATTCTTTAAGTTAATCTTCGTAAAGATCTATACGTTTCCTATCCTATCCTATATCTTAGATATTAAGGGTAAAGGATATCTATCTTTTTTTTAGTAATACTATTTAATTATCGGTAGTTAATATATAACCTAATTTTTCTATTTTTCTTTAGTGTAAAGAGTAGAGGATATCTTAGTAATAATTATAATAGTTAGATATATTCCTTTCTTAAATTATATTATATTAACTCGTATAGTGCTTTTAACTCGTCGCTTGTAAGCTTATAGGTCGGAAAGAACTTTAGACTAGTTCCTAACTCCAAGTCTATTATGACCCTATAATTCGTAAATCAGTAGTTACTCTAATTTTCCGTTCTCATCGAATCTCCTCTTCGGTATGCGCTTTAATGTGGATCGTATCCCCCATCCACCCAGCTTCCTACCCGACACGCTCCAATCTATTTGCTTCACCCACATCCCAGTAGTTCTTCTGACCAATGCGACGCCTAGCTGGGACGGAGAAGCTATCTGCCCTCCTATGATGGAACACGAATGCGGGCCGCAGCCACCGCGGCTACGGAAAGTGGGCGTCAAGGTGTATTTGTGCGGGTTCCGCTACCGGTTTCTGGCAAGGAAAGCTGGTCAGGTCGCGGAGTGTTTGGAGGATATTTGCGAGAAGCTAGGGCTGGACTCGGGGTTTGAGATTGAGGACAACAGTTCGATTCTTGCGCTGGGGCTGGTACCGCCGCTCCAGGTGTACATGCGCGGGATGGAGAAGGATTATGACCGGAGTGGAAGATGATAGTATGGATACCGAAAGCGACATGTCAACTCCCTTTGGTAATCCGGAGGGTTGAGAGAGAGAGAGAGAGAGAGAGAGAGAAACGAGGGCTATGATATACACCTAACCTAACAAAGTAAGAAAATTTTAGTCAAAATAGTTATTGATATATTTTAATGTTTCTTTGTGCGGAAAAGCTATGAAGGAGCATAGAGCAGTTTGATGCACACGAAGCACGTGAAACCGGAGAGCTACTTTGCGGGCACCTAGCAATTTTTGCAATACACTTATGCTTTGAGATATGTGCCTATTTCGATGGGTATGTCCTTGGCGTCCATCCCAGGTACCACGCCTACAGATTCGAACGCCAAGCCTATCCTAAGGCACAAGCCACTGGGTACTGAACGTCGAGAAGTATGCTGTCATAGATGCGGCTGGAAGCTGATCACCCAGACGTAAGACTTCCGAGGGGTCTCCACACGGACTAGCTTGTAACTTAATGCGAGTTAAAAGTTGTAACTTTCATATTTACTAATAAGTACTGCAATAAACCAAAGTCTGAAAATAAAAGCAATTTTGCACCTGGATAAAAATGGATGGTTCTAGTTCTCCTGCACGTTCTATACTCTAGCCGTTTCTATTCGAATTCGTTTCGTGGGTTGTAGAATGGTAAAGTGACTTTGTCAGCCCGAGTGTCCCGGGTCAGGTGCACAAGGAAGGCGAAGGCTGGACTCGAATTTTCATGCCGTAACCACCACTTGTCCCGAAGTGTACCAGTCAAGGAGAAGATGACCATTTCAAACCGCTCACCCCATCGTGACAGCTCATGGCACGAATGTTTAGCCACCGCGTTGGAACCACGTATAACCAGGAGTTGTCTCCTTCACCGCCAGCGTCTGTACTTGCCAAACCAAGCAGACACAACCCTAGCGCATTCCGCGGAGATTGTAGCAAACACTTCGAGATCACTGTCGGCCTAGTATACAGAATACTTCCTTTTTTTACCTCAGCATCTTTCAAGATTATCGGCATCGAGCTTAGGCACCTTACTGACTCGTCAAGCGAATCGAAAGACGTAATTTTGGGTGTCTCTCAAAATGTGCATCGCTATTATCACGACAGAACATCCTCAATACCCGTTCATTCTCCTCAACAACAGAGATGTCAGTACTCCTCAATGTTTTCAGGAAATCAAGGGCACTCCCTAACCATCAAGAAACAGGAATATCTCCTTCGTCCGACGGCAGATGCGACCTGGTGGGATCCCCCAAATTCTCACGTGCTCGGCGGATACGATCTCCACCGAGACGTCCACGGCACCTGGTTGGGCGTGACACGCCAAGGCCGGCTGGCCGTCCTGACCAATTACCGCGAAGAAGACAACGCCATCGTCCAGGGCGCGAAAAGTAGGGGCGGCATCGTGAACTCGTTCCTGATGACGGACCCGCACTCGGCGGAGACGACCGAGCAGTTTGCGCAGCGCCTTGTTGACGAGGACGGGGTCAGAGGCGTTGGGGGCTTTAGCCTGCTCTTCGGGCAAATCCGGGATGTCGCCGACCACGGGAAAAAGGGCCTCGCTATCATCTCCAATCGAACTCCGGACATGGATGGCTTAATATGGGTCGCACGGGAGCCCAACGAAACGCATGCTCTCAGCAATTCATTCTACGGCG
>Ga0307515_10022458_pt1 | contig 11115 bp, 10 predicted proteins | sample 17_EM_MG_FD_194513 | JGI IMG/M metagenome (GOLD analysis project Ga0307515, IMG submission 194513) | Populus trichocarpa ectomycorrhiza microbial communities from riparian zone in the Pacific Northwest, United States - 17_EM | ecosystem: Host-associated > Plants > Roots > Unclassified | place... | reverse complement strand
TCCTACCCCCGGCTCTAGCCAGTCGGCCAGTCCAGGTTTCCCACGGGCCAGGACTCGTCTCCTTCTTGGTGCCTCCGGTCCTGGCCCGGGGATGGGTCGCTGTTTACTGCGCACCGGAGGCGGGGGGAGGTCCGTCGTGCGCGGGCCAGGCGTCCCGTGACGGGCCGAGGAATGGTCCGGGTTAGGTCAAAAGCTGGCACTGTGGGGAGTCCGTACTGGGCGCGTTCCGTAGCCACCGTGCGGGGCTCCGTAGATGGTCGGCCTCTATTGCTGCCCTTCGGGCAAACTTCTCCCCGGCTTCGGGGGCGGGGCCCTCGCCGGTCTGGTCGGGGTGCGTGCACGGGTCGGTCGCCCCGGGCGGCTGATCGTGTTCCGAGGTGCGCAGGCCGCCTGCGGGCCTGCGTTCCGCCGGGTTGGCGTTGATCGCGGCCCGGTGTTCCCGTATGCCGGGCGTGGTGCCCATCTGCCGGGACGTATCTCGGTGGGTGGCGGATGTTCCAGGATCTGGACTTTCCGACGCCGCAAACCATCGTTTTTCGCCCATTTCCGCAGCCTCGGATGCGATCTTGGAGAGCAGGGTCGCCCAGCGCTCCCTAACTGCACAAGTATGCCGGCAGGGCCGACGATAAGAGCTGAATGTATCGCTTTGTGGCGTTGGTGATTCCACATTGCGGAACACTCGTCTACTGGCCGGGACAGTGTCCGCGATCTGGGACCCGGGTCGATCAGGCGGGCACCGTGCCCGACAACCCGGCCGCGGGCAGCGTCACCCGCGCGGCCAATCCCGGACAGCAAGCAAGGTCAGGTGCCGGGAGAAGGTTGCCCGAAGGGCAGCAGTAGAGGCCGACCATCTACGGAGCCCCGCACGGTGGCTACGGAACGCGCCCAGTACGGACTCCCCACAGTGCCAGTTTTTGACCTGACCTCAAGCATTCCTCGACCCGTCACGGGACGCCTGGCCCGCGCACGACGGACCTCCCCCCGCCTCCGGTGCGCAGTAAACGGCGACCCATCCCCGGGCCTGGACCCGGAGGCACCAAGAAGGGGAACGATCCTGGCCCGTAGGAAACCTGGACGGGACGACTAGCTTGAGCCAGGTCAGGCCGCCGACGACCTACTAAGGGGAAGTCGACACGGAGCCGTGATCGACACCGATGGCGTCCGCCGGCTCCACCGGGATGCCGGCATCCGTCAAGAACAGACGTAGCGCCGCCGCCAGCGCCCCGAGTTTGTCATCTTCGACGAAGGCGTAGCCGCGCTCGGAAAGGCAGTCAGCAACCTGTTCGGCGATCCCCCAGAGGGGGTCCGTGGTCGGGTGAGTCATTGATTCCGGCCTCCACTCAATTGAGGTTTGATCCTCCAACCGCAGCCGTTGTCGAGCTGCCAATCGGGGGGGTGTCTGGAAGACAACCCCCCGGCGCGTCCCAAAGGCGCGCTCGACTCGACAAGTCACGACGGCCACCTCGCGGCTACCCGGAAGTCGGCACTCTTCGGCGGTCGTGAGGTCTGGCGATGCCTACGCCCGCGGGAGCGCGTTCTATTTCTTGGCGAACGGGGCCAGGGCTGCGTAGCCGGCGAGTTCGCCGCCGCCGTGGACGGTCAGGGTGGAGCCCGTTATGTAGGCGGCCAGGGGCGAGGCGAGCAGCAGGCAGGCGGCCGCCACGTCCGCTGGCGCGGCCATCCGGCCCATCGGGACGATTGCCTCCATCGCCGCCACCGTGTCCGCGTCGCCGTAGTGTTGCGGGTCGGCTTCCTCTGCCGCCGCCATGCCGACGATCACCGTGTTCACTCGGACCCGCGGCGCCCATTCCATGGCCAGGCTGGTCGCCAGGTGGTGCAGGCCGGCCTTGGCCGCGCCGTACGCGGCCACCCCCGGCGCCGGGCGCACCCCGCCGTAGCTGCCGATCATCAGGATTGAGCCGCCGCCGGGCTGGTTCTGCATGATGCCGTTGGCGGCCTGCGCGACGTGCAGCGGCGCGATCAGGTTGAGCTCGATGACCTTGGCGTGCAGCCGGGGTGACGCGGTTGCCGCCGCGACCGGCGGGCCGCCGCCCGCGTTGTTCACCACCACGTCCAGCCGTCCGAAGGCCTCCTGCCCGGCCTCGATCAGCCGGCGGGCCTGGTCCGGATCCCGCACGTCCGCCTGCCGGAAGCGGGCGGCTCGACCGTCCACACTAGGCAGTGTGGCCGGCGACGTGCGGCCGCAGACCAGCACTCCGGCGCCCGCGGCCAGGAAGGCGCGGGCGATGCCGGCCCCGATGCCCCTGGTTCCGCCGGTGATGACAACAGCACGTCCCGCATAGTCGAGGGGGTCCATCCGTCCATGATAATGTTCGACCAAGCAAGCGCTAGGTTCGCGCCAGAGCAAAGGCGGCGCCGATGGGGATCCAGCTCGACACCGATGGCGGGATCGCTGAGATCCGCCTCGACTATCCGCCCGTCAATGCCCTGCCGGTGCAGGGCTGGTTCGACCTGGCCGAGGTGCTCACCAAGGTGGGCGCCGACCCGGGCGTTCGGGCGGTGGTGCTGGCCGCCGAGGGGCGCGGGTTCTGCGCCGGCGTGGACATCAAGGAGATGCAGCGCACCGCCGGGCACGGCGCGCTGATCGGGGCCAATCGGGGCTGCTTCGCCGCCTTCGCCGCGGTCTACGACTGCCCGGTGCCGGTGATCGCCGCCGTGCACGGCTTCTGCCTGGGCGGCGGCGTGGGCCTGGTCGGTAACGCCGACATCGTGATCGCCGCCGACGATGCCACCTTCGGCCTGCCCGAGGTGGATCGGGGCGCGCTCGGCGCGGCCACCCATCTGGCCCGGCTCGTGCCCCAACATCTCATGCGCGCCATGGTTTACACCTGCCGCACGGTCACCGCCGCCCAGCTACACGACTTCGGCTCCGTGCTGGAGGTGGTGCCGCGCGATCGCCTCGCCGCGGCGGCCCGGGCGGTGGCGGCGGAGATCGCCGGCAAGGATCCGACGATTATTCGGCGGGCCAAGGAGTCGCTCAACGGCATCGACCCGGTCGACGTGAAGCGCTCGTACCGCTTCGAGCAGGGTTTCACGTTCGAGCTCAATCTCACCGACGTCGCCGACCGGGCCCGGCAACGCTTCACCGACAGGGAGTGAGTGCGCCGCATGGCGGACAAGGTGCTGAGCATCGCCGAGGTCGTCGGGGAGCTGCGCTCCGGGATGACCATCGGCATCGGCGGCTGGGGATCGCGACGTAAGCCGATGGCCCTGGTCCGGGCGATCCTGCGCAGCGAGCTGAGCGATCTGACCGTTGTCTCGTACGGCGGGCCCGACGTCGGGCTGCTGGCGGCCAGCGGACAGGCCCGGCGGGTGGTCTGCGGCTTCGTGTCGCTGGACAGTATCCCGCTGGAGCCGCACTATCGCCGGGCGCGCGAGCAGGGCACGATCGAGCTGACCGAGCTGGACGAGGGCATGCTGCACTGGGGGCTGCTGGCCGCCGCGCACCGGTTGCCGTTCCTGCCGATCCGGGCCGGGCTCGGCTCCGACGTGCCCCGGGTCAACCCGCGGCTGCGCACCGTCCGGTCGCCGTACGAGGACGGTGAGGAGTTCATCGCGATGCCCGCGCTCAAGCTGGATGTGGCGCTGGTCCACCTCAACCGCGCCGACGCGCAGGGCAACGGGCAGTATCTGGGGCCGGATCCGTACTTCGACGACCTGTTCTGCCTGGCCGCCACCCGCAGCTTCCTGTCCTGCGAGCGGCTGGTCCCGACGGCCGATCTGCTGGCCGGCGGGCCGCCGCAGAGCCTGCTGGTGCACCGGATGATGGTCGACGGGGTGGTGCCGACCCCGAACGGCGCGCACTTCACCAGTTGCGTGCCGGACTACGACCGCGACGAGGCCTTCCAGCGCGCGTACGCGCAGTCGGCCGCCACCCCGCAGGACTGGGAGCAGTTCCGGGCCACCTACCTCGACGGCGACGAGTCGCAGTACCAGAGGGCCGTCTCGTGACCGCGACCCGGCAGGGCAGCACGGACGCCAGCGTGGCCGGCGCGCCGTCCCGGGCGGAGGTCTGCGTGCTCGCCTGCGCCGAGGCGTGGCGCGGCGACGGGGAGATCCTGGCCAGCCCGATGGGCATCATCCCCCGGCTGGGCGCCCAATTCGCCCGGCTCACGTTCGCCCCCGATCTCGTGCTCAGCGACGGCGAGGCGTACCTGCTCGACGGCGAGACCGTCGAGGGCTGGCTGCCCTACCGGCAGGTCTTCCGGCTGGTCGCGAGCGGCCGCCGGCACGTGATGATGGGCGCCAGCCAGTTGGACCGGTACGGCAACCAGAACATCGCCTGTGTCGGCGACTGGGCCCGGCCGACCAGGCAGTTGCTCGGCGTCCGCGGCGCCCCCGGCAACACCGTCAACCACACCACCAGCTATTGGATCCCCCGCCACTCGACCCGCGTGCTGGTGGAACGGGTGGATCTGGTCAGCGGGGTCGGCTACGACCGGGCCGCCGCGCTGGGCCCGCCCGGCAACCGGTTCCACGAGATCCGCCGGGTGGTCACCAACCTCGCGGTGCTGGATTTCCCGGCGCCCGAGCACACCATGCGGCTGCGTTCCGTACACCCCGGGGTGTCCGTCGCCGAGGTGGTCGCGGCCACCGGCTTCCCGCTGAGCGTTCCGGAGGAGGTGCCCGAGACCAGGTCGCCGACGGACGCGGAGCTCGCGCTGATCCGCGACCGGATCGATCCGGGTGGCCTGCGGGATCGGGAGGTGTCGTGAGCCCGCTGCGGACCCGGCTGACCGAGTTGGTGGGCATCGAGCATCCGATCGTGCAGACCGGCATGGGCTACGTGGCGGGCGCCCGGCTCACCGCCGCCACCTCGGCCGCCGGCGGTCTCGGCATCATCGCCTCGGCCACCATGGGCCTCGATCAGTTGCGCGCCACGGTGCGCGAGGTGCGTGCCCGCACCGACGCCCCGTTCGGGGTCAACCTGCGCGCCGACGCCGGGGACGCGGCGGAACGGGTTGAGCTGATCATCGCCGAGGGCGTCCGGGTGGCCTCGTTCGCGCTGGCCCCGAACAGGGACATGATCGCCCGTCTGCGCGACGCCGGGGTGGTCACCATCCCCTCGGTGGGCGCCCGGCGGCACGCGGAGAAGGTGGCGGCCTGGGGCGCGGACGCCGTCATCGTGCAGGGCGGGGAGGGCGGCGGGCACACCGGCTCGGTGCCGACCAGCCTGCTGCTGCCGCAGGTGGTCGACGCGGTGGACATCCCGGTGATCGCCGCCGGCGGCTTCTTCGACGGGCGGGGCCTGGTGGCGGCGCTGGCCTACGGTGCGGCCGGGATCGCGATGGGCACCCGTTTCCTGCTCACCAGCGACAGCCCGGTCAGCGACGAGGTCAAGAAGGTGTACCTGGATCGGAGCGTGCTCGACACCGTCGTGACCACCGGCGTGGACGGCGTGCCGCACCGGGTGCTGCGTACGCCCTTTGTCGACCGGCTGGAACGCTCCGGGCGGGTGCGCGGCCTGGTCCGGGCGGTGCGGAACGCCGGCGCCTTCCGCCGGATCTCCGGGCTGTCCTGGCCCGCGATGCTCCGCGAGGGTCAGGCGGCCCGGCACGGCCGGCAGCTGAGCTGGAGCCAGACCCTGATGGCCGCGAACACGCCCATGCTGCTGCGCGCCGCCATGGTGCAGGGCCGGTCGGATCTCGGGGTGATGTCGGCCGGGCAGGTGGTGGGCCTCATCGACGACCTGCCCTCGTGCGCCGAGTTGGTGGAGCGGATCGTGGCCGAGGCCACCGCCACCCTGGAGCGGCTCAGCAGCGTTCGATGATGGTGACGTTGGCCTGGCCGCCGCCCTCGCACATCGTCTGCAGGCCGTAGCGCCCGCCGGTGCGCTCCAGCTCGTACAGCAGGGTGGTCAGCAGCCGGGTGCCGGTCGCGCCGAGCGGATGGCCCAGGGCGATGGCGCCGCCGTTGACGTTGACCTTGGCGAGGTTCGCCCCGGTCTCCCGCTGCCAGGCCAGCACCACGCTCGCGAAAGCCTCGTTGATCTCGATCAGGTCGATCTGGTCGAGGCGCAGGTCGGCGCGGCGCAGGGCGTGCTCGGTGGCGACGATCGGCGCGGTCAGCATCAGGACCGGGTCGTCGCCGCGGGCGCTGAGGTGGTGGATCCGGGCCCGCGGGGTCAACCCGTGCTCGCGGACAGCGCGGGCGGAGGCGACCAGCACCGCGCTGGCGCCGTCGGCGATCTGGCTGGACAGCGCGGCGGTAGTGACGCCGCCCTCGCGCAGGGGCGCCAGGGTCGCCATCCGTTCGGCCGAGGTGTCCCGGCGCGGGCACTCGTCGACCGCGCTGTCGCCGTACGGGATTATCTCCCGGGCGAATCGGCCCTCCTCGATGGCGCGGATCGCCCGCTGGTGGCTGGTGAGCGCGAAGCGCTCCAGTTCCTCCCGGTCGAGGCCCCACTTCGCCGCGATCAGGTCGGCGCTGCGGAACTGGGAGATTTCCTGGTCGCCGTAGCGGGCCAGCCAGCCGCGGGAGCCGGCGAACGGGCCGGGCGGGGTCATCGCGCTGGCGATCGGCACCTGGCTCATGTTCTGCACGCCGCCGGCGACGATGAGGTCGGCGGTGCCGCTGGCCACCGCCTGCGCGGCGAAGTGCACGGCCTGCTGCGAGGAGCCGCATTGCCGGTCGACGGTGACCCCTGGGACCTCCTCCGGCAGGCCGGCCGCCAGCCAGCAGGTACGCGCGATGTCGCCGGCCTGCGGGCCGACCGTGTCCACACAGCCGAAGACCACGTCGTCGACGGCGGCGGGGTCCACGCCGACGCGCCCCAGCAGGGCTGCGATGACGTGCGCGCCGAGGTCGGCGGGGTGCACTTCGGACAGGCCGCCGCCGCGCCGACCCACCGGGCTGCGGACCGCATCGACCAGAAAGGCGTCTAGCATCGTGCTATCTTAGAACACGTTCTACTTTTTGTGGGGCGGGAGATTCGATGCAGCTTCGCTACACCTCCGACCAGCAGCGGCTCCAGATCCAGTTGCGCGAGTACTTCGCCGGCCTGATGACCCCGAAGCTGCGCGAGGCCCTGGACGATCCGGACGGCGACTACGGCGACGGCACCGCGTACCGGGAGATCGTGCGGCAGCTCGGCCGCGACGGTTGGCTGACCCTGGGCTGGCCCGTCGAGCACGGCGGGGGCGGCCGGAGCCCCCTGGAACAGCTCATCTTCGCCGACGAGGCGGCCGTGGCGGGCGTACCGGTGCCCTTCCTGACCATCAACACGGTCGGCCCCACGATCATGCGCTTCGGCACCCCCGAGCAGCGCGAGGAATATCTTCCGAAGATCGCGGCTGGTGAGATCCACTTCTCGATCGGCTACTCCGAGCCCGGCGCGGGCACCGATCTCGCCGCGCTGCGCACGCGGGCGGTGCGCGACGGCGACGAGTACGTCATCAACGGCCAGAAGATGTGGACCAGCCTGATCCGCGACGCCGACTACGTCTGGCTGGCCTGCCGCACCGACCCGGAGGCGCCCCGACACAAGGGGCTGTCGATCCTGATCGTGCCGGCGAACTCGGCCGGTTTCAGCTGGACCCCGGTGCGCACCGTCGCCGGGCCGACCACCAGCGCGACCTACTACAGCGACGTCCGGGTCCCCGTCGGCGCGCTGGTGGGCAAGGAGAACGCCGGCTGGCCGCTGATCACCAACCAGCTCAACCACGAGCGGGTCGCGCTCACCTCCGCCGCGCCCGTCCGCTCCGCCCTTGCCCAGGTGCGCGACTGGGCCCGGGAGACCGACCTGGCCGACGGGGGCCGGGTCATCGACCAGGAATGGGTCCGGCTGCACCTGGCCCGGGTGCACGCCAAGGTGGAGTTTCTCAAGCTGATGAACTGGCAGATCGCCGCCGAGGTCGGCGGCGCGCCCAGCCCGGCCGCGGCCTCGGCCACCAAGGTGTACGGCACCGAGTTCGCCATCGAGGCGTACCGCCTGCTGATGGAGGTGCTCGGCGCGAACGCCGTGGTGCGCGACGGCTCGCCCGGCGCCTTGCTGCGCGGCCGCGTCGAACGGGCGCGCCGCACCGCGCTCATCCTCACCTTCGGGGGTGGCACCAACGAGGTACAACGCGACATCATCGCGGCCACCGCGCTCGGCCTCCCGGCCCTGCGCTAGCTGGGGAGAACACTCATGGACTTCACCCTGACCGAACCAGAGCGCGAGCTCGCCGCCCTGACCAGGGAAATTCTGGCCGATCGGCCGGACACGGCGAAGGGCGAGAGGTTCGACCGGTCGCTCTGGGGCACGCTGGCCGACGCCGGCGTACTCGCCGCCGGCCTGCCGGCGAAGGTGGGCGGCGACGGGCTCGGCATCCTCGCGGAGTGCGCCGTCCTGATCGAGATGGGCCGCGCCGTCGCGCCGGTGCCCTACCTGTCCTCGATCGTCACGGCCACCGCCGTGCTGGCCGAGCACGGCACCGACGCGCAGCGCGAGCGCTGGGGCGCGCCGGCCGCCCGGGGCGAGCTGGTGCTGACGGCCGCGCTGTCGGCGGGCACCGTCCGGGCCCGGCGCGCGGGTGACCGCTGGGTGCTCGCCGGCACGAAGACCACGGTGCCGGCGGCGCCGTACGCCGATCTCATTCTCGTGCCCACGGACGCCGGGGTCTTCCTGGTCGCGCCCGGCGACGACGGCGTTCTCGTGGAGCCGCAGGAGATCTCCGGCGGCGAGGCGGCGGGCTGGCTCGAGCTCACCGACGTGACGCTCGGCGCGGACCGGCTCCTCGACCATTGCGCCGACCGGTTGCGGGAGCGCGCGATCCTCGGGCTGTGCGCCGCCCAACTCGGCGTCGCGGAGCGGGCGCTGGAGCTCACGGCGGAGCACGCCCGCACCCGGATCCAGTTCGACCGGCCGATCGGCGCCTTCCAGGCGGTACGGCAGCGGCTGGCCGACGCCCACATCGACGCCGAGGCGATCCGGCTCACCATGTGGCAGGCGGCGTGGCACCTCTCCGCCGGGCTGCCGGGCGACGCCGAGCTGGCCACGGCGAAATTCTGGGCCGCCGAGGCGGGGCATCGGGTGGCGCACACCGCGGTGCACATCCACGGTGGGATGGGGATCGACCTCGACCACCCGCTGCACCGCTACTTCCTGGCGGCCACCTACAACGAGTTCTACCTGGGCGGCGCGACGGCCTCGCTGCTCAGCCTGGACGCCAGCCTGCGAGACGGCCACCCTGCCGGTCAGCGCCCGCGGAAGGTGGGCTGACGCTTCTCGGCGAAGGCCCGCGGGCCCTCCTTGGCGTCCTCGCTGGCGAAGACCGCCATGCCGAGCTGGGCCTCGATCTTGAACGCCTCCTCCTCGGCCAGGCCCTCGGTCTCGCGCATGGTCCGCAGGATCGCCTGCACCGCCAGCGGCCCGTTGGCCGCGATCGTCCCGGCAATCTCCAGCGCCTTGTCCAGCGCCTGACCGTCGGGCACCACGTGACCGATCAGGCCGACCCGCAACGCCTCCGCGGCGCCCAGGTGCCGGCCGGTCAGCAGCATCTCGGCGGCCACCGTGTACGGGATCTGCCGCGGCAGCCGGACCGCCGAGCCGCCGAGCGGGAACAGCCCCCAGCGCGCCTCCGAGACACCGAACCGGGCGCTCTCGCCGGCCACCCGTACGTCGGTGGCTTGCAGGATCTCGGTGCCGCCGGCAATCGCCGGCCCCTCCACCGCCGCGATCAACGGCTTGCTCAGCCGGCGTCCCTTGAGGAGCGGCTCGATCTTGGTCAGATCCAGCGCGCCGGAGCGCACGCCGTCGCCGGGATGGTTGCTCTGCATCGCCTTCAGGTCGGCGCCGGCGCAGAACGCGCCGCCCGCGCCGGTCAGCACGCAGACCCGGATGTCCGGATTGCCGTCCACCTCGTCCCAGGCCTCGAGCATGATCTGCAGCATCGGCCCGGAGAGGGCGTTGCGGGCGTGCGGCCGGTTCATCGTGACGATCAGGATGGGACCGCGCCGCTCCACAAGCGCATGCGGAGCCGGGTCGGTGCTGGAATTCAAGACGTCTCCCCCCAAAGCGACGGCAAAGCCTTGCCCGAAACGATAACACGTTCTACTTTCAACGATCTGTTCGAACACGCGGCCGACACTTTCCCGGACCGGCTGGCGGTGGCCTGCGGCGACCGCGAGATCACCTACGGCGCCCTGGAGCAGCGGGCCAACCGGCTGGCGCATCACCTCGCCGCGTGCGGCGTCGGCGTCGGCACCCACGTCGGCTTCTACGCGCGCAACTCGATCCAGGCCATCGAAACGCTGATCGCGACGTACAAGCTGCGCGCCGTGCCCATCAACATCAACTACCGGTACGTCGACGCCGAAGTGCTGTACGTGCTGACCAACGCCAACGTGCGGGCGCTGGTCCACGACCGGCGCTACTCCGACACCGTCGCCGCCGTCGCGCCGAAGACATCCGGGCTCGACACCTTCGTGGTGATCGAGGACGAGTCCGACGCCGACTTCGGGTCGTACGGCGGCGTCGAGTTCGAGGCCGCCATCGCCGGCGGGCATCCCGAGCGCGACTTCGAACCGCGCTCCCCGGACGACATCTACATGCTCTACACCGGCGGCACCACGGGCTACCCGAAGGGCGTGATGTGGCGCCACGAGGACGTCTGGCGGGTGCTCGGCGGCGGCATCGACTTCATGACCGGCATCCCGGTCGAGGACGAGTGGGCCCAGTCGAAGCGCGGGGTGGACATGGGCGTCGGGCTGGTCCGGCTGTGCCTCGCGCCGCTGATCCACGGCAACGCGCAGTGGGCCGGCCTGGCCGCGCTCTTCACCGGCGACACGGTGGTGCTGGTGACCCGCTTCGACCCGGCGGAGATCTGGGAGACCATCCAGCGGCGCAAGGTCAACGTGCTGGTGCTGATCGGCGACGCGATGGCCCGGCCGCTGATCGAGACGTACGCCGCCGGCCAATACGACGCCTCCTCGCTGTACGCCATCTCCAGCAGCGCCGCGCTCTTCTCCCCCTCGGTCAAACACCAGTACATCACCGCCCTGCCCGGCCTGATGCTCACCGACTCGATCGGCTCCTCGGAGACCGGCTTCACCGGGATGGGCCTGGTCACCGACACGGACGACTCCAACGGCGGGCCCCGGGTGCTGCCGGTT
>Ga0307515_10022457_pt1 | contig 11115 bp, 1 predicted proteins | sample 17_EM_MG_FD_194513 | JGI IMG/M metagenome (GOLD analysis project Ga0307515, IMG submission 194513) | Populus trichocarpa ectomycorrhiza microbial communities from riparian zone in the Pacific Northwest, United States - 17_EM | ecosystem: Host-associated > Plants > Roots > Unclassified | place... | reverse complement strand
GTGAAAATAACAATTTTAACTTTAAACTAACTATCTTTACGGACCTTTACTAGAAGGCTAATATTCCTAAATAAGAGTTTAGCTAAGCCTACTCTACTATACTGCGCGGCCTAGTACTCAACTACTACTACACTAACCTTAAGAGTAACCCCCTTAGTATTCCCTTTAATAAGCTATATAAAGCTACCTATAACTACTTTAAAGGACCGGAATATAAGCGTAATATCCTTACCTAATGGAATATAACTAAACTACGGACCGTAATCGATAAGAATACTAAAAAATTGACTATAGAGTGCCTGTAAATTCTTATTAAAGACCTCTGGCACCTATAGCACGGCCTTAATACTAAACTTTAAATAGACGACTTCCTGTATAATAAACTTATTACGGCCTGCTAGGAAGTAAAGCCCTACAAGTACGCCTACTATAAGCCTATAGATACCTTAGCTGGCCTTATTAATAATCTACGCTCCTCTATTATAATGTATAAAGTCTTAAACCTACCAGGTAGCACTTAAGCCTTTATTACGGATATTTAATATCCGTAGATAGACTTAGACGTCTACTTTACGGACTGCCGCTACTGCTAGTAGTATACGTACCGACTAAGTCCTACCCGTAACCCCTGTAGTAACCCCTATATAAAAGTATACCCCCACAGACAAACTAGCTAGAAGTGCTTTGTGTGCGGTAAGGAAGGATATTAGTCTATAAGGCATACCTAGGAAGAACGTAATAAGTTTAAGAAGAGATTTAATAATTAGATTAACTAGTTTATCTTAGACTACGAAGGAGAGGAAGTAGAGGAGTCTCTTAACGAGTTAATAGAAGCCCTTATAATTAACTTTAACTTAAATATTTAGGAATAGGAGACCTTAGAGATGTTTCTAACTACTTTTAGACCTTTTACGGACGGTTAAGCCTTATAGTTAATACTAACTCTCCCCCTATATAGAGGATAGATAAAGGTAAAATCTATAGCTACCTTCTTACTATAAATAGAGGGCTTAGGACTAAGCAGATAGCTAATAAGTATTTATATTCTAAATACTACACTATACTATATATATAAATAGCCTATATAGTTAGTACGCTATATAATACTCTTCTATAACTACCGTATAGTAAAAGACTAGCTATTTACTAAATTAGATATAACTAATATTACTTAAATACTTTCTATAAGCAAGGGCCTATATATAGTAGTATAGTAGCTTATAGGTTAAGGAGTCCTTTAGTAATTCTAAATAGTATATAAGATCTAATAGAAGGATATAGAAGGATATACCCCCTTAGGGACTAGACACTCCCGCTAAGCTAAAAGTAATATGTAGGCGAATTATTAGACCCTTCTATTACCCCCTAAACCTTTTAAATTACCTTAAAGTATAGTATAAAAGGTAGATATACTATAAAGGTAAATAGGCTAGGTACATAAGATTCTCCTATATATAATTATCTAGATCCTATTTAACTATAGTCTTCTAACCCTAATAACTAGTGCTTTTTTCTAAGCGGTAGTGGTTTTCTATACAGATATAGCGTTTAGTAATAGTAAAGGCACTTTAGGCTAAGGGAAAATATTTTTAAGAAAGGACCTAACTATAATACCTACTAGGTATTGCAATAGCTTTAAGTAGTAGATATCTATATTAATATATTATTTAATAAAATATAATATATGCTTAGGCTTTTAATATCGTATTTTTTTTTAACTTTAATAAAATTAGTATTAGAACCGAGCAATAGCCATATAATAAAATTTATACTATTTAAAAGCCCTAACGTAGTTAACGGGGTTTTAACCGCTTCCCTAGTTATAACTAATTTGAACTTTTATTAGTCGTTTATCACAAAATTAACATTTTAGCTCACTTTGATTTTCTAAATAGTTATAACTAGGGAAGCGGTTAAAACCCCGTTAACCACAAAAGAAATAGTAACTACGTATAGTAATAATAACGCGTTATATAAATAAATGAATTAGATATTACAGACCTTATATTAGTAGTAGTACGACTACTAAGAAGAGATATAAATAGTTTAGTTAAGATAGTATAGGAGGCGCTGGAACTAATCGAGCTATAGGATAAGGGGTAGCTAAGTTACGTGGCTAGTTATATTATAAGTTTAAAATATAGAAACGTAGAAATATAGAAATATAATATACTAATATACTAACGTACTAATATACTTAGTATATTTCTTAGGCGCAGTATTATATATTTAAAGGACTACAGTCTCTACCTAAATAGTTCTCTTCTTTATAGTAAATCTTAAATATAATTAGAGTTAATCTATTAGGTAACCACTCTACCAGTAATATTATTGTTATTAACTATTCCTTAATATATATACCTAGCCTATTAATAAGTCCACCGTAGTATCTCCTATAAGGCTTTATTATATATTTACTACTAAGGTTATAGTAAAGGAAGTTAAGTAATATGCTACTAAAAGTACTAGTTATAATACCATTAATAGTAGCTACCACTTTAGGAATAATTAGGGATACTAATATATAGGATACTAACTTACAGCTTATTACGGTAAGTTAATTATAGGAAATAGTTAATTAATTAATAGATAATAATTAAATACTTAAAGAATAAATTAATAGAATTAGAGCAGTAAAGGTTAAATTACTATTAGTTAAACGATTCTTAGGGAAGAAGTTAAGGCTTAAAGGGTTTTTAGTATAAATGCGCTTTAAGGTAATATATTATTATTATTTATTGCTTAACGTCCGATTTAGATCCCTATTAGGCCCACGTGGACTACTCCTTATTTACATATAGGGAGAAAACTCTGTTTAAGAAAACCCCGTAATCTATCTCCCCGCCTTTTAAGACTTGCCTACTTAGCGCCTATAAGTTGCCTATAGTGCTCTACTACCTTACTTTTTAACCTCCTTAGGAACCACTGCTGCCGTAATAAGCCTATGGACGCGCTAGTATTATAAACTTTTACTCTACCACTGTAGAGTTATTAGGGGGCGCCTATTGCTCGCCCCTTTGCCTTTTATTACTATTTCCTTTGCAACCCAAAACTGGTTTAGCATATTTTAGCTAATAAGCTACTAAGTAACCGCCTTAAGACCTTTTTATATTAAGAGTAGTGTATTATAGTTCTCTGTGCCAGTTACTAAGAGCATTACTTCTTAGTTAGTGCGTAGGGGGTATAACAGTATTACGTGTTTAGGTGTCTATCTTAGCCAGCTATATTCGCATCTTAGGCTACCTACTAACACCTACCTAGTAGAGCTAATCTTTTAGTCCTATTATCCCTATTCTTAAAAGTATTGCTATTATATTTTCTGCCTTTATTAGGCCTTCTTAGAGCCCTTAAGTATTTACCCCCTATAGCGTTAACTATGCTATAGCTTAGGTTTCTCTTGTCTAAGTTAGCCTCTGTACCTTTAACTCTTATACTCCTTTTTATCGTTAATCTAACTAGTATTATATTACGGTAGATGGTTTCCTAGCGTTTTTTTATATACTACTTTAGCTCCTTTCTCTTTCTTACTATTGTCTTTACTAGCCTCTTACGCGTTTCCCTTTCTTTACTATATAGGCCTAGGCCCTAACACAGCACTATTCTTCTTCTACTTTTTTTTACCTATTTCTCCAATATATCTTCCCTACTTTGGGGTTATTAGTTTATTCTCCTATAAGGCGCCCTAGGGTCCCTCTATAGTTTATTTAGGCGTATCTTAATATACTTTATAACGTTAGAGTTGCGTTCCTTTTACGCACTTTATATTATAGCGGCTTTAATATATAGTTATAGGGGGGGAATATTAGCTTCCTTCTCAAGCAGTGCTGTAGCCGTTCGCTTATACCCACCTATTATACTCTAAAGGCAGGCTGTTTAGACCTTTTAAAGTAGTTTAAGGAGTAATTTAGGGGGGCCTTTCTTAGTTTCTTTAATAGCCCAGATACTGGATCTATATATTATAGTTAGCTAGACAGCTGCTATATATAGTAGGCGTAACCTCTAAAAGTATGGACCCTATATAGAATTAATAATCCTAGATAGTGCGATGTACTATATTTAGCCCTTATAGGCCGCTTACGCTGTATATACGCTCTACTAGAGCTTGCTGTCTACCTATACTCCTAATACCCTTAGGCCCTAGACTAGTTAACCCCTAAATCCTTAAATGTGGATTATATAATGGAGATTTATAGATTAGTTGCGTTTTCTTATAAAATAGATTAGCTGGTATTTCTCTAGTGAGAATTGGACTCTATATTGTCTTACCTATTCTATATAGGTATTATAGGCTTTTTCTAGTGTCCTACAATTCTCTACGGCTATTAGCCCGTATATAATTAGGTTTATATTATTAATAAAGCCTATCCCCTAGGTCGCCCTTTTTTTAAAGGTATTAAGTAAGTTACTTATAAAGAAGAGGAAGAGTATAGGCGAAAGAGGTGATCCTTATAGTATACCTGTTATAACTGCGATAGGGGGGCTCTAGTATCTACTAAAGACTAGTAATATTTCTTTCTAGCCTATAACCCTCTAAATAAATTATATAATCCATTCTAGAAAGCCCTTTGCCTTAAGGATATATAGGAGGCGCTAATAGGGTATATTATTATAGGCGCCGCTAATATCTAGGCTAAGCATTAATACTACAAAGTCCTTTTATATAGCCCATGCAGTATAAGTGCTAATAGCGTTAAGCGATTCTTTCTTACCCCTATTTGGATTTATAGTAGTAGGGCGTATTCCTCTACTATAACCTTTTCTAAGATCTTATTTAGGGTGTTTTCTAAAGCAATAAGGCGGTAGCTTCCTGGGATTAAGTAGTCTACTTTACCTTTTTTTTTATAAGATAACTGTTATTATAGATCTTCTAAGTTACGGGTAGTAGCCTATTACAAAGTGTGCTCTAGCTACATTTGTAGGTTAAGGTGCTGTAAATAGTCTATAGGTCTTTAGGGCTTTATTTAAAATCCTATTTAGTCCTAGTACTATATTATTTAAGAGGCGGCTAATAGTTCTGGCCATTTCTTTAGTTATTATATCACTATTAACCCTTAGGCGAGTCACTAGTATTTTACTGGTAATATTACTAAGGTCTACTAGGGCTGGTTAGGGGAAGAATCTTTCTATAAGGATCTTTACCTTCTTATTATTGTTACTTATAGCCTATAGTTTACCTACTCTTCGTAGGGGTAGTAGGTATGGGTCTTCTACTAGCTATCCCGCCTTTTTCTTTACCCATTTTGCTATAGTCTAAAGGCCCTTATTATAGGGGAGGCTTAGGTTAGCGGTATATTTGTTTATAAACCGTCTCCAGTTATTCCTTGCTTGTTTTTTAAGGGTATTCTTTAGCTAGTTTCTTATGTCTTTATATTGTCTCTCGTCTTTAGGATTATAGCTACTTATATATTTCCTTCTTACTCGTTATTAGCTAGCTATAAGGGCCGCGCACTATGCGGACTATGCGTATTACGCATAGGGGCCCAGTTTTAAGACCGGGCAGTACTCTTTTAACCCGCTTTTAATTACTACCTAGATCCTTTTTAGTCTTTAATTAATATCCTTAGGGGTAGCTAATAAGCCTCACTTATTTAGTATTTAGTGGATTTTTTCTAGGTTTTAGAGTTGTTATTTAATCGTATTAAGGAAGCTGTCTATATTAAGCCTCCTTATTACGTATCTTTTGCCGTTTAGTTACGCCTTAATATCTAGATCTAGTTATATCTAAATAGAGATATAGTCTAAGGTAAGTGCCTATTCTTCTTTAGGGGTATATCTTTTAAGTTTCTGGTATAGGTTTTCGTCTATAAACGTAAGATTAATTATACTTTTGGCGGTGCCCCATTGCTATATAATTGCACCTAGGGGGGTAGCTAGCTTAAGGCCCAGGTTGTCTATAGCTTTTAGTAGGCACTCTACCTATTAATTAGCAGCAATATAGGTACCCCCCTATTGTAGGTAGTAGAGGTTTATATCTCCTAATAGGATAAACTTTATGCCTTTAGTTTTTAGTAAGCTTATTACTAATATAATATTCTCTGTTTATAGGACCCCTTTAATCCTAGGGTTATATACATTAATAATTTATACCAGTCCCCTATATATTTAGATTGTTATAACTATAATATCTAGGTTAACTTCCTGCTATAACTATAAGGATAGGCTAATAGCCTTGCTGATTATAAAGCATACGCGTATAGCTACTTTTGGTTTATATAGGAGCTAGAATCCTTAGGGGCAGTATATTAATTATATATAGGTATTAAAATACGGCTCTTATATAGTAAGGATATAGTGTTTTTCTAGGTCTAGACTGTCTAGTAGGGGCCGTGCAAGACGGTGGTTTATATTGCCGTAGTTATACTATATAATGGATAGGTGGCGGACCCCCAGCGAGGGTCCTTTATCTCTTCTTTATTTCTCGCTTCTTCTATTTCCACCTTCTCTAGGATATTTAGAACTTTTATCTCTTATATCTACACTAGTGTGTCCAAGAGTTAGCGTCGCTGTTAGCGTCGCTGCCAAGAGGCTGATAACGTAAGCAGTCAGCGAGCTTAGCTGTAAGACTGCAGCTAGCTGGCAGCTCGCTGCCTTGGTGGCAAGATTTGGTGGTAAGTTGAAACTTTTGGTAGAGCTCTGTGCAGAGATTTAGTGCAGAGCTTTAGTGGAGCTCCGTGCAGAGCTTCGATAGAGCTCTATGTGGAGTTTCGGTAGAGCTCTATGCGGAGTTTTGGCAGAGCTCTAAGTGGAGTCTTGGTAGAGCTCCGTACAGAGCTTTGAGGGAGCTTCGTGGAGCCTCTCTGGCAGAGCTCCTGGCAGAACCTCCGTTGCTGAGCCTCTAAGTAAAGCTTTGGTAGCTAGGGAAATTAATTATAGAGCCTGGCTTTAAGCTAGAATTATTATAGATTAGTAAACTCTCGGTTAAATACAGCACGCGCTAAAACTGGATCAGAGGCTCTACTAAAGGCTCTGCCACCTATACCACTTGCCTAATTGGGACGGCTAGCTGACAGCGTGACAGCGAGCGGACAGCGAGCGACCCACTTTGCGCAGTCAGTCAGCTATAAAGGCTGAAGCTCGCAGCTAGCTGGCTGTTGGACACACTGATCTATACCCTAGTTACTACTTATTTTATATAGAGCTTTCTATTTCTATATTTTATGTTCCTACTAGCGCTTCTATATCTAAATCTGTTATTATCTCCAGTTCTTCCCCTAATCTTACTAGTTAGCTATATGCCCTTTATAGGTTGGCTATAAATGTTATATTTACCGCGTTAAGCCTAATTCTTAGTTGTCCTGGTCTTAAGCTTATTATAGCTGTCCATAGGGGTCTTCCTATAGGGCGTCCTCTTCCTTGTGTCCCCTATAACCCCTATATCCCTATTTAGTCTAATAATATTACGCAGCGTCGCTTTTAGCCCGTTAAGGCTTGGGATGGCTAGCCTAGCCCCCTAGTATTAAAGGTAGGAAACGCCAGGAAGGCGCCTGCGTCCCCCTAGCTTATTGCTTATTATTTCCATTTATATAACCTAGTGTGTAGTTATTCCCGCAGCTGTTGGGCCTTTATCTTCCGTCTCCTATATTTAATACAGTCTTCTCTCTCCTATGCCTTGTGTGTGCTTCAGTAGCAGTTTACGCATTTTATTTAGTCTTAATTTAAGTAGTGTCTTATATCGTAGGGGCTTATATAGTGGCCGTAGCACACCTATACTACGTATATAGATTAGGTATATCCCTATTATACGCAGCAATAGCATTATTTTAGGCGTAGTTTATAGTTATAGAGCCTTATATTATATATAAGGCCATTTATAATTATTCCTTTTTAGATAAGGAGTTTTTATATTTTTAGTGTATGTGTACTAACTATAAGGGAGCTATACGTTCGTCTGGCGTCTTCCTAGCAAGTCCTTAGCAACCCTTATATTCTCTTATTATTCTTATTATTTACTTAGTTTATATTTTCCTGCCAAAGCTATTAGATTTAGGTGATCTTAAGTCTTAGTATAAGGCGTTCCGTTTATTTTACTATCTCCTATATAGTTGCTATATTATCCGCCTAGCGTCCCTTTTCTACCCTAAGGCTTATAGAAACCACTAGGACTTTAACTAGGTAATCTTTATAGAGCACTTTTATGCTAATATATTCTCTTAGCCTATTCCCTACCCTTATAGCTTATTCCTTTACCTTTTAATTCTTTAGGGTAACTCTAATATCTCCACTCCTAAGGTGTTAGACTATAATAGCGTTATAAATCTCTTTGCAAATCTCTATAAGAACTTCTATTTCTAATTATCCCTAAAGCCCCTCTGCTTTTTCTATATTTAGTTATATTATAATTATATACCCGGTTATTATCTTAAGGGGGGTAGGTTCCCTATACTATAAAAGCATAGCTACGGCGGCCTAAGTACGGTTCACTAGTAAAGGGAGGTTTTATTTATTTTTAATTTTGCTTAGCCATTAGAGGATTTAATTAAGGGTTTACTAGAGCGGCGCCTAAGGTTCGCTAGATTAGTAGAGCCATTCTACTAGCTGCGTTAGTTTATTATAGCTAATAGTTACTCCCCCGTAGTTCTAGATACTAGACGCGTCTAATAGGCTTTATATTTTATTAGATGCCTTCTTAATAGCGGTATTTCCGCTTTATAGTGTAGTATACGCCCGTCTTTATTATGGAGGGCCATTGCTAGGCGTAGGTCTGGCGGTTACGCGCGAGTATAAACCACCGTCGTTTGACGTGTAACTCCCCTGTGATGCATGCATCTTAGGGGGGTTCTCTAGGTGTTTTTTAGGGTTCTTTTAGTTGGTTTTGATCTTTTTGGGCCGGGTGCAGCAAGAGCTCCAAAACTCCTAGTGATCGATATCTTTAGATTAACTTTAATTCTTTAAGGTAATATAAGAAGGTATAAAGCTTACTATACTAATAGACTAAATAGTCTACGTGGGATTATTCCTAATAGAAAGAGTACTTAAGTAGTTTATATTTTACTTTACTAAGATATAAGAGCATAGGAGTACAACTACTAGTTAAGAAGTTAAGTATATATTTTTAAGTTAGAGCGGGTTTATAGACTAACTTGTATAGATATTTAGGGACTTAAAGGCGATAACTATAGCAGAACGGAAACTTTAAAATATAGTATAATAAACTTTAGTAATTAAGTATATAATATAGTTTTAAACACTAGCTATATAGGTTAAGTAAAATAATAAGGCGCTTATAGTATAGTATAAGTAGGGACTTAAAGTAAAAGTCTAGAACGCGATTATCTTAATAAAGGATATAGATATACTTAGAGACTTTATAAATTAAGTAATTAAGATTAATAATAGGGTCTATTAGAGGGAATAGGCTAAAAAAGGTTAGGATAAAGTTCTATAGTTATATAAGGCGTAAAGTACGCAACGATATAGTTAAAGTTAAAAACTATTATATAGCGCAGAGCTAATAGACTTAAGTAATACTAAAGAATCTAAAAAGTAGAATAAGAAACTATAAAAATCTAGAGGTTAAGGATTAAGTAATTATAGAACTAAGAAGCAAAGGCTAAACTAGGGATCTTAGTAGTAGAAGACGTTTAGGCGGACTCTATAATAAGAAAGATAGCTTAAAAAAGGGCTTATATAAACTATAGAAAATAGGGTTATTTTGCTAAATACTATAGAAGTAGTTAGAGTTACTATATAGTAAAGGGAACGAGACTAGTAAATGATATATATATAAAGAGAGATGATAATATACTACAAGGAATAAAAGAGTGTTTAATTAATAGTTTTGCGTTTTGCTATAATAACGCATACTAAGTACAGTATAAGCTATTAGCTATAAAAGCCTAAGTTAAGAGAACTCTAGGGTATAAGAGAGTTAGATAGAGAATAAGATTAACTCTATAAACTAGATTAGGATAAAGACGGTATATAGCTAGCAGTTAGCAGAGAAAGTTCTTACGCACTAGTTTTACTAAGTAATAGGATCTAAGAATTAGGACGATTAGACTATTAGTAACAATTATAAAAGAAAATAAGTAACTAACTAGGAGTATATAAAGCTTAAATACGCAATAGAGGTAAAAAATAATTCTACTATAGAACAGGGAATATTAGTAGGGATTAAGACCCCACTAGATATAATATTTATTGCTTTATAAAATATAAGAAAAGTAGGATAATGAGCTACTTTAGCACTTAATAAAGGTAAAAGGCCACAGGCTTAAGATTCTTAAAAGAAGATAAGAGATTTTTAAGATTTTTAAGATAGGGTAAGATAAGCTTAAGGACCTATAACGGATAAAAGCCAATAGAGTAGAGTAGTAGCTTAGTTTAAAAATATATAAGTAAGGAATAAAGATCCCTAGAGGCGTAAGATTCTTAAGATAAAACAAGTAAGATTTAAGACTTTTAAGATAAGATAAGAACACTACAAAAGGTTAGTTAAACTAAGGCAGGAGTTTAGCTTAGAAAAGATATAATCTTAAAATTAAGAAAGTTATGGAACTAATACTTTAATATTAAGATAAGGACTATTAAAGAAATTATAAGTAAGACTTAGCAATAGGATTAGAAAGTTAATACCTCGGTTAAAAAGTATAAAGGATTAAATCTATTGGTAAGAAAGAAGCCAAATAAAAGTAATAAAGAGTTTAGGAAAAGAATCTTTATATAGTAAAAAGAGATACTAAAAGTAACGGACTATTTAGGGAAAAGATTACCTATATAAAGAGTTATTAATAGGCCTAAAGTAGGCATATTAAAAGCAAAATGGCTAACTAAACTAGAAGAAGAAGAGGATCTTAAAATCCTAACTAGATTTAAAAAATAATACATTAAGGGTTATTATAATGCAGTAATAAGAAAATACTTCCTTATAGACAGACTATATATAATTAGGGAGCTATACTAAAAGTAGTATAGATAGCGACATAATAATAAGTAGAAAGATTTCTATATACAGTTAAACAAATAAGTTATTTAGGATTAACTAATTATAAAAAAAGGTATAAATTATATTAAGGGAGGCTTAATTATAATATTAAAAGATCTAGAAGAGTAATTAGAGAACTAGAGAAGTAAATAACGTATCTTAGTATCTATAAATAAAGTAGTAATATTTAA
>Ga0307515_10022456_pt1 | contig 11115 bp, 2 predicted proteins | sample 17_EM_MG_FD_194513 | JGI IMG/M metagenome (GOLD analysis project Ga0307515, IMG submission 194513) | Populus trichocarpa ectomycorrhiza microbial communities from riparian zone in the Pacific Northwest, United States - 17_EM | ecosystem: Host-associated > Plants > Roots > Unclassified | place... | reverse complement strand
TTTTACTTTTGATTTTTTTTTTTTTTTTTTTTTGTAAAAAAAATAATTTGATTGCCTAACATTTTAACCTAATGGATTGACTAAATACTATAATATGCAATGACATACACCCGTGAACAAGATTCCAATCCTGTTTGGTGCAGAAAAATTGGAAGCCCTCCTAACCCTAAAACCATGAGAAAAATGTGCATGTGCTGTTGTTGTCTTTGAGCAACCATGGGTTGATGGCATAAAATATAAAAGCTGGTTTGATCTAGTGGGTTAACTTGATAATTTTTTGATCTAGGACCTGTCTCAAGCCGAGTTAATTTGATATTGAATTGTCTAGAGAATTGACTCAGTCAACTCGAGTGATTTTATAGGTCAATTCACGATTTAATCTCACCAGACCAATTAATATTTTTTTCTAAAACGATTTCATTTTATTTTTTTAATCCAAAATGATGTTATGTTAATAAAAATAATAATAGATCTTAGTTAACCCGTTGACCCAGAAGCTAACTTACCCAACCCATAACTCAAGTCTTGGATCAAGTTATGGGTCAAACCAGGTCTTCTATGTAGAGTGTGTTTGGTATTGCGGTAGCTGTTGTGGTTGTGGTTTGAAAAAAGTTGTTTTATAAAAAGTACTTTTAGTTGAGGTTGGTTTGAAAAAAATAGGTGTTTGGTTAAAATTATGGTTGAAATTGAGGTTGAAGAAAAAGTAGTTTAATGTGTTTGGTTAAAAATGCTTTTGAAATTGAGGTTATAAAATAATTTTAAAAAATATATATTAATATTGATGATTTTAAATTTAAATATTGTAGAATTAATTACTCCTATTACATCATGAAATAAAAAATACTTTTTATTATTCCATTAAACTATTTATAATTCCATTACGTACAAAATTCATCCGATAAGAATTACAGTTTTCATAATTTTTTTAGCGTAGATAAAATATTATCAGGTATAAAATTGATATTACAGTGTGAGTGAATTTAATTGATTCACTTTATACTAGTGTTTTTTTTAAAAAAATAAAAAAATTAACACATTGAAAAAAAAAATTCACGTGAACAGTGCAATTCGCACTGTTCACATGCCTCCATTGTTCACTGAACAGTGTAGCATGATTGAATTGAGAGCTGCGCAAGAAAGCAGCATTTTTCTGCTTTCAAATTGCTTGCATTTCGCACGCAATTTATTGTGGAACCCATACACAGTGAACAACTTTTTTTCCTTAACCAAACATTTGCTCAGTGCGTTTTTGAAGAAACGCAACCTCTACCTCGTAGCCAAACGGGCTCGTAATAGATTAGTGGTTTGCGCCACCCTATTAGCGTTTTTAAAGAAGTAAGAAAAATTTGAGACTCGAGTCATTGAGTTGACTGTGTTCAATAAACTCGGTTAATTTAATAATATGATTAAAAAAAAGACAACGACAATAAATAAACCAAACTAAACAAAAAAAAAATGACAATGATTAACAGCAAAAATGAACGCTTGCCAATAATAAAAAAAGATACCCCAAAAAAATCTTAAAAGATCTTCATGATCTTATTTGATAACAAATCAAAAATTAAATGAGAACGAGATGAACATATAGAAAGCAAATGAAAAAAAAAATTCTGAAATTCAATTCTCAACAAATCAAATATTGAAGGATAAAGTAGAAAAAAATATTCGAGAAAAGCTCATCGTGTCGCTTCGAACTCAATTGTGGAAGGCAATTTTACGCCACCAAACAACTTAATTGTGGAAGGCAGTCTATCCATTCTTTTCTCACAAGCTTTAAATGTTTTAAATCAATAAAATTAAATTTTATTTTGTAAAATTGTACACCGAGCGAGTGTTGGAATTGTGTTTCCATCACATCATGAGATCCCCAAACTATCTAGTATAATCTAAAAAAAATATATATATAAGAGGAATAAACTGAAAAATAAAAAATCAAGAGACTAAAAAAAGTGTTGAATCTCTTCTTGATTCATGCAATTTACCTTGATGTTTGCAAGAAAAAAAGGCTCAATACTTCTCTATTATTCAAATTCAATCCTCCATTACTTTGATTTTTTTAATTTAATTTAATTTTTTTAAATCAAGTATCAATGTAAAGTCAATTTTCTTTATCAACACCATGAGTATTACCGAGCTAAATAAAAACAAAAAATCAAGCACAATCCCAAATTAATCTAAATAAAAAAAGATCAAACTGAAAAAATAATAATTAAATAACAAAAAAAAACTGGAAAAAAAATTGTTCCAGCTCACAGCATTTCCTCTCATACACCACAATATATCACTGAGCTCATTTAGTTTTTTTTTTTCTTAATGGTTGGTGGTGTTATTTCTGTTGGGTACACAGTGTGTGGCGGTGAAGACAACTCTGTTTGTGTCCCTGAGAATAGTGATGACGAGAGTGATGATGCAATGCTCAAGTAATCAACAAGCTTGTTTGGATTGTGTAAGAAAGTGGAGAAGGCAAATTTGAAAATCAACGTGTCAACTTCATATTGGTCCATCTAGCTGTGTGACATCACCTTCTTGGACCCTAGCACCCATGGAGCCGAGCTCACAGGAGCCTATCAATTTTTAGGTCCTGGGCTCCTTTCAAGAAACTTGTAGTGGGTCCATTATCTTCCACACCCAAAGCAATTTACCCGCATCTATTAGGCAAGTGAATCACACGCGCGGATCAAATGCTAGCTGCTACGATCTTGTTCTTGTCCATGGCAGAGGGTACAGGTAGAGAGAAAAGCAATCTCATTTTCTTGTCATGATAAGAGTGCAATTATTTAGCAAGATTTATTGGGAGAGACATTGTATGTGGAAGAAGAATGCCCATGTATGATTTGAATGCAATATACTATATGATTTGTTCTTGTTAGGAAGAGATATTTTCGAAATAGTGTGTCTAATATATATATATAAGAAGATTAAATTCTTTCTATGAATGATTTTAGACTTGGGATGAGAATATTAATCGATAAATTAAATAAACCTTTTTAATCACTAAATTCGCTACTCTTAAAGGTTATTGAATTTAATTTCGATATTTTATTCTTGATTCTAGCTACAATATTTTTTAAATTTCTTCATGATTGATGACATGGTTTTGATTATGTAGGTCAAATCATCAGAAGGGTTATTATGAAGCATTATATTGATTTTTCTTGCTAGGATGTAACTTCACGCAAAAAAACTTTAGCCAATATTTTTCTGTTCTATATATTCAATTAGAATTTAAAATATCCATCCTTCAAATTTCTGTTTTGACCCAATTTTGAATGCCCAAGCGTTCCAAGTTACTTGATATAACAATTATAACTTCACTTTCCACAACGAAACCATACAAAGACTATTTTTATTTTTATTTTTTAAATTGAATTTACATGATCATTAGATTAGATAGGCGAGTCTTATTGGTCTTCTATTAATTAAGAAATTTTCTAAGTAAAAAAAAATATGAACACAAAAAAAAAAAATTAAACTTATTACGTAAAATGTCCCCCCTTTCTTTGACATGGGAAAGCTATTAATAGTGTGGTATGCGCGTCAAAGGAAGGACATAGTTGAGTTTCATGCCAAGCCACAGCCTAGCTAGCTAGAAAGTGTACTTCACATACATAAAACAGGCGTGTGAGACATGTTCATCTCCAAATTATCATTTTGATTTGCCCTTAAGCAAGAGAAATCACTAGTATATAAAGGTGGGTGAGTGGGGCTTTGTTCTCTGGGAGTAATTTGGTGGGAGTGATATAGCAACTAGTGACTTGCTATAGTGATGGGCAGACAACCTTGTTGCGACAAACTCGGTGTGAAGAAGGGCCCTTGGACAGCTGAGGAAGACAAGAAGTTGGTCAATTTTATTCTCACACATGGCCAATGTTGCTGGCGTGCTGTACCCAAGCTCGCCGGACTCCGCCGGTGTGGCAAGAGCTGCCGTCTTCGCTGGACTAATTACCTCCGGCCTGACTTGAAGAGAGGCCTTCTTAACGAGGATGAGGAGCAGCTTGTCATTGACCTCCATGCTTGCCTTGGCAACAGGTAGCCCCATTATCTTATATGCCACCTTGTCTTCGTCATTCTATGCTTCATCTACTTTATTGGTTAACCTATCCCTTCAAGAGCATGAATATTTCACTGTTCACTGCAAATTTTGACTTATGGTAGGATCATTTTCTGCAGCTAATTAAGAACTCCCAATACAGAAAGCTTTCTCTCCGTGTAAAGATGTCATGATTCTATCATTTTAGTTTGAATAATGTTGTTCCAGTGATGTTTAACTTGTTTTTTACAAAATGTTTCTCGCTTCTTCCGTTTTTCGGCTTCATTTTACAAATTACATGGCTTAATTTTGATGTTTATTCTATATATAAAAAAATGAAAGCACAAACAATTTGTAAGGCTCGTTTCAAGTGCAAAGACCTCCAGATTTAAATTCAGATTAATCTAAGAGTATGAAAATATAATTCAAGGAAAAACTTTACTAACACTGATAAAATTTAATGCAATACTTTCATAATTAATATAGCTACCACCTATCCATTTTAAAGGGCCAAAAAAAAAAATTTCTTCAAAAAATTTATAGAAATAACAAAATAAAATAAAATCAAAAGTCCCTCTAAGGTTATTGATTAGACGTATTATTAATTTCACTTGAATATGTGTATGATTCCATCTACCAACCTTTTCTTCCCCAGTTGTAAGTGGGTTCTTGCATTTTTATATGATTAGCTTGGGCATCATAATGGGATGATGCAAGCTACTATTAATCAAGTAGAATTATTAGCTGTAAAATAATAATAAAAATAAATTATTATTATTATTATTTAGACAATTCAACTTCAAGGAATCTTCTTTGCCCACACTAGACATGAAACATGGGACGTGTAATCTGATTTATGCATCATCTGCAATTTGATTTGATCCCATGTACATTCTTTTTGTCTTGTGATTCCCAGAGCTGTCTTGGCCCATAGACTACCAAGGTTTCCAAGCAGCGATATAAAATTTAAAATCTTTCACTTTATGAGTGCACAGAGTGCATGAATTAGATAACATTTTAACTAGCACTTGATCATAAATAAAAATCTATCACTTAAACACTATTAACTAATATTTAATCTCATACCAAGATTATATAAATTGGAATTAAATACATGAAAGTTCCTTTATCTTTGTGTTGAGTACACTTTTTCTGACTTTTTCTTTTGCTTTAGGTGGTCCAAAATCGCAGCAAGATTGCCGGGAAGAACAGATAATGAGATCAAGAATCACTGGAATACCCACATTAAGAAAAAGCTAATAAAGATGGGAATTGATCCTGTTACGCACGAGCCTCTCAATAAGCTAGAGAGTCCTCAAGAAAGTATAGTACCTTGTCACACTAATTATGATCAACCCAATTTTAACGCTGATGGTCAGCAGGTCCTCCCCCAAAATTGTGGCCATGCCTCCTCTAGCACTACTGATAATTCAAGCACGACCACCCCGACTGAAAATTCTTCAGTGGATGAATGCATAGGGTCATCAGAACCTAACAGTACTACTGACAGTGATCCACTAATGAGTTGCATATGGTCGGAGGTATTTCTTGATGATTCATCTTGGAACTTTCAAGCCACTAGAGGAGGAGATTATAGTGAATTCGGGCTATCTAAATCTTCATCAGAGGATAGTAACTCTCCATGGGTTTTAGACTCTAAGGATCTTGGAGATGAATTCTTTGGACTTAGTTGTTTCAGTGACATGGACTTGAGTATCCTAGACATGGGTGGCAAGCATTAAAATGCACTACCTCATAGAATGATCGCAAGGTGTATCAAGTAATGAGGAAAGAAGCACAAGGATTGAAAGCTCAAGCTTCCTGGATAGTAGAATTTCTAGTCTTGTAAATTTTTTCTTCATCCCACCATTCAAATCTTGGAAAAGAACAAGCGAAAGGAAGATATTGGAAGTGCTATATATATAGCTTAATAATTATTCTCCTTTCCTTTATCAAAATCGAAGAAGAGTTCAAGACCCCTTCCCTTGTAACATTTGTAATCAGAAATCCCCAAATTTCAGATGGCTAGTTCCTCCTAGGAAAAAGGTTTATGCTATTTAATATGGAGTGATGAATTAAATGGTGCATTATTAATAAATTCTTTTAGTGCTTTTCAATAATTTTATTATGCCAATGATATTAAAATAAATTAAAAAATTATTTTAATATAATTTCAAATAAAAAACAACCTACATGATAATACAAAATACATTACCAACTTCATGGCTTCCACTTGATAAAAGAAATAGTTGTGTGGTTGAATAAGTAACACTCTTTATGTGTGATAATAAACAAATGGGACAGCCTCGTCTTCATTTTATCCAATCTCTTTAAAAAATAATCAATTTTATCACCTTTATGTGATAATTACACTCTCTGTATGAGGGAAAATTCAAGTATTTTTTGCTTGTCTGTTAACTGTGGAGAGGCACCATTGTGTCTCATATAGAATAGGTTTGCAATGAAATTGATAAAATGAAATAGTTCGGGATGAAATTGTGAATAAGGTAATACTTTGGGGGTGAAAAAAAAAGAGGTATTTTCTAAAAAATATTGTAATAACTGGAGAGTTGAAAAATAATTGTTTATATTTGAAGAGTATAGCTGTGCAGATAAGGATTACGAAGAAGAATATGTTGATGGATGAACATGAAACAAAAAAAATATTACTAAAAAACACCATTTATAATGGCCTCTCTCTTAAATTAAATAAAGGTTTTTAAAATGAAAAAGAATCCCAGCCTGGGATTATCTAATTAAAACTCCATTGAAATTTGGAAAGTGATCGATTTCATTGTTTATTATTAAATTTATATTACAATTTTTCTCATAGCTGTACTCAGCTATACATGTCAACAACTATATATATATCATTGCATATCAGTATCACCAAGAATTGAAATTATACTCTAAATCTAAAACATATGGAATTCCTTATGAACAGTGAAACACCTCTTTTCTTTTTTGTTTTCTAAGTTTTTTCTCTTTATCAATTACACCTTGTTCTAGCCTAATCACATGACATTAGGCTTGAAATTATATTAAAAGTACCAAATTACAGGTTTCAGGACCAAAAAGTAAAAAACATAAAAAATATAGGGCTAACCATAAATTCCAGACAAGTTTTATTTTGATATGAAAGTTTAATTTGTTTATTTTTTTAATTTTTAAGTTACAAAAAAAAAAGAGAACTTGCTGGAAAACAATTAGAATATAAAAAGTTGTCATTTGAGCCACTTTTCAAAAATTAAACTCGTTGTTCTTAGATTCAAAAAGTTCCATTCATCTAGGAAAGTTTGATTCCATTAATTTTGGTCTTTAAACACTCTTAAAATAGGTCTCGGTTTAGCAATTTTTCTATTAGGTGATTTAGGAAGGTTTTTAGGATGTTTGAGAAGTGTTTTTATGTGAAAATTGACTGAAAAATGGATTTTCAATCTCAAAATCCGCTCTCCTTGTTTTTTATGCCATCATGGTAGCGGCCAAAATCTAGGTTTTTTAAACCAAATAACATGTTGTTTTTCATAACAAGTGACACAATATTTGGTGCTTTTTTTAAGTCAAAAGAGTGGACCACTTATTGTTTTTCTCTATATATAAAAAAAAAATAAGGCTTAAACACGCGGTCGTGATGAAGGCCCACGTGTCAGGGCTATGTGTATTTGATTTTTTTGGCTCTTTGCTTTTTTTTTTTTTGGAGGGGGTTGTTTTTATTTTTATTTTCAATTTAACCTAGAGGTGTTTTATTTTATTTTTTCAATTTCACCTTCATATTGAAGTTTTGACTTAGTTTTTTGTTGTTGTTTTTTTTCAATTTTATTCTCTAACTCCCGATCGATTTTGATTTTTTTAATTATATAATAAAATAAAATAAAAATTAATTGAAACCAATGAAATCTGTGATCCAATTTATAAATTTAATAAGGTAACAAGGGTTAATTTAGCCTGTGTTGTTTTTTATTCCTTTGATTTTGTGTTCTCTCAAACTTATCAAATCATATAGTGAGTGTTCAAGTTTAGCTTATTATATCGATTTTAATGAGAATATATATAAAAAAATTATATGGGCTAAACACACTTTTTTATTTTAAAAAACAATTGATCCAGCCATAAATAGGTATTGCGCATGAAGTAAAGCTAGTTAAAAGTCTATTATGATTAGCCCATATATAGGCAAGCTATATATATTAATTATATATCTGGTGCCAAAGTTATTACGCTGGACCAACTCATAACTAGAATCCGTTGTGAAAATTACCTCGTGTTAATATGAATTAATTTAAAATAATATTATTTAAAAAAAATTAAAAAAACTTAAAATAATGTTTTGTTGAAATTTTTTAAAAGTTAAATTCAATTTTAACACCAAGTCACATTAAGTATTGTTATTTGGTTTAATCTAAAACCTGATATATATTAAATTTTAAATTGATAAATTACTGAGTTAACCTATTAAACTAATCCAAGTTTAATAATATTGATAGATACATGTAATAAAAAAAAGTATTAACTATCTCTGCTTGATTTAGAACTGAAATGACATTATGAGAAAAAAATCCACCTTTGACATCTGAATAAAAATCCTTTAAAAAAAAAATACCAAGTCAATGCATTGTATTTACAGAGAATCCAATGAAGTTACGATGCTGATCTACAATGATATATAATTTGCAGCAATCAATAAAAAAAAAAATTTGATCTTTACATGTTTACATATAAATAGTGGTGATTATTTTTGGTTCGGTTTGGTTTTTATAAAAAAAAATAACCAAATTGAATTAAAAAAAAAAAAACAAAACCAAAACCGAACCGAAACCGGTTCAAACTGACCGGTTTCGGTTTGATTTTTTTGGACAAAAACCAGTTCAAACTGGTTTGGCTCGGTTTTTTCCGGTTTTTTCTGTTTGGTTCGGTTCGGTTTTTTTGGTTTCAGGCTTATAAAACCGAAACCAAACCGGTCGGTTTTTTTAAAATTTTAATTAGTTTAATCAGTTTTTTTTTTTTACAGTTTGGTTTTTCAATTATTTTTTTCTAATTTTCTTAATTTAATAAGTTTTTTAATTTTTTTACTCTCTCAGCCTCCAACCTACAAGAATTGATGCTTCCTGGTGCAGGACATTTGGAGTCGTTGTCGAGAAAGCTTGAACTGAAATTTCTCATTTGTCAACTCGGTGCACCAAATATGTATAATATTGTTGCCCGATTGAGATACCAAACTACTGATCCTATAATAATTGGAATCCTCCATTGATCAACCTTTTAATTGGTTCTAGCCTTCTTGCATCTTATTGATCAACCTTTTTTATTGTTAATATTTATTTATTTTTAATTAGTGAATCCAATTTTTAATTAATAAATATTGAGTAAACATAAGGTTTACAGGATAAAAATATTTTGTAAAGAAAATTTTAAAGTTGTGATTATAAAATTCTTATTACATCAAAACATTGCTTCTAAATGTTTCTTATCGATATTATATTGAAACTGAATATTAATTAAAGTTGTTGAGATTAATATATTAATTATGTTTTTTTTTTATAAAAAGAAACAGTTGTTTTTATAAGTTGAGGTATATGGAGTGTTATACTTTGATCCTGACTATATGTTGTTCTAATCTAGGATAACAAATAAGAAGATATTGTATATAACTTAATTAAGCTATATGAAGATATTTGAGTAATAAAGAGAGGATTCATCACCCTAGATGAATTTAAAAAAAATTGTTCAATCTATTCTTAAATAGTATTGATTGTTAAATCATTGGCCAATGTGGGATGATATTTGAAAAAAAATTTAAATCTTATTTAAACAATCAATTATTATAGTATTGATAACAAAAATAATTTAACAAAGCAGATATCATCTAAGTTATAATGTTTAAATCAAAATATTTTTTATGAAGAGATAATAATTATACTAAGAAATTAATCACTAAAAGGTTAAGTCAAATCACTTATGACTTTCATGGTATTTGAGAAAGATGATAAATTGCTAGACATTATACTTGATCTGTAAATATAAATCAATCAATTATTGAATTGATAATAAATTAAATCATTTAATTTAATTTATATAATCTTATTTTATTTAGGATTATGATTTATATCTGAGTTAACTTATTAGGAAATCTAATGAGCCATGCACATAAGAATCATTGGTTAGAAATTAAAATGAGATGATTAATCAAATGTGACTTGATTGTAAATAAATCTTAGAAATTAAGGATTAGAATGTAATTAATACATGAGATTACAATTCTAGATAAAAAAAAATCAAGTAGGGACTTGATTGAATAAATTTATAAAATTATTGTAAAATAATATGTGTGATATTATTTAAGGGGCAAATTAATATTTTGTCATCTATAGTGTTTTTATATTTTTCTATAAATATAATGTTATGCGTTTTATTTTCTGTACAGTATAAAAACACTTGAAACAAAAAAAAAAAACTAGCACTCCAAGATATAATAACCACTTTCTTCTAAAAAGGTTTAGGAGATTACCATTAAACATCGGATACTTGGATGATTTGTGATTTGCAATAACCTAGTATTAAAGTAATTATTCAAAACTGAAAAGAACATTTGATTTTCATGTAATTTTCATATAAACTCTAAATAACTCTAAATCTATCTAACAAGATTCTTGATACTTCTGAAAAATCTTAAATCTATCATTAGAGAAACCCAACAAAGGTCATACTTCCCATTTTCGTCTACAAACAATAGTGAAGTGTGAACACAATAGGAAATAAAATACATTGGCTTACGAGAAATATTTGTGGAGAAGTAATGTCATAGAAAAGAAAAGGAATTGTTGTATAAAATAAGTTGAATTTGCTCAAGACAGAATATCACAACTGAAGACAAAAATATGAGTTGGTAGAGAAGAGAATAGTAAGTGCTTAAAAACAAGAACTTGCTTGGTAGAGAATTAACATACGACACTGAAATAAAAGAGTTTTTTTTTATGATATTTTACTGTTAATATAAATAATAAAGTATTTTAATATATATTTTTAATTATTTCATAATAAATTTGAGTTGTAAGTTAGTTGGTTGGCATGCGTGAAAAGCTAGAGGT
>Ga0307515_10022455_pt1 | contig 11115 bp, 10 predicted proteins | sample 17_EM_MG_FD_194513 | JGI IMG/M metagenome (GOLD analysis project Ga0307515, IMG submission 194513) | Populus trichocarpa ectomycorrhiza microbial communities from riparian zone in the Pacific Northwest, United States - 17_EM | ecosystem: Host-associated > Plants > Roots > Unclassified | place... | reverse complement strand
GAGATTGTTGATTAAAGAAGTTTTCTGTGTTTGAGCATCAGTATGTAATTTCTTTCATTGTTGATGGCAAAAATAATATATAATTGGCCCATTTCTGGCATGTATATATAAATCAAAGAATCACATGTTCTTTTTCTTTCAGTTTGTGTTTTTAATGGTGCTGTGGATAGAAAACTTTGATTTAAATCCTGAAGCCTGGCCAGAATGGCAACTTCACTTGTTGTTCTTGATATAACTATGATCCAATGAAACTAAAGGGAAAATAGCCAGTTCGGACAAAATGCTGTTTGGAACCCGTTACCGAGGGCCCGAAGATAGATCGTGGTCTGTACAGAATGAACTCCAATTTCCGTAAAGGCGCTCAGTGGTGTGGTCGGGGTTCCCTTACAAGTCTTTTTCCGAATTTATATTATAATGTTATTGGATCTACTGTTTTTTATTTAATTTAATCGGGCACACTATTTAATTTAAGTGGACCGTGTGTCCCGAATTCCTTTAAAAAAAGAGTTTTTTACACGACAAAGAGTCGTCAAAAGTCAAACATGGCTGGCTGTCAAGTTTCAATTATCTCTGTGAGCGAAAAAGCTTCATAACATTTCATTAAATTCACCCTATGATTTAAACTTATGGATATGTGAAACCAATTAATCATGTCCGAACATATTTTAATTTGAAACAAAATGTTATTCATTCGTCCAAACATGCGTAATATCTCTTAATCAAAGCATACAAGAAGCTAATTAAGTCATTAATTATATATGTGAAATCATTAGCAATCAATGATGATGGTTATCGTGGTCGCATCTATGGTGATTGTCTCTTCTAGGTGGTTTTTACGACATTAGCATACAAAATCAAAATAAATGACAAACTAATGCAACACCAATTTAATGTCACATTTCAACATGTAATTAATGTAATGTTCCTGAAAAGCAATATTAATTAAATATTATGATTTTAAATCATAACACCAATTTAATTGATCTGAAAAAACATTTAAATTATAATATATATATATATATATATCATGTTTTAAAAATATGACATGCTAAGTTATCATATTCAAAATTAATAATAATTTTAATAAATATTACGCTTTTAAAACATGAAAAAATAAAAATATATGATTTCTTGTATCATTATTCTGCTCTAACTTTTGTAAAAAATCTATATATTGAGGAGTCTAATTGATTCTCGTGGATCATACAAGACGTTGATTTCCCTAGCACTAGCCTCAATTATGATAACGATTGTGAAGTGATAGGCTCCAGAAAGTCTCTCGGAGCTCAATAATTGAATGGTTCGGATTCTCTGCAACCTTGCCAAGTGACAAGGATTCAAGAAATTGACCGCATATGCCGACAGATAGCAGAACTCAAAGAGCCTTGAAAATTGAAATGAGGGTCAGACCAGGACAGTGTTATTTGTTTGCCCGTGAACACTTGCTTTGGCAGGTGGGCAGCAGCCAAGCAAGAGCTCACAAATTCCATGCTACCAGCCAAGCTAGGCCTTAAACAATGAATAAAGCACAGGCTACAGAAACAACTCATTCTGTACAATTACTGAAAATTCTGGCCATCACAAGTCAAACAGCCTCCTGTATTCTGAATTATAAAAGTATTAAAGAAAAAAAAAAGTATTAAAGAAAGGGGCCATCGCCTAAACTTGGTTTCAATTCTCAAGCACTTCTCCCTCTCCTCCTTTCTCCTCACACAAGAAACTGGGGAAGACTAATATCAAACTTTCATCACTTTCGCTGCTCTCACTCTCTCTAATGCGGTCAACAATTTTCACGTTCCTTCTTCTCTCCCTGGTTTTCCCTCACTACATGTTTCACCAACCATTAATTTTTGTTAATGGAGACATGAAACTAATCCAGGAAACTTGCAAGAACACCAAGTATTACGACCTTTGTGTCTCATCTCTCAAAACTAATGCCACAAGCACAAAAACTGACACCAAAGGTCTTGCACTTATCATGATTGGTGTTGGAATGGCTAATGCCACGGCCACATCATCTTATTTATCATCCCAATTGCTTAGCACTGCACCAAATGACCCTACCATGAAGAAGGTACTGAGAGAATGTGCAGACAAGTACGGTTATGCTGCTAATGCTCTTCAAGATTCAGTTCAAGATCTGGCCACAGAGTCATATGACTATGCTTATATGCATGTCATGGGAGCCTCGGATTATCCAAATGCTTGCCGTAATGCATTTAGAAGGTACCCTGGACTGGCTTATCCATCCGAGCTTGCACGTAGAGAGGATGGTTTGAAGCATATCTGCGATGTGGTCCTGGGGATGATTGATCATCTTGGTTTGTGATTTGTATCCACTTTTTAATGCAGATCTCTTAGCTAATTATTTCTGGTTTTGCTTTGTTTTAGCTTTTACTTCTAGTGCCCTTACTGACTTTCCATTATGATCTCAATAATTAATTGATTATGCTCGAATGATACATATCAAATCAAGAAAGTTGGTAACTAGAAATGTTGAAAATTCTTATCATCTAAACTTCATATGGCTAAACTGTTCTAAGTGCTAGTACTAATCTTACAAGCAATAATTGCAATGTAAGAACAGTGCACCAAAAATGAAAGAAGTCATTATCATGGGCCATTATTTGTTACAGAGCCTATCTCCACTACAAAAAGAAAAGAAAAGAAATAGGTCAAAGACATCTTCTCGCCGGGGACTCCATTGCATGCCTTTTCTTTTCTGGCCAAAGCTAGGGGAAGAAAGCAGAATACCCATAACATTCCGGTGCTTTATAGTGATGATCACCGACTCTTTATGGGTTTTTCAATAATTTTTTCTAGTCTAATAAACAATTAATCCTTAATTTATGACATGCCATTATAGTTAATGCTGCCTATATGGCCTTAATTCAATTATATATACACATACGCGTAATTCTAAAAATGGATGAATATTTGTGAGATTAGATGTGCAAGCATGGACAAATTCGTATCATTGATAAAAAAAAAATCATGTCTTTGGTACAAAATACATATATATAGTTAATTTTGTGTTCAATGCAAGTCTGTATAATATCTTATTAAAAGATATAATCATGCTAATAATATCATATTTAATTTGGCTGGTCAATTCAGTGATTCATTGATTTGAGATATGGCTAGCGATGGGATAATGAAAAAACTTGTTTTTCTTTACCAAAACAATATCATTTCAAGAATTTTTGCTTTTTAAAAAAATCAGAACTTGGATTTAATATCTTTTTAAAAAAATTAAAAATAAATTGTTTTCAATGCATTTAGGCCATTCACACTCTTTTTTTTGTAATTTTCAATTCTTTTTCTCTTGTTAATATCTTTTTTAAAAAATTAAATTCAAAAAAATATATTTTCGATACATTTACATCCATTTCATATTTTTTTAATTACTTTTATTACCAAATAGATGTTAATATTGTTTTTTTAAAATCAAAATACAAAAAAACATAAGAAGATAAAAAAAAAAAAACAAATAGGAGTAAAGTGGACAAGGGAATACAGTGCAAAACAAGAAGAATAAGGGATCAAGATAAAATAAAGTTGATTAGGAAACAAGCTAAAGTGTACAACAAGAGTCCAAAATAAAAAGCTATTGTCATGTCGACAAGGGAAGCCCAAGCTACACGACTAGACTGACGGAAAACAAGTATGGACACATTTAGCAGCAATTTTGTTGTTAATTTTTACGTATTGAGCATCTTTCTCACCCAATCACGTGGATTTAAAGCATGATCTGCAGTGGCAGAAGGGTGCGGTGATTTGAATTATAAGAGAGAGGCTGAGATGAACACTGTGACATATAATCATCGAAAGTCAAACTGCAGAAACCAAAAAAGAAAAGTGAAGTGACATCGCACAACATGGCTGCCTGTCAATGATCTCTCATGTCAACCAAAAGCTTCGTAACATTTCATTAATTTCACACCAGGATTGCGCCTTTCGGGTATCTGAAACCAATATATATGGTATCTCGGCTGTCGGATATCTGTCAATTATCTCGGCTGAATTTGCAGGTCTGAACAAAATTTGTAAAATAAATCTTACTGTCTGTAGCCATCATTATCAGTGAGCAAAAAGAATCTAACTTAAGATCACATAGGAAGCATATTAACAATACTTGTGAAACAAGACTTATAACTTGTGATTCTGTGAAATAAGACTTGCACCCTGTGAATATGTAGCCATTAATATTACTGAGGAAAAAATCTAACTTAAAATCACATAGAAAATATACCTCTTGCAGTCTTGCTATATTCACTTTACCGGACTCAAACAATGACAGTATGTGAAACCAAATCGTAAAGTGACAAGGATTCAAGAAATTGATTGCATATGCAAACAGAGAGCAGAGCTCAAAGAGCGTTGAAATGAGGGTCAGGCCAGAACAGTGTTATTTGTTTACCCGTGAACACTTGCTTTGGCAAGTGGGTAGCAGCCATGGAAGAGCGCTTATAAATTACATGCTACCAGCTAAGCTAGGCCCCATACAGTGAATACAGCAGAAGCTACAAAAACAACTCATTGTGTACAATTATTGAAACACAAGTCAAGCAGCCTCTTTGACTCTCAATTATTAATTAACATTAATTAAAAAGCTAAAAGTCATCAGCTATTTACACTCTAGACATGGTATCAAAATATTATGGATGGGAATTGTATTTTGACATATTTGTCCTTCTTAACAAAAACGCCAAGAGTTAGAGAACGTTTGGGAACGCGGCTGCGGCTGCGTTACCAAAAATTTTAATTTTTTTTTTACTAAAATTTAATATGATTTGTATATTTTGGATCGTTTTGATGTGCTGATGTCAAAAATAATTTTTAAAAAATAAAAAAAAATCATTGGCATGCATTTTGGCACGAAAAGTTATTTAAAAAACACTTGCAACCACACTGCCAAACACGCTCTTACTTTCAAGGGCAAGGGTATTTTTGTAGTTTCCATGAGATTTACTAGGCATTACCGAATTAACTGAGAGGAAATTGATCTACACCACTTTTTTTTATATAGTATAATGATTTTTTTATCCCTAAAAGCAAAATGATATATATATATATATATATATTTTGTCTTTCTCAAGTTTAATTGCACATAAAATTATCAAAATTACCCTTTGAAGCAAAAAAAAAAAAAAAAAAAAAGAAGAAGAAACCTGTTTTTCAATTTCACCTTTTACCAACCCAATTCTTGGTATATCCTTTTTTTTCATATATCCTTGGTGCAAAATCATATATATAGTTTTTGTGTTTTATATACTTGACCTTTGATTAATCCAATGATCTGTAAATTTAGGATTTGGTTAGGAGTCTGTTAATAAAAATATTATTTTTCTTTTATCAAAATAATATAATTTCAAGGATTTAAAAAATAATCAAAATCACTCATATGAATTGCTAACTCACAACTTAAGTTTTAGAACAAATTACTTTTATACGAGGTCTTATAATTATAATTAAAAATTATATATGATGTAATATTTAATTAACCGTAATTATTTGAAAAAATTAACATGTAATGATAAAGAATATAAAATCTTATTGTGCTCAAGGATAATTAATAGAAGAAAAAAAATCTTAAATAAAGATATTTTTTCATTTTTAATAGATTATGTATTTCATTTTTTATTTTTTTAAAATGAATCATAAAAAATAACTAAATACCACTCATTAATCTTTCACCACCGTAAAATTTCTCAACAAAGAACCTTTTAGCCACGTGGCAAAACCAAAATGTACCATGGTCTCAAAAAGCAGACCCACCCATTTCCCGCCACTTCAAAACTAAGATCCCGCTAAAAAACCCTTTTTCTCTATCCTTCTCTTCACCCAAAAATATAAACCCTAAAAACATTTCCTTCACTTTCCCTAGAAACAAACAAGAAAACCCACAAGAAATGAAGGGAGGAACGGTGCAAATTAATTGGCACGACACCAAACCAGTCCTAACCCTAGACTTCCACCCATTCTCCGGTCTCCTCGCCACCGGCGGCGCCGATTACGATATCAAGGTACACTATTTTTCTCTACTCTTGAGATTTAACTTTAATTTTCCGCCTTCCATTCCTGTTTAATCAGTCAATTAAGTTTATATTTCTGCTGTTAGTGGAACTAAAAGTTAAGGCTTGTTCGGATCTTTCTTAAAAAAATCAAAGACCCATTTCCAGCATTTCAGTGTTTGGTATTTTATTTTCAAAGAATTAGTATATATATATTTTTTTGGCAGCTTTGGGTGATAAATTCAGGCCAAGCACAGAAGAAAATCGCGACGGCAACTTATCTAAATAGCCTTTCCTATCATGGGTCAGCTGTCAATGTGCTCCGTTTCTCTCCATCTGGTAAGAACTTGTTGATTGTGATGCTGCTTTTCAGATTTTTTATTTTATGTTTAGCAAGTAATTATTGCAAATTATCTACTTCGTTGTTGCTATTGATGGAGTTTCTTAAATAGAAGTAATTTAATTTGTTTAAGTTTTGCAGGAGAATTGCTTGCCTCAGGTGCTGATGGTATGATTTTAAGTTACAGAGACTATTTTTCTTTCAGGATGAAATTTTACTGGTCATTTATTAGGTGATTCAGCAATGTAGTCTTAAATTCAATTTTATGCGAGCAGGAGGAGAGCTGATTATATGGAAGTTACATTCCACAGAAACTGGTCAAACATGGAAAGTCCTCAAGAACTTCTTGTAAGTGATTTCGTCATATATGATCTTAAACTTCCATGTGTAGCTTAGCCGTGATCTACTAGATTTGGTCTGTTTGTTTTAAATGTGGATATGAGGCTCAAGTTGAGCCCGGCATAGTCATTTCATCCAAATTAATCTTGCGTTGCTGATTGATTGAATTCAGAGAGAAATGTAATGAAAACAGGAAAATGTAATAATATTAATATCATGGAGTTCAAAACTGTAGAAGGAAATAGTGATACTGGTTTGATCATTTGGCTTTGGTTGATGTCATTTCATTTGTACAAAGTTTTTTATTCTTTTCACCTGCGAAAATGTCCATTTGAAATCTTATAGGATCTTGGTTAGATATTCACTCACTTCTTTGCTCATTAATGATTTTCATTTTTCATGCAGATTTCACCGCAAAGATGTTCTGGACTTGGAGTGGTCTGCAGACTCTGCATATCTGATCTCTGGATCAGTTGACAATTCTTGCATCATATGGGATGTTAACAAAGGCAAGAAGGACCACACAAAACCAAAGTGCATAACAGTTGAAGTGCCTTGGTTGTTGATTTTCTGATTGCCCTTGTCTTGGTTTTAGGTTCTGTACATCAGCTATTGGATGGTCATTTCCATTATGTTCAAGGTGTAGCTTGGGATCCATTGGCCAAGTACATTGCTTCTCTTAGTTCAGATAGAACTTGCAGAATTTATGTGAATAAGCCTCAGACAAAGACAAAAGGTGCCGAGAAGATGAACTATGTTTCTCAGCATGTCATTACAAAGGCAGAACAGCAGATGGTAAATGATTCTGAGTTCAGACAATAAAGTGATTGTGTTGTTGATTATTTGTGCTTTAACATGTTGCAAGCCTTATACTTTTTTTGGGGGTGCAGTCTACGAAAACACATCTTTTTCACGATGAGACGTTACCATCTTTCTTCCGAAGACTAGCCTGGTCACCTGATGGATCCTTTTTACTTGTGCCAGCAGGTATGGACCTAAACAGAAGTCCATTTGAGTTAGAAGCCTGTATGTTTCTTTATTCTTATTTGTAAACGCACATGCACAAATGCTTGTATTGTCTTTACTCATCTCATGAACTAATGCCGGTATTACTTGCATTTGACAGAATGCTGCTGTTGCTTGTTGCTTGATTAATATCTGTTGACAAAGCACCCTTTGCATTGCAGGTTCTTACAAAATGTCAGCTGCATCAGAAACAGTAAATACTGCTTATGCATTTTCCAGAATGGATCTTTCAAGGCAAGACATGCTTCAATTTATCATTTCTTGTAAATGATGTCTACCTAAGTTTTAAGAAGACTTATTCTTTGTCTTCCGTTCTTTTTATTTCTTTCCTAATATGTGTTATATTTTCTGATATGCAGACCTGCAATAATGCTCCCTGGTGCTAGCAAGCCTGTTGTGGCAGTTCGTTTTTGTCCAGTGGCTTTTAACCTTAGGGGATTAGCCTCAGGTATTTCAAGTCTTATTGATTTTTATTAAATGTGTTGTAGCTCAGCAAAAGGTTATTATTAAGCTGGGTATCTTTATTGACTTGTGCAGCTGGGCTCTTCAAACTTCCCTATCGCCTGATTTTTGCTGTGGCAACTTTAAATTCATTATATATCTATGATACAGAGAGTGTTCCTCCCATAGCAATCTTGGCCGGTCTTCATTATGCAGCCATAACTGACATTGCATGGTAAATTTTAATATGGTTTGAACTCTGAAGAGCCTGCCTTGCAAAAACAGATCATAGTACACATCAATTAAATTTTGATAGAATTAGAGTGGACCGTTTCTGTATGATTTGATGCATATTTTCTTACTGTTTAAGGCTGGGTCAGACTCGCAAGATGAGAGTTTCATTTTTCATCTTAACTTCTAAACAGCCTTTCTTTTTTGTGCTATATGCTCCTGCTGCACCATCTACAATTCTTTTGGATGATACATGTGGGTTGATATTAATATCGCAAATTACTAACTATGTTTGTTGCTAATAGGTCATCTAATGCTCAGTATTTAGCTTTGTCTTCCCGAGATGGATACTGTACTTTAGTAGAATTTGAAACTAATGAACTGGGTTCGCCCATCTCCTCGGCAGGTTTGCTGTTGTTTCTCTTTTATTGCGTTTGCTAGTCCATCAATTTACTCCACAGTTTGGGCCCTTTCTTATGTGTTGTGTTTTAATCTTACATAGACGAGAGGAAAGACGCAGTCCATCAGAACAAGAGCCCTGATACGCAGGAACCAGAGTGCATGATAATTGAAACAACGACAAATAATGGTTGTATAGCAGAAGACAGTGGAAAAACAGTAGTAGCAAAGAATGAAGGAAAGCAGCCATCACCAGTCTCCATAAGTACTCCCATCTCAAATAAGCCAGCCAAGAGGCGAATCACTCCCATGGCAATTGATCCACAGTAACCTAGAAAACTTTTGGTAGTCAAAAAACTATTGTATAGGATGTCTCTCCTCTCTCTCGTTTTCCCAAATGCGGATGTATGATGCAAATTGTTGCGGTGCAAAATGGCCTTCCCCCCCCCATTTTTTTATTGGTGTTGTCAGAAGTTTTGGAGGGACACAAACAACAGATTTATGGGAAAATGATGTTAGGCTTTTCTGGGAGCACTTGGTTTCTATTTTAGAAACAAAAACTTAGCACCCCTCCCTTCTCTTTGAGAAGAAAATGAAATCCAAAAAGTTCTCACTGATCACAGATATACGCCTCTGCAGTATTTCAGGCAGCATTGAATGGATTGATTATTCAAGAAAGGAAACTGCTCCATACACTATTAAAATAGGGTTTTTCTTACATTGTAAATAGATGCAAACTTCCCCATCTTCCCCCTCTGATTCTGCTTTCTATACTTTTCTTTCCCTGCAGCCGCCATGAAAAAAAATTCCTTTTATTACAACTTTCGACCTACCAAGGCTGAAGAGGAAGCAGCAGTTGCTTGCAATAAGCCACATCATGTCACCACTCATGAACCTCTAGAATCCATGGAAGATCAAAAAGTGTATCGCTAGCAATGAGATTCTTTTAATATCACACGAGGACATGTTTGAGCATGTTTTTAGATATTGGACACTGGAAATGGCTAACCAAGTCATCTGGGGCCATGCATATGTGAAAAGGGGCAAAGGTTTTAAGAGTGAGGAGGCATATGTGAAGAATGGACCGATTAAAGACACTCATGTACTTGGCTTTATGGATGTGATTCCTAGCTCAATCCAGGAGATGAAATAGGGATTTTCTGGGATAGGAGCTGTCGAACTTTTGGACTAGGTTCAAGAGGTTCTTTCAATAAAGTATCAAAGTCTCAACTTTGGCTTTGATTAAGGTATAAATTTTGGACCAGGATTTTGTCCCCTTGTTCTGTTTTAACAGGGAGGTAATTTTGTTTGATTTTATAGCACTACTCAACAATTAATTGGCATGTTCATGATCATTAAAAAAAAACAAATTTATTTCTTGACGATCTTTTCTTTTATTAGATACCAAAATAGTGAAGGAGAACAAACTCCAATATAACAAAAAAAAAAAACTAAAATGGAAGATAAATTTCATGTGTACATAAATATATTTTACTATTCACTGCATAGTGTAATTACTATTTTACTATTCTAAAAAAATTTAATAGCATTGATATTGAGAATGTTTTGGTCTTTTTACAATTCTTATTAGTCATTACTTGATAGATCAAGGTTAAAATTATCTTTTTACTTTTTTAAAACATAGTTGAATTACCCATTTACTTTTAAAATCAAAATTTTTAGAATTCACATCAAAGAGCTTTTTAGTTATTTTATTTTTTTAACAATAAAATGACTTATTACCATTAAAGTCAAAATTTTGAAAGCTTGTGTCCATCGGCTTTTTTATCTTTTCATTATAGTTTTTTTTTGCTATTATAAAGTTAATTGAGGACAATTTGATCTTATATTAAACATAAAATAATATTTTAATGAAAAAATTGTTGACGTGTGGGAAACGCTCGCACCCTTCTAACGACGCGTGTGACGTCTCTCTGTTGTTAAAAATTCTTTTCCATCGTGTCATTGTAATCTTCACGATGTTCCACTTCTATTGGGGTGATGTATGGTAGCGGAAGTAGAATGGTTTGTCGCCGACGACACCTCTCTCTCTCTCTCTCTCCTCCCCTTGAAAATTATACTGGTCATTCAAGTTTTTAGAATTGTCCTCTTAGTTATTGATATTTAAACTTTAGTATTTATTCTTTTGATTTCTTTTTTTTTTGTTGGCTTTTTTGTAAAAATTTTATTTGTTTTTAATTTTATCTTTCAATCTCAATTTGTTATATATTATTTTTTCTAATTTGGTCCTTATTCTTTTGATTTCTAGCCTTTTTTTCTTGACCTTTTTTTACAATTTTTATTTGTCTTTAATTTCATCATTCA
>Ga0307515_10022453_pt1 | contig 11116 bp, 5 predicted proteins | sample 17_EM_MG_FD_194513 | JGI IMG/M metagenome (GOLD analysis project Ga0307515, IMG submission 194513) | Populus trichocarpa ectomycorrhiza microbial communities from riparian zone in the Pacific Northwest, United States - 17_EM | ecosystem: Host-associated > Plants > Roots > Unclassified | place... | reverse complement strand
TAGTCATGATTTCTTAGGTGGTTCAGATAGTGTAATAAAAGATTACAGAAACTCAATTGATTTTCCTTATTTTGGAGCTTGACATTATCAAATTCTTACAAGAATAAACAAATAAATAAATAACACTATTTAGCATGGTTTGACCAACCTGAAAAAATAACTGTAAAGAGATATGATCAACTGAAATCCGAAGGTTCTGTCTTTTGATTGATTGCATGCCAAAAGCTCAATTTTTTTAGCACTTGACCATTTATTTAGAAGCTGTGTGACATAATTCCAATTCAATTTGTTCATTATTTGAGCTTGTTGATGAAAATGTGAACAAGATATAAGGCAGAAGAAAAGAGCTTTATCAACAGAAAGTTGAATTATTTTTGTTGACTGGTTTGCCGAGTCAAAATGTTTCTCAGTAGATTCGCTTTTTTGACCTTTGTTGCAGGTTCTACCATGCATATGAGAACTACATGACACATGCATTTCCGGTCAGTTGTCCATTTTCTTTATCCATATTTTTGGATTAGTATATCTGTTTCTTTTGGCAATCTTGAATTTGTTCTTTGATCAAATTGCAGCATGATGAGCTCAAGCCTCTTACCAGAAGTTTCACTGACTCACTTAGTGAGCTTGGAAATTTGAAGGTGATTGATGATGCATTAATGGGAAGTGTAAATAATAGTTAATTGCTAATAGAATTGACAGTCTTTAATCTTATTTTCAGCTTGAGCACTTACCACAAAACTATAATGGAACTGCCCTTACACTCATTGAATCATTGTCTAGGTATGCTACTTGAATACCCAATTAGTAGATTTTGACATTTAAGTCTATAATCTGTGTTTTACGTTTGTACTAATGCAAGTTATTCAGCCTTTTGTTCATTCTTGATGTCAAATAGTTACTAGTATCGTTGAATGATTACTCTGATATAAGTTTTTTCTTGATCTCTTTCTCTTACAGTCTTGTTATTTTGGGTAACTACACAGAGTTTGAAAGGGCAGTTCTCTGGCTTTCTGAAAATCTTTCATTTGATGTTGATGCAAGAGTAAACCTTTTTGAGGTACTAACTTTTTGATCAACTTGGAAATACCTGCATTTAGTTACCTGAAAGTTTCGTGCAATTTAATCTTTTTACTTGGCTCGACTTGTTACAATTTTTGGATTCTGGGAGAAGTGGTTCAGAGAATATCTTGAATATACTTACACTTTTGAATTTCTTAATGGGGTTCTTTCACACCTGTTCTATTGTGTAGGGCAACATAAGAGTTCTTGGAGGACTTGTTTCTGCTCATATTCTTGCAACTGATTCTAAGAACAGGCTGGTTCAAGGATCTTACAAGAATCAGCTACTTGATCTGGCTGAAGATCTAGGACAACGCTTCCTACCTGCATTTGATACGCCCACTGGATTGCCATATGCCTGGATTAACTTAAAGGTACAGTCTGAAAGATGCTTAATTTCAAAGGTGTATTCCAATTTCTAACAATAAAAAACTTGAGCTGAAATCCAAATTCTCTTAACAAGGAATGTTAGTGCACACAGTATTGATATAAGTTCTTATACCCCTTAAACTCCCCCCTACCAACACACAATATGAAACATTGCATTAAGCTATATGCATACGACATAAGTGTATTTTGCTTACAAGCAATGTGTGCACAATGCATTGTTAAAAGATATCATATTTTGTATTGGTTTCTACATTCACCTAAAATGATGTCCTTTTGGGGTAAATCTATGCATATATTATTATCTTATGCAGCAAATGGGTTACTTCCTAGGAGCAATGGCAAAATAGCTCCTTGGTTCATTTAGTTAATAACTAAGACTCCAAGAAGGCAGATGGTTACGTCGTAACCAAAGAATTAGATGGTTTAGATTCCATAGAATTTTTTGTGCACACTGAATTCTTTTCCATATATATATATTTAGCGCTTTTCAGGCAGATCTAGACATACCTCCTTAAGTAGGACAAGAGAGCAAAAAAACCCAAATAATAGAAATGATGTAGGATAGAAGAACAAAATCACCAACAAGGGAGACACACTTGTTCTTGAAGGGATCAAATCATGAAAGACACACTCAATCTTGACAAAAAAAACCAGGAGAGACACCCTCGATCTCAGAGAAAGCAATACAAGAGAGACAAACTCAATCTTGATGAAAACTCAGTTTATTTTATTCAATAATTCAACGAACAAAATAACTGATGTCTAGGTGCTTATTTATACGCACCAAAGACCATATAAAATAGGAAAACCTAGTAAGTTTTAATTTAATAAGGAAACTAAAATCTTAATTTAACTACTAAATAATAGATAATAATGTTCGTAAATAATAAAATCTAGAATAGCCATACTTGCCCTTCATTCTCCATCATTCTCACTTGGTTGGAAAAAACTCAACCTCAAGTTCGAAAGTGATGAAGTAGCAAAAACTCTGTGAACTTGCACTCCATAGCCTAAAGAAATGTTTTTTGTACTTCATACCTTTTAGTCTTCTCCAATTATGATAACAATATTGGCAATAAGACAGACTATTCAAGTACCTTCTCAACTACAATACTGAATTTGGAAGGAAAAAAAGTCAATGTGATCAACCACTTCTTTGAACTCTTCAAAAATAGAATCTTCAATTTGTAACACTTCACTATCTTTTTGTATAAGACCCGTTGCTTTAACTTCGTCATCCACAGAATCATGCTCTTCTTATGTCAGAACAATCACATTCTCTTCTAACAAGTTTTCTCCAATATCTTCTTCATTGCCATCAACTTGTTCTACAATGGCTACTTGTTTATAAAATGCCCTTTTATTTTGAACTGATCAGATGTAGTATTGAGTTGAGTGTGGTTGGCTTGCAGAGTTTGGATTTGGGTTTTCAAAGAAGTAATAGCATTAGTGATTTTGGAGACCTCAACATTACTAACCAATGGAGCTTGATAAACTGCAAATCTGACTTTCTGTTTTGGAGGATAGATGATATCAATAAGACTCACATTCTCATAATACATTCATAACTTACCCATGTTTATGAATCAAATATCCATCTTACAACAATTGTCACAAACACAAGTGACATCAAATCTAAATAAAGGCAGAACGAGCAAAAGCTAACTCCTCAAACATAAGTATATTCTCCAACTAACTATTTTAAGATAATATTTCATGTATGACATCCACATTGATAGGATAAAGAATGTACAAGAATCTAACCAATAAGACTAAACTTGGCTCACATCTCCATTCCTTGAGAACCATACTTCTCCTATCATAATTATATTCACATGATATTCAAAAGATTGTCCATGAGCAAGAGTAGTATACATTCCTTTTCCCCCGAAGCCATGATATTTTTTCTTTTAACCACTATAATTCATATCAATGAAGTAGCGTGTAGGAATCGCTTACCATAATCCAAAGGTAAAGAAATCCACATTGATTATGTCACAAGCTGAGAAAAGAATCCCGCAAATTGATTTCACAAGCCCAAAAATGAACCTATAGGAAATCCACTCTATTGTAATTGAATTTAACCAGTCTGATGACTCCCACCAATATACAGTAGTCAAAGGCAAGATGGAATTGTTGGCTTGAAAAAGTGGCTGCTAAATGCTTAGAACAAATATGGTACTCATGTAGCTTTGTGATCCAAAATGTGACCCCTTTTTGCCACCAACCCGTAGTACCTCAATTATACCCCTTTTTCTAATATATTTTTTTTTTTTTTTTGAGAGAACAAGAACCATAGATGAATTCCATGGTGAATCCAAATTGATGTTGGACAAAAGAGAAAAAAAAACACCAAAATACGAGAATTGATGTAGGATAGAAGAACAAAATCATTAACAAGAAAGATATACTCAATCTTGAAGGGACCAAATAAAGACAAATCAAGAGATACACACTCGATCATGGAGAAAGTAATACAAGAGAGACAAACCCAATCTTGAAGAAAACTCAGTTTATTTTATTCAATAATTCAATGATCAAAATAACTAAAGTCTAGATGCTTATTTATATGCAACAAACCAAAAAATAGGAAAACATAATAAGTTTTAATTCAATAAGGAAATTAAAATCCTAATTTAACTAAATAATAAATGCTAATATTTCTAAATAATAAAATCTTGAATAGTCGTACAATATTAAAATTTCTAAATTAATAAATATTAATTTTCATTGTTTTCCTTCATTCTCAATCAATACCTGTCTCTCCTTTTCAGTGAACATTTATTTTAGCTTTTCATAAGTATGAATATGTTCTGCTGGTTTTGTTTGTAAGAAGGATATATGACACTGCAGCAATGCGAAATTCTGTGGGCAGTATGGAGTCATGAAGAATGAGACTACTGAAACAAGCACCTCAGGATGTGGTGAGAGTCTGTTCCATTACAGTTTTAAGTTGATGTCATCACAGAATGTGCTATCCTGAAATTGGTTAACTTTCCATGTCTGAACATAGGTTCTCTGATTCTTGAAATGGGAGCCTTATCACGATTAACTGGTGACCCTAAATATGAGTCTGCATCCTTGCGGGCTCTTCGAAAGTTGTGGAGTATGCGTAGTTCTTTAAATTTGCTAGGAACAACACTCGATGTGGAAACTGGGGAATGGATTGAGCATTCATCAGGGATCGGTGCTGGTATGCAATTGACGGTGCTTTGATATCCTTTAGGTGCTAGATTTTGCATCATGAAGTTTACAAGTTTCCAATAATGAAGATTTAATTCATTTCATTAATTAGTACTGATAGATTCTTTAATGGACTTGAACTGTGCTATAGCTCCCGATGGAATTGCATGCTTAAATTACATTTCACTTCATGTTCATTAACTAACCTTGATGTTAGCGACCCTTGTTTTTGTGTGGTTGCATGTAGGGGTTGATTCATTCTATGAGTATCTATTCAAGGCTCACATTCTTTTTGGAAAGGAGGACTTCTGGAGAATGTTTCATTCTGCTTATCTTGCGGTGCAGAAATATTTCAGACATGGTCCATGGTACTAAACTGAGAGGAACTTTATATAGTATTGAACTTGTGTTTGGGTTCTTTTGTGACTCCTTTTTTCCCCTTCTTGTTTCTTTGTTGTTTTCCTCATTGTTGGTTGGAGTTGGGGTAGGTTGGGGATGGGGGCTTTATTGTTTAGGTGTAGATGGAATTTCGGGGCTTGCTAGACCCCATACCTATTTGGAATCTCATGTAGTGAATCAAGCAAAAGTTGATCGAATTTGTTTACTGAGGACTACAAAATACACTGTTGATGTAAAGCATCTTTCTTTAACACTGTTGATGTAAAGCATCTTTCTTTAATTTAGGTACCATGAAGCTGATATGAGGACTGGAAAAGCAACGTATTGGCAACTGACAAGCCTTCAAGCATTCTGGCCTGGCCTACAGGCAAGTAACTGAAATCTTGTATGTCCCAGATGATATTATTGATTTCTCAAAAGGATCATCTGATTTTAGTTTCTATGATGTCATTATTAGGTTCTTGTTGGGGATATTGAAGCTGCTAACTCATCACACCGTGAATTTGTACATGTATGGAAGAAGTTTGGGGTGCTACCAGAAAGGTATCATGCATTTGTTTTTCTATAATCTTCTTTGATCCTGTTCTTGGAAGAGAACTATCAGCTTGTCATTATATCACACTTTCAGTGAACTTTTATTGATAGAAAAGAAATTAACATGGGTAATGAATGCTTAGGTATTTGCTGGACCATCAAATGTTGCACCCTACAGAGAAGTACTATCCACTGCGCCCTGAATTAGCAGAATCAACATTCTACTTATATCAAGCTACTAAAGGTCTTGATTGTTTTATTTTGCAGTTCTTTAGTTTTAGCTTTTCCCTGGAAGTTTTAGATTTTCACTTTATTTCTTTCAGAATTATTTCTTTAAAATGCTTGGGTCAGGTGAATGTGTGCATCCATATACCATTTGCAACTGCCAGTAACATAAGGGGAAAGTTGCCATTTACTAGACCTTTCAAACGTAGAAAATTTGCAAGGCCATCAGGTTCTTGACTCATGGACTTCGTTTGTAAATCATATATGCAATGCATGGCTTCATATGGCTTCTGATTCCCAAGTCGTGTTCTCATGTTGATATTCTTTACTGATTTTTTCTGTATTTGTTTACATATGTTTTTTATATATATATTGCCTCTGAGCATTGGATCTTGTGGGAAAGGGGTGGGTAGGGTTTGAATACATCACAAGAGTAAACTTGCCATTAGAGAAAGAGAGACAGAGGTAACGAGCTAAGAATATAGGTTGAGGTGTGCATGGATTGTTTCCCTTTACCCTGTTTTTCTGCATGAACATCGAGGCCAGACAAAAGGTTAGAATATTGATACTGCTCTTCATACAGAATAATGGCATGAGGCTGAGTGACTTCTCTATTAACAAACAACTTAACATCTGAAGTATTTTGAACATTGTTGATTCTACTATTCTCAATTTAATTGGCAAAAAGGGCACAACTGAGGGAGGACAGGCATTTTTTCTTACTGACATACATTTATGCATAAATGCATTACTGATTGCACAGCTCTTCAATTTTGCTATACAGTCTTTTAGTTGGCTGAAGTGCAAGAAAAGCTCGATTTGTCACCTCTTCTAAACTTGTATGTATATTATTGCTTATGAAAATTCCCAGATCCGTGGTACATAGAAGTGGGTGAAGCAATTGTTGATTCTCTTAATTTATACACCAAAGTCGAAGGAGGATTTGCAAGCATTAGGGATGTCACAACTATGCAAACAGAAGATCATCAGCATAGTTTCTTTCTTGCTGAAACGTAAGTGGTTTGTTGCCCTGACAACTCAAGTTTAAAGAAACTTCTTTTCAGCTATATCATTGGTATATGAGAAATAAAATTTCTCATGTAATATATTCTTTTTTGCAGGTGCAAGTATTTGTATCTTCTCTTTGATGATTCATTTTTGGTTGATCGGAATTATATATTCACTACCGAGGGTCACCCTTTGCCTGTGCTAAGTGCTTGGCACGAGAGACTGCCAGAGATATATATCCCATCAAACTGGACTTATGTCAAGGTCTTTCCTTACAGTTCTCTCCATCTCTAGTGCTTATTAAAAAATAATATCTAAAAGAAAAACCTCCTGCGAATCCAGAAACTTTCCATGCCAGATAAGAACAGTTTACTTTCGACTTTTTCAGAAGCTTGTGAATTGCTGTCATACAATTTGGTCCAACCCTTTTTTCTAAATTTCAATTTGGAGTTGTACAGATTATATTCATTTCGTTCCAAATTAAATGCGAAGACCAGCTAGGTAATGAAGTGTTTTTACTTGTGCAGAAAGAAAAGCCAAAACGAGCAAGTGCAATGTCTCTGCAAGTCTGTCCTGCATTGAGTTTGAATTCAAGACATGGTGAACAACTGGTTGAGAGTGCTTGCCACATCCCTGATGCACGAAATGACCACAAGTGTTTCAGTGATGAAGAATGTGGAGTTGACTCAACTAATTGTAGACGAAGATCATGTAGCCTGGCCGGTTACTGTGGGCTATGGTTGATCATATGAGACATTGATGGATCATGATATTCTTTCACGACACAGCAATTTTTTTATAGGTAAACGAGGGTGAGGGGAAGAGAAAAAGGATTTCTTATAATCTTAAGAACGGTGGATAGAAAGTCTGGCAGGCATGCAATTATAACATTAGTTTGATAAAATAGAAAAGGGGAGAGCATTACATGTTACAGAATTTCTTCACCATAACGCAGTTTTGTATTTTCATCTCATTCTTGAAGCAAATATCCAGAGAGTATATCACTGCTGAATCTCTTTTCTTATAAACATGACAATTTGCCAGTGCAAGTTACTCTGTCAATGTCATTATTCAAAACTACAGAAAGAAATATGGTGCTAATACAGAGTTGCCATGAAGTATTCTGCAACCCACGAGAGGTGGTCCTCTTCATTGAAGCATTTAACACCAATTCTTCAAACTAAGGTGGAATCTTTATATAGGCTTTTCTTTTTTCACTTCTGCGATGTTATCTTCCCTTGTGACCTCTGCTGTATCATACTGAGACAACTCCAGACTGATGTTTGCTGTGCAATCATTTCTTTATTCTCAATTCTTTGTAGTCTTACCTCACATATTTGAGCACTATTTACGGCAATTCTAATATTGCAACTGTGGCACAGTGGTGAAATTATCAAAATATTTTAAGAGGTCAAACGTAAGATATCCCTTCAAATTCTCTCAAGGCAAAGACAGCCTCTCAAAGTTCTCATTTTTTATTTATTTTATCCGTAAGATATCCTTAGGTCAGGTTTTGGACCTAAAACTAGATTTCTTTCTCATCGAGTTTAAATAGGTCATCTATACAATGCCTAGTATAGTTTTGAAACCCGACCCGGTGATCGACTCAGTCTAATGATCGGGTCACGGGTCAGATGAGTTGACCCGGGTTGTCAACCTAAAAAAAAAATAAAGCCAGAGAGAGTCAGAGACAGAGAGAGACGCTTTTTTCCTGTGGCATATATCTATCCCTCTATTTATTTTCTAACTCCCCTCTCATATACATTAACAGCCTGTTAATAACAGGTGTTAAATTTTAACACAAATCACCCACTCTCTCTCTGTCTCTCTAGCTCCAATAGAAGCCTCGACAAAATCCTCCCCAAGAATTCAAAGGACCCCAAGCCCCAAAAAAGGATAAGGGTCGAGATTATGGCACATTTGATGGAGAAGCCGCTGGAGCACGTTTTCAGGCAGGGGTGCCCTGCTGCTGCTGTAGTGAAGAAGAAGAAAATGAGCTCTTTTTTTTGTGAATATGACATCTGAGGTGAGCTCTCTGGTAAGGCTTTTGAGTGGATACACAGATGATAGGAACGTTGTGGTGATTCTGTAGAGAGCGAATCTCAAGAATTGGACCTCGATTTGCAAGTGCCAAGTGGATGGGAAAAGAGCCTAGACTTGAAGGTAAATTGGTGTTTTCATCTGGGTTCCGTTTGTTTCTTGAGAAAATATTAAGGAAAAGAGCATCGAAAGGGTCTCAAAATATTATGATGATCATCCTAGTCTTTTGATGTTTCATGAGATCATCGAAACAGAGTTTTTGATGCTCAAGAAGAGATTTTATATGTTTTTCATGCCTGTTTAAAATTATGATTTTTTCTTCTTTTCATTTTCTTTGAATTGAAATTTAAGGGCTTTACAATTTCTTTCTGTTGGTGCGAAGATATCTTTTTATTAAATGATTAGTACTTAAATGTTTCTTGATTTACTTTGAAATCCTCTACTCTTTGATATCCTCAGTTTGGTTTATGAAAAAATGTAGAAATAGGAAATGAGAATCCAAAACGACGTGGTTTCACGTCCATGTATATTAAAAAAAAGAAGAGAGAGGTCGGGTCTCAGCCAGGTTTACCCAGGTCGACCGGGTTTCGCCGGGCCAACTCCCCAGCAGGTTTTTACTTAGACCCGGACCGGTCCTGAGCCCAGGTCGGCCAGGTCCCGGGTCGGCCCGCCGGGCCAGTCTGGGTTTCAAAACTATGCTATTAGGACACCTACATGGATTCTTCGCATAAGAATTTATTTGGGCATATGAGCCCATAATGAATTCGAAACGCCAGATTTATTTATGAGAATAGTATTTATTCTAAGCCATAGACAGACCATCGATTAGGAACCCATCAATACCTTTAACCCATATTTAGACCACACAATGCAGTTTACCTTAGGTAAGGAGCGCTAGGGGTGCTAATACCTTCCCTAGCCACAATCAATCCCTTACTCTAGAATTTCATATAAGACGAGTCTACCCTAGTCTCTTAGTGTCCCTGAACCAAATAACTAGGTGGCGACTCCTTGATTGCGACATCACAAAGTTGCACACACAGGTGCGACAGAATGGTGACTCCACTGGAGATTTTCTGTTTTTAACAGTTTTGGACTAGGATTTGTGTGTTTTATGCAGTTTATATGATTTGATTTGTTTAAATTTTTGTATTTGGCTTGCTTTTTTTACCTATTTATGTTTTATCATGTTTTTTTCCCACTCATGTATATATGTTGGATATGGATGAATGTTTTTATGCATCACTAGTTTAATTATGACATATCGCTTCGGAATGCACATGGGAACTTCAGGTTAGGTGGGGGAGTAATGGCTTACCATATGACTTTCAGTTAGGGTTTAAGTTTGTGAAACCATCTGACACTTTGTTGAGTGCTTGAACTGATAATGATTGGTATGCGTACCATCCCACTACCTACTAAGGCCTCATATTACCTTTATAAAGGTAATAAATGGGACAACAAGAGACCCATATTACCCATAAAAAATATGAGTTGCTCCAGAAACGACTTGAAGAAGCTTATCTCACACATGAATAGCATCTGCGAGGATGAGTTTTTGAAGAAATATGGGAGGATAGTGGAAATCATAAAGATGTCTGTGTAGAGTTCAACAATTAAAGCCTTGATGCATTTTTAGGACCCCGAGTATGGGTGCTTCACTTTTAAAAATATAGACATGTGTCCTAATTTGGAAGAGTATGGTTTACTTACTGAATTCCCTCGAAATCTATAAGAAGTTTACTTCTACCGAAGACGTGACAAAGTATTAACTAAATTGGCTGAATTGATCAAAGTTCCAGATCTCCATAAGATATTGGAGAAAAGTGCTACTTGCCTAAAATGGAAGATGATCGAAGAGGTATTCGAAAAGAGGAAGAATTACTCTAGATTTGTTAAAAAAAAGAGCAAAACATTTGCTTTAGGAATATTCACGTTGGTATTATTTCCAAACCTCACTGGAATAATTAGTTTAGAGGCGGCTGCAACTTTTATCGCATATAAAACACTCAGATACATCTCACTATAGTGATTCTAGTAGAAACTATCTTGCTCAACCATTGTAGGAGGGTTAGCAAGGGATCAATGAGATGTTGTGAATAACTGTTGTATATATGGCTGATTAGCCATATAAAAACCAAGAAGTCGGTATTTAACAACTTCTGGTGGTTTAGTCGAAGACCATTGGAGATAGTTAAAGAAGAGGAGTGAAAGGACCTGAGCGAGGAAAAATAAAAAGTGAAATTGCAAGGAATCTTGCAAGGAGAAGTGAAGTGGA
>Ga0307515_10022451_pt1 | contig 11118 bp, 8 predicted proteins | sample 17_EM_MG_FD_194513 | JGI IMG/M metagenome (GOLD analysis project Ga0307515, IMG submission 194513) | Populus trichocarpa ectomycorrhiza microbial communities from riparian zone in the Pacific Northwest, United States - 17_EM | ecosystem: Host-associated > Plants > Roots > Unclassified | place... | reverse complement strand
GGCAACGATCTCGATGCGGTGTTCGGCCAGCAGCAGATAGATCAGCACGCCGTTGTTGTGCTCGGTGTCCCAGACGCGCAGCTTGGCGAACATGGTGATGGCCCGCTCGCGCGCCGGGGCGTCTCGCCAGAGATAGCTCAGCGGCAGGCTGGCCTCCACGCAGACGCGGATTTCCCCGCTGTGGCGGGCCTCGCTGGCGGCCACGCGCTGCTGCAGCCGCGCCAGCGCCTCGGCGGGCAGCACGCGGCGGGCGTCGTCCTCGTCCCAGAGGCGGTGGCGAACGAGTCGCTTGATAGACAGGCCCGCCATCACCAATCTCCCGAGGCGCCGCCGCCGCCGAAGTTGCCGCCACCGCCGGACGAGAAGCCGCCGCCGCCACCTCCTCCGCCGCCAAAGCCACCGCCGCCGCCGCCGCCGCCCCAGATGATGGGCGGGATCAACATGCCGCCGCGGCCGCGCGTGCCGCCCGACGAGCGCCTTGCCGAGCCGATGCCGAACAGGCCCACCAGCACCAGCGCCGCGACCGCCGCAATGCCGGCCATGACGAGGCCGCCGCCGAATGCCCAGCCGGCCGCACCGGCGGCGCCTGCAGTGGCCACGCTGCCCAGCTTGCGGCCGAGCATGCCCGTCAGCAGCATGCCGACGACCGGCACGCCGATGAAGAACAGCAGGCCGAGGTCCTGGAAGCCAAAGCCTTCGTCCGCGGCATGCCGCGAAGGGCCCGATGCCGGCACGGGCAAGCCTTCGCCGGCGATGCGCGCCTGCAGCTTTTCGATGGCGGCCTGCAGGCCGCCGGCATAGTCCCCGGCCTGGAAGGCGGGCTTCATGGCCGTGTCGATGATCTGCCGCGCCGCCAGGTCGGGCACGGCGCCTTCCAGCGCCTTGGCCACCTCGATGCGCATCTTGCGGTCGTTCTTCGCAACGACGATCAGCAGCCCGTCGCCCACGGCGCGGCGGCCGATCTTCCATTGGTCGGCCACGCGCTGCGCATAGGCGGCGATGTCCTCCGGCGCGGTGGTGGCGATCATCAGCACGGCGATCTGCGGGCCGGACGCCTGCTCATACGCGGCCAGCCGGTCTTCCAGCGCCTGGCGCTGCGCGGCGTCGAGCGTGCCGGTCTGGTCGATGACGCGGGCGCTCAAGGCCGGCACCGGCTGCACGTCCTGAGCCTGGACGCAGGCCGCTGCCATCAGCAGCAGCAAGGCGGTCAGCCAACGCATCACGCGTTCACTTCGACGCGGCGGGAGCGGTGGGCTTGGCCGTGCCGAAGTCCACCGTCGGCGCCGTCGTGATGGCCGCCTCGTTCTGCACGGTGAAGTTGGGCTTGGCCTTGTAGCCGAACACCATCGCGGTCAGGTTGTTCGGGAAGCTGCGCGTGTGCACGTTGTACGACGCCACCGTCTGGATGTAGCGATTGCGCGCCACGGTGATGCGGTTCTCCGTGCCTTCGAGCTGCACGCGCAGGTCCTGGAAGCCCTGGTTGGCCTTCAGGTTCGGGTAGTTCTCGGTGACGACGAGCAGGCGGGACAGCGCGCTGCTCAGTTCGCCCTGTGCCGCCTGGAATTTTTTCAGGGCTTCGGCATCGTTGACGAGTTCCGGCGTGACCTGCACGGCGGTGGCGCGGGCGCGCGCCTCGACGACGCGGGTCAGCGTCTCCTGCTCGAAGTTGGCCTCGCCCTTGACCGTGTTGACGATGTTGGGAATCAGGTCGGCGCGGCGCTGGTACTGGCTCAGCACCTCGGCCCAGCTGGCGTTGACCTGCTCGTCCAGCGTCTGGAACTGGTTGTAGCCGCAGCCCGACAGGCTGACGGCGACGGCCAAGGCGGCAAGGATTCGGATCATGGGCGCATTCATGCGTGCATCTCGCTGCGAAGAGGTGAGCCAGCTATCGGCAAACAGCGTTCCCGGCGGCAACGCATGGCCATGCATGTCAGCGCGGATAATTTCAACCATGTTCGCCCCCCTCCAAAACGACAGCTTCCTGCGCGCCTGCCTGCGCCAACCCACCGAGCACACGCCTGTCTGGCTGATGCGCCAGGCCGGCCGCTACCTGCCCGAGTACCGCGCCTCGCGCGAGAAGGCCGGCAGCTTCATGGGCCTGGCCACCAACCGCGACTACGCGACCGAGGTGACGCTGCAGCCGCTGGAGCGCTACCCGCTGGACGCCGCCATCCTGTTCAGCGACATCCTGACCGTGCCCGACGCGATGGGCCTGGGCCTGAGCTTCCAGCAGGGCGAGGGCCCGAAGTTCGCGAAGGTCGTGTGCGATGAAGCCGCCGTCGAGGCGCTGGCCGTGCCCGACATGGACAAGTTGCGCTACGTCTTCGACGCGGTCACGTCCATCCGCCGCGCGCTCAACGGCCGCGTGCCGCTGATCGGCTTCTCGGGCAGCCCCTGGACGCTGGCCTGCTACATGGTGGAGGGCGGTGGCTCGGACGACTACCGGCTCGTCAAGAGCCTGATGTACTCGCGCCCCGACCTGATGCACCGCATCCTGGACATCAATGCCCGCTCGGTCGCCGCCTATCTGAACGCGCAGATCGAAGCCGGCGCCCAGGCCGTCATGCTGTTCGATTCCTGGGGCGGCGTGCTCGCGGACGGCGCCTTCCAGCAGTTCAGCCTGGCCTATTCGCGCCAGGTGCTGGCGGCCGTGAAGACCGAGCACGAGGGCCAGCGCATCCCGCGCCTGCTGTTCACCAAGGGCGGCGGCCTGTGGCTGGACGAGATCGCCGATGCCGGCGCCGATGTGGTCGGCCTGGACTGGACGATGAACCTGGGCACCGCCCGCGCCCGTGTCGGCGACCGGGTCGCGCTGCAAGGCAACCTCGACCCCAATGTGCTGTTCGCGCCGCCCGAGGCCGTGCGCGCCCAAGTGCGCGCCGTGCTGGACAGCTTTGGCAAGCCGGCGGCGGGCAGCGGCCACATCTTCAACCTGGGCCACGGCATCAGCCAGTTCACGCCGCCGGAGAGCGTCACGGCGCTGGTGGACGAAGTGCACAGCCACTCGCGCAAGCTGCGCGCGGCGGGCTGATAAAGCGAGAAATTTGCACTTGCCCGGGGACTTATCCCCAAAAATTGGGATACGAGCCGGCGCGTTGAAGATTGGTGCGACGCAAATTGGCGTTTTCCCGGATCGTCCCTAAGTGATTGATTTTCAAGGGAAGCCCCAAAACCATGCGGCGTGCCACAACGGGGCGACCCGCCCGGCAGCCGAGCACCATCACCCCGCCTCATGGGTTTTGCTCACAAACTTATCCACAGAAATTGTGGGCAACCCAAGAAGTCTTACTAATCATGGACTTGGCCCCGCTTCTTGAGCCGGCGCTTCATAAAACGCACGGAGCTGTGCTTGCCTGAGCCTACCCAGGCGGCGGTGGTGCGCATCGCCGTCGACGCCCCCCAGCACAGCGGCCTGAACGGCCCGCTTGACTATGCGAGTGAGCAGGTGCTCGCCTCGGGCACGCTGGTGCGCGTGCCGCTGGGCAAGCGGGAGCTGCTGGGCGTCGTCTGGCCGGGCGAGGCGGTGGGCCAGCCGGAGATGGCGCTGCGGCCGGTGGCCGCCGTGTTCGATGCGTTGCCGCCGCTGGGCGCGGACTGGTGCCGGCTGCTGGACTTTGCGGCCGGCTACTACCAGCGCAGTGTGGGCGAGCTGGCCAGCGCCGTGCTGCCGCCGCAGTTGCGCGAGCTGTCGCCCGAGCAGCTCGCCGCTCGCCTGCGCAAGCTGGACAAGAAACCGGCCAAGCCCGCCGCCCCAGAGCCGGTGAAGCCGCCGCTGGCGCCCGAGCAGGCCGAGGCCGTCGCCCGCATCGAGGCGCAACTGGCCAGCGCCGCGCCCAAGCCCGCGCTGCTGTTCGGCGTGACGGGCAGCGGCAAGACCGAGGTCTATCTGCGCGCCGCCGAGGCCGCGCTCGCCGCCGGCCGCCAGGTGCTGGTGCTGGTGCCCGAGATCAACCTGACGCCCCAGCTCGAAGCCCGCTTCACCGAGCGCTTTGCGGCGCTGTTGCCGGAGCCGCTGGCCATCGTCTCGCTGCACAGCGCGCTGACGCCGGCCCAGCGCCTGCAGAACTGGCTGGCCGCCCATCTGGGCCGCGCGCGCCTGGTGCTGGGCACGCGGCTGGCCGTGTTCGCCTCGCTGCCCGAGCTGGGGCTGATCGTGGTGGACGAAGAGCACGACCCCTCCTACAAGCAGCAGGACGGCGCCCGCTACTCGGCGCGCGACCTGGCCGTCTGGCGCGCGCATGACCTCAAGGTCCCGGTGGTGCTCGGTTCGGCCACGCCGTCGCTGGAGAGCTGGCAGCACGCGGAAAGTGGCCGCTACGAGCGCCTGACGCTGGCCGCCCGCATCGGCGGCGGCGCACTGCCGCGGGTCAGGCTGTTCGACATGAAAGCCCTGCCGCCCACGGCCGGCGTGACGACCGCGCTGACCGCGCCGCTGCTGGCTGAGCTAAAGGAGCGCCTGGACCGCGGCGAGCAGAGCCTGGTCTTCCTGAACCGCCGCGGCTACTCGCCGGTGCTGCACTGCGGCGAATGCCAGTGGAAGAGCGACTGCCCGCACTGCAGCGCCTGGCGCGTCTTCCACAAGCGCGACCGCACGCTGCGCTGCCACCACTGCGGCTTCACCGAGCGCGTGCCCAGCGCCTGCCCCAACTGCGGCAACCATGACATCGCGCCCCTCGGCCGCGGCACCGAGCGGCTGGAGGAGCAGCTGGCCGAGGCCTTGCCCGGCGCCCGCGTGCTGCGCATCGACGCCGACTCCACGCGTCGCAAGGGTGAGCTGGAGGCGCAGCTCAAGGCCGTGCACGACGGCGACGTGGACATCCTCGTCGGCACGCAGATGATCACCAAGGGCCACGACTTCCGCCGCATCCGCTTCGTGGCGGCGGTCAACCCGGACGGTGCCCTCTTCAGCAGCGACTTCCGCGCGCCGGAGCGCCTGTTCGCGCTGCTGATGCAGGCGGGCGGCCGCGCGGGGCGTGACGCCTCCAACGAAACACCGGCCGAGATGTGGGTGCAGACCTGGCACCGCGACCACGCCCTCTACCAGGCGCTGGCGCGGCACGACTATGTGCGCTTCGCCAAGACCCAGCTCGACGAGCGCCGCTCGGCCAGCCTGCCGCCGTTCTCCCACCTGGCTCTGCTGCGAGCCGAGGCGCGCACGGTGGACGCCGCGAAGGCCTTCCTAGCGGCGGCGGCCGAGCTGATGCAGGACGAGGGCGTGCTCGTCTACCCGCCGGTGCCGCACGCGGTGGCGCGCGTGGCCGACGTGGAGCGCATGCAGATGCTGGTGGAGGCCGGCCAGCGAGCGCGGCTGCAGGCCGCCTTGCGCGCCTGGGTGCCGGCGCTGATCGCGCTCAAGCGCGAGCACAAGGCGGTGCTGCGCTGGGCGGTGGACGTGGATCCGCTGGCGATCTGAGCCCAGAAACGCCGAACGGCCCGTGAAGGGCCGTTCAGAAGCAGGAAAGAGCGGGTGGGGCTCAGCCGCGCGGTGCGTGGTCCAGCGTGCTGGCCAGCGCGGTGGCGCGGCGCTGCTGTTCCTGGCGGCGCAGCGCACGGCCCAGCGGGCGGTACAGCGCAATGCCCAGCCCGACCAGTGCGCCGAGCAGCATGCCGATGTCGACCTGGGGCGCTGCGGCGCCGAATTCGCTGTCGGCCTGCACCTGGGCCGGTTCCCAGTGGCTGCCGCCGTTCAGCGCCGAGAGGCTGGCCGAGCCGATGCGGCCGGCGTCGGCGATGACGGTGGTCGCGGCCTGGTTGGACGTGCTTTGCAGACGTGGGTCTTGCGGAGCGCCGGCAGGGGATGCGGAGCTCAGGGCAACGAGGACAGCAGCAATGATCAGGACTTTCATGATGCGGGCTCACCGTGAGAGGAAGTGCTGGAGCGCATTGTTCGCAGCCTAGCGTGGCCAGGGTGTGAAGACTTCACGAGCTTGAGGGGACCCCCCGCGAATGGACGATTCAGTCTGTCGCGGCGTCGAGACGCGCCGCCGCCTTGGCGGCTAATTCGGCGCGCATCCGTTTTAGCTTCTCGCGTGGGTCCTCGCGCGTGCTGCCTTCGTGCAGCTTCATCTCGGCCAGGAAGCGGCTGGGAATGCCCACAACGGTGTCGCGGCCTTTCTTGCGGCGGCGCAGCGTGGAGACGGCCAGCGTCGTCCGCGCGCGGGTGATGCCCACGTACATCAGCCGCCTTTCCTCCTGCAGCGCCTCCACCGTCAGCTCGGCTTCTTCGCGCTTGAAGGGCAGCAGGCCCTCGTTGACTCCGGCCAGCACGACGTGCGGCCACTCCAGGCCCTTGGAGGCGTGCAGCGTGGTCAGCGTGACCTGGTCCTGATCGTCGCCGCGCTCGGCCAGCGACAGGATGACGGAGATGGTCTGCGCCACGTCCAGCACGCTCTGCTTGGGCTCGGTGAAGCTGACGCCGCCTTCCTCGCTCTGCTGGCCGCCGCAGCGCTTGGCGACCCAGTCGACGAAGTCCAGCACATTGCCCCAGCGCGCCTGGGCGACCTTCTCGTTCTCCTCGTTGTCGAGCAGGTGGGCTTCGTAGGCGATGTCTTTCAGCCATTCCGTCAGCAGGGCGTGCGCGGCGGTGTGGCCCTCGGTGTGCTTGGCCTTGTATTGCAGCTCGTTCACGGCGCGGCCGAACTCGTGCAGGCCGTCCAGCGCGCGCTTGGTCAGCGCGGTGGCCAGGCTCTCGGAGAAGAGGGCCTCGAACATGCTGCACTTCCACTGCGCCGAGAAGGTGCCTAAAGCGCCGAGAGTCTGGTGGCCGATGCCGCGCTTGGGCGTCGTCACTGCACGCAGGAAGGCGGGGTCGTCGTCCTGGTTAACCAGCAGGCGCAGCCAGGCGCACAAGTCCTTGATTTCGGCCTTGTCGAAGAAGCTCTGGCCGCCCGACACCTTGTAGGGGATCTGCGCGCGGCGCAGCGCCTGCTCGAAGATGCGCGCCTGGTGGTTGGCGCGGTAGAGGATGGCGAAATCGCGGAACTGCGGCCCCAGGCCGTCGCCGCGCAACTGCTGGATGCGCGCCACGGCCCGCTCGGCCTCGTGCTCCTCGCCGTCGGCCTCCAGCAGCACGACCGGCTCACCGTCTCCGTACTCGCTCCACAGCTTCTTCTCGAAGATCTTGGGGTTGCCGGCGATGACGTTATTGGCCGCGCGCAGGATGCTGCCCGTGGACCGGTAGTTCTGCTCCAGCGGAATGACCTTGAGGCTGGGGTAGTCGACCGGCAGGCGCTTCAGGTTCTCGATGGTCGCGCCGCGCCAGCCATAGATGGACTGGTCGTCGTCGCCCACGGCCGTGAACATGCCGCGCTCGCCCACCAGCGCCTTCAGCAGCTCGTACTGCACGGCGTTGGTGTCCTGGTATTCGTCCACCAGCACGTAGCGCAGCTTGTCCTGCCACTTCGCGCGCGCCTCGGCGTGGGTCGTCAGCAGCTTCAGCGGCAGCGTGATGAGGTCGTCGAAGTCCACGGCCTGGTAGGCGGCCAGGCGCTCCTGGTAGCGCACCATGACGGCGGCGGCCGAGCGCTCGTCGTCGTCCTTGGCCACCTGGGCGGCTTCGGCCGGGCCCAGCCCCTGGTTCTTCCACAGCGAGATCGTCCACTGCCAGCGCCGCGCCTGGTTGATGTCGGTCGTGCCGCCGGCGTCCTTCAGCACGTTGAGCACGTCGTCGCTGTCGAGGATGGAGAACTGCTCCTTCAGGCCGACGCGCGTGCCTTCCTCGCGCAGCAGGCGCACGCCCAGGCTGTGGAAGGTCGAGATCGCCAGGTCCTTGGCCGCCTTGTTGCCCACCAGCGCCTTGGCCCGCTCGCGCATTTCCTGCGCGGCCTTGTTGGTGAAGGTGATGGCGGCGATCTGGCTGGCCCGGTAGCCGGACACCAGCAGCTGCGCGATCTTGGTCGTGATGACCCGCGTCTTGCCCGAGCCCGCGCCGGCAATGACGAGGCAGGGGCCGCTCAGGTGGTAGACGGCCTCGAGCTGCGCGGGGTTGAGGGTGGCAGGCGGCGGGGCAGACATGGGGGGCGCATCATGCCACCCGCGCTACGCCCTCGCCCGGCAACGCTCGCAAGCCCAGCCCCAATAGCAGCAGCGTGAAGAAGATGAAGCCGATGCGCGGCGCGTCCAGCAGGCTGTCGAAGGCGCCGACGGTGCCGAAGCCGATCAGCGCGGCGACGATGGCCGGCGCCAGCGGGTGGTCGCGCCCGCGGCCGAAGCTCAGCCGCACCAGGGCCAGCACATAGGCCGAGCCCGCCAGCGCCAGGCCCAGCAGGCCCTGCTCGAACAGCACATGCAGCGCCGCGTTCTTGATGTGCCAGGGCAGGTGGTAACGGTCGCTGGAGGAGAACCAGTGCGCCATCTCGCGGTTGAAGTCGCCATTGACGAGGAGCTGGCGGCCTTGCGAGTCCTGCATGGCGATGCGGGCGATGTCGACGCGTGCGCCCTGCGTGTTGAGCGCCATCGAGAAGGTCACGAAGCGCGGCGCCCACCAGTCGCCACCCAGGGCTGGCACGCTGCCGAGCTTAATCTGGCTGGTTTGCCAGGCGAAGGTACCTTCTGGCGCGCCCTCGGCCAGCACCGGCGTGAGCGCGGGCTCGACGCTGGTGCAGTTGTCCGGGTAGATGAGGTTTTTCTCGCAGATCTGCATCACGAGATTGGCTGCGCCGACGGTGCGGCTGAGCAGCGTGATGGTCACCGGCCCGGGCGCCGGCGTGACGATGCGCTGGCTGAGGCGGAACTGCTCGCCGCGCCCCAGCATGTGCTTGCCGCCGGTCAGTGCAAGGAAGGCCTCGGCCTCGTCGGTGCGCAGCCGGTAGTCGCCGATCTGGGACTCGGGCGGCCCTTCATAGAGATTGCTGCTGACGAAGCGGCCGGCGCCCTTGCCGAGCAGCCACTGCTGGCCGCCGTGCAGCAGGCGCAGGCCGTCGCGCCAGTGGCTCAGGCGGGTGTGGCCGTCTTCCTTCCAGGTGGCGACGCGGTCGCGCAGATAGGCACCGCCGCCCAGGGCCGCGACGATGGACATGACCAGCAGCAGCCCGGCCACCAGCAGCGCGCGTTTGCGCCAGCCGGCCGCGCCCGTGTTGCCCGCGCCCTGCAGAGGCCACAGACGGGGCTCCAGCAGCATGGCGGCCCAGACGCCGCCCAGCGCCAGGCCTGCGGCCAGGGCCGTCCAGCGCCCGTCGGTGCCGCCCCAGTAGTCGGCCACGATGACCATGGTGGACAGCAGCCAGAACCAGCAGGTCGTCACCAGCAGCACGTAGACCGGCCGCGTCTGGCCGGGCACGTCGCGCCAGCGCAGGCCTGCGCAGCACAGCAGCGCGACGACGTTGAGCACATAGGCCGCCTTGGGCACCGCCATGGACAGCGCCCAGCTCGCGCCGCCCAGCAGCAGCGCCAGCAGCCCGCCCATGATGACGGCCGTCAGCCGCTGCCCCAGGCCGGGCCGCCACAGGCTGGCCGGCATGGTCAGCAGGATGAGCATGACGAAGAACAACGCCAGCAGCCCGCGGTAGCCGCCGCCGCCGAAGACCAGCGCCGCTGCCAGCGCGAACGCGCCGGCCATGGCCAGCGCGCCCAGCTTGGCCAGGCGTGGCAGGGGCTCGTCCACGGCGCCCAGCGTGCTGTCAATGTGGCTGCTTTCCGGGCCGGATGAGGCCGCACGGCGGCGCTGGGCGTCGGCCAGCAGCACCATCGGCAGGAGCGCCAGCGGCAGCGCCAGGTAGACGCCGCGCGAGAAGGTCGTGAGGCAGGCATAGGCCGCCAGCAGCGCGATCACCATGCCGACGCCGAACTGCCAGGGCGAGCGCGTACGCAGCAGGGCCAGCAGCGCGAAGGGCAGGGTCAGCACGAGGAAGCCGTCCAGCGTGGCGCCGCCCACATGCATTTCCCAGAACAGCGCGGTGGTGCGGTAGTCGGTGGAGAAGTCCAGCAGGCCGGTGTAGGCCAGCCGCTCCCACAGCGCGGCGGCGCTGCCGGCGGCCAGGGCGACGACGAGGCCCAGCAGCAGGCCGCGCGAGAAGCCACGCGGGCGCGCGGCGGCGGCGGCCGTCCACAGCGGCAGCAGGGCCAGCACCAGGAACAGGGCCTTGGCATTGCGCACCGAGTTCATGGCCTCGTGGTAGCCGTGGAACCAGCCGAAGCTGAAGCCGCCCGCATCGGCAAAGCCGCGCTTCACGCTCCACAGCGACGACAGCGCCAGCGCCAGGATCAGCACCCGCACGGCCGGCGAGTAGACGAGGGCGTGGCGCCAGGCCGGCGCGCGGTCGCGGGCATTGAGCTGCAGCGCGTAGGCCAGATAGCCGCCGCAGCCGCAGGCCGTGACGAGCAGGTCCATCTCCTCGAAGGTGATCCAGCCGCTCCACGGCGCCAGGCCGATCAACGGCAGCGGCGCGAACAGCAGCACCGGCGTCTTGACCCAGAACACCGCCGCCAGCAGCACCGCAGCGCCCCAGGCCACCAGCGCCAGCGGGCCGGACAGCGGGTGGTGCCAGGCCAGTTCGGCGCCGAGAAAGCCCAGGGCCAAGCCGGCCACCAAGGCCAGCCATTGCATCTTGGTGGCCGGCAGCCTGAGCTGCATGTCGCCCAGCCCCATCAGGCCGGCCGCAGGCACAGCGCCGACGGCAGCCATCAGCGCTTGCGACGCAAACAGGCCAGCAGGCCGGCGCCGGCCAGCAGCAGGGCCGCGCTGGCCGGTTCGGGCACGGCGGTGACCTGGATGTTGTCGAAGCCGACCACTTCGCCCGGCCCGGCATGGAATTCACCGTTGATGGTCAAGCTGGTCACGTTGGCGAGCACGCCGGCCAGCGAAGGGCTCCAGCCGGCGGCGGGCGCCAGCGTCACGCTGTAGTGCTGCCATTGGCCATCGGTCGGCGGCAGGCCGGCAGGCACGATGTCGAGCTGCACGCTGCCCCCCGGGCCGTTGATGATGATCTCGCCGAAGCCCGACCAGTCGCTGGAGATGCCGTTGACGTTCCTGGCGTCGAAGGACAGCGTGCCGCCCAGGTAGGCCGACCAGTTGCCCAGCCAGGCCGAGGGCGCGCTGATCAGGATGTCGGTGTTGCCGTCGATGTCCGACACCTGCAGCCAACCGCCGCCGTTGCCACCGCTGGCCACCCAGGTCTGAGT